>Ga0172381_10001401_pt1 | contig 28545 bp, 60 predicted proteins | sample Leawel6488metaG_FD_119754 | JGI IMG/M metagenome (GOLD analysis project Ga0172381, IMG submission 119754) | Leachate microbial communities from a municipal landfill in Southern Ontario, Canada - Leachate well 64-88 metaG | ecosystem: Engineered > Solid waste > Landfill > Unclassified | place... | reverse complement strand
TGATAGCAAAAGGAGTAAATCTTCATAGTGACGAGATGAGAGTATGAGTATAAACTGTAACTATCCTAACTGCAAAAAAACCTTTAAGGTAAATTGCCCCATACAGGAAATTTATGACCATCTACAGCAAGAACATGATATAGGTATTTTTGACTTTCGTAGCTTGTTTAGCGCTGCTCTCTACATTCAAACTTCACCGATTAATCTAACACATGAGAAGGAGAAATAAACAATGGATGAAGAAATAGTTAGCGACTTGCGAGAAATGGAAAAGTTTTTTTATGAATTACAAAATAAATATCCACTTTTTAAAAAGTGGCTTCCTACAGTACAGAAGCTTATAATTTATGAAACTAGACGAGACGGTATTTAATGGGGTTCAATAGATGAGTGAAATAGTTTATGCTCTGAGAAGAATTGATGGGGTTGTTAGGGATTTATCTTATTTGGCTTATGTGCTTATCCGCGATCCTTCTGTTGCTCCTGGTGCTTTTAGGAAGGCGTGGAGTGGTGAGGGCTGTTTGAGGGATTTGGTTGAGGTTTTTGAGTAAAAAAAGGTAGGGTATTTACCTCAATTTCTTGAGGTATCTTTTAGGCGTTCTATGAATGTATTTTGAGAGTGTTCTTGGGTCCACTTGTACGTAGTTTGCTACTGCGATTAAGTCATAATCAAACAATTCATAGAGTAAGTTTTCACCGAAAGCCCTTTCCCAATGTGGAGGGCATCCTAACATTTCTTTTAAGATTTGGTTATCTCGGCCTGCTTTATCGCTGAAGGGAAAAAGTCTTTGATCCTCGTTTTTCAATAGGTTAAGGTAATCTTCTATTAGTTTGCCGAACATTCCAAGTTTGCCGTTTAATGGTATTAGGATTTCTTTTCTGTATGCGTCTTTTCTTATGATTATTTCGCCTGTCTTACTGCTCCGTTTTTCAGCTTTGCTTAGTTCTACTGCTACTATGCGGAAAGGGTTGTGTTCAAACTGTGATTTGGTTATCCGGTGTGCTTCGCTTTTTCTAAGTTGTGCGATGTAGAATATTGAGGCTAAAGCCCTATCTCTGGTGACGTAAAAGTATGTGTTTGTTTTGTAGCTGCCTTCGTATTGTATTATTCTTTCATAAAGTTTCTCTGGTGTTGGGTATTCTTCTATATCTGCTAGTACTCTTCTGTTTGTTCCATCAACCATACGTTCAAACATCTGCCTGCTACATAATACACGTATAGAATGTAATAAGGCTTGTGTTGTGTGTCGATAAGGCTGAAAAGAGTTTGTTTTACAAATTGCTATTAATATATGATACAGAAGGTTAACCGTTAACCGTAACGGCTCCCTCTATTAGCTTACCTTTAAACTCGTCTGGCACTTCAATGTAGCATTTACCATGTGGACCTTTGATGGCGTGTCCTGATATGGTGAGTGTTTTGGTTTCTCCTGTCTGTTCCCATTGTTGTAGCTGTGTGTATGTCTTGAGGTTTTTCATCATGTTGGGGTAAAGCTGTAGTTTACGTGCTGTTCTCCAGGTATCGTACCACTGTTGCTCAAAGTCTGGTAGTGCTGGAAATGGTTGATCGCGTGGTACTTCTTCTACGTAGTCAAAGTGCATCCTGTCTTGTAGTGGGCGCTTAAAGTCTTTGTAGTAGCTGTATTTGTGGACTTCATAGAGTCCTCTTTCAGAAACGATTATTTCAAAGTTTACGAGTTTGCGTAGTGGAGCAGCTATAAAGTTTAGGTTAGGGCATGTGAAAATTACGCAGGCGCATTCGGGTCTTTCTGTTGAAATAAAGTTTGCTAAGCTTCTTACGGCGGTGGGTACTGATTGGCTTGCCGGTGCTGTTGCTTGCACATCATCCCATATTACGTTTGGCGCTCTTTCTCTCCCTGGCTCCAATAGTACGCCCATACTGTAGGGGTCATAAGCCATTATTTCATGTACTTTTTTCCACACATTTCTATTTTGGTAGTTGTCGCTTATGCTGCCTCCATTTAATAGATATGATAATTCCATTGCTAGGGTTGTTTTTCCTAGTCCGAAAGGTAAGTTTCGGGTTTGGTTTTTGGCTTGTGTATAACTTGTTATTGCTATGGTGATTAGGTAGTTTTTTGTTATTGCGTCTGCGAGAAAGTCTCCTAGCGATTTTTCTTGGTGTGGCATTTTATTCTCCGTTTTCTTGTCGTGCTGTGTCTACGGTTAATTGTAGGTCTTTCATGCTTCGGCTTTTTGTGGGGATTCCGTAGTTTTGGGTTAGTAAGTGTTCTTGATCTAAGAGTGAGGTTACTTTGTCGATTAAAGGCTCAAACTCTTTTATTGAGATTGTTTTTACTTTGTACATTACTTTTTCTTGTGCGTTGCTAAAGTTGAAGCCATTTGTTTGGCTTATAGCATCGAGGTCTTTTTGGATTCTTATGCGTTCTGGGTTTAATTGATTTTTGATTTTTCTAGGTAGAAACGGAATAAGTTTTAATGTTCGGAATAATGCGATATTTATGTTGTTGTTGTCCCATGCTTCATAGATTTTGTTTAGTTTATCTATAATTAGGTTGTAATAGTTGGGTATTACTCCTTTTATTTCTGCATCTTCGCTCATAATTAACCCTTAATTACCTTGTATTTATGTGTGTTTCTATTTAATTTTTGTGTATTTTCGGGAAAAACATATATAGATTAACTAATATTAGCTTTAATTATGAAGTTTCCAGTCTTTTGGAATCGACATAATGAAGATAAAACGTATGAGTTTCAGAGTAGTTTAGTTCTTAATGAGCAGCAAGCAGACGCTAATGCACCGATTGATCCGTATGAGCAGATTAAGCAGGCTCAACAAGAAAAATTGCTTTTAGGTGATGAGACTTTAACTAAGTATATTATTGAACATCCAGAATTTCATGCGTTTATTCCGGCGTTGGCTCCTGTTAATCGTACAACTAAGCATATTACAAAGCAGGATGCTAAAGTTATGTGGATTGATTATCAGATTTTGTTTTGTATGGAGGAGATGTGTATGAGTCCTGAGAAGTATGAGGCTGGCGGTTTAGAGTTTTTGCAGGGTATGGAGATTTTTGTTGGTCCTATTATCAGTGATGGTTTTGAGGGTTGGAAGGGTAATATTTTGACTCAGCAACGTAAGACTATTGCTTCTGAGTTTAAGAAGGTTAAGTAGTATGTGTAGACAAATTCGGGTATGGGGTAGAAAAGTGCAAGCGAAATATGAAGGTATGCTTGCTTCAAATAACCTTTATGGTTTCTCTAAGCTTTATACAAAAACTATGGAGAAACTCAAGGAACATGAACAGGAGGCTTCTTAATGGTTGCTCCTCCTATGGATTTTTTAAATAGTTTCTTTTGGCAGTTTACCACTATTATTGTTGCTATTGTTGCTGTGATCGGATTTTTGGTTTACCGCTATTATCTTGAGCCTCCGATTAGTCGGCAGTTTGCGTCTGCGCGTTGGAGTAAGGGTCCTGTAGGTTTTGTTCAGGATGATGCTAACCAAGTGCATTTAGTTACTTCACAGGCTGCTTTGCCGGAGGGTGTGATTTATACTAAGCGTGGTTTCTTTTTGCAGAGTCGTGCGCCTTATATTCCTTCGCAACCTGTCAATAAACAAGAGGTTCCTATTAATAAAACGCAACTTGCTATAAATTTGAAGGCTAATAATCCTGATGTTGCTAATGAGATTATTATGAAGATGGCTGATGAGCAGTATAAGTTGATGGTTCAGATGGAGAAGCGTAAGCCTGGTAGGCCTAAGGGCGAGGATTCTAATAAGTTGAGTGATGAGCAGATTGCTGGGTTGGGTTGTGCTTTGCAGACTCCTACTTTGGCTGGGTTTGGTCGGGCGGTGTTTTTTGGTTATGATGGTGCACCTTTGGTTAGTAATTTGAAGACTTTGGCTTTGGCTACGGATAATGCGGTTGAGGTTGATACTGAGGTTTCTTTGGCTGGTAAGATCACTAAGAGTATTTCTAAGTATGTGGGTTATGCGGATTTGCGTGTTATGAAGGAGATTATTCCTGCTACGATTAGCAGGACTCAGTTAGGTAATCTTTACAAGTGGGCGGTTCAGAAGGGTTATGAGAAGCGTGGTGGGGAGTCTACGAAGTTGCTTATGGTTGTGATTATTGCTTGTATTCCTATTGCGTGTATAGGTCTTATTGTGTTTCTGTTGTTGAACTCTGGAAAATAGGTGTATGCTGTTGGTTGAGGTTGATTATTTCTTGATGGCGCTGCTTGGATTTTTTACAGGTTTAGGGACCACTTTTGGAGCTGAGTTAGCTAGGACTTTGTTTAGTAAGGTTAATAGGTTGGTTGAGAAGCATGGCAACAAAGTTAAGCACTAAGTTGTTTGTGCGTTTAAGTAGGGTTAATTGGCGGGTTGTTGTGCTTTGTGGTTTGTTTGCTGTGGTGTTCTTTTTGTTTGCTGGGGGTTTCAATGTGTTGGATGGTTTGACAGGTGGCTTCTCTACTGCTAGTGATGCGCGGTTTGGTGTTTCAGCTGTGTTTTTTGTTGGATTCTTGTTTGCGGGGTTGTTTGGTTTGGGGTATGCGCTTAAGAAGAGGCTGGCTCCTGTTCAGTGTTTGTTGGGGTTGGTTGTGGTTGGTTTTAGTTACTTCGGGATTGAGGTATTGTTGGAGGCTGTGAGGGGGTGAAGGATTGAATTTAAAAGTTGTTTCTGCGTTGGTTGTGTTGGCTTTGATGGGTTCGATTGCTTTAGGTGTTGCTGCTTATGTTTCTTGGAGTCAGAGTGTGACTTGGACTTATGAATCTCAAGAGTTTTCTTTTAGTGTTGATGGTTCGACAAGTTGGTATATGGGTGTAATTGTTGCCGGTGATAATGTTGTGCAGAGTAAGACTTATACTGTTACGAATGATGGTAATGTGCCTATTACGGTTGTGGCTTCTGCGACTTTTACGGGTGCTACTTATGTTTGGGATAAAACAGAGGCTACTATTGCTGTGGATGAATCTACTACGTTTACTTTGACTGTTACTGTTACTGGCGCTGGAACTGGTACGGTTAGTTTCAATAAAGCGGTTTAATCTTTTCTCTTTTTCTTTTTATTTTAGTTTGAGGGTGATATGGTTGGAGTTGGATGAGCTTCAAAAGGTTTCGATAATTGTTGTTGCTGGGTTAGGTGTGGCTTTGGTTTTTTGTTTTGTTGCTTATGCTTTGTGGTCTAGTGAAGTCGCTGACGATTTTATTCATGCTTCTCCTGTTCCTGATGTTTCGGTTGGTCCTTCTGTTTCGCCTAATGCTTCTTCTGTTGTGCCTTCTGAGCGGTTTTTGGTGGTTGGTGAGCAATCAATTTCTTTTAGTGGTATAACTAAGCTTACGGTTGTGGAGCGGGAGTATGTGGTTTCTAATTTGGTGGGTGTTCCTGTTTCTGTTGTTGTTAGGGCGGTTTCTACTGTGGATGCTACGGTTAGTTTAAGTTGGGATAAGACGGCTGCGGTGGTTCCTGTTGGTGGGTCGGTTGTGTTTAGGTTGGTTTTGCTTGTTGATGGTGATGGGGGTTGTACAATTAGGTTTATCGAAGGTTGAATATTTTAACTGAAAACCTGTATATGTTAAAAACATTATAGTTACCATAAAATATTTAAGTATGTTATGGTTATAATGGTGTACTGTGGTATCTTTGAATATTAAAATAGATGAAACAACAAAAAAATTCTTGGATAATTCTAAAGTGATTCCAGATGAAACATATGACCATGAATTAAAACGCTTATTAAAAATAGAGGTGAAAAAATGAGTAAATGGTATGGACGAAAAGGCGATGTAGTAATACCTGATGTAACTTCTGACCAAAATATCCATCCGATCCTTTATATTTGTTCAAGTGGTATAAGACCACGAATAGCTCCTGACGCCATATCACTTCAAAAAACAACTATTTCTTTTGGTGAAGATGTCGCAAAATGGTTAGGGACTGATTGGGTTCAGGTTGGAATTGATCCAGTTACTAAAACACTTTTGTTAAAGCCATCATCTCAAAATCAATCAAATGCAATACATTGCTATAAATCAAAACACGATAAGACTTATCGGTTCAATTCTTATGTAATAAGATGCTGGATTATGAATAGCTTTAAACAAGATATAGCGAAAGATCATTATAAAGCCGTTTGGTCACAACAATTAAATGCTGTTAAAATAACTTATCGCATAAATTAATTCCTCTTTTTATTATGGCTGAAAAATTTTGAGGTTATTCTATTGAGGGTTAGGTTTCCGAGGGCTTTGGTGGTTTCTGTTTTGTTTAGTGTGGGGTTTACTTGTTTGCTTTTGGTGTTAAGGTATTTTGGGTTGGATGGCGGTTGGGTTGAGCCGCCTTATGAACGGTTTGGTTATCAATGGTTTCTATATTTTTTGAGATAAAAATTTAGGGTTTCGCTATTTTTACGACTGCGGTTGAGACTATTCCGAGTGCTCCTAAGCCTATTACGGCTTGGGTTCCTTGGTTGACTGTTTTCATCATGGGGTTAAAGTTTGGTTGGCTTCTGCGTTTGCGGTTTCTTTTTCTTTTTGTCATGGAATCACCTGCCTCCTCCTCTTTTGATGTGGTCATGGCTTATCATGCGTAGGTATTTCTGTGGGAGGTTGGGGTGTTCTTTGCGTTGTTTTTTTACTTCACGCTGATAAGCTGTAAGTTTGCGTTTCAATAGTACACGACCTTTCTGGGTCTGAGTTTTCTTCTATGTCTATTCTGTTTGCGTGTTGGTGTGTCTCTTGTGAAGAAGGTTTCTGTGTTGTTGGTGTTGAATGGGTTGCCTTGGTAGCTTTCGGTTACTGCTTCTGTGTTGAGTGTTGGTAGGGCGTTTAGGATTGTTTTGGTTCCTTGCATTACTTTTTTTGCTGTTTTGGATGCTTTGGCGAGGTTTTTTTCTGCTTGTTTCCAACGTTTACCCATTGGTGTTTCACAATCTATATTAGGGTGGCAACTTCTTAATATATATTGTCTAAGGACAATTAATTGAGGGGTATGTTAACTTGAATAACAAACGTAAACGCGGTAGACCATTAGGCGGTAAAGCTCCCCTTATTCTCAGGGAGTATTGGCGTTATACTAAATCTGATTATCGCGCTAGAATGCGGTGTGAAGCAAACAAGGATTTGCGTAAAGCGGGGAGGATTTAGGGTTGTCTTCTGTTGCTGTTTTGCAGGCTCAGTTGGATCGTGCTAGGCAAGCGCGTGATCGCGGGGAAATTACGCAGGCTCAGTACAATGAGTTTGCTTCTAAGCAAGGCGCTCTTATTTCTCAGGCTCATGTTGAGAATCAGCAGAAAATTTTGGGTGTGATTGAGAATCCTAAGGCTGTTGTTACCGTAACTAAATCCTCTGGACCTGAGGCTGTTGTTGCTCCTCCTAAAGTGGTTGAAAATACTTATTGGCAACGTACTCCTGAGGGTCCTAAAACTGTTAGTCCATCTCAAGCTTTGGTTTCTCCTCCTAAGAGTAGTGGGTTGCCTACGTTTACGGGGGCGTTGCCTGCGGAGAATCCAGTTTTGATTCCTACTGAGGGCGGTGGGGCTTTGGTTAAGCAGGGGTACGAGGTTACTAAGACTGAAACGGTGGAGACTCCTCAGGGTGTGGCTAAGACTTTTACTGTTACGCCTGTGGCATCTAAAACGGAGGTTGGGGTTGCTGCTCAATTTATGGGTTTTCAAAAGTTTGGTTTAGAAGCGATTAATATTTTGGCTGAGAGACAGTTTGGGAAAGACAGTTTGGGTACTAAGCTTGTTAGGGCTGAGACTCAGTATGGGATGTCTCCTTTATTGTCTTTTGGCGGTGGAGGTATGGCGGCTGTTGAATCTGAAGCTTACGGTTTTGCGAATTTAGCGACTTCTGTTAAAGCTAGTTTGGAGACGGGTAAGTTGCAGTATAAGCCTTATAACGAGAATATTCGGCTTGCTCCTACTGTTTCGGGGTCTGCTTTATCTTTGTTAAGTGGTGGTGAGGAAGCGCGAGAATTTAGTAGAATGCCTACGGCTTATCAGGTGGGTGCTGGTTTTGGGGAGTTGGGGTTGTTTATTGCTGAGGGTTTCGGGGTTGGTAAGGTTGCTGGGTATGGTGTTAAGACTTACACTAAGATAGCGCCTAAAATTAATATTGTTGCTGATAAAGTAGTTGGGGAAGCTGCTTGGAAAGTTTATGATAAAGGCTACCGGTTTATTGAGCCTGCTTACCAAAAGTTTAATCGTGCATCTCAAGCGTTGGATGTGGTTGACACTCGGTTTGGGGTAGCGTATAAGTCGGGTTTGTCTTCTGTCAGGTACAAGGTTGCTAATCCAATTATTCAGGGGGCTGTTAGAACTAGGGCTGAGGTTTCTACTGTTGCTAGTCGGGGTGGGGACTTGTTGACGGGTGGAGTTAAGCGTGTTGCTCCTGAAACTGTGGGGTACGTTAAAACTGTGGGTGCGCCTAATCTAAGGCAGAATCTCGCTCGGTATGCTTCGCCGTTGACTTCTAACCGTTTAACTAAGGAAGTTAAAATGTACAATGTTGTTTCTAAGGGTCGTGGAGCTTTTAAAGCGGATGAAGCGCTTAAAGCTGTTTCTACTGTGAAACCGTTTAAAGCTGCAATAAAGCGTGTGCCTTCTGGTGCTAAGGTTGATTCTTCAACACTTGCAGATATTCAACTCAAGTCTGCTTTGAATGCTGAACGGAACCTGTTGAAAGGCGGTAAAGTTTTCGCGGTTGAGCCTGCGCCTGTTAGAGGATTTGTGCCTAAAGTTTCAGCGAAAGATGTTTTAGTTTTAAAAGTTAAGAACGCTTATGGTGCGTTGTCGGGTAAAGGGTTGCTTAAGGAAAACTTTGGGTTTCAAGAACTGTCTGGTATGAGTAGGAGTGCAAAGCAGAAAGCGGTTTTTGATATTAGGACTGAGAAGCTTATTGGCAAAATTAAGGGTGGTCCTAAAGGTGTTGCTTCTACTAAAAATATTAGCACGTTTGAAGCTTTGAAGTTGGTTAAGAAGGTTTCTAAGCAGTCTAAGCCTTTAAGTCAGATTCGCGGTTTATCTTTGGAGGAGATTAGCGGGGAAAAGGGGGTTGCGCAACTTAAGAGTGCATCTAAACCTTTGACTGTGCAGTTGAATCGTACTTTAACTGTTACAGGACAAAAGAGTCGTATCTCTGGGTTGCCTAATTTAGCTTCTGCTTATCCTGGATCGAGAGCGCGTGTGGTTGAAGAAGAGGAAATATCTTATTTGACTTATCCCGGTAAAGATTTAAGTATTGTTAAGCCTCAAATGTCTACTAGACTTGAGTCTTCATTTAGGAGTACGTCTAGTTTCATGTCTACTCAAAACATATTTACGGGGGGATTTCAAGGTTCTGCGGGTCAAACTAAGGTTACGCCTAAATCGGTGAATGATTTTACTCAGACAACTGTTATGCCGACTGTTACTCCTAAATTTAAACCGAGTTTTACACCTAAGGTTAGTTCAGTTGTTGTTCCTGATGTGATGCCGACTGTTACTCCTAAATTTAAACCGAGTTTTACACCTAAGTTTAGTTCAGTTGTTGTTCCTGATGTGATGCCGACTGTTACTCCTAAATTTAAACCGAGTTTTACACCTAAGCTTTCTCAGGGTAGTAAGTTGTATTCTCCAAAGTTTATGTCGCCTTTAGGTGTTGGCGGTGGGTCTGGTGGTGGTGGAGGCTATGATGTTTTGAGTGGTAAGTGGGCTAAGCGTAATACGCGGATTAAGTCTTCTAATGAGATGCTTAAAACTTTCGGGTTTGGCGGTAGTGAGTTAGCGAAAACTGTTAAGGTGTTTGATAAAGTAAGTTTAGGTAAAAAGAAGGGTAGGAGAAAGCGAAGACGCTGACGCGTTTTAGACGTAGCCGTTCTGGGTTGATGCATCTTTATGTAGTGTTGCTTGTGGGTTTAGTTGCTTTGGCTTTCTTCGCAATCTATTTCGGTACGGTTATTCAGTATACGCAGGAGGCGTTTAATCCTTATTTAGAGTCTTCTAGTTGGGTTAGTGAGGAGCATTTTAATATTTTCTATTTAGCTGCGACTTTACTTACTAATCTTTGGACTTATGTGTTTGTGTTTATTTTCTTTGGGTTGGTGTATTATGCTTACTTGTACACTCAAAGGCGGGGTGTTGGTTAGATGCGGATTGTTATGGTTTGGATAACTGCGTTGGTGCTTATGACTAGTATAACTGTAGGTTACTATATTAGTAATACAGTGTTTAATACGATTGCGAGCAATAATATGGATTTGATTGGTACGTCTGGGGAGGGATTTAATTTGCTTAAGCTGTTGGAGTATGTGAATATTGCTTGGGGTCCTATTTTTGATTTTATTGTTTTGCTTTGGGCTTTAACTTATCCTGCGGAGCGTGACGCATATAGCTACTAAACGTTTAGGTTTAATGCTTGTTGTGTTGCTTGCTGTTTCTTTGTTTGCTATTTGCTTCTCTATGATTCCACCTGCTAAAGCAGTTCGCGAGTTTATGTTTATTGGTCCATGTGAAGAAGGCGAATATGTATTTTTGCCTAATAATGTAACTTTGATTTATCATACTACTATTGGAACAAACCTTACTTATAGTTGGGCTGTTACTGGAGCGCTTGGTGGTATAACTATTTCTCCCTCTGAGAATCCATTGTATTTTGAGTACATTTACAATTATTCTGGAACGGTTTATCATCGTTATTATTGGTGTGATGATAATGAGGTTGCAAATGGTGGTATTTTTCATATTTACTTTGCTGAAACTTTAACTCCTATTGCTTTTAACATTTTTTCTTGGGGTTCGCTTTCTCAAAATTTTGTCGGTGGTGCTTTCTTAACTGTTAATAGTGCTGGGGGAGCTACTAACCATACGGTTGAGAAGATGCCTGTTGACGTTTTGGGTGATGTGCCTTTTCTTTTGAAGGCTAATGTGCCTTATGAACTTAAGTTGAAGGCTGATGGTGATAGCACGACTTACACGTTTGGCAATATTGCTACGGTTTCTTCTGCGATTACTTTAAGTATTCCTCAACGGGCTTTTCCAGAAGAAGTTTTACTTCAGTATCCCTATGTTACATTTTATGGTTATCGCGACTTTGATGCTAACACTATAGTTTTAATGTACAATGATACTAAAGCGCAGACGAATAGTTTTAACGTAATTATTACTAGTAGTACTGGTACTCAGATGTATAATTATACAGTTGCTTCTACCAATAATTTAGCTATTACTTGGGCTTTAGCTGATGATGCCACAACCTACTATGTTTCTATCGAAGTAGATCATGCTTTGTATGGTGATTTAAGTTGGACACAAACCTTTTACCGTGAAGGTGGCAGCGATTTGGCTTTATTTAGTTTTGCGTTTCTGGGGGATTGGAGTTTTAATACGGCTTATATTATTCCTGCATTGATTGTTTTGTTTGTCGCTTGTTGCTTTAGTGTTTTGAACGCTGAAGCGGGCGCGGTTTTAGCTTCTCTCGCGGGGATTGTGTTGGCTTATTTCGGTTGGTTGCCTATTCCTGCGGGGATGTTAGTTAGTGCGTTTGCGTTTTCTATACTGATGGCTTTGGTTTATAATAAACGGAGAACGGGAATGTATTGACATGAAAGTACAGTATGAAATATTACTATTCATCTTTATTCTTAATTTGGTAGTTGGGTTAATTATTGTTTTGCAGTTTCCCGGTACGGGTTATGTTAGTGCTGCGGGTACGGGTGTAAATGCGTCTGAGTATGAAGCGCATTTTAATAGTACCGATATTACTGGTGATGCTTCTAACCCTGGTTGGGGTGCTACGCCGTTTAGTGGTATTCCTGTGATCGGAGATATTTTTGGGGGTTGGAATTTTCTTATTCAAGACATAGGTTACTTGATTGATGGTTTTCCCACTTTGTTAACGTATATTAGAAATACGTATATTACGGATGCTGATGGCTTGTTTGCTTTTGATGTTATTGCTAATTTGCTTAGGTGTGTGTATGCTTTGCTTATTAGTTTGTTTCTGATTGAGTTTATTAGTGGGAGGGTTTTCAGTGATTAAACTTAAGCTTAAACTGTTTTCTTGTTTAATGATTCTCTTTCTTATTTTAGGATTTATGTCTTGCTTCACTATTATTTCTACTGTAAAAGCCGATGATATTAACCACGCAACAATCCCTGATGATTGGAACTCGGTTGTTAGTCAACCTGAGCTTTATCCTTGGGTTGATGTTGTTACAGAGGATGGCTATACCGCTTTAAGGCTTGATGTTGATGATACTGAAATGATGACGCGGGAATGTGTTTCACATTGGATAAGTGTTTCACCTGGCGATCATTTAGTGTTTAGGGCTTTAGTTAAAACAGGGTCACATGCTAACACCGTTTATACAGGTGGAAGGATAGGTATAGACTTCTACGTGAATTTAGTTGCCCCACCTCAATATGTCACTATATGCACTACTTTGCCATACGATTATGAGTATGTTGATGGCGGCTGGCGTAGTGGCAGTTTACCTTCAAGCCATTATACAGGGGTTGCTCCTGAAACTGGCTTAGGCAATCCGGTAGTTACAGAGTTTAAACTTCCATGGAATAATAACTGGACTTTGTTAGAGTATGATATAGTTGTGCCAACAACATCTTTTACTAAAGATGTGAAGGGAAACACTCTGCCAACTGCTTCACAGATTATTGGTTGTTATCCCTGGGTTGATGCGAGAGAAATAGGAGATGATGCTTATGCTTACTTTGCTGAACCAGAGTTTTATGTTAATCCATCAAGTGCCGGCTCAGTTTTCGGAGAGGATGATGTATTAGTTGGCGGTACAGATACACAACCATCTGGGTATGTTAGTGCAGTTAAATATACAGCTCCACAAACAGGGTACATAGACACTATTCATTATTACGCTAGAACAGCAGCGAGTAATGGGAACGTTACTGTTTTTGTGTATTCTGATAATGCCAGTTCTCCTTACGCTAAACTAGCCACATCTTCACCTATGACTGTGGGTACTTCTGCTTCTTGGGTAAACTTTACTATTCCAGAAACTTATGTTACTAACGGTACAAATTACTGGTTTGCTTTCATGTGTAACACAACTCTATACTCTGCCATTGATACAGGCAGTACAAACCAATGGAAATATACTGGTGGAGGATTATTAACGTATCCTAATGCGCCAGCAATATTTGAATCAGATGGTGCAGAGGCAACAAAAGCTAGTATATATGCTACTTATGGGCTTGATCCTGAGCCTCCATCTACGCCTCCTCCAGTGCCTCCGCCTGTGCCTGTTAACTTGCCGACTGTTGTTATTAATTCACCGCGTGAATTATGGACCTATACTAGTGCTAATATTACGCTAACTATAACGGCGGTTAATAGCAATGTAACGTGGTATAATGTTCAGAATGGTACGGAATGGGTTTATGCGTCTAATGTTACTTATTTGAATTCAACGACTTTAAGCGGGTTTGAAACTGGCGTTTATACTTGTTACGCTTGGGCTATAAGTAATGATAGTTATGTTGCTGTTGATACAGTTGAATTTATGGTTGATGTAGATGCGACGTTGCCTTCTGTGAATATGGATGCGTTTTGGATATTCTTTTATGAAGGAAACTTTCTAGGTGGGGTGCAGAGTTATTTTATTTCAAGTTTTCTTAATTTGGAGACTGCTATCGCGTTGATTGCTATGTTGTTTCTTGTGCCTTTATATTTGAGGACTAAGAGTTTGGTGTTGATTTGTATATTGTGGATTATGTTGGGCGGGTTCTTTATTGCTGCTATGCCTATGGCGAGCGGGTTGGCTGTGTTGTTTATGGCTTTGGGTGTTGGCGGGTTGGTGTGGCGTCTGTTTAAAAGTAGTGCTTACGGTTAAATTAAGTTGGTTTTTGTTTCGTTTAGGTCTTTTGCGACTGCTACCATAAGTTTAGTTAACAAAATGCGAACTCTAACGGTTTCTACAGGTTGATTTATTATTGTTAGGATTCCCTGTTTAGCTAATTCATATTCTGATATGTTTAGTTGGTCTGCTTTTGCTTTGAAAAGTTTGTACTCTTTTGCGTTTAGGTGCGTTTCTACTAGCATGTATATATAATATGTATGTACTTGTTTAAATATTTTAAGCAAAGTTATTATTTATTTGAGAAAGTGTACATTAAATGAAGACATTTAAACACCTGTTAAGATCGGAAAAAGCGGCTGGCGGGGTTGTAGTTGTACTAATCAGCATGATGGTTATGCTGCTTGTCGGCATAATTGTTGTGAACAGCTTAGTTAACTCGCAAACTCCAGACGAAAACTGGTCTGCGGACGCTAACTCTACATGGGCTACTGTACAGACTAACATTTGGGTTGCCTTCGGCTTGGTAGCTGTTGGTATCATAATTGTTGGTGCTGTAGCGATTTTAAGCTACTTGAATTTCGGCGGCGGCGGAAAAATCTAAACATAGCGGCGTAACTTTGCATTATTTCCCTTTTCTTTTTTTAACCTAAAATTTTTAATACAACCTACGCTTAATTATCTAGATATGGTGCTGTCTGATACAATCCTTTATGTTACATTGTTAGGCACAACTATTCTTTTCAGCGCCTTTAGTTTATCTGATACTGAACACCGCTTAGTCTTTAAGGTTATAGCGGGGTTGTTCTGGTTTGTTAATTCTGTGACTGCGTTCTACTTTTTTGGTGGGTCGGGGTTGTTGAGTGTGCCTTTGGCTTTGATGTTTATGGGTTTAGGTTTTGTGTTCTGTTTTAGTATTGTTACGGATTTTAGGCAGAAAGAGCGGGATCGTATTTATGGGTTTATGGATGATTAATGCGAAGCGCTTGTTTTCTTTGCGTAACCTGTTACTTGTTGCGCTTTGCTCTGTTTTGGTTGTTGGGGTTTTGTTTGTTCGAGCTGACTTAATCGGGTTTACTTGGAATCCTGATGTTGGTTTCGGGTTAACGTATTATGATAGTGTGATTGATGCTTCTGTAGCTTTGTATTTTACTAGTTTCCTATGGGATGATACTAACGCTTCGTCTGTGACTTTTAGTAACGTGTACACTTCTGGGGGTTACGCTTACGATTACCTGTCTGTGTCTAGTGATGTTAACGCGACTTTTAGTGTAGTTTCTGCCGATGAGTTAACGTATGGTGTGGTTTCTAATGGCACTCAAACTTTTGGTGGGACTTCTGCGCCTAGTAGTGTGGTGGTTGATGGGTTGGATTGGAGTGATTGGAGTTTTGCAGGTGGGGTTTTAACGGTTAATAATGCGTCTTCAACGGTGGATATTTTGTTTGATGTTTCTGATTTAGCAGTTGAGGATGTGTTGGCGGTTGCGGTGTTGTTTGGGGTTATTGCAATTGCGGTTGTGTTTGTGTTTATTAGGAGGAAAAAAAGTAATGGTGACATCTATGAATGAAAAATTTAAGAGTAAACGTGTTTTAGTTTCTGCGATTTTTTTGATTGGTTTAATGTTGGGGAGCGTGTTCTATGCCGGTTATAGTTATGCGGCTAGTTCGCTTGTAGTGTCTCCCAGTAATATTGTTTTGTATGATCGTGATGGCGTGGGAGATTTGAATACTACGGGTAATATGATGGCTGAGGGGTTTTATTGGCGTAATGGCTCCGCGATTGGTCAGCAAGGGCTTTCTGGTACAAATGGGACAAATGGAGCTAACGGCGCTGATGGAGTTGATGGTGATGATGGATCGGATGGGGTAAATGGGGCTGATGGTAACAGCACGATTAACTCTTTTACTTACTTGATTGGTGACTATGGTAACGGAACTTATTATTGTATGAAAGGCAATACCAGCGCCATTGTTGATACAGACGTTAATTCAGCAACATTAACTAGCGATATTTTAACCGGCGTTATTACGAGTGGAACTTTGTATTTGAATCAAGTGTCCTTCTCAATAGCATTAATGAACAGCATACCCGCCAACGTGCAAGTTGTAGCGTCAGTTGGGAATCAGACATTATCTTTTATTAATCCTTTGGCTTCTCAAGGCTCACCCTACACGATAGAGAACGGGCAGGGGCAAACAGTAGGATACTACACAGCAAAAGACGCACAAAACAGAATATGTTATACATCAACCAATGCAACAGAAATAATGCAAGATATTTTAAATGAAATTAATAGTGATGGAAGGGGTTCGTTATATGTTTCTTCTGGTCAATACATTATAGATGGGTTGTTTTTATACTCTAATACACACATCACAGGGTCTTATGGTTCTTCAGAATTAATAATGCGTTCAAATCGTAGCAGTGGTGGTATTGGAATACTAAATGTTGGGTCTGATATAGAACATGAAATAAATAATGTTTTAATTGAAAATCTTGTACTTAACGGAAATAGAACATACCAAAATTATCCACAAGCTCAAAACGGTGATGCACTACACGGTGTTGAAATTTATAAATCTGGTAGATTTGGCGGTGAAAATATAACTGTGCAAAACTGTATAATACATGATAATACTGCTTGTGGAGTAGAAACAGCCTTTTCTTCGGGAATAAACATTCGTAATAATGTTATTTTTAATAATGGACATGCTTCGGTTTGGATTGACCAAGGCAGTAAAAATGTAACCGTAACCCAAAACGATTGTTTTAAGGATTTACGTTTTGGTATTATGGTTGTTGAATACAACATTGCTACTTATGGTGGTGGTAACATAATTATCACAAATAATAAAGTTTACAATACTATAGGCACTATAGGTTATGCGGGGGATGGTATTGCAATATCAAGTACCGAACATTATCTTGTGGAAGGTAACTCGGTTGTTAATAATAACGGAGTAGGCATAAAAGTTTCGACAGGTGCAGTTTATGGTTGTATCAGTAACAATATAGTAACTGACAATATTGCAAGTGGCATTCAAGTGCAAGCTTCTGGTCAATTGTTTTTAACTATCATGGGTAACATGGTGAAGCAAACTGATATAACTAACCAAAATACGGGGATTAGTGTAAAAGGACAAACAACAGCCGCTTCAGAAGTAGCAGTAATATCCAATATGGTGATAAATTTTGGCAGTTACGGTGGTTCTGCCGATGCGGGGATAGGGCTTGGAGATGGGGGTGGTGTTGTGCCTAATAACATATTTGTTGATGGTAATATAATAGAAAATTGTGTTGTTGGAATTAAGGCTTGGGGTGGTGGTAATCACACGATCATCAATGGTTATTTCAAAAATATTTCTTCTTTCGGAATAAGTCTATATGCAAGTAATAGCACTATCGGAAATAATGTTTTTAGAGATTGTGCTACTGCATTGAATATTAATAGTGTTGCTTGCTATACATTTGTTTATAACAATGACTTACGCTTTTGTATAGATGATGTTGGCGATCAAGGAACTGCGACTATTTGGTCTGCTAATGTAGATAAAGATGGTGTATTTCATGCTACTGATGCTCCCGATGCCTAATTTAATGACGCTCTTCTTTTTTGTGCTGTTGAATAGCACCCTTTCTTTTTTTGGTTTACTTTTTACACTTGGTTGTTTTGATGCTACAAAAACCATATATACTTATAATGGGTATATGTGGGTGTAAAGGGGTTAAGTGTTTGAGTCAACCAGAAACATGGAACTTAAGCTTTCCAGCAATCATTGATGAACGCGGCAGAATCACGATTAAAAAAGAAATCTTGGATACTGCTAAGCTACAAGATGGCGATACGGTTTTTCTTTTGTTGACTGGTGTTGCACGTAAGGGGGCTTAATTGTTGGCTGCTATTGATCGGGAACTCCAAACTATTCTCATTAAGCATAGGTATGCTAATTTGCGTACTGATCAGGCTATGGTTGAAATTAAAGCTTTATTCAGTAAAGCGGGGGCTTCTTAGTTGGGTCGAGCTTATACGGCTGTGCAGATTAGGTTTGCTAACAAGTTGGATTTAAGCACTCGTTTGGCTGATATTTGCTTAGAGAAGCTAGATGCTCACAATGATGTGAGTAAGCTACGTGGATTGCAGTTGGAGTCTAATGCTATTGTTGCAGAGTTGCAGCGTAGTTGTGATAGGATTATGGAGCCTGTATGCCTGTGATGAAAGCTAACTTGGAATTGAGAGAGAAAGTGGGGGTTGTGTAGTACGGGTTTGCTAGGCTGTGGGGTTAAGGCTGATTTGGGGAGTTGCTATTTTTCATGCGCTTCTCCTCTAAATGTTTTCCCAAGATGCTCCCTAAAGCGGTCTAGCAAACCCAAATGGCTTCGACTGTTGCTTTTGCCTTTAGCTTTTCCTGTGATTGTTGTTGGTTGGGTTCTATACTATGTTAATGTTGATGGTGGGAAAAAGTAGCGTGTGTGTGCATAATCTTGTGTTGCAGCGTAATGTTTGTCCTAAGATTAAGACCTGCGAGTTAGTGAAGGGTGCGACTTGTTGGTATGGTCCTCATAATTACTGTGGACGATATAGAGAAACAGAGGTAAAATAAAATGGATAGTTCAAATGATGTGCAAGCGGTTAGTGAAATGCAGCAGCGAACTTTAAAGCTTGAGTCTAAGGAGGAGCGTTTGTTGCGTGAGTATTTTGCGAAGTATCCGGCGTTAAGGAGGATTTATGGTGTATGATGGAACCTGTAAAGTTGTCTGCGTGGGAGATTCAGCAAGCTAAGAATGCTAGGAATCGGGCTTTGATTATGAAGATTCTTACTTATTTTCCGTTGGGGTTGACTACGCAGCAAATTGTTGTTAAGGAGATTGAGACTTATGGTTACAGTTTTTTGACTGATAATCGTTTGAGGGAGTTGGTTGGGCTTGGTTATGTACGTAAGGATGCATCGGTTAGTCCTTGTCGTTGGGTTCCTTTAAAGGAGGCTGTTTAGGTGCGGGGTATGTGTGAGGAGTGCCATCGTATTGGCGAGGTTGTTTTAACGATTTACGCTAAGTCGGGTCGGCGTGTGTTGCGTTGTCCTGAGCATTTGAATAGTGAAGAGGATTTTAAGGCTAATGCGTATGTAGAGGATGAATCTCTTGAGCAGTAAAACATCTAACTCTTTCCAAGAAATAAATAAGAAATCTGTTAACAATGGTAAGTATCTTTTCTACACTGGATTAGTTGCTTCAATTTTAGGTTGCGTTACATTTGTTCCTATTCTGTTTGCCGGGGTTTGTGTTATGGTGTTGGGTGCGGTTGTGGCTGATCGTGAGGCATCTAAACGTGAGGTTTGTTGTCTGTGACGCTGTTTAATCCTAAACCGCGTTATCGAAAAGGCAAAAAGGTTTATACTCAGTGTCCTTGTGGAAACTTTTTTATTGCTGAAGGTCGAGGTAAACGTGTGTTTTGTGATGATTGCCGTGCGCGAAATAAAGTTATGCAAAATAGGGTAACTGGAAGGAGACGGAAAAAGGCGTGAGTAGAAATAAATTATTGTCTAAGCGGAAAAGGTTTGTGTATTGTACTCAAGAGGGGTCTAGTAATTGTCCGTGTGAAATGGAGCCGATTTGCGGGGTTAATGTTCGTGTCTGAGGTAGCCGATTTTAAATGTAGTGTTGAGGCCGTTTCTGCGAAGTTTGTTAAGGCTGATAAGCGGATGCGTGCTTTGGCTAATCTTAAGCGTTCTAAGGGTAGGTTGCGGAATGTTGAGGTTTGGTTGCCGTGTGTGTTTCTTGGTGTGCCTTGTTTTAGTCGTGCGGTTGTTTCTGTTGAGTCTGAGACTAAATCGTGTAAAAGTTCGGTTCAGGTTTGTAGTGAAGTTAAATACTGTTTGCTTTCTACACGACCAAAATAATTACAATTAAAAACGGTTTTTTTTGTTATTTTAACACTTTTTTAACCCATTAGTTTTTTATAGTTAAAACCTACACTACATTAACTTCTTATTAGTGATTCAATGTCTACCGCTGATAAGAAAGATGTACGAGTAACAATCCGATTATTGCCCGACAAAGCAAGAGTCTATGATGATTTTCAAACAGTAGTGCATGATAAGCTTCATTCTGATAATTGCTATGTTCTTACTATGCTTATGGAGAGTTTTGTTAACGCAGTTAACGAGTCTCCGAATGCGGATGATCCTTTGACGCTTCATTTTGTTAAGCAGAACGTTCAAATAAACATGGGTTGCAACTTCAACTATTACACTAAGAAAGCTAGACGTAACGCTCCTAGTGATCCAGCCGAGGATGTGGTGACGGATACTCATAACTTGTTGCCTAACGTGGTTGATGATGTACCTAATTTGAGCGCGAAGGCTAGGGCTTTTTGGTTTGAGGAGTTGAAGGCTCAAGGGTTTATCTCTAAAGACGCTAACTTAGACGCTCCCCCCTCTGTTTCCACTCCAAAAGCCCCTGAGAAAAGTTTGCCTTTTTTTGGTAAAGTCCATAAGTATTGTATGACATTTGTCTGCTGGATTAAGCGAAGTTGGCTTCGCAAGAAAAGTAACACATAGGTTTTTATTGTTCTTTCTATCTATCTTTCTTTATGTTAACGGAAACACTTAGTTGTCCTAACTGTTCTGTTGAAGGATCAGATAATTTTAGGCGCGCTGGCTTTAAGCAGTTGTTTCAGAAGCGTGTGCAGCTTTTTCAATGTAAAAAGTGTGGGCGGGTGTTTCATGTTTGAGGGCTGATGTTGTGTGTGGGGTGTGTAGCGCGCGCGCGCTGATTTCAGATGATGATAGTGGGGTTTTCCGTGAGAAGCGTAAGAAGCGGAGGTTAAAGAAGCGTGTCGCTTGATCGTGTTTATGTTGTTCTTAGTCGGAATAATTTTTTGTGTGCGTTGGCTTACTGGTCAGTTGTTCCTTTGCTTGTTGTCTTAGAAAAGTTGGGTTGCGGTAAGAAACCTTTTGATCCGTCTGAGGTTCCTATTGACCGCGCCTATTTTCACGGTAATATTCCGACTGATGCACCATGTTATGAGGAGTATCTTGAGGTTTTGCGGTTTGAGGGTTTTAAGAAGACGAATGGTGCGACTTTGCTTTTGGGTGATAGGAGTGATCCGACTTGTGCGGAGTTAATTATTAATTATCCTGATTGGGCTGAACGAAATGAGTTGTTGTTTGCTCAGACTTTGGAGCAGTTTAAGCAGTTGTCGGGGTTTTTGGGTGGTGTTTCTAAGCCTTTGTCGTTGGGGGATCGGTTGTATGAATAGTTGGTTGCATGTTCCTTTTAGTCGTAGTTACCTAAAATTCGCTACAGAATTGCAGTTGAAGCGAAGGCTTGCACATGAGGGTTGGCGGTTTAACAAGTTTAGGTTTAATGTGATTTTAGATGAATCTGTGGATTGGGTTAAACATTATTTGCCTATAAAGGTGCAGGGTAAAACAGTTTTGGATGTCGGTGCGGGTGCTGGGGAGTCTGCGCGGTTCTTTCTGTTGCATGGAGCTAAGGAAGTGGTTTGTGTTGAACCTAACCCTTACGCTTTTAAAGATTTAAAACTTAATGCTACTTATCACCAAATTGTTCCAATTAACGATTATTTTAAACTTGGGCATTTAGCATTCACGCATGACTTCGCAAAAATTGACATTGAAGGGTACGAGGAGATACTGTTAAATGTTAAGCCACAGAAGCCTATGGTTGTGGAGGTTCATAGTGTGCCTTTGGCGGAGCGGTTTAAAGTTGCGGGTTGGCGTGTTCCTTTTGTTGGGTTTGATGATGAACGGGGTTTTAGTTGCTGTACGCGGTATGCTTATTGGATGTGTTGATTTTGGTTCGTAAAGTTTTGGTTTATTGTTCTTGCTGCGGGTGTTGTATGCCTTTGCCTCTTCTGTTTCTGGATGATGCATTGAGGTATGTTTGTTTGCGTTGCTGTGTTTTTGGGGGTAAAACAGAGTGTTTTGTTTCTTATGAGTCTGCGGTGATGCAGCGTAATGGTTATGGTAATAGTGGTTTGCTTGGGGTTGCTAGGCGGGATTTATTTTCTAATACTCACATAAAGATGCTTTGCTGAGCCTTCACAAATTTCCATGATGGGGTAGGTAGGGTTCTATAACTTTTCCTTCTTACCATAAATCTTATATACTTATCCTTAAGGATATAGTGTTATGTCAACTTACACAAAAACCCTATACGACCTTAACGGCAGCAAAGCCATGATAATCCCAAAGAAATGGCTAGATAAATTCGGTGATATAGTTGAGGTTTTAGTTGATGAAATCCCTGGCAAATTGGTTATTACACCATTGCCAAACACCACTTCTTTAACGGCAAAAAGAAGAACAAAAAATGAGGGACTTCGGGAGCGATTCTAGATGCAAACCTTCCGGTTAGAGCAAAGCGGTGTAACTCCGCTTAGTCCCATCATGCCTTTCTATAAGTTAATTCAAGGCGATTGTTTAGAGATTCTTCCAACACTTGAAAGTAAAAGCGTCGATTTAATTCTTGCAGATCCACCTTACAATATAGGAAAAGCAGAATGGGATACTATCCCTGATTACATTAATTGGTGTTTAAGTTGGCTCAAGGAATGCAGGCGGACACTCAAAGATAATGGTTCGCTTTATCTCTTTCATAATGATATGCTGCAAATGGCAGAGTTAATAACCGCTATTAAAAATAATACAGAATTTGCTTTTAAATGCTTAATAACTTGGGAAAAATACCAAACAAATAAACAATATTATGGTAGAGAAGTTATCCAAGGCGTGAATAGTTCAGGGTTGCGTTGTTATTATCCCATGTCAGAATATATTGCGTTTTACACGCTCCAATGTGAAAACGAATCAGTCTTACCTAAAAATCATTTTGATGCTTTTTTACCAATAAAATTATATTTACGTATTGAAAAAGAAAAATCAGGATTAACAAACAAAAAACTCAACTTGCTTTTTAGCGATTTTTATAAGAAAGTTGGCTGTCGTGATAGGAGTGTTATCGAACATTACTTTGGAGATGGTCAATGGATTTTTCCCACAAAAGAAATTTATGAAAATGTATTACAATCAACTGGATTCTTTCAAAAACCTTATTGTGATTTATTAAAAGAGTTTGAGAATATACGATACCCCTTTAACGTTTCAGAAAAAGATGTCACAAGAACATGGCTATTTACTCCAGCTGAAAAAGCAGGGCACGAAACCCCTAAACCTATTCCTCTTCTTAAAAGAATCCTAAACTATAGCACTACAAAAGGCAGTGTCGTTTTAGACCCCTTTGCGGGCAGTGGTTCAACAATAAAGGCTTGTAAGGATTTAGAGCGAAGTTGCATAGCTATCGAAAAATCACTAAAATATACTCAAAAGATTAAGAGCCAAATCATGAATCAAACTGAATTATTGGTTTTCAATTCGTCAGAAACTAAGAGGGAAAACCCATGAAAATTATAGACTTCGAGAAGTTTAAAACAGAATGCTCCAAGTTTGACAAGCCAGCCCTAAAAATGCTACTGTGGAATTGGGCTATTCAAAGGATTCTTGAAGAGCTTGTTTTAGTTGACGCTATCAATTCCTGCAACAAAGACGGCTCTAAAATATCTAAATCTGAAACCCTGAACGCCTACATTAACTCTATTGAAGGCGAGCGCATTCTGATTAATCTTATTGGTAGAAAAGAAGCTGCTAAAGTCTATGGTATGCTAGAAGACATAACAAGCGATGTAAAAACTGTTGACTACATCTTGAACGATGGCGGCATTAAACATTACTTAGACTTCATTTTGTCGGGAGAGAATGGTAAAAAATGATAAAAACAAATAAGCAGGGCTTTAGTGTAGAGTGCCAAAAACTTGAAACTTGTAAGAGTTGCAGGTGCCTAGCTAAAAACTATTGTGATTGTGATGAACCACATACACACTCGATGCATATTAGTATTGATTTGATTGGAGGTAAAAGATAGGTGATAAATTGGGCTAAGGTTGATTTGTTTCTAATTGTTTTGGTAGTATCCTTATCAGTAATTTTTCTTTTTATAAAAAGAGATTCGCCTAACTGGTGGACTGGCTTGTTTTTGCTAGGAATGCTTCCAGTTTTAGTATCTGATTACTTGAAAGATAGAAAGAAAGTGGGCTTCACTTCGGAGAAAGTCTCGAACAAACCATAAAGTATAAAAGTAGAATAGTATAATAGTGTAATTAGGGATAATATGAAAAGCCTTAAAGTTTCAGATGAAGCATGGAAGGCAGCTAAAATCTACACTGCTACCCATGACTGGAATCTTCAAAGTTTTGTCGAAGCAGCTATCCGAGAGAAAATAGCGAGGAATGGTTCACAATGACTAGCTCTTGGCGTATGTATCTGCTTATGGCACACTGGACCGATGAAACAAACCACACCGCTTGTAACCGTCAACTAAAGCAGACTGATCCAGTCGTGGGTGAGTTGCCTGAGAAGTACAAGTGTAAAACTTGTGTTCATTTCATAGTTAAAGAAGGAAGCACACAACAATGAGAAAAATATTAGTAGAATTTCAATACAACGATGAACAATCAGCTTGCAACCTTATAGAGTTTTTAAGGAAAGTAATAGGCGCTTTAAACATTGTTACCCCGTCAATAGATGGCATGAAAGTTTACAAAAATATTGCTAATTTAACTGTTGATTCTGCAAGTGAACAATGCCGTGAATGCCCCGCTTATTTTACTCAGGAGAGTTTGGAGTAATGAGCGATCGAATCGGAAATACCGAAGCTTTAGAAGGCTATCTTAAATTAGAGCGTGAAAACAAAGAGCTTTCCAAGGAATTAGCACTCTATAAAGAAGAGTTAGAAAAAATGCGTAAAGCCTACAGTAGTCTTTCAAAAGAAATTGCTACCTTGTATAACTGGCTCACTAACAGAGACAAGACAAAATCAATTCGCAGAAGAATGGCAGAGATATTCAAGTTCGCTTACATGGAAAACGATTTTGAAGACATGAAAGCTGAGTGGCCTATTAACAAATCTGCTCTTCTAGACATTTCTATTGAAAATAATCCCAGTGAAGTTCATTTCCAAAGTTCTAAAGAGGGAAAAACGGAATGAGTGAAAAAGAAGGCAGAGTAAACTTTCTAAAAGCGCGTCTTGCAGTAGCACAAAAGGATTGGGAAAAAGCAAATGAGAAATGGATTAAATCCAGTTCATTGAACTGTGAAAATGCTATTACTGCAAATATAAAAGTTAAAAATTCAATGACGAAAATGGCTTTTCTTAATGGTCAAAGAAAACTCTTGAGTGAACTTATCAGTTTAGAGACCAAGGAGAAACCACAACCATGAATGACCATGTAAACCAAAAGGAAATATTTGAACGAGTAAAGTTACAGCAAGAATTAAAAGAAGCAAAGGCTAAGATTGAAGCCGCCAACAAAATCCTTGACTTAGCCGACTTTGAAGATTTAACGGGCGCTCACAAAATTTATTGGTCCAACTGGCAAGCTCTAAGAGATACTCTCAAATTCCCGCGAAAAGAAAACCAAGAAGATTGCACAAAAAACTGCAAAATGGTGGATGGTTGCTGTAATGGGTGCTGTGAAGTTGCTGGCACTTGAGCCGAAGCGCCTCAAAAATGGCTTCTTCAAATTCTTAAGTGAAAAACCGTCACCTAAACCATTCATAACTGCAAACAGAACTCAAACTCTATTTGAACTTGGAATCTACCTCGGACTAATTGGCGGGTGGTTAATGGCACTATCGCTTTTTTTTGCCATGTCTTCCGACTCTATGGTTCCAACTATTATGGGATTTATTAGTTTGTGTTTGTTGATCACTAGTATTATTTTCATTAGTCTTGCGTGGATCTGTCGATTCTTTATTTGCCACTGATTTTTTATCCCATAAGCGAATAACGATGAATAAACTTTCAATTATTGTAAAAAGAAATATTGCGACTGACATCAACCAATTAATCCTGCTATACCTTATGGAGATAGAGAGATAACCTTATATAGAATATTAGCCCTAAGATATACACGGTAAAGTCTATGGGCAAAATGAACATAGTATTAGACGATGTACTTGAGAAGAAATTCAGAGAGGCAGTATTCAAAGTAAAAGGCATGAAAAAGGGCAACATCAGCGAAGCAATCCAAGAAGCATTAGAATGCTGGATGAAACAGCAAAACATAGACTTTGACCTAAAATAATTGTCAGGTGACGAAAGTTCACATGGAGAAGAAATTTAATCAAGTGACAAAGACTTCACAGAACCCTGTAATGACTGCGATAAATAGAGAAGAGGCAAAAAACCACATGAATTGGTGTGATGCAATAGGAAAAGAGCAATGTAAATCTTTCATTGATTGCGATCATTGTTATGCTTACGGAAAGCCTCTAATCCCCAGTTCTAAAGACAAGGAGAAGTACCCAAATGAGTAAGACACCTTTCGAGATTTTTAATGAACACACAAGTTTTCCAGAAGGAGCTAAGGTTCGTAAACAGGATAATTCTAAATGGGTTTCTGAACAAATTCTCAATGATGAACGTAAAGAACTCAGAGAAGAAAAAGAACATAACACTGAGATTGAAATTGAGTTAGAGCAAGCAAAGGCTAAGATTGAGACCGCCAATCATAAACTCTTCGAATTTATCGAAGCAAACAAAATTCACAGTTTAGATGAGGAACAGGAAACAGACTTACGAAATATTCTTACTCTATTAATCCCGAGAGAACTAAATGCTACCGAACAGTACGCTGATGCTTGCCAACAGATTGAGAAGCAGGAAACCCCTAATCTTTCAGGCATGGATGTGAAAGCGGCTAAGTTAGCGAGAAAGCGATTAGCAAAGGAGAACACAACCCCATGAGCCGAATGTTTCCATTCATAACAGACACATGGAACCCAATAGCAGGAAACTGCCCTCATAATTGCTCTTACTGTTGGGCTAAGAAACTAATCAAAAACAGACCCACATTACAAGTAAAATATCAACATACAGACGGCTTCTCATTTGATCCTAAACAGATTCATAGAAAATTTCAGCCAGGTTCTTTTGTCTTCGTATGCGATATGCTCGATCTCTTCGCTGCTAACGTGCCTATGGTTGCAGTTCAAACCATAATGAAGCTGATAGCCGCACAACCAGACGTAACTTTCTTGTTACTGACAAAGAATCCGAGATATGCTTGGATCGTTGAAATACCTAAAAACGCTGTTGTCGGTGCAACTATCGAAAGCAATATTGATTATCCTGTATCTCAAGCTCCAAAACAAAAAGACCGCTTAGAAGCCATGCAAGACATCACAGATCGAAAGATGATTAGCATTGAGCCAATAATGGATTTTGACTTAGAACCTTTCGCTAACGCAATAATCAAGGCTAACCCTGAGTTTGTGGCAGTTGGATATGACAACTACAAAAACGGATTAGTTGAGCCTTCATTCTCTAAGACTGTTCATTTAATCCATGCTCTTGAAGGTGCTGGCATCAAAGTTTATCGGAAGACAATCCGTGATCCCGTTATTCTTGATTGCGAAGGTGAAGAACATAAATGAAGGTTTTAATTGCTTGCGAATTTAGCGGAGTAGTAAGAGAAGCCTTCCAAAAATTAGGACACCATGCAGTAAGTGTTGATTTACTTCCTACTGAAAAATCAAGCCCTTGGCACTTCCAAATGAGTATTGAAGATTTCTTAAACGAATATATTTGCGACTATGATTTAATGATAGCTCACCCTCCGTGTACATATTTAGCTTCATCAGGTGCAAGGTGGTTTAAAGATCGTGAACTTGAACAGATACAAGCTTTGAATTTTGTTTACTGGTTAAGTGAACTTGATATTCCTAAAATCGCTATAGAGAATCCAATAGGCATTCTTTCTACACAATGGCGTAAACCAGACCAGATTATTCAACCTTGGATGTTTGGGCATGGCGAAACTAAAGCAACTTGCCTATGGCTAAAGAATCTTCCAAAACTTCAACCAACAAATATCGTAAGTGGTAGAGAGGGCAGAGTGTGGAAAGAATCACCTGGACCTAACCGATGGAAAAACCGTTCAAGAACTTACCAAGGAATTGCTGATGCTATGGCTGAACAATGGGGATTATGTTCTTCTTTATCAGAAAATCAAACTACAGAGGCTAACAAGAAATGAGCTTTGTTTACATACTTTGTGATGGCTTTGAGGGTGGCATGGTTTATGAGGAAGAATCTGTAGGTGCTGTTCTTAGTGAAAAGGAAGCGGAAGATTGGGCTAAAGCGCAAGCTGAATTTACGCTAAACTTAGTCAAAGAGAAAAGACCTAAAGCGGAAATAAAGCGTTTCGAGGATCATTACGAAGGAGATACGTATGGTTGGCGTGTTACGTCTGTAAGAGTTTATTTCTACAAAAAGATTGAACTAAAAACGCCTTCCATGAGGACTTACAAGTAATTGATTATAGGAGAAAAAGAGAACATGAGAATATGTGATGAATGCAAATCAAAAGGCATGGAGATAACTCAGGCTATTCATAACTGTATTTCTTGTGGCGTTGATTTATGCGAAGAACACACCTATTGGATTGAAGGCAAACCTTACTGTGCTGGTTGCGACAAAGACGGCGAAGAAGATTGCCCTAAATGTGAGTTGCCGTTCAGTATGTGTTCTTGTTCTTCATTTGATAGCAAAAGGAGTAAATCTTCATAGTGACGAGATGAGAGTATGAGTATAAACTGTAACTATCCTAACTGCAAAAAAACCTTTAAGGTAAATTGCCCCATACAGGAAATTTATGACCATCT
>Ga0172381_10001400_pt1 | contig 28554 bp, 39 predicted proteins | sample Leawel6488metaG_FD_119754 | JGI IMG/M metagenome (GOLD analysis project Ga0172381, IMG submission 119754) | Leachate microbial communities from a municipal landfill in Southern Ontario, Canada - Leachate well 64-88 metaG | ecosystem: Engineered > Solid waste > Landfill > Unclassified | place... | reverse complement strand
TCTATTCCCACAATCGGTTATAAGAAACATTGTGAATTTAACATAACAACCGATAATAAAGATGAAATTATAAAACAAATATCTATATTAAAGTCGGAAGGACATCATATCAAAATAAATAAAACCAGTGATTTAGATTTAAGTGAGATCGAAAATGATTATGATGTAATTGATAAAAGAGAAGTTGATATAACAAATCGTGGAATTACTGCTGCAATGTCTACAGCAGAAAAAATAGACAGATATTTAGATATCAAAGAAATTTCAATCGATAAAAAAGAAATTTATAAAAATATAGCTTTGGATATTATGGAGAGTGTTGTTTTATGAAAATAAAAATAGATTTTATTACAAATAGCAGTTCTACAAATTATACAATTTCTACCTCAAATAAAGAAATAAAAGAAATAGAAATTAAAATACAAGGAATAAAATTTAATTTATTAAAAGATATTAGTTGTGTACATGTATATAAAACTATGGAAGATTTAAAGAAAAATAATAGATGTATTAAAAAATATGAAAAGTCCATATCTTCAGGAAAAACAATTTATGAATTCTGGACAAGTTCTGATGGCGGAAATTTATTAGAGTCTTATCTTCATTTAAATGATATTACAGATTTATTACCTGATGGTTTTGAATTTGTTGATGTTTATTTAGGCGGATAAATAGTAAATTGTTATTCAAATATCTAAAGAAAAATTGAGGTGTGTTATGAGAGAAAGAATGAAATTAATTTTAAAAATATTTGTGTTGATAACTCTTCCAATTTGGGGTTACTTCTATATTATGAATCTTATGTTTGGTGAAATTTACTGTAATATATCTGAATGGGTTGATAAAAAATTTGATAAAATTATTTAAGGAAAATATAAATGAAAGATATTAATTTTATAAAAACAGGAATGGAAAACTTTTGTTGTTATACTGACTTAATGGAATATGAATTTAAAAATAATAAAGTTATATTAATTACTGGACCAAATGGTGTAGGAAAATCATCAACCTTTTCAGCAGTTCAATTTACATTATATGGAACCACTAGTTCCGGATTAAAATCAGAAGAAGCGATCAATAATGTTATAGGAAAGAATTGTCATACATATCTTAAGTTTACATCTACCTTAAATGAAATTACAGATAATTATAGAGTTGATAGATATGTTAAGCACTCGAAATTAGGAGATACAGTATTATTATTTAAAAATGATATGACCAAACCTTATAAAAAAGGTCATAAGGAAGTATTACCAGAAATTGAAAAAATATTAGTTCCTCAAAAATTATTTATCAATACATTATTATTTGGTCAAAAAGTTAAAGATTTCTTTACTGATTTACCTGATTCTGATAGAAAAGATATTTTTAGAAAAGTTCTTCAATTAGATAAATATGTATCATATCAGGATGAAACTACTAAAAGAATTAAACAAGGAAATATAGATTTAGCATCAATTAATAACAAAATTGAGATGAATATACAATTTCTTAGTGATACAAATGATAGAATTATATTAACTCGAAATCAAATAAAACAATTTGAAATAAACAAAAATGTAGAAATCAATAGTTTAAGTAATAAAATTAAACAATTAAACAAAGAATTATTAGAGTTTAGAGAGAAAGAAGAATGTCTTCTAAATATCAATGATTTAGAGTTAAACAGATTAATTGAATTAATTACAACAACTCAAAATGAAATTGATAAAATTGATATGGAAATAAAAAATTCTTTAGAATTATTATGTAAGCATGTAATGTTCAAAGAATCTGATTTTAAGGCTAAAACTAAAGAATTAATATCAACTGAAACATTAAATACAACAAGTTCTATTTCTGAACTTAATTCAGATTTTCAAGAATATAAATTAGAAATGGAAAAATATAAAAATGAATTTGTGAATAATAAAAATAATTCTATTTCTGAACTTAATTCAGATTTTCAAGAATATAAATTAGAAATGGAAAAATATAAAAATGAATTTGTGAATAATAAAAATGGTTATGTAAATGAAGGTATACATAATAATGCAACAATAGAAAAAAGTAAACCAGAAATTTTAAAATTACAATCTTCTTTAAATAAACCTGACGCAACTTGTCCAACATGTGGAAAATTATTAACAGAAAAAAGTATAAAAAAACATTTGTTAAATTCTTTAAATGAATTATTAAAAGTAAATGAAGACCTCTCAAATAGAAATGTTGCTCTTAAAGAACTAATAGAACAGTCAATTGAAGATGAGAAAAAAAATGATCACTTAGTTAAAATTAGTAAAGGAACTCTTGATAGAAAAATAAAAAAAATAGAAGATGATTATCAATTAAAAATAAATGAAATTGATAAAAATTTTGAATCAAGAAAATTAATTTTTGATTCTAAACAATCTGAAATTGAAAATAACTGCCAATTAAAAGTTAATGAAATTAACCAAAGATTATCTGTAGCAATGAAAAAATTGAACGATCTTGTTGTTGAAAAAAAGAAAATTATAGAAAATGAAAAGATAAGTAAAAAAAATATTTTAATTGAAAGTTTAAATAATTCAAAATCTCTAAAAGAAAGTTTATTAAAATCTATAGAAGAAAAAACATTACTTAAAGATAGAATTAATAAATTACAATCTGAAATTGAATTAAATAAATTTATGTTAAAGAATAAAGAAAATGAAGTAAATAATAATCTTCCAATATTAGAAAATTATATTTCTGAAAAAAATAGATTAGAAGAAGAAAGAAAAAGTTTATCAATTGAAAAATTAAACCTTGAAAATTTATTAGAGATATTAAATTTTTGGAAAATAGGTTTTTCATCTACAGGAATACCGTCTTTATTAATTGATGAATCTATTCCATTTTTAAATGAAAGTGTAGCAAAATATCTTGAAATGGTAGGTGGAAGATATAAAGCTAGTTTTGACACATTATCTACTACCAAATCTGGAGAATATAGAGATAAAATAAATGTAAATGTTTTGGATACTCAAACAAAAGCTAATAATAGAAAACAATTATCTGGAGGTCAAACTAGAATAATTGATATTGCAATATTATTATCTTTATGTGATTTACAAAATAATGTTCAGAATATGAAAACTAATATTTTATTATTAGATGAAATTTTTGATAGTCTTGATGATCAAAATATCGGTTATGTTTCAAATCTTTTAAGAACTTTAGTTAAGGATAAGTCAATAAATATTATTTCTCATAGACATATTGATTCTATAGAAGCTGACGAAGTAATGAGATTATTTTAATAAATGGAGAATATAATGAGTGTAAAAATGATAGTTTTGTCAAACGGAGATAAAGTAATTGGTAATATGGTTGATATTGAAACAGGAAAATTAAAAATAAAAGAAGCTTTTATTTTAAAAGAAGTTATGACAGAGGAAGGATTTTCAATTATCCCTTTACCATTTGTTCAAACTTCAGATAGTGAGATTATAATTAATCTCGCAAATATTACGGTTTATCCTTGTAATCCAAAAAAAGAATTATTGGATATGTATACTCAAATTACTTCTAATATTTTGATTCCTAAAAGTAATATAAGGTTGAATTAAATGAGTTATTGTACTAAGGGAATAAATTTTAAAAAAACTGAAAAATATAAAATATTTAGAAGATTTATTTGTGATCTATTAGGTCAACCAAATTATACTGATAGAATTGTAAATGGTGTTAGTTTTAAATGGTATTTAAACGAAGAGATAAAAACCAATATACCTAGAACAAATGAAAAAATAAGAAAATTTTTAATAGAAAAAATTCCAAAAGAATATAATTATAATGTGGAAATTAAAATAATTCCATCTGGTAGTTGTCAATATAGATATAGAGATGACAGTTTGAGAATTTTAGTTAGACAATTTAATAGGAGGAGAGTTAATGAAAGTTAAAGTTGACTTTGTAACAAATTCAAGTTCAACATCTTTTATTCTTGCTGATTGTAGAAAAGATAAAAGTGAACCAATACAAGCAGAATGTAATATAGGCGAATTTGTTAAAATTTATATTTCTGATATATGTAGTATTTTAGAAAAATATATATTAGAAGGAGAAGATCGAGAAGATATTATAAATAAATATAAAGATAATAAACTTAGTAAATATGATATTAATGAACTAGAGATACTTAGCTTTTATGTTCATAGTGATTCTGAATCATCTATTGAAGTATTATTAAGTGAAGAAGGAATAACAAATGTTAAAAATAAAGATGTAATTCTATTGTATGGTAAAGGTGGATATTAATGGATAAAATTCAAATAGTTAGTTTTCTTTTAACAAGACGATGTGATTTAAAATGCGAGTATTGTAGAATCTCAAAAGATTATAATTACCCATTAGAGTATAAAAATTTACAATATTTTAATTCTAACGAAATAACAACAAAAGAAACTCTACAAACTCTTTCTAAACTAAAACTTCACAATAAAGATATATTTATTATCTTGTATGGCGGCGAAATAACGCTTCGAAAAGACTTATCAGAAATAATTGGTCATTGTCATAAAGAAAATATAAATTATACAATAATTTCAAATATGACACCAAGAAGTAAAAAAGTTATTGATTCTTTAATTCAAGATCATGGATATCTTCAAGGTCTAACTTCTTCTATAGATCCAATAGATTTTGAAGAAAATAATATAAACCAATTTAAGAAAACTCAATATGGATTAGAATTTGTAAAATATCGAGATAAGGTGAAAGATTTAGTAGCAGAAATAACTGTTAGTAATAGTAATTTAAAAAACTTATATGGTTTAGTTAAAAAATTAACTGAATTAGGAATAAACTCGGATATTACATTTTTAGATATTTCTAAAACGAATTATTATGATTTCTCAGATATTACTGACCCCAAATTTTTAGTAAATAAAGATTCTAAAGTAAAAGATATTTTGAATAATATTATTGATTCAAAACTTAACGTTCATATGAGAGATGTTTTATTATTAAAAATATATGATATTCTCCCAAGTGAACTTAATTGCAAAATTGAAGAAGATATACATAATATTACAATTGACAGTGATGGAAGTATTCGTCTTTGCTTGAGAATTGCTGGGATTCAAACACCATTAAAGTTTAATGTATCAAATTTTATGGATGATAACGGAAATTTAAATAAAGATTTAAAATCTTCATTATCAGAAGATAAAAAGAATCTATGTAAATCTTGCGGTTGGACCTGTATGATTATGAGTTCTTTAATTGCAAAGTATGAAGGTAATATTTCAGAACTTTTACATACCGAGATTAGAAAATAAAGGAGAAACTTAAATGTCCGGATATCAAAATTCAATTAGAAAAGAAAATTATAATCAGGTTTGTGTTTGGGAAGGAACAATAGTTGGACCGGAAAAAATTAGAGAATTTGAAAAATTTATGATGGAACAGTTTGAAGTAAGAGCTCAATATCTTGAAGAACTAAAAACTAAACCAGATAAAGGAGTTAAAGGCACTGGAGGAAGAAATGATTTATTCTTTGCAGTTCATGATGAAGATGTAGATAAATTTTCAGTTCCTAGATTAGGGTATGGAATAAGATGGATTGAAGATGTTTTGTCAAAGGAAAATTATAAAATTAAGATTTATCCATTAAGAGTTAACAAATATAAAATTTGGTGAAATATGGAGATCAAAAATGAAAGAAATAAAAGATTTAGTTAAAGATCCTGAGTGGCAAAAATTGAGGATGTTATTAATAGGTAAATGGAAAGTAAAACCGGAATGGTGTTGTCAACAATTGAGAAAATATTTAGGGCCAATTTCCAGCACAAGTACTGATAAATTGAGAATTATTCTTAATTATACCACAGGAACTGCGTTTAGGATAGGAATTATTAATCCTCCATGTGTATTAAAATTAAGAGGGGAAGTTTCCGCTGAATTAAAGAAAAGAAAATTTCAGAAAAAAGAGGAGGATTAATATTATGTCTTCAGAGAGTATATCATCTGCAATTGATTTTTTAAAAATAGTAAAATCTGAAAAAGAACTAACAGTACAATTTGAGAAAAAAGATGGTACTCAAAGATTAATGAAATGTACTCTAGATTTTAATCGTATACCAAAAGAGAAAAAACCAAAAGGAGTTGACCTTACAAAAATTTTATCAAAAATTCAAAAAAGTAAAATTTTGAGTGTTTTTGATTTAGAAAAACAAGATTGGAGGTCGGTACCTTTTGACAGATTGGAATATGTTATTACCCCATCAAAAAAGATGTATAAAATTAATAGATTAAAATAGGAGGTTATTTTGCATGTATCAAAAAATATTTCTTTTGGAGTAATAGATGTTGATACAGAAAGTGGAAGAATATGGATAAATTGTCCAACATGTATTCTTAGAATTCAAGATATTAATTTTAATCAACCACAAGAAAAGTTTTCAATGATTGATATTAAAGGTAATAATGCATATATGTATCCAGGAGATTTACCAAACAAGGAACTTGGAAATTTTCTTGAAACAATAACAATGATAATATTACCATTAATATCAGAAATGAATATAGAAAATCAGCAAAAATTTCTTGATGATTTAGTTATAAAAATAAAAGAGGAATTACAAAAATGTCAATCTTAGATGAAATATTAACTAAAGTAGAAAAATCAGAATTAGATGAACAATTGAAAGTAGTATGTGATCAAATTATGACAGAAGAAACTGAAAAATTTACAGACCCAAATGATCAACCTCAAGGTCCTAATATATTTTTAGCAATTCAATTTTCAGATAAAAATAATATTAGTTTTCTTTGCTTAGAAAGAGAACTAAAAGAAAAATATATTGTATCTTTATGGTCTAAAAAAAGAAGTAATAAAATAAATGAAACAATAGCGATGAAAAGAAAAAAAGTTTGGGAAGTTACAGAGGTAAAAGTTGAAAAAATACTTAAATTTTATGCAGAAACATTAAAATACGTTAGAGGTGAATAGAAAATATGAGAGAAATAGATGAAATCTTAATTAATGAAGATTTAGTTAAAGGTGTAATATCAACTTATAATGAAGATTTAGTTAAAACCGAACCTACAATTGTTACTTCTTCAGTATCAACAAAAAACTTTTTGGATGAATTATATAATTCATTGAGACCAAATGTAGAAATTTTTCCGGATAATTGTAAATATATAAAAACTTTAAATAATGAAGATACTCTTATAATTATAGAAGAGTCTCCAAGAGTAAGAACTATATCACTTAACAGAGATTTAACATATCAAATTGAAAAACATAAAATAAATGGAAAATATGAAGAATATCAATTAGATAAATTTATTAGTTCAGAAGATCATGTTAACAATTTTACATTATCTTTTCCATATATAGTTTATGTTATTTTACTTAATAGATTCAATGAATATAAAACTTTAAAAATATTTTTTAGATTAAATCCATTAACAAGTTTTGGAGATTATTTACTAAAACCATGTTTACCAAATATTAACAAAAATTATTCTGTTTGTTTAGGGTATAATGGAATAGAATATAGTACTATCTCTGAACAAGTTAATAATATAATTAATAATTTCTGGTTCAACAAGTTCAATAGTGATTATATTGAATTTTGTCTGGAGTATGAAGATACCCCAGAAATATGTGATTTTTTTACTTGGCAGCACTATACAAAAATTGACCCATTATTTATATTTTCTACTAAATGGAAGAATGCAGAACTAAATCTAAAAGAGGTAATTAAAAGTATTGATATGGAAGAGTTTGATAACTTTCCCTCATTTTATTCATTAAAAGATAGAATTACAAATAGATGCAAAAAAATAAGAGATTATACAACTGAATCAATTATATTAGGAAATAATATTTTATCGATTGGAGATAAAATAAAATATGATGGCAAGTTATATTTTATTTGTTCTTTTCAATTTAGTAATTATTCTCTAAAAAATATTAAATTAGAAGATATTGATGGTAATTATTTTGATTTAGCATTAAATGAAGATAATATTTCTATAATTAATCAATCAATAGAAAAAATAGGTGGTATTCCTTCTATAATGATTGATGAAAATACAGAAATAAAAGAAGGTGATATTGTAATTTTAAAAGATGAAGCAAGCATTATTAAACCAGTACAAAAAATTTTAAAATTAAAAGATAATACAATTCAAATTAAAATTGGAGCAGATTTTTATCTGTTAACTAAATTTTTAAATAAAAGTATACAAAAAGTAGATCCTGATAATGTTAAAATTAATGGGATTGAATTAATAAAAGATAATATGTATTATATATTAGATCTAGAATATACATATTCATTTTTTAAAAAAATAATTATTGTTGTTTATAATGGTATTAAAACAGTAAAAAATAAGATTTGTTTAGAATTTAAATATCCTCAAAATGAAAAAATACTTTTAGTTTCTACAGAAGAATTAAATAATAGATATAAAATAATAGAAAATGAAGATATTTGTAACGAAAAAATATTTAGAATCAATGACCGAATTGTTGTAAATGATAACCCAATTTTTAAATGTCACTTATTAAAAAACTTAGGTATTGGCGTATCATCAAATGGAGATGAATTTTTTGATATTTATTATGATTATATAAAATTTTTATCAAGCGATTATCTTGCTAAATTATGTAAAGATTATTTTCATGAATTTTGTGATAAAAATGAAACAACATTTACAATTAAATCATATGAAAAAGATATAAGTTATTCAGTTGGTGAGGAAGTAATTATTATAGATTGGAATATTCCAAATGATATGTTTAATATAAGAACAATTACTGGTTTTATGATAGATGATAATAGTTTTTATTTAACTCTTGTTGATGATAATTCAAACATTTCAAACTATCCAATTATAAAATTTACTGAGAATGGAGTAATAAAAAATTATTTTGCATGTGTTAGAAAAGTCTGTAGAAAAATTGATCAATATGAAGTTGGTATGAAAGTAAAGTCTAAAATAAAAAGTATAGCTGATTTTCCTATGAAAGATTGTAATGTAATTAAAGCTTTTATTATTGATGATATTAAACCATTAGTTTTATTTTCAAATTATAGAACTATATTATTTAACAATATTGATCAAATGTTTAATATTTTTAGTCCTAATGATTTAAAATTTAATAAATTAAAAGAAAGTGATCCAAATATGAATATTAAAACACAAGATGGAGATGTTTTCTCTAGTTTTAATAATGAGAATCTAATTATTGCTATTTACTATAATAGTTATCTTTATCTATCTTTGTCAAAACCTCGTGTAGGGCATCATACAAAATATAGAGATTATGAAATAAATTCAATAAGATATGGTTTATTAAGTCCAAGATATTCTCTAAATCAATTAGGAAATATGATACCTGTTTATGGATTAATAAATGAATACGGAAATATTATTAAAACTGGTAGACAAGCTTGTATTAGAACTGAGTGGAGTATAATAAAATGAATGTATATATAAATGACGGAAAAAGTATTCCAAATGATGATACTTGTTTTATAATTGCAAAAGGAGGTATATATTTAAAAAAGAAATTGGATTTAATTGAAAGTATTACTCCAGTTGATAAAATATCATTTTTAGAAGATATTTCAACTTTTGCTAAACTTAACATTCCAAAAATTCCGGTTAAACTATTTGAAAATGTTTTAGCTTTTTTTAAAGAAGTATATAGACTATATAAAAGCGAATCAATTGTTCTTTTATTTTATAATAAAAATAAAAAGAAATATAAAATATTTGTTCCAGAACAAACGGTGAGTGGAGCTTCTCTAAAATACGACCCCAATATAACTATAAAAGATCATATTTTAATTGGAACAATTCATAGTCACGCAAATATGTCAGCTTTTCATTCATCGCTAGATATCAGTGATGAATTATATTTCGATGGAATTCATTTTACAATTGGAAAAATAAGTAAAAAAGATTATTTCGATATATGTGCTTCTATTTCAGTTAATGGAATGAGAGTTCCAGTTATTCCAGAAAATTATATTGAAGGAATAAATATACCAAATATGTTTAAACCTATTCAAGAAAAATCGGATATAAAAACATCAATTAGATATACATTATCTAAATCTAATTTTGATCAAATATATTTTAAAAAAGAATGGTTAAACAAAGTAAAAGAAGAAAAATTTATAATTAAAAAGTTTGATAATATTTTTGGTGATTTTAAATTAACACAAAATATTGAAATTAAAGATAAGGAGGAAAAAACATGTAAATCAGAAGAATTGGATATATGTAATAATTGTATACATAGAGATAAAAAAATAAATATGAAAGAAATAAAAAAGATTGAAAAAGAAAAGTGTGAAAATAACTTTGGTGTAGATTATAGTAATTTTGATAATTTATGGTGGTGAAAATGAATATTATAATTTGTGGTCTTGGAGGTATTGGGAGTACACTCTCTAATGCCATTTCCAGATATGTTGATTCAAATGAATCTCTTTATCCATCAGTCATTAATTTAGTAGATGGAGATAATTACGAATTTAAAAATAATAAAAGACAAGAATTTCATGGTTATGGAAATAAAGCAATAATTAAACAAAAAGAATTAAAAGATAATTTTTCTAATATAAAATTTATAGCTCATCCTATATTTATTAATGAAAGTAATATTTCAGAAATTATAAAAGAAAAGTCAATAGTTTTGGTAGGAGTAGATAATCACAAAACTAGAAAATTAATTTCAGATTATGCTAAAAATTTAAATGATATTATAATAATTTCTGGTGGAAATGAAATCACCGATGGTAATGTCCAAATATATATTAGGGAGGCAAATGAAAATGTAACACCGACTTTAACAGATTATCATCCTGAGATTGAAAATCCAAATGATAAATCTCCTGATGAAATGTCATGTGAAGAATTATCAAATTCAAAACCTCAAGTATATTTTACAAATTTTATGGTAGCTTCATTTATGTGTGCATCGTTTTTTAATATAATTGAAAAAAATAATTATAAAATTTCAGAAGTTTATTTTGATCTTTTAACTATGAATGCAAGTTCCAAGATAAGAGTACCAAAAAAACAAAAAAACAAAAAAGGAGCAATACTATGACAAAAATGAGAATATTTAACACCGAAGAATTGGAAGCAAAAACAGTAACAGAACTTCGTCAGATTTGTGGTCAGTTTGGAATTCCTAAAATGTCAAAAGCAAGAAAAGATGATATTATTGATGAAATTGAAGACTTTTATACAAAAAATATTGTGAAAGAAGAAGTTGATAATAATGAAAATACAGAGGAAATGGATGAAAGTAAAGTTCCTTATATTAATGCTCATGTTCATAGTTTTCTAAAAAAAGATGATACGTATGAAAGTCTTGTCTCGGTATCATGTGGAGCATCTTCCTCTAATTATCCCGTTGTTGGAAGAACAGTGGGTTTTATTAAGGCTACCTATAGAGAAATACTTAATATTGATTCTACCTCCAATGGAGTTGTTAATGGTGTTTCAGTAGAGGATTCTTATGTTTTGAAAAGTGGTGATACTCTTGAATTTGTAAGGGATGCTGGAAGTAAGGGTTAATTTTTAGGAAGAAATATGGAGGGGGAGAAATTTCTCCCTCCATTCTATATTTAATTAATCGGAGTTTATAATGGAAAATCTAGAGCAGAATTTAAAGAAGTATGGAGTTAAAGATATCAAATTCTATTATAATAATTGCATACTTGTTGGAAATATTTTTACTGTATGTCTTTTATTTTCTGATGAAGGAAAAATTTTATCAAGAGGAGTTTGTATTCGCTCTATTATTGATTTACATAATAAAAAATTTGCTAGAAAAAAATCAATGGATAGAGCACTAAAAGCATTATTTAAAAAGGAAAATTCATTAGAAATTTTACCAGAAATAAATAATTCAACTCGGTATTATAGTATCCAAAAACAATTTAAAATAAAAACAGAAGAAACAAAAAATAAACTTTTAGAAAAAGCTAATGATTTATATCTTGATTATATTTTACATGAAAATATTGAAAAATCTAAAGAATATGAAAGATTATATGTTATGATACCTCATACTTATCCAATTGAAGTAACTAAAAAATATTTTCACTATAAATCAGAATTTAAGCCAAATTTAACAGAAGATGAAAAAGAGATGTTTAAGAACTTATTAAAATAAAATTTAAATAAAGAATTAGAAAGTTGAAATATTACTTTCTAATTCTTTATTTTTAAAAGGAAAGAATATGGGATATGACGACAGTAAAGATAAATTAATAAAATTATTTGAACTAAAAGAGGGAAAATCTAGTTTCTTATGTTCAATTTTTTCATATGATGGTGCAAAACCAAAAATTGGTTTTACAAAAAGTTATGAAAAGAAAGATGGCACTACAGGGTATTCAAGCGGCGGAAGACTATCTATTGATGAAATAATTTTTATAAGAGATAATATTGATGAAATAATCAATATTATGCAGGAAAATTTCTTAAATCAATAGAACAAATAATTATGGAGGTAATTTGTACAGTGATATTTGTTTAATTGGATTAGGAACTTTAGGTGGTTTTTTAGCAAAAAATTTAGCAGAATTAGAAACAACAAAAAATTTACTTTTAATAGATTATGATACAGTAGAAACAGAAAATATTGGTAATTCTATTTATAATAAAAATGATATCGGAAAATTAAAAACGAAAGCTATTTGTAATAAGATAAATAATACGGCAAGGGTTAATATTTTAAATGAAAAATTTATAGAAGGTAAAACAAAAATTCCAAAATTTGATTTAATCATTGATTGTAGAGATTTTACATATAACAGAAAAGATATAATAGATGCAAGATTATATATTTCTTTTAGAAATCTTATTATAGATTCTAGAAAAAATGTTAAAAATCAAAAACAGTATGAAGGTAAATATACTAATAGATTAAGTAAGACTGATTTAAAAAATTCAGCATTAAATGTATCAATATTGCTTGAAAATGGTTTATTTAGTCAAATGGTTAAAAAATCCTCAATATATGAAATTCCAATTGATTATATGTCAGAAAGATTAAAAAATATAATTGATACAAAAGATAATGATATAATTTATGATTATAACAATAGTTTGGATACAAAATTAATTAATTTAAATAATAATTATTCTTCAATCATTGATATAAATAAAGATAATGATTTAACAATATGTTTGGGTAATAAAACTACTCCATATTCTACAAAAACAATTTCAAAAAACAATTTCAAAACAATTCAAGATATCATTTCAAATTTTTCATCTTTCACAAAGAATCTTCCTTATCAATTTAATTATTATATTATCTGTGTTTCTATTTACAATAATAAATATTACGTTGAATTATTACCAGAAACTGGATCAGCATAAAATGCGTATTACTATTAGAAAAAGAATAATACCTGATAAATTAATTTGTAACTCAATATTTTATTTAATTTCTTTAACTAATTTTTCTTATATTATAAACGAATTTATTATATATACAGATGAAAACAAAAGAATTGAAAAAATAATAATTACAAAAGGAAATCATCCGAATTGTGATCCAGAGAATAAAGAATTTTGTATACCAGATTTTATAAAAAAAATTGATAAAATAAATAATGAAACACTACAAATTATTGAAAATATGTTTAAAATTTTTAATTTTGATAGTGCATTTTACCAGCCGTGGGAAGATTTTACAATGAAAAGGGAGGAAAAAATGTATGATTAAAAATGAATATAGACAAAAATATAAAGAAAATCTTAAAAAAATTGGTAATGAAACTTTAGATGATTTAGAACCAGTGGTTAAAAAAGGATGTAACAATATTTTAAATATAGTAAAAGATATCTTTGAAGATCTTATTACAAATTTATTTGAAATGAGAAAAAAGAAAAGGAGTGAGAAATGAAAGAATCAAAGTCTCCTAATATACAAAATTTTGATGCTCAATTTAGAAGTATAATTAAAGGCATTATTGAAGAAGAAAAGTATTTTAAAGAAGAGAATATTAAATTTTTAATGAAAGATATTTTAAAAGAAATAGACCCATTAATTGCAAAATATGTTAAAAATCATATTAGAGAAATTGCTTATTTTATTTTAAATCAAGTTGAACCACAAATTAAAAGAGAGGAAAGTGATAATGCCAAAACTCCTTGATATAAGTTTGTTTTGTGAAGACTTGCAAGAGATATCATCTTCAAAAATTATTGATAAAAGAAAATTTTATTCGGGTGGATTATTTTCAGAACAAATTTTCGGTCCTATAAAAAATTATACTTGTCAATGTGGTACTTATCATGGGATATCTAGATCAGGAGGAACTTGTAAAATATGCGGTGTAGATATCGTTAATAGTGATGTAAGAAGAGAAAGATTTGCTAAAATAGTTTTACCTGTACAAATAGTTAATCCAATTATGTATGATTTACTTATTGACATAGCAGGAAATACATTAAAAGGATATTTGAATAAATTAATGAAGAATGAAAAAAGTGTTCTTTATACGAAAGATGATTATTATTATGTAACTGAAGAAGCTAATTTACCTCCAGGTGTTCAGAAATGGGAAAAATTAGATGCAATTTATGAATTAATTAGTAATATGGCAAATGCATATGTTGAAGATGATCCAAATAGTAAATGGATCATAATAAAAGATAATTTAGATAAGTTATTTATTCAAAATATTTTAGTATTACCTCCAGATTTAAGACCTGCGTCTAAAGGTGTAGAAAGAAATAATCAAAAAACGGTAGGTAAAATAAATAGATTTTATCAACAAATTCTTACTAAAAAAGAATCTATGAAGGATACAATTATTGATATTACAAGAGATAAAACTTTGTTTTATTCTTACTTTAAACAATTACAAAAAGATGCTACAGAATTATATGAACATATCATTGAAAAATTATCTAAAAAAACAGGATTAATTAGAGGAAATATTCTTGGAAAAAGAATTGACTTTTCAGGTAGAGCAGTTATTATTCCTGATCCAACACTTCGTATAGATGAATGTGTTTTACCATATGTTGGATTTTTGGAATTGTTTAAATTACAAATTTCTAAAAAATTAATTGAATTAAGTAAATTTAAATTAATAAATCAAGCAATTGATTATATAGATCAGTGTATTTCTTTTACTGATTTTTCATTATATGATATTTGTGAAGAATTATGTAAATCTGAGCTATGTATATTAAATAGACAACCTACACTTCATAGATTAAGTATGGTAGGTTTCAAAATTAAAATTTCAAAAGATAGTGTTATTAGATTACACCCTCTAGCATGTTCAGGATTTAACGCGGATTTTGATGGGGATCAAATGGCAGTTTATATACCAATTACACAAAAAACAAAACAAGAAATTCTAGATAAAATAATTATCACAAAAAATTTTACAAATGCTACAAATATGGAATTATCAACGTTACCAAGTCAGGATATTGTTTTGGGAATTTATACACTAAGTACTAATCAATTTCCAAAACTACAAAATTTAGTTGATTATAAAGGCGAGACTGTTCCAGAAAGTATTAAAATTTTAAATGATTGTTTTCCAGATGATTATCCATTAATTAATTATCCAGTTAATAAAAAAGAGTTATTAAAAATATTGAATGATATCAAAGAAAATTATTCAGAAAATATTGTAGCTGATACTTTAGATAGAATTAAAGAAGCAGGATTTAAATATTCAACAATTTTTGGTCCTTCTTTATCTTTAAAATCTTTTGAAATAAAAAATTCTGGAAAAATTAGAGATAAAATTTATGAAGATGGCTCGATTCTCGATCAAGTTAGAAGAATATCTTCACCTGAAACTATAAATTTTCTAAAAGAAAATTTTAAGTATTCTTATTTAATTGAATCTGGCGCAAGAGGTAGTTGGGAACAAGCAGCACAAATTGTTTTTTCTAGAGGATATGTTTCAGATTTTAATGGAAATATTAAAGAAACTCCAATTAAACATAGTTTATATGAAGGATTAAGTCCAAAAGAATTCTTTAATTCTACTTATGGTTGTAGGAAAGGTCTTTTGGATGTTGCATTAAATACTGGATCTTCTGGATATTTGTCAAGAAAATTATTATTTACTGGATCAAGTTTAGAACTTAATCCAGAATTAGATGATTGTGGAGCAGAAGATTATTTAGATGTATATGTAGATGATGATAAAAAATCTAAGATGTTATTAGAAAGATATTTCTTAAATGAAAATAAAGAAATAGAAAAAATTACAAAAGAAAATAGAAAAAGTTTAATTGGAAAAACAATAAAATTAAGAAGTCCAATATTTTGCAAGAGTCAACAAATTTGTCATAAATGTTATGGAGATTTATGGAAATATATACATAGCAGATTTATAGGATTTATTGCAGCTCAGTCACTTGGAGAAACAAACACACAACTTGTGTTACAAACTTTTCATCTGAGTTTAAAAAAAGAAACTAAAATTTTAGATATTAATTTTAATTCATTTACTATTGAAGAAGTTTATAACAAAGTTAAAAATGGAGAGAAATTTTATACATTTAGTTGTTCTCCAGAAGGAGAAATTGAAGTTTCAAAAGTTATTGATGCACATAAAGATAGATTTGAAAAAGAAATAGTTAGAGTTACATTAGATAATGAAAAAATTATAGAATCTACTTTAGATCATAGATATATTATGAGAGACGGAAGTGATAAAGAAGCAAAAGATTTAAAAGTTGATGATTCTTTGATGCCGATATATGAAGGTAAAAAAATATCTTGTTATGAAAAGTATAATACTATTGAACAAAATAAGAAATTTATGAATCAAAAAAATGGTAGATCTGATTTTGTATTTCATTTATCATCAAAACATTCAGATGTAAATAAACATAAAAATTTTGATTTATCTGAAAAAATTGTAAGACATCATATTGACAGAAATCCAAATAATGATTATCCTACAAATATTTTACTTTTGAATGAAGATGATCATATGAGGATTCATGCTGGAGATTGTGTTAACAATCCAAATTGGTTAGAAAATTGTAAAATTGCAGTTTCAAAATCAAATAAAATTAGAACTAAAGATCCAAATTGGGTAAATCATTTTAATGAAGCAAGAAATGCAACTTTAGCAATAACTTATCCAGCAGAAAAGAATAGTGAAGATAAAAAAAGATACTTTGAGCAAAATCCAGAAATGAAATTTCGTGCTACAATAGAAGGGAGACACACTACTGCAAAAATGATAATAAATAGAATGAAAGAGTTAAATTTAGAACATACAAATATTAATTATGAAATTGTCAGAGAATCCTTTGGTAAGAAAGGAAAACATTATGTAACTTTTAACTATGTTCAAAAGAATTATCCAGAATTGGTTGAAGATTTTAAAGTAATAATTATAGAAAAGGAATATAAATCACATAATCAACTTCAAGCAGAATTTAGAGCAAATTTAATTATATCAAAAATTAAAGAACAAAACTTAGAGTTAACAGAAGAAAATTTTGATAAAATTAACTCTGAATGTTACAATCCAAAAGTAAGGTGGAGTAGAAAAGCTATTATTAAATTTAACCCGACCATTTTAGATGAGCTAACTCATAATCACAAGGTTAAAAAAGTTGAGTTTATTACTTTACCAGAAATTGAAGAATTTTATGATCTTACAGTTGATTCTAAATATCCCAATTTTGCTTTAGAAGCTGGGATATTTATTCATAATTCTGGAGTAACCAAACTAGGAAAATCTGAAGAAGAAAATAATGATAACAATGATAATGATGAAGATAGTTTAAAACAAAAAGATATTGTTGGTGACTTGACTTTAGTGTCCAGATTATTTCACCAGACAAAAGGAAAGACTTATAAAGATATAATTAATGAACTATATGAAATTTATAACAGAAGCAGAAATATACATCATATACATTTTGAATGTATTGTTTCCCAAATGATGTGGGTAGATTTTCAAGGATATGAAACACTTTGGAGATTAATAGAGAATAGAGATAAAATAGTTCCTACTTATTATAGTATTCAGACTGTACCAGAAAAAGTAAGTTTTCTCTTAGGTTTAGGATTTTCAAATCCTAAAAGACAAGTGATCAAAGGTATACAAAAATCTGGAAAATATAACGATGGAATTTTGGATAAGATTATGTGTGGAGGAATATTGTGAAGTTAGAGGAAATATGTTCTTTAATAGAAGAGCTATTGGTTATAGATATAAAAAGAAAACGTATAAGAAAAAAATTACTTAGCTTTTTAAGAAAAAATTATATAGAAACATTTCAAAATGATTCTGATTTGAATTTGTTAAAACGAAAAATTACTAATAATTATTTAGGAGATTTATCAGATAATCAAGTGTGTTATTATTCTAAAAAAACTTATGATAAACTAGTGGGGGGATAAATCTTGAAATTTATAAATCCTGGTTATAAAGTTAATGAAGAAAGAAGTATATTCACTTTAAGAAAACAAGAATATGAAAATCTTGAAACTATTATTAGAGAAATTTTAAAACCTGCTGAGGAACTAGGGTTTATAATTACAGAATATGGAATTAAAGAACCCAAATTTTCATCAGGTGAATTATATCGGACATTAAAAAGAAATTTAGTTATTAAATTGAAAAAAGGTAAATCTGAAATTGATTTATCAATGTTTATACCAAAATTAGTTAATGATAATTATTTAGTTATTGGAGGGAGAAGGAAAATACCATTATTTCAATTATTTGATATACCATTTGTAACAAGAGGTAAAACAATAAAATTAAGAACAAATGTTGCAACTCTAATGATTTCTGAACAAAAGGAATTTCCATATGTTTATATTTCTGTTTTTGGAAAGAATCTTCCTTTATCTCTTGTAATTTTTTCATATTATGATCTTGAAGAATTGGAAAAAATGTTTGAGTTTGATCAAATTAATACAGATTTAGTACCAGCAAATATTTATGATAAACTTTTATTTGATTTGAAAAAATATTATATTGGCTACATTGAAGAAGAATATACAAAAGAAGATTTAATTAAACAAGCTGGTAAATATTATTCTAAGTATGATTATAGAATTAAGGGAGAAGATCTGATTTATGGATTAGACTTAATTTTAAAAACTGATATAATATCAGCTAAATTCTTTAATACAGGAACAGTTTTAGGTGATTTAATTAACGTAATAAAAATTAATAATATTGATGATACTGATTTTATAAATAAAAGAATTAGATGTTTTGAATATATAATATTATCAAAAGTTTCAAAAGCAATTTTTGATTTATGTATGTCAAATAGAACAGCAAGTCTACCAAAATTTGGAATTAATTCTTCTCAAATTTTAACTGATTGTAATGTTTCAAATATTATTCAATTTGACTTTGCAATTAATCCAATTGAAGAGTTAACAATGTTATCAAGAACAAGTTTAGTCGGACCAGGTGGTTTTAATAGAGATAATGTTCCATGGTATTTGAGAGATATTCAACCATCAATGCTTGGAAGAATTTGTCCTGTAGATACACCTGATAGAGAAAATTGTGGAATATTACAAAGTTTATTACCAAATGTAGATTTAGATGAAAATTTAAAATTCACTGAGAAAACATTAGAAGATCAACCAATTTCAATTCCAGTAACAATGGTTCCTTTTTTAATGAATGATGACCAAACAAGATTACAAATGTCATCATCTCAAATGAGACAAGCAATTATGTTGTTTAATTTTGATCAACCAATGATTAAAAGTGGTTGTGAAGGATTATATACAGATTTTACACAATTTGTTAAAAGGGCTAAAAAAGATGGTGAAGTAATTTATGTTGATTATGATTTTGTTATGATTGCTTATGATGATGGTGAGTTTGATTTAATTAATGTAGCAGCAAGAAAAATATATGTAGAAAATATTGATATGATGGAAGTATATGTTGAAGAAGGTAGTAGAGTAAAACAAGGAGATATAATTGCAGAAAGTAACTTTTGTAAAAATGGAGAAATAAATATTGGTAAAAATTTATTAACTGCAATCATGCCGAAAGATGGATATAATTATGAAGATGGAATTGTTATTTCTGATAGATTAGTTAAAGAAAATGTATTTACATCAATGCATGTAAAAGATTTATCATTTGATATTCCTGAATCAAAAATTCTTTTATCACTAGAAAAAGATAAATATAAACCTCTACCAAGAGCCTATACTATACAAGATGAAAAAAGATTTAAAAAGAAATATGATATAATTAAACGTGGTCAACCATATGCAATTTTAAAAGAAATGTCTGGAAATCCATTAGAGTATAATTCAATTTTTAAAGAAGAAAAATCATTAACAGCTAAAAATACTTTATTTGTTATGAATGTAGATATATATGTAAACAAATATAATGAAGAAATTAAACAATATTCAGAATGGGTTGAAAAAACACAAGAAAGACAAATAGAAGAAGAAAAAAGAATTCAAAATATAATTTATACAAGATTACCAAAATTAAAAGCTTTACAATTTATTAGAGATAATAATCTAGATAAATTTTCTCATTCAGGAAAATATAAAATTAAAGGTGAGGAAATAAATGGAATACATGTTGAAATAACTGCGAGTTATTTAAGAAATATTGAAGTTGGTGATAAAATTGGCAACCGTCATGGTAACAAAGGAGTAATTTCAAGAATTATACCTCATGAAGAAATGCCAAAAATGGAAGATGGAAGACATGTAGATATTTGTATTAATCCATTGGGAATAATATCTAGGATGAATGTAGGACAAGTATTTGAAGCAAGCTTATCAATGTCTTTAAATGATTTAAAAACTCAATTATTAGAAATGATTAACGAACAAGTTAGTCCGGATTTTATAATAAGCAGGAACTCAAAAATTAGAAAGTATTTATTACAATATATTAAAATAATTGATAATACTAAAGATAACTGGTATTATAATCAATTTAAAAGTCAATTAAAAGATGAAGAAATAACAGAAGAATTTATAAAAAATATTTGTTTGGTTGCGCCTCCATTTGAGTCATCAACTTCTGAAATGATATTGAAAGCTATGAAATATACAAATACTGCTAATGATTATAAGTTGTTTGACTATGAATCAAATGAAAATATTTTGAATCCAATATGTGTTGGGTTTATATATTATTTTAGAATGGTTCATATTGCTGCTCATAAAATGGCTTTTAGGTCGATATCTCTTTATAATAGAAAGACTTTACAACCACCTGGCGGAAGAAAGAATATTGGGGGTCAAAGGCTGGGCGAAATGGAGGCAAGTTCTTTAATAGCACACGATGCTCTCGATAATTTGAATGAATTTTTGACAACCAAGTCTGATTGTATAGATTTAAAAAATCAGTACATCAAAAAAATTATAGATTCAAATTATTTAAAAGAAGAAAAAAATATTTCAGTTGTTCCAGAAGCAGTAAAGTTACTAAAAAATTCTTTATTAGTGACTGGATTAGATATGGATGATTAAACATGTTTAAGTCTTAAACTAAAAATTGTCCAATCCTCCTATTTTATTAGAACAAATAATAAAATAGGAGGATTGAATCATGAAATTTTTAAACACACCATTAGAAGAAAATCTATTTAAAGAATTAAAAATTATGGTAATTAGAAAAGATTTAAGTCTACAAAAAGCTATTAATGAAGCTGTAAAAGATTTGTTAAAAAAATATGAAGAGCAGGACAAGATAAATGTCTGAAAGTAGTCTTCCTCTTTGTGATTATGGGTGTGGTCAAAAAATGATAGGAGTGATATAGATTTAGAAAATCTATTTAAAAGTTTTGTTGCAGAGGAGTAAATATATGGAAAAAATGTTTTGTAGTAATTGTGGAGGAGAAATTTTTGTAGATTTTGTAGTTCCTCCAAGATCTTTCTCAATTAATGATTCTGGAGAGATATATAGAGTTGATAATAGAGAATATGAATATGCGGGATTTGAAGTATATTGTTCAAATGATACTGAATGTAAATTTTATCCTGTTAAGTTAGAAGAACAAAAAGAATTTGATTCATGGCTAGAAAAAATAAAAGAAAATATTATTAAAAGTTCAAAATTAATTCAAATGATTTTAGTATTTCAAAGAACGCTAGAAGAAGAATAATTTAAAAAACAAAGGAGAATGAAAACGAATGATAGATAATCTTCCTGATATTCAAACAACAAAACCCGAGTTTCTAATACCTATCAACCAGGTAGGGGTTGAAAAAGTAAAAGTTCCGATAAAATTAGATTCTATGTTTGGTGGATGTTATAATTTAATATCAGATGTTGAAATGTCAACTAATTTAAATGAATTTACAAAAGGGATCAGCATGAGTATGTTACTTAGGACTCTCATTCAACATTTAGATAAACCATTAAAAAATCAAATAATTAAACAAATTTTAGAAGAATTTAAAACTGCTGTTGAGACTGATTCTAATCATAGTTCAATAAAATTTGAATTTGATTTACCTATTAATAAGAGAGCTCCAAAATCTAATTTAGTATTTCCGCAATTTTATAGATGTGGTTTTATTGGAAAACTAAATGATGATAATTTTAGATTCTGGCAAAAGGTTCAAGTATTTTATAATTCTACATGTCCATGTTCTGCATCTTTATGCGATGATTTAAATAGTAAAGGTTTTCTGGGATATCCTCATTCTCAAAGGAGCATGTGTAATCTTTTAATCGAGCATAATTTGACCAATACCATATGGTTAGAATCTTTAATAGAACTAATAGAAAACTCTGTCAAAACTGGAGTATTTCCATTATTGAGAAGGGTGGATGAACAAGAATTTGCAAAAATTGCGGCAGAAAATTTGATGTTTGTTGAGGACTCAATTCGAAGGATAATTAATTCTTTAAATAATGAACCATTAATTAGTGATTGGACATTAGAGTGCGTTCACATGGAAAGTATCCACCAAAATAATGCGATAACCCGCGCTTGGAAAGGGGTTCCCGGTGGTTTTGATGGAAGTTATTATTTTTAATGATCTATAAATGACCAATATGTAAAGAGGGTAAGTATGATATTTATGTATAAATTAATTACTCCTTTTGGGACTAGTTATCACAAAGGTGAGGGAGAAAAAGTAAAGTTTCCTAAATCAATATATCTTCATATAATTTTATGGAAGATATTTAATGTAAATATTAAAATTTATAGAATGTTAATAGATAAACGATATCCATTTTCTGAATGGAAATTATGTTATAACCAATCAGCAAGATTACTTGAAAATAAGAAAGGAGCTTAATCATGACCCAAGCAAAAAAAGTAGCAACCACACTTAAAACAGTTTTAGATAATGATATTATGAAAGATATTATGAATAAAAATTCAGATATAGATAATACAATTACAGAAGTTTCATCTTGGTGGAAATATGATTTATTTTCAAGAAAACCAGGACCTGCGTATGAAGATGATGGAACATTTTTAGGAACAGATTTAGATTTAGCTTGTTTTCTTTATGAATTATCAGATAGAGGAGCTATAATTAATCTTCCTGAATATAAAAGTTTAAGAAAGACAAGAATAAAAGAAGGTCAACATATTGTTTCTAAAGAGAATAGACATGGTTGTCTTTTAGGGTTAAACGCAAATAAAAATACTTTTGTGTTCTCAATTAAAATTAAAGATATGAATGTAATGACATCTGAGTCGGTTGGAGATTATAGAAATTTCTCTTTAACTGATTTTAGTGGTAAGTGGTACGATGGATGGAAGAAAATTGAATTTATTCCATCTGCTAAAGAAAATAATTTCTTAACTGAAAGCAAAATTCTGGAAGGTAATCATATAACATTTAAGAATTTTTCACATCCGAATCGCTGGACAAGCTTTTTTGGTCAGTATTACTTTATAACTAAATGTCTAATTGATAGATTAATAGAGGAATCGACATATTATAATTCTGAAATTAAAAAGATGCTAGAAGAAGGAATTAGATATCCAGTTTCTGAAATTCCAACAGAATGGCCAAAACAGGAATCAGAAAAAGGAAAATCAATTAAAGTTAAAGCTTTTAATGTTGAAATTGACATTCCAGAAAATGATACAAATTTTCCAGTTTATGAACACAACCAAGAAAATTTAGTTAAATTAACAAGACTCAGAAAACAGTATGTGTATAAAATAATTCCAAGATTAAGATTTGCAACAAGAGCAACTGAATTATCTTATTATAATACAAAATCAGATGTATTACCAGCTTGGTTAAAAGATGTTAAATGGGAAAAAGATTACGTTGTTCCAGGAAAGAGAACTAAATGGGAAAGATTAGTATTATTTCAACCAGCTGTTGGAGAAAGAGGAGTTTCAATTAGAAAAAGAGAATTTGAAAAATCTGAAATAGTAAATGCTAATTATGAAGAATATTAGAGATATTCTATTTAAAGCTAATTTGTGTATCATACTTGATCAAAATAATGACCTAAAAATTATAAAAAATAGATGGGCCGGAACAATAGACTATTTAAATTATGAGGTAACAAATGAAATTAACGAAAAAAGATAGAGATAGTGCAATAGGAACTGCTCTTCAGGGATATTTAAATCTAAGTTATGATGAAATCGTATCTATTTTTGGTGATCCAAATTATGGTTCTTCTGGTGATAATAAAACAGATTGGGAATGGATTTTTGAAATAGACAAAAAGATTGTTACTATATATAACTATAAAGATGGACCATCATATACTGGAGAAAGTGATATTAAACCAAGTGATATTAAAGATTGGCATGTAGGAGGTAAAAGTTTTAGTGTTTTAAAACTAATTTCAAATTATATTAAAGAAATATGTGGAGATAAGTTTAAAGACAGAACTTTAATATTTAAGAATAGGATTTTTTAATATGGAAAATTTAATTTTAAAAAAAGATGGAATAATTCAGACAAAAATTTGGAAATATGATAAAAATAAAAACAAAGGTGAATATGAGAATTATATCGTAAATCCAGCTGGATTATATTCAGATACATACTTATTTAGTTTATTAAATAAAACAATTTGTTTAGAAGATAATTATACTGTAAGAGATTATTTTAAATTAATTTTAAATTATCCTATTTTTCAAAAATTAGATCCATATTTTAAATCATTTATTGAAGAATATAATTCGTGTCCAGAATCTAATTGTATTAATTCTGATAATACACTTGATTATATACAATTTAAAAAAATAATTGATATAAATAATTTTGACTTAGAAAAAAATCAAATTGAGGAATGTGATATTTTTATCGATATATGTGGTATATCAGAATCGGAAGAAATTAGTTATTCAATAGATTTTGTACCTTTAAAAGATTATTTAGATTTACCTATAAAATTAGCAAATGGAGTTATATCTACATCAATTTATAATACTAAAAAAGAAAAGAAAAAAAGATATAAAAATAAATCAAAATCTGTTCAACTTTGTTATACGTTATTTGATTTTATAACAACCTTTATTTATGAAATATCATTTCATGGTACTAGTAAAGAAAGAGATTTAAAAGGAGAGGAATTAAACACAGATGATCTTGATAAGAAAGAATTGGAGTTAAAATGACAAGAAACGAAATTATAAAACTTTATGAAAAAGAAAGAGAATATCAAAATAATATTTTTGGAGATTACAAACATAATCCTTCATTAAATTTAAGTTCCTTTTTATTATTCTTAGATAATTATTTACAAAGAGCAAAAAATAATTATACATCAAAATGGACAAATGATCTACCAATGTGGTTATTATCATCAAAAGAAATGTTTGAGCAAGGATCTTGTCCAGCCGATTGTTATGAGGAGTTAATTAAAATATTTACTCTCGCTGGAGCTGCTCTAGAAACATATGCGGCTATAGATGTTCCTAAATGGAGAGAGAATGGTATAAAAGATAAATGGAAAGGAGAAATTTAAATTATGCTTGAAATTAACAGAACTTTTATGTATAATGGTATTGAATATAAAATAAATTATATTAATGAGAAAAAACAAAGATTTGGTCTTGAACAAATTGGAGAAAAAAGAAAAGTACATGAAACAAATCAGATAATTAAAATTGATGATACTACATTTAAGATTACTTACGTACATGCAGGGAAAAACAGAATATCAATAGAACCAATAAGGGGATAATATGCAAGAAAATTTAGAAGAAATGATCAAAAACCTTAATTCCGATGAAACAGAAAGTTCAATAAAAGAACCAATTCAAGAAGCTATAGAAGAAAAGACAATTATAGAAGAACCTCAAATTAATGAGGAAATAGAAACGGCTGAAATTAATTTAATCAATTTTTATGATTGGTATGAAAATTATGCAGATTCAATTCATAATATTTCAAGAGTAAAAGCAGAAGTTTCAAATATTAATTTAAAAGATAGTATAATTTTTAAAATTAAAAAAGGAAAAGCTGAAGATATGGAGCTTGTTAGTTTTTACAATCCATCGATAAGACCAATCCTAAATTTGCCTCCTGTCTATTTAAAAGTATTTAAAAATGACACGTTTGAAGCTTTACATCAGTGCGACAATGAAATTTTTATTAAGAGCTATGGACTAAAAACTGGTTTAATTATAATATATTGTGCAAATGTGGACGGAAAAATTATTCCATTTGAAAAAATAAAAATTAAAAAGAATGTTACATCAATAAAGTTAATTAATTATTCAAGTGTTGTTGATGAAATTAGAGCAAAACTTCCTGATGATGTCAATCAGGAAAATGTTCAACTTTTATATAGTCAAGCATCTAAGTTTAAAAATGAATTTACAACAAAAGAAAAAACTGTTGAATGGTTTTTAAAGAAACAATCAGAAATTATAGATATAAACCATTTGATAAAAATTGATAATGTTTTAATTAACGTTATTTAATTTATGAAGAAGGGAGGGTTATATATAATATATAACCCTCCCATATTTTGGAGGAAATAATATGGATACTTCACAAGAATATATAGATATGTGTGAAAAGGCTACAGAGATTCAGAATTTATTTCAAGCTTTAGAAGGTGACTGGTATTTATGTAGATGCACTGATATTAAAGGTTATCCACATGGTTATGGTTTGACTATACTTTCTTGCGGAGATCCAGATATTAAGAGTGAACTATTAATTAAAAGTCCAACTGATGTTTGGTTACCCAGGCAAGATCAGTTGCAAAATCTTAGAGTTAAAACAGAAGAAGGAGCAAATTTTCAAGATAGAACATGGTCTTTGTTGGGTGATCTAATAAATTTTATGAATGAATATGAAACAGAAGAAAATATATATTGGAGCTTTGAACAATGGTGGCTATCTTTTATAATGAAAACCAGATTTAATAAAATATGGATTGGAAATGATTGGAAAAATGAGTAATATTATATAAATGAATATTAATAAAAATTGTAGGTTATTCTTGTCTCAAGTGTATTCTTATGATATCTCATCATGTCATTATAATATTTTAAAAAGTTTAAATATAAATATTTCCAATATTGAAAAAGAGAATAAATTAGCAAGAAATATTCAAATTGGAAAAATGATGAAAGATAATCCAAAATTATCAAGTATTCTTAGATCTACGACTGACTCTTTAATAGATCAGTATATTTTAAGAAATAAAATCTCTAATGATAATATTATTGTTAGACAATATGATGGTTTTATGGCAACAAAACCATTAGTAGTAACAACAGATCAATATTTACCCATAGAGTTAAAAACAATATTTTCAGTTTTTATTATATCATTGGATAGAACAAAATTTATTGCAACAGATGGAAACATTATATCTATAAAAGGAATTTCATATAGATATAATGAAATGGATGAGATTTATAAAAAAATCTTATTTATAAACTTTGCTAATAAACAATCAATATTCACAAGCTTACAAAATATAAAAAATGAGATTTTAAATTCTTTAAATGGAAAATTATATTCTATTCCTATTGGAGAAAATAAATACAATATATTTTTAAAACAGTATGGTCAATTTGAAATTTCTGAAACATTAATTAATATATTAGAAACAAATGATGTAGATAAACAAAGATATTTTGATTATTATATTCAACCTTTTTTTGATAGTATAGCAATTGAATTTTTATAAGGAGATTTAAATGACAGAAAATTTACCTACTGACATTAAAGAAAAATTAGATGATTGGTTTAATATAAATACATATGAAATTATTTATTTTTGGAATTCAAAAGAAACTTATTTTGTAATAGTATATTATGATGAAACTATTAATTTTATTAGATTATTCACAATTAATAAAAAGGTTTTATTGTCTGTAGATAAAGTTAAAAATATAAATGATTTGAACAAGGAGATATAATGTTAATATTAAATATAAGTAAATCAATATTAAATATTGCTGGTGGTAAAATAGGTCCTATAGAACATCATTATAAAGATCTTTATAATGATGCTAGATTTTTAGTAAATCTAGATAGCATGTATTTAAATTCAACTCCAATACACAATATTATAAAAGATCATGAAATATTTGACGAAGATATAAGATACAAAAGGATTCCTCTATATAAAAATTATAATT
>Ga0172381_10001399_pt1 | contig 28554 bp, 44 predicted proteins | sample Leawel6488metaG_FD_119754 | JGI IMG/M metagenome (GOLD analysis project Ga0172381, IMG submission 119754) | Leachate microbial communities from a municipal landfill in Southern Ontario, Canada - Leachate well 64-88 metaG | ecosystem: Engineered > Solid waste > Landfill > Unclassified | place... | reverse complement strand
TCGCAAAACCAAACCCAAAGATACAAAAGGCATTCGGGGGCATCTAGGGGCTTCAACTGTTCCGGCATTTTGCCACTCTGCCGGTAAACTATTTCAAGATGGTCCCTGAGTGTCGCGCCGTCTTTCTGCCGGGCGTTAAGCGCGAACTCATGCCCGGCATACTCGATCAGCGAATCAATCAGGCTTTGATAAAATTTGCCCTGTCACCCATAGCCTTATCAATCTGCTCTTTTATGTAATTATACTCTCCGGGAGCTTTTATCCCGTTAAATACAGCAGTAACATTTTCAAGCGTGCATGGCATTTCTACATCATATAGATTTATAGTATTCTTTGCGGGAGTTCCGTCTTTCCCTGCTCTTTTCCCCCATGCAACCACGCATTCTGCCAATAATTCAATATTGTCTTGTTCGACTTCTTCGGCGGAAGGCAGAGAAGCGCCGCGAAACCCGCCTTTGCTTATTCTCGCTAAGCGTTTTTTCTCCTGTGCTCGTTTCTTTTTCTGAAACTTTTCGGAATCTTGCCCTAAAACAGAAAAGAAAATTCCTGTGTATAAAAGTGTTTCAGGGTCATAAATATCGACTTCAAAAATTCCACTTGTATCTACTGCTCTTAAATCTGACATTTTAAAATCCTCCTTAGTTTAAAATTTATTAAGTTATAGTCTAATCATATTAATACATTACGTTAATGTGCTGTCCTGAATACTCAACGTGGTTGCCAGTGAATCCGTGGCCGTTGCGCCCGTATCGGGGCCCGCACTGGTATCAAACAGCGCCACGAAAGGCATGGTCTGTATGATTCCCTTTTCGCCGTCATCTTTACTGGCCCCACCTACCTTTACTCGCGGCATGGTGAATGCGAGGAAATCAGCGTTAGCAGCGTTGGATGTGGTGAATGCCCCACAGATGGAAACTTCTGTTTCATTGATGAAGTAATCGCGGAAAGTGGCGTCTTCAAAATAGACGCTCATATTCCCTTTAATAATTACGCGTCCATCGAAAATATCCGTCTTCACATTGGACCCGACAACTGGATCGGAACTGAGATTTCCCGCGATATCGAAATCAAGGCCGGTCAGTAGAGCAATTTTAGTTCCCTGCACAAAGAGGGCCCCATTGACCGCCGCCAGCGCTCCGCCCGTTGACGCTGCCAGAACTGCGGTAAAATAAGGAGCTGTGGCACCCGCGTAATTCGTATGATTCAGGCCCACGAACCCGAAATCGATGGTCGATATGCCAGTGGGCGGAAGTTTGACGGCCATGGTATTGACTTTACAATCCCAAAATACTTCAGACAGGTCAACGTCGCTGTAATTATGTTCAATGGAAAACCAATCTTCTGTGTGGCCGGTCGTTGGAGTCCAGCACTTCTTCCCGACGACGGTACAAGTAAGAGCTTCGGTTTCGGCTTTTTCCACGGCTGCAACACCGTCAAGAAACGTCCCGGTCATTATTTTTTCAGTCAATGCGGTGATCATGAAGTTATGGGCATTATTCGCCCGCGCATCCGTTCCGGTCTGTGCGAATCCTGTCCATCTGACAACATCACCGACTTTGAGGCCGTCTGTTAGGAAAGTTGCAGTTGCGGCAGAAGTGAATGTGGCCGATGCTCCCGATACTATTGCGACGGTAATATCAGATTCGGGCCCGGACACTTCGCCCGCTGCCCATGCCTTGCGGAGAATTGCAGCCATTAACAGGTTATAGGTCCCCGGTGAAAGCTCACCGGACAAGCTGCCCTCGACCGCCTGAACGCCATGCCGGAAGTCGGCAATTTGCCGGTCCGACCGCATTTCATTAGATTGATAGGTTTCCTTGGTTACGTTCATTGAACTGTTGATGCGCCGCAAATACTGTGCTGTTGCCAGATTCCCCACGGCGCAAGTTCCCTTTGCCGCCTGCGGTGCTAAAATTAACTTTTTCTCGATCCCTGATGCTTGTCCCATGATTTATTTTCTCCTTTTTGTTTCGTGATTCAGGGCAAACAAAAAAGCGGCATAGTAAGAGAGTAGGCTCCTACTAGCCGCTTCATTTGCTTCTTGCGTCCCGTCCGGTTGATCAGACCTCGCGGAAACCCTGATTGTTAATTACCGCTTTATCTTCCTTTCCATTTTTTCCAGAGTATTATGGCTAAAAAGGCCAAGCATCCGGCAATAAAAACTCCGACGAACAAGCTGATATCAAAATCAGGCCTTCTCATATTATTTACAGCCACTATTGCACTTGCACCCATACTTTACCCCTTACGTTAATGCGTCCGCAAACCATCTTATTTTCACAGGTACTGCCCACCTGTCACCGTCAACACGCCCTGCCGATATTTCGGGGGTTTGCTCCACAATCACCGTTACGCTTCCGCTTAACATTGACGTTCCACGTGAAAACGCCGTCCTGATCACATCCGCTCTTGCTTCCGCCGTTCCCGGTCCGACCTGCAAGGGGTACATGAGCGTTACCTGTAAAATCCCCTGTTCCCGGTAAAAAGCGTCACCCATTGTCGGGTTTTCCGGTTTGGCCGGCAGAAGATAAACTTGTTGGTATGGCGTACCGGGGACCGGTGTATAAGGGTCATTCTGCCAGGCCGTAGCGAGTGCCGGGGTTATCGCGTTTAATTTCGTTTCTAGTGCTGCTCTTACGGATACGATGCTCATTGCAACCCCGCCGATGCGTTTTGTACGAAATCTTGAAATTCAATCCTTGTTAATTCCACCATGCCGTTAGGGGCCTGCCTGCTGTGGCCATCTTCCAGCCGTTCAATGTAGGGCACGGAGTTCTGAATAAAATGAACTTTCCCGGCGGCGTTTTGTGGTACGCTGGCCGCTATTCGTGCATTAGATACATCCCCGGTCTTATCAATCGCGTCAAATTCCTTAATCACCTGGGTACCAACTGAATGTGACCAGTTAGCTCTTGCATGACCGCCAACATAACCGGGGGGTGCCGGATGTGCCCAATATTCAGCGTCGCCAACAGGCGTCTTTTCGACCAGGCTTTTACCAATATCCAGAACGGTTTTCCGAACAACCGTGTCGGCGTTCCGTCCGCACTTCTCAGCAAACTTTTGGATATCCAGAGCAAAGCCCATCACGCCCTCACATTGCAATCATACATGACGACAGTTCCCGCCGGGGAAAGCGTCTTTAATGGGGCAACCAGTGTATAAGTAACCCCTGCCGCATCAGTTACTGTATCGCCCAATTTCGGAGCCGTTAAAGCCGCGCCTGCGCTATTTAAAGGGGAAAGCAAAAGCCTTTTATCAGTGGCAAGAATCAAGTTCCCGTCAATATGCCTTGCATCCCATTCAATCACCGCCCCAAATCCGCTTTGTGTCGCGGTCGTCGTATTCGTTACACCGCCCGTTGCCGGGTTATATGTTCCCGGCGTAACCGTGGTTAGCGTGATCGCCTGCCCTTTGCCCTTCAGGAGCTTATTTGCGGTCGCCGCGAGGCGGTTATAAAAGGCTGTGTCGGTCATACTCTCACCAATCCCATCGAACACCCGCCGCCTGCCTTGAGATACGGAGACAACATGGCATCGATAGCCTTGTACCTTTTGGCCTGGGGGCTGTTTTTGTCATAGGTCACTGCGATACTGCCGACCTGCTCAGAGACAACACCCTGCGTTAAATCCGGGTTCAGTTCAGCCGTTGCCGCTTTCAATGCCAGTTCCGCGCAGGCTCTTTTGATCGTTTCCGGCACCGCATCATTATCGAGGGCCACGCCATCAACGACCACATCATAACGGGGCCAATCCAGGGCCTGGACAGATGGGTCAACTTTATATCCCTGCCAGCGTGCCGTGTAAGCCTGAATCATATAATCTGTGGCTTTTCTCAGGCACTGCTCGCGCACTGCGTCCGTGGCCAGTGCTGCCCATGCAGCGTTTCCCCGGTTCGTGTGGTAAGTGCTTGCATCGGCAACGGAAATATAGCTTTCAGCCGTCGCTTTTCCTGTTCCATCTTCAACTTCTAGCGCCATGTGTAGCCTCCATTTTCTTATCTCTGCCCATCAGCGCAATAATAACGATTGCCAACATAGCCGTCGGCGCCGTGTGAAATAAATGGTTCCCGATGCAATCGACTACTATAATTACAAAAGCAGCAAGCAGGTGGCGATTCGGCACCCTAACGACCGCAAATGTTTTACATATAAAGGCCGCTGCAAGTAACAACCCGATAATGCCAAAATTAAAAACCAAATAGACATATTCGCTATGCAGCATATTCCCTGGTTGCCAATAAATCCCAGGCCCAACGCCAAAGATTATAGTATTCCATTGGTTTGATATCTTATTGACAGCATCCAGCCAGAAGCTATAACGCTCAGACTGCAAAAGAGAATGATTGTCGATTATCGCGTAATATAAAAGCCCTGGTATGGTAGCGATTACCGCACCGCGCAACTTCCAGAAATAAAACCCTAGCCCGACGAAAAGAGCGATTATGGCCGTGCTGGTATGTGCGGTATGAATCGCAAGGGCTATTACCGGAAGGGCTACCCACCATTTTTTTCTCAAAAATAAAGGGGAACTGATTGCCAAGAATGCCGCCAGAAAGTTTTGATTTCCCAGCGTGGCCCGTGCTGCCTGCTGTCCGTAAAAATATTGAATGAGGCCGATAATCGACAGTATGATGGACAGTAAGCAAATTGCGTTCATGTATTTGCGAGCCGATGTTTTTCCGTTCTTCACGATTGAATAAACGGCAAGGCCCGCAGCAATAAATACCAGCGTATCGATTGATTGCATAACTGCTTCATCCGGAATGATCCCCAAGAATGCCGCCGCGTAAATATAGGCAAACCAGACGGACGCATAAAGGCCAAATGCCGCTATGATTATATTTTTAGTCATAACGGCCAATGCAACCAGGCCAATCACGACAAACATATATGCGTGGCCATAATGAACATTGGGACCCCACACCAACAGGGAAACCATAAATAACCCTGCCATAATGAAGTAGTCGCTACGATCGATAAATGGGGAGGCGCAGGCCTCCCCTGTGTTCTTAGTGAGTTGCATCCGCCGTCACTCTTATATAATCGGTCCCATTGTGCATTACTACGGCCGTTTTCCCGGTCGCAATAGAAACACCCGTCTCTCCACTCTCTTTAATTGTTACCGTTCCATTAGCACCGTTTCTCACGACACGGATTCGCCCGGCAACACCACCCGATTCAATAATATTAGCGTCCCCGCTTCCGGAGTCCGTTATCAGTAAAGCACAGAGCATTTCAGCAGCAGACAGTACCCAATCTTCCGCCAGGGCGTACACATGAGTTGCCGCCAAGGTAAACTTCGCTCCCGATAGAGTCGGATTGTTGAAGGTAGAGTCGGTATAAGGCGTATGTTTCGCAGTTGTCGCAGTGATAGTTCCCGCCGTGCAAATAATATTAAATCGCTCTGAATCTTTGTAAGGTCCGAAGGTCAGATCGGATCCATTGACCGTTGTTACGCTTTGATTTGCCCCACCGCCGGGAATGCGTGATAACCGGACAACTGATCCGGTTGTGCCGGAAGGCGCGGCAACGCTCAACATATCCCCGGCGGCGAGACTGAATGTCTCTGAATTGCTTGCGGTAATAGTCGCTGCAAATGTTACCGAATAAGCCAGAGCGATAATCGCTATAAAAAATATTCCAATGGAAAGTAGTTTTTTCATGACTGACGTCTTCCTTTCTTTTTCTGTTTACTTAATTCGTGATTTATTTATCCTCTTTTTTAGGTTTATCCTCTTTTTTAGGTTTATCCTCTTTTTTAGGTTTATCCTCTTTTTTAGGTTCCGGTTCCTGATACTCTTCATCGCCGGGCTTCATCATGTCCCTGTAAGTTGTGTAATATCCAGCGTGGTCTTTGTTGTTGCTTTTTACTCTGACTAACTCCCTCATGATCCGTCCTCCTTAAGAAATGGAGCGGGGACATTTCACCCCGCCCCGGTTAATTGGTTACGCTCCGCAAAGCAGGGCAATGTGTTCGGCCTTGGCCGCTTTCACGCCCCATGCCAGCGCGATTTCATACTGCACCTGTCGATACTGCATGTATTTCGCCACTTCAAAAGACAGGCCGCTGCGGGGGTCTGTGATCGTGGTCCGGTCTGCCGCCATGTCGCCCTCTTCAGGAAGTGCGGGCATACGGGTCGCCAGAACGATTGACGATCGAGCAAATGCCATGTTCCGATTGCCGATTGCCTCTATTGCAATGGCCGGTGAAGCATTCCCCGCAACTGCCACACGCAGGCCGGGCTCCGCAATTACAACCGTTCCGCCGCCGGAAATATCGGCATCGCCGGTCACAACAACATACTTGTTTGTATCACCTGCAATAGTGATCACATCACCGGCCACAACGGTGCCGGTCCCGGCGCTGGCCAGCGTCAAGGTGGTTGCGCCAACGGCCAGTGCTGCGGTGCCGAGGGTTCCGTTTGCTTCCGTGCCGATTGCCGGGCGTTTGATCTGTGCGGATTCACGGATCATGAAACCATTGCTGTTAATCAGCGTGCCCTGCGTCAGCATATCCCCGCCCTGAACAGAACTCAGTTTTGCTTGTGTGCGGATGGCTGCGCCCTCCGTGGTACCGATAACCATCTTCAGTTCGCTTGCGGGAGCGCCATTATCCAGTAAGATTTTCAGGACATTCGCGGAGTCGGCAAAATCGGCTTTAAAAAGGTATGTGTCGTTGGCGGCAATCCCGCGCGAGGCATACTTATAGAGGCCGCACAGGTCGCTTTCAACTTCATTGCACAGGGTTCTCATGCCCTGGGCGAACTGATCCCGCATGATCGTGCTCCTGCCAATGCCGGTATTAATCCCCTTGGATTCTTCGCCCTGCCAACGGATAGGCACCCGGCGGGCCTTGGATATGGTTAACGAGATATTCCCGATGTTCTGCTCCCCATCATCGGGCGGGGTTACGTTCGGTTCAATGTCGCCGGCGGTAGCAGCCGGGGCAACGGGCGAGTAAACAACCTGATTTTTTGCGGCGCGGGTAAGTTGTGAATCTCTGGTTACAGACGGGATCATCCCTACCAACTCCCTTGATACAACGTCAAGCGCCTCATACAAAGTAGGTATAAGATTCGTTAAAGTGTTCGGTGTGCTTCCAGCCATGATTAATTCTCCTTTTAAGTTTTAAGTAGCTAGGGTTAATCTATCCCCATCCAGTCCTTAACTTTCAGGAGAACCCTATTTTTTAGTCGGTTAAAGTTCCGCCGCCTTTTGAAAACTCAACTTTCCCCGCCGGGTCCAGCGCGTCGAAAGCGGCCCTTGTCATTGTCTTCGCGTCTTCTTTTCCTTTTCCGCCGCCATTAGCGCCGCCGCCCTGATTGTTGGGCGCGGAAACGAAATGCTTTCCTTCATCGGACTTCGCCCATTCGTCAACAAAATCACTTAATGATTTGTCGCCAATAACGGCGTTCCGTTTATCACCTTCGGTCTTTATCGTTACCTGTCCGGCGAGCAGGGCCTTGACAGCCTTGGACATTTCCGGCTTCACGCCTGCCTTTAGCAAAGCGTCATTGAGGCCGTTATCAATAAGCAGCTTACTGACAAATCCGCCTTCGACTTCCAGAGACTTTTTGGATTTCTCCGCGTCCGTAAGAGCGGATTTAAGCTGCTTCTGCGCTTCCGTTAATTTTGTTTGTGTTTGGTCCAGTTCCGCCTGCAATGCGGCATGATCTGCCGGGTCAATCGTGGCGTCCTTCTGCGCCTTCTTCAGTTTGCCGAGCAATTCCTGATTTTTTGCAACTAAACCAGCCGTTGCTTCCGTTACCGCCGCGTCAACAAACTGTTGAACCGCTGCCTTTACCTCACTGTCATTCATATCTAATTTCATTCTTTTCTCCTTTGGAGTTTTAAGGGCATTGCCCTGATTTGCCGGTCATAAACCGGCTATGCCGCCTCTTTTAATTGCGCGAGCGTCAACTCGCGTCCGTTTCCGTCTATCAAATCCTTCAGTGTGATCTTTCCGGACCGGTATAATTCCGCCCGGCCTTTACCGAGTAAATTATCCATGTATTCATCATCATGCCGCTTTAAGAATTCCTTAAAACTCATATCAGATGGGACTTGTCCAAGGTCGCTTGAACGTGTGCCGGGCTTCATTTCGTCAATGTCTATTCCAAGCTCCCTGTACGATTTGGTAAGGGGAACTATGACCGATCTGCAATTCGGGTGCCGGGGGCATCCGCCGTTATAAGGCAATGTGTTCCCGCCCATTGGCTTTCCTTCAAGCGTCCACTGTGCCCCGCTGTACGCCACACAAACGGCTGATGTGTGACTATCCAGTGTGCTCAACTGCTGCATCCCTTTGATAATGTCGTCGTTATCTTGAAACGTGGCCATGCGCGAACCGTTGGCAATCTGCATGATTGAATCATGCACCAGAGTTGAAGTATTGCGCCGGGAAACTTCCATAATGCCGGGTATTCCCTTCTTCGTGCTGCCTACAATGCGAGTTATTATCTGTTGCAGTGTTTCCCCTTGGGCGACACCCTGCCGCACCTGAGAGGTAAATTTAAAGGCCGTGTCCTCTGCCTGCTTTGCCCACCATGCGGATAACGGCGCACCCTGCAAAAGAGTATCGCTGACCATGGCTTTCAATACCGAGGCCGTGGGTATGGCAGCATCAAGACCGATAGTAGCAATAGCCTTTGTACTGGCTTCGGCTTCGTATTTTGCCAATTCGACAAAATCAATTTGTGTCTGAATGCCGGAATAGAAAGAACGGATGATTTCAGTACATTGAGTAAGCAGCTTTTCCAGCCGCTTCTTTTCGTGTGGCGTGAATCCGTTTGCCAGTTTTGCCTTAAGTTCGGTCTGCATTGCCAGGAGCATTTTAAACGCTTCCTTTTTTTCATTGGCAGTAAAACGCTGCAAGGCAAGCTGGTTGGCGATGAATTTATCGGCTATAAGGAGGTCTGATTTTTTCATGCTTTCCTTAAAAGGCAGGCAGCGCCTTTGTTTAAATTGTTTCTATCGTTCGTCCATTGTTGTTCATCAGGTAAATAGGCGAATAAGCCACTACTTGAGAACTTGCGAGTTGCTTGCTATTCATGAATGTAAGCAACACTCTGCCAGGGTGTCCTTTGGAATCACTGTTCTCTTTGGGATCGCCTTCACCAGTTGAAAGCGTTTCTGTGTAGTCAATTAAATCTCCCGAAACTTCGTCTTCTGATACGCCCTCCGCAGGTTCGTTAAACTCGCATTGGTCAAAAGCGCCCATTCGCCGGTACATTAAAGAATCAACATCATCAAAAATCTGCCATGCTCCATTTACTTCAAATTTAATAATCATCTTCCTTTCTCCTTTCTGTCTGTCTATGGCCTGCCTGCCTATTTTTTACTATTCACCTACATTGCCCGGCTTTGGAATCGGCTTTGCTGCTATCCGCGCCTGTTCGTCTTCCAGCGTTACGTCAGCAGCTACAACCTCCCGCTTTTGCAGGATATCGAAAAGACCCTGATCAGAAAGCCCCGGCGCTCCCATCTGCCAGCCTGCAAGTAAGGCGGTCAATTCCTGTGGAGTTATCCCCGGCGGCAAGAATTCTTCATTGAGAGCAACACTGCATTCCTGATCTGAGCCTGCCCACCTGGAAAAGGTGTTCAGTGCATTGGTGAATGCCTTGCCGATCGACTTTGCGATGGATGTCAAAATTGAACTTTCTCCGGCTCTGTGGATTTGTGCCGTCTGCGATGTTTCAGTGTCTTTCTTTTCTGTGGTCAGTAAACGAGCGCCCAGAATCGCCATATACTGCTCGAGTTTTTCTTTTTCGGACGCGATGGCGGTTAAGCCCTGGCCGGTGTATTCGAGATACCCTACATTTGCTTCAGGATCTGGAAACACCATCATTGCGGCGGAGCCGATATACAGTTTATCTCCCTGCTTTTCGGGCGTGTAGCCACAGACATAACCTGTTGGTAGACCGGTAAAATGCAACCCATGCTTGTGATCAGCATCAAGACGGTAATGGGAAAGATTCGCGTCCACGAGGTCAATCAACGGCGGTTCATCTGTGTCCGGTGTCGTATCATCCACCCCGCAAAAATAGAATGGAATGAAATCAAGCGGCTTCCCGTTCATTAACGGGAATAGGTCAGCGCCTACCTGTTCGGCTTCTTTGTTATCGTCAATCCGGAAAACGCGGACACGGTATTTTCCATCTTTCAGATCAAGCACCCGGTAGCGTGTTTCCGTTTTATGCTCAAATTCATCACCATCAACGGCGGCGCTTTCAGTGAGAACAATCAGCGTTAAAACCGTGGCATTGCCTACCCATTCTGTTTTCCAGTTGATGATTGATTCTGCCGGATAAGCCTGCATGGTAGGACGAAGATTGAGCTTTTCCGCATCTGCTGCCGTTAATCCTTCAACTGATTGTGACGGATAATCAACAAGAATTCCCTGTCTGCCGCTGGTTAATATTTCAATGGCCGTCTGCTGTGCGAAGGTGTAGAAGGACTTCCCCGACATTGTGACATCTTCCAGAAGCGTCTTTACCGAGTCAGAAGCATCAATTACCGGCTCTTTACGAAAGATCATACCTGACAGCGCGGAAATGGTGCGCCATGTGCAATTATAAAACAGCGTCCTTGTCCTGTAGGCGTTGTAATCGTCCGTGGTCTGGTCCTTGAGCATCGGCAGGTATTTTGTCCCGGCGGCATGGACGGCATCTTGGCCGGAAACAGTATCGCGGCACCGCTGCCACTTATCGGCCATTGCTTCATATTCGGGATGTTGGGTATTGACTTTGAGTTCCATTAAACCCCCACGACCTGTATACGGGAAATAGGCTTCACGACCGGAAATTCATAAGCCACAAAGTAAGAAAAGGCTTCGTTCATGTGGTCAAAGCCGGTTGTCTTATCCGGTTCGCCGTTATCGTCGTATGCCTGTTGTTCCAGGCACCGGGCCAGAGTCGGGCAAGCCTTCGCGTTGACTTTTATTTTTCCGGCTTCAAAAGCCTTGTTGGTTGCGAGCACCCGGTCTTTAATCGCCGGGTTGCGCGGATTGACGCGGACTGTAAAACCGGCCTGTTGTAGCAGGGCGATATCGGACGTTGAAGCATCAACCGATTTCCGGCTTTTTCCGGAAGCATCCGGGTAAATGATGATTCTGTGGTCCTTGTAGCGTTCTTTGATGATCTTGATTAGTGCCGGAGTATCAAACACGTCTTTTAATTCCGCGGCGGCATGATAGCCGTCCGGGCGTTGCACCGAAATAGCAGAAGCCATCTTCTGAACGTTGAAATCCTGCCCAATGAACAGCGGTTCTTTTTCTCTGATTGTTTCAGTAGAATTACAGCGCACCCGGTCATAATTGCGAAAGACGGTCCCGCTGGTAAGGTTAACGAACTGGCCGTTAAGGTAGGCTTCTATCAGTTCCGCCGGGTAAGTCTCTTTGAGCGACGGGATATAATCCGGCGGCAGGTTCTTTTCATTCTCGTATGTGCTCGCCTGGACAATGCCATAATTTTTTGAAAGCTCAGGATTGTCTTGAATGGCTTGCACAAATTTCTTGTGGCAGAACTTAAATCCTTCGGGCGTACTGGCAATGTCAATTCCGTTCTTAAGTTCGCCATGCTTTGACTTTGCGCGAAGCCGGGCCTGAATCTTAATCCATGCCTGTTCAGCCTTGTCCGTGGGCATAACATCAAGCTCGTCCACCATCGCATGACCAATCTCAAAACCGATAATATTGCCCGGCTTGTCCATTGATCGACACATAGTCGTTCCGAGATACTGTCCAGCGGCGTTGTAAAAATCAACCTCGTGATTTCCTTGTTTAATATCAACCCTGAACCCGTACGAGTCAGCTACGCGCCCGATTGTAGGATAGAAAATATCTCTGATGTGGGGGTAGGTAGGTGCGAAGTATCCCTGATTAACGCCGGGGAACTCCGCAAAGTGCTGACACATGGCCATGCAACCGGTATGTGTTTTCGATGAACCAAAACCGCCGATGAATGCCCGGTATTTTTGGGGCATCGGCAGGAATCTTTTCTGTGGAGGATTTATTTTTACTCTTTGCTCGCTCATTGATCCTCGTACACGATTTTAACCGGGGCAACAGGTAATTGATTTTTATCGCCCATGTCTTCCTTCATCCCGCACCGCGTCTTGTCGAGCCAGATTGCCGCTGTTGCGTTTCCGTTCCGTGCCTGGCCGACAAGAACTCGCGTCAATCCAATTTTAAACTTTGCCCTTCCCCGCTTGATCGCTTCCTCAATTTTCAGATCTTCAGCTTTGTGCTCAAAAAAAGTTGATCTGCCGTAACCGAGCGCCCAGCCTATTTCTTCGCGTGTTAATCCAGCGCCGGACAGTTTCTCAATTTTTTTATAATCGAAAACTGCCGCCTTACGGCCCCGCTTTGCGGGTTTTTTTTTTCGATTGGTGTTTTCACGGCTTTATTATGAGGTATGACTTTGGGAATGTGTGACTACGTAAAGGGGGAAAGAAGGGGGAAAGAAGGGGGAAAGAAGGGCTTTATGAGGCTGTTCCTTTGGGAATATGGTTCCAAATTCCTGATTGCACGTGTTGGACGAAAGCGGCTTAAACGCCAAAATTTTAACGACGCAGCTTCTTTTTATCCAGCCATGATAAAAATTTTGCTTCGTCAAGGCAGGGCTTTCCATTCGGTAAATACTCGATCTGTAGCCCATACTTTTTTTTCCATGCCCTGACCGTTCGCCATGTCGTTACTGGCACATGCTGTTCAACGAGCGTGATTATTTCTTCTCTGCCGATTGCTATTATCTGATTATTCGTCATCGTTCATGCTCTCGTAGAAAGGACATTTTGCCGCAAACTTAAAAGCCATTCTGTTACTCTTACTAACCAGGACTCTTTTGAAAATTTTATCTTCCACTTTTCCATTCTTACTGTCTTTCGTAATTATCCCGGCAGAGCAAAAAACTTTTGCGCGTGAGTAATCGATTCCGATGTCGGAAAACGTTCGGAATTTAGTTTTTGCGTGTACTGGGACAAGTGGAATTTTCGCCCGTAGGTTGCGGCAGTCCATGCAATTTTTCATTTTTTAAAATCTCCTTTTTTGATTTTATGGGTGGTAGTGTATTGGTTATTTTCGGAAAAATCACGGACAGGGCGGACGATCTGGACAGTATTTATGATTTTTAGCGGGTTTTTGGGGTGGTTTTGAGGTAAAAACTATTAAATATTTGATATTATTAAAAATAATATTTCAAAAATAATCCTTTCGCGCTTTCTCCACAGTCTCACCCCCTTTCATCCTGGTTTTTCATCCGCTCCACTTCCTCCCTGGTGACCCGCATCACGCCAGCCGGATAAATTACTTTGATTTTTCCTTCATCAACTCGCTGATAAAAAATACTTTTCGACAATGAGAAAAACGCTATAACTTCCCCTGGTGTATAGTGTGCTTTATCTGCGAGTTTCGTCATTAAAAACAGTCCTTTTTATACCGTCCGGGTTTTCCGTATTTAGTTAAAACGTAAACCCTATTCCCAATCGCGCATTATTGGCCACACACCCCAACTCAATCACGATGGTCCCGGCCTGCCATAGCCGACGCGGGCTAATCTGATAACCAAATACCTCGGCTTTGCTGGGCAATAAATACGAAATAACCGGATGGATCACCAGCGCACTCAGAAAATACAAATCAATATTTTTGGTTTTTGGATGTCTTCCAAGGATGGGATTCAGTTCATAGTATTCATCCAGATGTTGCGCAATATACCTTGTCTGCCCCCAATCACCAACCATAAGAGCCATTGCTGACGCCTGCCATGCGGTGTCTTCAGTTGTCCATTTATCTGCGGCATGTGCTGTGCACGCCATCGGCAATAAATCATAATACAGACCACACATTAACACTGCCACCAGGAGGATAATTGTTATAATTCGTTCGAGTTTTTTCATGTGTTCACCCCTGCCAACAAAAAATAAATTTCCGTTTTCCGTTATTTTTTCTCATGTTTATCAATCCACATCCTAATCCGGTCTATGTTTTCATCCACCGCTTTGGCTTTGGCGAGCCCCATCGTGAGCCAAAACTCCTGCCCCTCGCGTGACACGCCGGTTAAAATACTGATCGTGGGCTTTCCTTTGAATTCACCTTCTTTGACTGTGTCTGGCATGGTTATCTCCTATTCTTCCGGTAATCCGGCATGTTGATTTTTATATTCTGCATCGATGACAATCTTGATGATATCCGAGCACCAAATACCTGATCAATTTCCTGTTGAGATAGATTTGTCGTGATTATTGTTTGTTTCTCCTCTCTTATACGGCGGTCAATGATGATATAAAGTGTTGTAATTGCAAATTCACTGTTCTTTTCAGCGCCCAAATCATCAAGAATTAACAGGTCACAACCTGAATAATAATCAATCAACTGCTCTTCTGTTTCTTTTGCTCCTTCACGAAAAGACGAACGGATCTTTAAAAGTAGTTCCGGCGCCGTCGTAAATATAGCGCCTGGAATAATCGTCATCCACGAATCATGTGATTGAACGGGAATAAGTTTTGAAATAGCAATCGCAAGATGTGTTTTGCCACATCCGGTATTACCACGAAGAACAATATTCTTGGCCATGGATGATAAAGATGTTAAATCTTTTATAAGTTTTTGATTTCCATTGAAATTATCAAAACTACAATCAATATACGCTTTCGGAATTCCATATGGGAAATGGCATTTCTTTTCTGGAAGTGGCTCGCTTTTTTGAAGATCCTTATCGGAATATTCTTCTTTAAATTCAACAATATTATCAGACTCATGCTTACATAATTTCATACACCTATCCGCAATTCCCTTAAAATCAATACTCTTGATCTGCTGGCCAGGGTTCGCCGTCTGACTGAGCGCCGCCCGCTTGGCCATGAGCCTGTTGTTTGCTTCCTGAATTTCTTCGTTGATTGCCTGCATTTTCTTTTCCTTCCGCCTTTAATAGAAATATCCCTTGCCACCCATTTTCGATTGACTGATTTAATATTTGTTCAGGTGATGCTCTTGATGATTCAGATAAACGACGCAGCCTGATAAAAAACTTTTCAAATGATGATGGTTTAAGTTTTTTTGACCGTGACTCTTGATATTCATTAAAAACCTCAACCGGAACCCATTCGGGAATTTCGCTATTAATAATATCTTTTGTAATAGATGGTTTTGTAGTAGTTGGTTTTGTGGTACTCTTTTTTGATAACGACGGATTATCTTTTTCGATAACGGTCGTTATCTTTTTCGATAACGTTATCTTTTTTGATAATGGTTTCCATTGATCAAAATCTTTATTAATTTTATATACTTTTGCGACAGCGTTATCTTTTTCGATAATAAATATTATCTTTTTTGATAACAATCCTTTTATTGCCCTAACGATTGCCGGTTTTTTTATGCCGGTCATGTCGCAAAATTGAGATAGCGCGATGGCGTCTTCTGTCTTTTCCCAACCGTATGTTTTACGGAAAATACAATCCAAAACCTGACGCTCTTCACCTGGTATTCTGATATGGCAGAGAGCATCCATGATCTCGTTGGCTATCGCTGTATATCCATTCTCTTTTTGCGGGTTTGCCATTAAAACAACATACCTTTTCTGAGGTTTAATTTTTCGATAACGTCATCCACACTGCGGGCAACGAAAGCGAAACCTCCTGCAGCGTTGATGTTCTCAATGAATTTTGATTGATGATCAGATAAAACACCCTTTGCCGTCTTGACTTCGATTCCCAGGAACCGGCCATCTGGCATGATGCCGACGATATCAGGGACACCGGGCGTTGAGCCTAACCCCTGCCATACCTTCCAGTGGAAAATTCGGAATGTCTTTAAAACATTCCTGATTTGTTTGGTAATGTCAGCTTCTTTTAGTGTTGGTTGTTTCATACATCTCCACCGCTTTCTTAAGTATTTCCGGAGTTACTTTCTTCCTTACAACCAGAGCTTCAAATTCTTCCGGCGCCAGTTCCCGCTTTTTCCGTGACCAAAAAACAGCTTGCTGATAATCGTACTGGTCAGCGTATTGGATGGCGGCGCTCATATTCATCCCTTCCAAAACTTCACAATGATATCGTCCGGGTTTTCCTTAAAGTGTTTCGCAAGACCACCGCGCATCTTGCCTAATTTCCTTTCTAATTCTCTAATCGCCGCCTTAATCGCGTTGCTGTCTGATGCCTCGCAGTTGTGAAACTCAAAATTACAGCCGCCGTATGACAACAAAATGTAGCGTTCGATAAGGGGCATTATCCCGTCACCTTATTAAAAATCCTTCTGAGGCAATAAGACCTTGCCAGGGAAATAACCGTGTAAAATACGCCGATGATCAGGTTTTGCCTCATTGTGATATGCCATCCGAAGATCGGGAATATCAGAAAATTAGCAACCATATTGACCGAATAGCCGACGGCCAGATTGGTACATGATTCAAGCAGGGAATGGCGTTTTAATTGGGTCATCCTTCCACCTCAATTCTCGTATCAACGAACACCAGGCGTGGCGTGATGCCGTACTTTGTTTTTGCAACATGCAAATCCTGTAGGATGGTCTTCATGTCTGCTTTGTGCCTGAAAAATTCTTTCCAGAGGTAATCACAAAATAACTGCCGTTCGTCCGGGGTCATGGCTGAAAAGTTGATATGGGTCATTGATTCCCCCTTAATCCAACATTGTCAGCCCTATTCTCAACGGTCAGGGACATTTCAGCCGGGATATACCGGGCGCGTGTTGCGCCTAACGTCGTCGGTGAGTATCCAGCGACTTCTCCATACCCCGTAAATCCGTCTGCATACGTTCTCAGATACGATCCGGTAATAAGGCCCATCGTGGCCTTCTGGCCGATCTTTGTGCAATTATGATTCGGTTCTAATCTCAGGAAGGTCTTTGCAAATTGTTCGTGGACGTGGCCCATCATAACCAAGTTTGCGTCAACCATGTCGACAAGTTGCTTGAGTTTGTTGATCTTCCCTCCGGCCGTGTTTGCTGCGCCCATGCCGTGATGAATAAAGCATCTTAGGCGAGCAGTAAATTCTTCCGGGGGATTCGTGGCGACCATCATCTTGCAACCTTTGAACCTTGGAACGTAGACAAAATAAATATCGCACCAGCCAGAAAACCCCATATTAGGGACTTTCAGCTTTTTACAAATCGTTTTGTGGACTTCTATTTCACCGCTTTTTGTCATGTACTTCCAATCGTGATTCCCAAGGAGGAAGCCCAGGCACTGATCTGAAATAGGGTAGAAATAGAAAACGACCTGCTTCACAAGAAGCGAAGCCAGTATGGTTCTTTGAAACCTGTCTTTTCCTGACAGCAATTCTGCAACGGTTAATTCTGGATCTATTTCGATTAATTTTTGTTTAGTAATGGCCTGACGGTCAAAGCGAGGGTCATTCATTGCTATCCAGTCCCCGTAATCCCCTCCTTGAAAAAACAGGGCATACTTATCTGATTTAATTTTCGCAATATCTTTCTTGAGGCTAGAGATGGACATTCCGCGATTAAAGAAGTGGATATCGGAAACGTCGTAAATACTAAACTCAGCGTCGCGCTGTCCGTATGTCACGATTCTGATCCCCGATGCTTCCATTATTTTGCCTCCATCAGCCTTTTAAATGCGGTCATGTCGATTTCCGGCTTTGCGCTCCACTTCAACCCCAGCGCATAGCCACGATCTTTGATTTGGTTGGCAGATCGGCTTATAAGAACCTTTGTAATGTCGACAGGCCGTAATCCCTTGCCGTGCAGCTTGCGAATAATATCATCTTCTTGCGCTGTGTAAGGTATGTATGCCATTCACGGCCTCCAAAGGAAGTAAACCGCCAGTATCAGCGCCGATGCGACCAGCGCCCATGCCGTGATGCACAGGCTGATGATAATCACGATCGATGCACCCGGGCTGATTTCATCGTTCATAATGTCACCAATTCTTGACTTTCTGCTTTGTTGTTCCTCCGTAGCTGCCAGTATCGATAATAAAACGATGTTAGTATTTTACGTTCCATGCCCTGCGTGATCTTCTCTTTGTGCAGCAACGGGGCTTCTTTTATGATTTTCAGACAATAACTGTAATATATAAGCCCTGCGTAGCTTGGAGGTTCGGTTATTATTCCTTCTGGGCAGACGTACCAAAAATAATTCGGACGTTTTCCAGTCATCTTCTTGTCGGCTGTCATTTTAGATGATATGAAAGATGGGATATCAAACCCGTATTTTTCTCCATCATCGAAACAACTCTGTTCGTATTTGTTTAAATTTCTAACACCCGTTTCCATGATCTGATGTTTTTCCACCTTCACGGCATCGGCATTGAAGTCGGCTTTTGAGATTTTGATTTCATATTCATGAACTCGCCCGGCCCGTGTCACGCTCAGAAAATCGCTTTCCCATTCATAAAGATAAATATTTGGGATTCCGTATTGACGGCCAGAAGAGAAATGGAGATATAGGAAATATTGGATTTCTGCCTCAGTAATTTTAGCTGTCTTGGGTTCATCGTTCATGCCGTCACCTTCAACACGCATTTGTAAAAATTAAAATTATCGAGCCAGGGACAGGCCAAATGTTCACCCGGGTAGTAGTATTTGCGCCACGTTTTTTCTGTTTGTTCCTCAACTACTTGATCTTGTGTTTTCTCCATGATACACCCCCTACATCTTGTGTTTTTCCCATCATGTTAATTTTATTACATTTTTATAATTTTCAAATTTTGACTAAATTTCTTCCTTGTCGTACAATGTTTCCCAAAAGGCCGGATCATCAGCCATTTCGGATGCCAAGAATTTTTTAATGGCCTTGTTGGTGACCTGGGAACGTTGGAGGTCATGGCGATTGCAATATTTATCGAGAATTTTTAAAACAGCAGCCTGGAAAGATATTGTTGCGGACTCCATAACGATTGTTTTTGGCATAATTTACCCCTTTCGAAGAGACGGTAAATGTGTTGATGGCAGGGAGTTATCTTGGGGAAGATACCGGCGACATTACGCCGTTGGTTCTCCCTGCCCGTTCTTTTTTTCGCCAGCAGGCGGAGTTTTACTTTTTGCGTAATATGAATCGAGTTTTTCCCACACCCGAATGCTTCCAACGCTTTGCTCGTGCACGATTCGGTAAAGCGTTGCGTAAGGGATTTTCGTTTTCGTGCAGACATCGAGAATGGACGATTTTCGAACATCATTCCGAAGTTTTTTTAAAATACGTTTTCTCATGGTTTTATATTTTATCCGAATATGGATATTTACGCAAGAATTATTTATTTTTATATCCACATTTGGATTTTATTTTGTGATATTAAATATTTATGCAGATGAATTTTATGAAAAAACGAATAATAGAAGGTATGAATAAGCTGGGCATAACACAAACATCTTTAGCTAATGAAGCTCGCGTGGCGCAATCTACAATAAATCGTTTATTAAACACTCCAATCAAAAGTCGTATTGACACCCTCCTTAATGTAGCTCATGCAATAAAACTTCCCATCGAATATCTCATCACCGAGGATGAAACAAAAGCATCTCTCTATCTAAAAATCAACTCAATGTCCAAGGAAGAAATAGAGGCACTTAACACGCATATCGAAAAAGAGCGTTTCCTGCGTGAACATTACGACTCGCCGGCTTATGCGGCAAAGACGGGAAACCTGTATCTAAAAAAGAAGGCAAGTTAATTTATCTCGACAAATATATCCGTCTCACCTATATGATCATGGCAATTCCAATGATTTCTTAAAACTATTTTACATCATAACCAATTAAAATCATTTTACTATTATAAATATATCCTAATACGGATATTTTTTTCTTGCATATTATCCATTTTTGGATATAATTGAACCCGAAAAAAGGAAACACCCCGCGCTCGGCCGCTCGACAGGCAAGCCGGAAAGTTCCTGAGCGACTATCGCATAAACAGGACAGACCCGGCTACACACCACCGGCGGTTTTGCACAGGCCAGGGCCCCGGCAACGGGAGGCATAACCTGAGGGGGTACAGGGGCAGGATTTAATAACAGGAAACTCGACAGACTATTCCCGCCCGCCCAGCGGACTACAAGAGGGGCAGATTATGAAGTTGCCGCCGGGTAGTATGAGCCCGGCGACATAAGGAGAAGAGCATGAAACCTGAAATCTATAACGCATATACAGCATGGTTTGAAGAAATTTGGCGGGAATACGACTTATTGATCGCCGCCGGCTGTTTGAGTGTGCTGGCCTTTATGGGTTTGATGTTTGTTTGCTGCATTTACATTCTATGGCTATTCGGGGAAATTTTGGAGGACTAATGGAAAAGTTCATCAAAGTAAAAGACACGCTCGTATGTTTATTTCAGGAGCCAGCAAAGGCACCAGCAGGAAACGGATTCATTAATGCGTTCGCTATTCTGCTTTTTGGACTTCTTGCCTTGGCGGTAGTGATGGCACAATGACACAAACAGAATTTAACTTTGACCTGGATCAGCTGCCGCGGCCGGGCGCGTTTTTCCGTTACGGAAGTCAAAATTACCGTATCTATGAAAAACTTCTGGCCGGCGGGATCACGTCGGATGAAATGCGGCGGGACTGCATATTGTCTCACACAAAACGTATCTCCGATATCCGCGAAAGGCTTTTGGTTCTTGGCTATGACGTTGTATGCCAGGAATTCCACGGGAAAGTTAATATCTGGAAAATTAAGAAACTGGAAAGGATTGCAGCATGAAAAAGAAAATAGCGATGGTCGGATGTAGGAATGAAATGACGACGGAATTACTCGGCGCTCTTTCGCTTATGGGTGGATTTTCGCCGATGATCCAATCAACAAAGAGATTTTCCGGCGCAATTCCTTTAATCAGGCCTCGGAAAAATAAGCATGAAGAACTTCAGGCATGCGCCAGAAGGCGTCGGCAGATTGAACGTGGGATACTCAAAAAAGAAAATGGGCTCGTAAGAGCATTATAGCCGCTGCGGCAAACTTTAAACATGGAGGGCCGGAAGATGAACACAATACCATTGAAGCAAATCAAGCTTCATGATTTTCAGGGAGGCACTTTCTCGCTGGAAGCAAAAAACGGCGAAGACTTGAATATCTATGGAGTAAACGGATCAGGTAAAACGAGGCTCATGTCGGCTTTTCTATGGCTATTGACCGGCAAGGATTCTATGGGCCGTGGTGACTTTGAGATTAAAAATCTTGACGTAACCGGCAACCAGGAGCATGGTCTTGATCACACCGTCGAAGCAATCTTTAACATCAACGGAAACGATCTTGCCTTGAAGAAAGTCTATCATGAGGTATGGACCAAGAAACGCGGCAGCGCCAAAGCCGAAATGACCGGAAACACAACGGACCACTTCATTGATGGTGTCCCGGTAAAAGAAAACGAATACAAAAATCGTGTTGCCGAAATCTTCGGCGATGAGACGCGCTTTCGCCTCCTCACAAATCCCGCTGCTTTCGCGGCAATGCCCTGGCAGAAACAGCGAGCTCTTTTGCTTGATGTCTGTGGGGACATTCCCGACTCCGAAATTATCTCATTTGATGATGCCCTTGCGCCTTTGCGCTCCGCTCTGTCCAAATACACGGCAAGCAAGGCACCGCTGGATGATCTGAAAAAAGTCACGATGGCCCGGCGCGTAGAAATCAATAAGCAAATTGATCAGGTCCCTATACGCATTGACGAGACGCAAAGAGGTCTCCCCGATGTGTCTGGTTTGGATAAAGCAGCATTGAGAGCCGATATATCATCCCTTGAGTCGCAAATGAATAACGCAAAATTGCGCCTGACCGGAGTTGATACGGGCGGCAACATCGCCCCGCTGATGAAGGATCTGAATACGATCATGGCAGAAATATCAGGACTGGAAAACTCCCATTATCTGAAACAGTCCGAAATCGTTACAAAACTGAATCAGCAGATCCGGACGCTCGTCGAGGCCGACGAGTCAACTGAACGTAAGATCAAATCCGTCAAAGCAGAGATCGAAGAGAAGAATAACCGCATAACGTCCCTCTCCAACAAAATGAATGAACTCCGCGATAAATGGAACAACATTGATGCTGAGGAATTTCAGGACACGACGGAATGCGTTTGCGCCGCCTGCGGACAGAATCTCCCTGAAGAAAAGGTGGAGGCCGCCCGGGAAAAAGCAAGGGCCGGATTCAACGCCCTGAAAAGTGAACGCCTGTCTGATATCCAGACAAGGGGAAAGCAACAGAAGGAAGAGCATGATCGTCTCTTAAAAGATGTGAAAGAACTTGAAGACCGGATATCAGTTCCGCTTAATGCCGAAGCAAATTGTCGAGAAATCGAACGTCTCACCAATGAACGAAACGCTGTAAAAGCCAACGCAGAGAACTATTCAGAGATTTTCGGACGGCAGGACCTTCTTGACCGGAAAACGGCCATTGAAAAGTCCATCAATAATGCCAAAGGAGCAGTCGCAGAAGATCGAGAGGCCATCTCGAAAGAGATTGCAGCCGTCACGCTGAAGCTCACGGAAGTTCGTGAAAAGTACGGCCGGTTTGAAAGGAGAGACTTCGGAGAAAAACGCATTCAGGAACTCAAGGCCGAAGAAAAGAAATTGGCACAGGAATTTGAGGAACTGGAAAGAATGCTTTTCCTGATCGAGACTTTCATTAAGCGCAAAGTCTCAATGTTAAATGACAAGATCAACAGCAAGTTTTCTATCGTCAGTTTCAAATTATTCAATCAACTCGTGAATGGCGGAATCGAGGAATGCTGTGTTTTTACGGTCAACGGTGTTCCTTACGATGGCGGTCTCAATGCAGCGGCTCGTACACAGGGCGGACTGGATATCATCCGCACCCTCCAGAAGCATTACGGGATAGCTCCAGCAGTATTTATCGACAACAAAGAATCCGTGAGCGAAATACCGCCGATGGACTGCCAGGTAATTTGCTTAATAGTTAATCCACTCGACAAGACCTTGAGGGTCGAGACGGCAACAAAACAAAGGATCAGAAATGCTGCTTAAAGATATGATTCAAGGGGCCAAGGTAGGAAGGCTTACTATCGTCTCGGAAGTAGAAAAACTTAATGGGCGTCACCGTTTTTCATGTGTATGCGATTGCGGGACTATAATTGTTGTATCTGACTGCAATTTAGGCAGACAGACGTTGTCATGCGGATGCCAAAAGATTGAGTCGTTAATTAAACGGAGTACGGTACACGGACTATCCGGTGGACACGGCAATTATACTCGTCTCTATAAAATCTGGCTCGATATGCGGGATAGATGTAACCGCAAAGCAAATAAAAGTTACGAATACTACGGCGGACGAGGAATAACGGTGTGCGCTGAATGGGACGATTACAAAATATTTTATTTATGGGCCATTACGAATGGATATAAAAACACACTCACCATCGATAGAATAGACAATGATGAAAATTATAAACCATCGAATTGCCGATGGGCAACTCGAAAAGAACAGACAGATAACAGACGTATAAATAAAAAATAACCAGTAAAAAAGGAGGAAATCATGGCACCAATAAATAATGCAGCAGCAAAACAGACACCGGCGGCACCGCCCGCCCCTGCCCCCAAGCAGGAATCGCATCTTGCTCTTATGAAAAGGACCGTCGTAGATGCGGTAGCTCAGAAAGTAGGAGAATTCGTCAAAAATCATGAAATCGATCTTCCGCAGTCGTATTCCGTCGGAAATGCCCTCAAGTCGGCGTGGCTCACCTTGCAGGAAACGGAAGACAGAAACCACAACAAGGCCTTAGACGTATGCACCAAAGACAGTATCGCCAACGCCATGCTCGACATGGTTGTGCAGGGGCTCAACCCGATCAAAAACCAGGTCTATTTTATCGTTTATGGGAAGACACTGACGGCGCAACGATCATATTTCGGCTCCATGGCCGTGGCCAAAATGGTTCACCCTCTCATTGATGATTTCTCCTATGCGTCCGTGTACGAAGGCGATGTATTCAAGTACGGAATCAAGAACGGGAAGAAAAACGTACTCGAACACGAGCAGGAACTTGGCAACGTGGACAAGAAAAAGATCATCGGCGCCTATGCCATCGCCTTGGACAAAGCGGGAGATCCTATCCGGTCCGAGATCATGACCATCGACGAGATCAAGCAGGCCTGGAAACAGTCAAAGATGAATCCCATCACCGAAAAAGGGGATATTAAGGGCGACTCGACGCACGGTAAATTCACCGCGGACATGGCAATGAAGACCGTTGTCAATAAACTCTGCAAGGCCATCGTAAACGCCTCTTCAGATAAATCAATCCTTCTGGAAAGAATGAATCGATCCGAAGACCTTTCCGACCGGGCGGCGGCCGAGGCTGAGATCGAAGATCAGGCGAACACCGGCGATGTAATTGATCTTCCCGTGGTGAAACAGGAAGAAAAGATTCCGCCCGACGAGGCAGGTAAGGATAACGCCGAAGAGGAAATGTCCGCAGAATGTCCCAACTCTCCCGGAGATTTCTATAAAAAGAGTTACTGCGACGCCTGCGCGAATCGGCAGGGTTGCCCGGCATGGCCAACAACAAACGGAAAAACGACAAAGGGCCCGGGATTCTGATTATGAATTTTCGACCTCTGGCAAGCTCCAGCAAAGGAAATTGTTATCTCGTTGAATCAGGCGAGACGGCTCCCCTCTTACTGGAATGCGGAACATCCATAAAGACGATCCGCGAGAAATTGAATTTCTCTCTGTCTGGACTTTCCGGATGCCTTGTTTCGCATGAACATGGCGATCATTCCAAAGCTGTTAAGGATCTACTTAAAGCCGGTGTTGATGTTTGGACCTCAGAGGAAACAGCCGAATCATTGGAGATAAGGAACCATCACCGAACAAATATCCTTATGGCGGGCAACCAGGAATCAATAGGCGAGTGGGTTGTCCTGCCCTTCGATCTTCATCATGACGTTCCGACACATGGTTTTCTCGTCGGGGCACCAAATTTTGAAAAACTTCTTTTCATCCCCGATACATCATATATCAGGAATCGATTTGAGGGAATTAATATCATAGCGATTGAATGCAACTATATCGCGGACCGGTTGAGTAAAAATATCCAAAGCGGGGCAATTCCGCAGGCCGTAGGCCGGCGCGTGAGACGCAATCACATGAGTCTCGACACCACCATCGGAATGCTGAAAGCAAACGATCTATCAAAGTGCCGTGAAATATGGTTGCTCCATTTGTCGGACGCTAACAGTGATGAAACAGTTATGCGCAAACGAGTTCAAGAGGAAACGGGGATTGCGACGTATGTCGCGTCTGCTAAATAATCATGGACGTGCGGCGTGAAGAACTACTAATGCAGACACGCATAGGGGTTTCATGCTCGGACTAGGCGATCATGAACGAAAAACACAGGTTATGCCAACCCCTAGGAACGTTGGCTCTACTGTGAGAAATGAGCCGGAGTAGCGACCGGCCACGTCCACCAGAATCCACCGAGGCAAGATAAAAGTTGCCGCTATCCTCGGTTAATAACGGCAAGGAAACTCGCCTAATCGGGCAGGAATCCAAGCCCGGGATCAAGCGCAGGTCCCGGGCACTGAAATTATATACTTCACAAACCCAAAGGAGCTTTTATGTCAGACAAATTCGAGGAATGGGCAATTATTGATTTATTCGGACATCAACACATCGTGGGGAAAGTGTCAGAGCAACAGCTTGGAGGATCGTCATTCGTCCGCGTGGATGTTCCAGCAGTCGGGGAGCAGAAACCTTTTACGAAACTGTTTGGACCAGCGGCTATTTACTCTATCACGATTACCGATGAAGAGACAGCAAAGGGCGCAGCATCGTACTTTCGCCCAGAGCCGATGAATAAATGGACAGTCCAGGAAATGATGGCGAAATCGCTGCCCGGTATCGGTGAAAACGATTTTTTGTAACCTTTTTGAGAGTGGCTGAAGCTTGGGCAGAGTTCCGGGACGCCGGAGCCCAAGTGGAGGCCGGAGGCCGGAAAAGAATTATAACCTACTACGAAAAAACAGAGATCGGCAAAGGAAATAATCAATGGCAATAGGCGACGGAAGAAAAACAAAGGGAATCACAAAGCAGGCAATCGAGAGGATCTGCGGCATGGCCGATTTCATCGATAAACACAAATTCAATACGGAAATCAGAATAACGGTCCGCGAATCATGGGAGCTCACCCGCTGCCGCGATAATTGGGCCGGGTTTACGGAGATCCCCGGCGGCTTGAAATATAAATGCGTTACCGTGGTGATGGGATGATAAAAACCGCACGAGTTTTAAAAGAATATGAGGAACCGTTTATTGATGTCGTTCGCGGGTTTGCTGTGATGGGATATTCCCGGAAGGCGACCGCTCAGACAATGGATATTAATCCGTCATGGTTTAATAAACTCTGCGAGCGGTACGACCTAAAGAAGCATTTCCATCGAACTGATTATCTCAAGGTTTGCAAGCCTACCGGACACGCAAAAGGGAAAAAGATCAACCAGCCTCAGCGATATTCAGGCTGGTATTTATTGTCAGTCCTGCGCGGATACTCGCCTCGGATCAGCCCAGAGCGGTTCAACGAGTTACAGCGAAAACCATGCGCCGATACTTACATTCGACGCTTTGGATCATGGCGGAAAGCCAGATATTTAGCACACAGAAAGGAGAACAAGAATTGAGCGAAGAAAAGAATGTATCCATTGCAACATTGAGCGAAGGGGCAGCGGTCGAGCGGTTTGATTTAGCCTTGCAGGACGTTTTAACGAACGTCCAAGACGTCAATACCGACTGGAAGAAAGCCCGGACAATCACCATGAAGGTTACTATCAAGTCGAACGAGGAACGAGACATCAGCGCGGTTGTTGTCGAAGTTGACCGGAAACTTGCCCCGATCAAACCGTTTGGGACAATGCTCTTTACTGGCCGGGACAAGGACGGCAAGGGTTATGCTACCGAGCATGTATCCAACCAGGGCGGGCTTTTTGATCAAAACGCCGGGGAGGAAAAACCCGCCACGGAAGCAACCGGCAAATTATACAAACTCGACAAAAAGGAGGTTGCAAATTAATGATTAAGGAAGCAATCGAAAAAATCATTTCGTTATCGGAATCAAAGACTGATTATATTGACGGGCGGAATTATTCCAATGGTCCCGGCGGAATCATTCCCTTAAGGCCCCCGAAGGCCGAAACGCTGATCGTCAATACCCTTACCGGAATCAAGGATTTTGCGCCTTCCAGCGAACAAATGATCCACGTCGTTGACCACAAGAGAGTTGATGTTCTGGATAAGGAATTTTCGGACGGCTGGCTCATACGATCATGCTACGTTCAGGCGGTCCACGAATCACCTGTTTTTAAATTCGGCCAGTATTACGACGTCGAAGACTTCATCATCGCCCTGCAAGCAATGTTCGTTCAGGACGACACAACCGCGCTGATGCTCAAGCTCATCGGCAACATCAAAGATGAGGGAGTGACGAATTTTAACGACGACGGTGTGACGCAGAAGGTCACGGCGAAGACCGGAATTTCTCTTGTCGGGTCTGTCATGGTGCCGAATCCGGTAACGCTTCGCCCGTACCGCACGTTTATGGAAGTAGTACAGCCGGCCAGCACCTTTGTTTTCCGCGTCAAAGGAGGAAAAGGTGAACCGCCGTATTGTGCGTTGTTTGAGGCCGACGGGCGCATGTGGCGTCTTCACGCGATAAAATCAATCAAGGAATGGATTGAGTTTGAGATTCCGGGAGTGAAAATCATCGCGTAATGACACCGATCCACAGCGGAAAAATTGAGCAAGGGAAACTGATACTTTATAATCATCAGAAGTACCTTGCTCAATTATCAAAACTCGACGGCAAAGATATTGAATTGACGCTCCGGCAGCAGGTTAAAGACAGACAGTGCTGTGGGAACTGCGGTAGATATTACAATCAATGCTCGAATTGTCAGGGCTATCAGGTTTGCGATCAATGGCAATCCGACAACATGACAGCGGAGGAAAGGGAGAAATGAAAGAGCGACCGATTTTATTTTCATCGCCCATGGTCAGAGCATTGCTATCTGACCGGAAGACGATGACGAGAAGGGTTGTATCTAAAAACAATTCTTGCACATCTGGTAGATTTGAAAAACTTAATCTTGAAAGTGCCTTTGTTACTGAAAGCATGGGCGGTCAGCAAATATTAAAAGCGATGTGGGATGAAAACGGAGATAAAACCATTCACAGGATTTTTCCGAAATGGGAAACTGGTGACCGTCTCTGGGTGAGGGAAACTTGGTTACTCGTAAATGGGTGTGAAGGGCTGGAGGACTTTACTACTTACAGAGCAGACGGAGTTATATCATATCCCGATAATGAACCTGTAAAGTGGAAACCCTCAATCCATATGCCCCGATGGGCGTCCAGGATCACGCTTGAGATAACCAATGTACGAGTTGAGCGGTTGCAGGAAATCAGCGAGGAAGATTGCCTAAAAGAGGGCATACAAAAAAGCGATAATGAAGGACTGAGGAACTGGCCTTATATGGGCGCAAACCATCACATCAAAGGGACTCCAAAAGTATTCTCTTTTGCGCGACAGGCTTTTGAATCTCTTTGGGACTCCATCAACGGCAAGAAATATCC
>Ga0172381_10001398_pt1 | contig 28564 bp, 41 predicted proteins | sample Leawel6488metaG_FD_119754 | JGI IMG/M metagenome (GOLD analysis project Ga0172381, IMG submission 119754) | Leachate microbial communities from a municipal landfill in Southern Ontario, Canada - Leachate well 64-88 metaG | ecosystem: Engineered > Solid waste > Landfill > Unclassified | place... | reverse complement strand
TTTAATCTTTCAATTTCAGTGTTTAAAGAATTAGGAGATTCAACAACTTCATAAAAAATTACTGACAATTTATTTAATACATTCGGATCAATTTCATCTCTTCTCAATAAACCGGCAACTGAATTTCTTCTATTTTTAAATCCTAGATCTTTAAATAAATTTCCTTCTAATACAACTTCTCCCCTTAAAGAGATCTTTTCTTTAATTGGAATGGAAGGTATAGAATATTTAATTTTATTTAAAATATTTTGTCCAGTTTCTCCATCTCCTCTCGATGCTGCAAAAGTTAGAATTCCGTTTTCCCATGTACAACAAATACTATTTCCATCTAATTTTTCAGTTGCAATAATTGAATCATTTTCTTTTCTAAACCAATTTTCAACAGTTTCTATATCTACTTTTTCTAATCCACCCATAATAAATGGAAGTTTAATTTCTTCATATTTGGAATTGATTTTGATACCAACTTCTAAAAAATATGGATCATTTGGGAATTCTTTTTTTGCATTGGATCTTAATAAATCATAATCTGTATCACTGATTGGACTTGTTCCTTCATTGAAATATAAATTATCATAATACTTTAATTGTTCTATAACTGTACTCATTTAATTAATCTCCTTTAAATAAAAAATTAAAAAAAGAGAAGATATAATCTTCCCTTTTTATTTTATGATTATCTCTTCTTTTTCTTATTTTTCTTGAGTTTATCTGCATCAATGAAAAACTGTTGCATCAATGTTTCATTTCCATCCTCCTCTTCCCACATTTCCCAAAATGCATATAGAGTTGATCCTCTATAAAGAGCTTTTTCCATTTCATATTCAACACCATTTGTGGCTGCCTGAGCTTTTGGATCTTTAATAACTGATGTAATATACACAATTTGAGGATCAGTAATTTCACTAAGATCATTTTCATCATTCAGCTTTTTAGCAGCGAGAATTTGAAGTAACTTATAAACACCCTTTGAATTTTCAATCATGAATTTTGATTTTTCACGATCAAACTTCCCACTCTTTGCCATTTGAATTACATCTCTTTCAGTTGCAATAGTGCTAAAATAATCTCTCAATACTCTATTTTTTCCGATTCCATTATTCCATAGTTTTTCCATTCTTGACCATGAGCCATCTGCTTTCATAAAATCATACTTTGTTGCACCAAAACTTGTGGTTGTCATTGAGGCAACCAAAATGATTACTACAACCAACGTGATAATACTTTCATAAATCTTTCTCATTTTCTTTCTCCTTTCAATTGTTGTTTAATATTTGATTTATAGTTAACTGATTTCCTTTGTCATCAAATAGATTAAGTAATCTTTCACATTCATCAACCATTTTCTTTTCTTGAGAAATTTTATCCAATACTCCGGATTTACTCAAAGTATCAAATGTCTCAGGTGAAATATTATCTTTTATGTTACACATGTTCATCTCATTGATAAATTTTTTCATTGTGTATGATCCGATAAAACTGAAAGTATTATCGCTCATCTGTTTCATACACGCCGGGCCAATCTCAAAAGCAACCATTACATCCGTAAGAATTTGTTTTAGATATAAAAGATATGTCGCGCTTGAAGTCTTTTCTACAAGACTTGAGAAATCAATAACAATTTCTTTCATCAAATCTACTTGATCATCTGGAATAGTTCCTTTTAAATCTTCAAACTTTTCTGGTAATTGTTTAAATTGCTCCAAAATAACTTTTTCATAACTTGGTTCTTCTAACATTTATATCCCCCTTCTTTTTTGATATTATTTTTTATAGTTGTTTACACTTCTATTTTCACATTCTTTATACATTTTTTCAATTCCACTTATTCTATAATTTCTTGAAAGAAAAGTTTTTCTTATATTTCCTGAAATATCAATTGTATTTTCTAATACACCTCTCTCAAAAGGATTTGAATATATACAATGATATATCACTGTTCCATAATAACTTCCAGATTTAACCTGAGAATTTGATATTACTCTCAAAGGACGAACTTGTATTTCTTTTGAATACTTATTTTTTCTTTCCGTTTCTTTTGTTAAAAGTCTGAGAAGCGGATTATTATTTATTACGATAGAAGATGATTCAATACTTTGAGATTCTCTTTCAATAATTAACATTGCTGAATATCCATATGTTGAAAATCCAATACTTATCAGAATGAATAATCCAATTAAGAAGATTTTTGGTTTCATTTTTAGTTCTCCTTATATATTATTATGGGATTATTTATAATAATCCCTTCTGAAGTTTAATGATTATTTTTGATTTTTTATCCCTTATTTTTTTAAATATTCACCTTCCAAAAAGTATCATTATGATCAATTTAAAGATTTTTAATTTCATTTTTAGTTCTCCTTAAACCTATTTTAGTTTAAAGTAATGTTGAATTTTTCTTTAAATAATTGAAAGCTTTCATACTATTTTTAGTTATTTTGCAGAGTTTTAAAAATCTATCCTCGATGAATTTACTAGTTATATATCTATAAATTTTACCAGGATAAAGTTTTATTTCTACAATTACATTCGTGTAACATTCTTCTGTACTAAGATGCTGAACCTTAATATTAACCTCCATTAAAATTAAAGATTAAAAGTGTAAAAATTTTATCTTCTCAAAGATTAATATATATAGTATCTGCGAGAAAAACTAAACAAAAAATAAAAAATTTGTACAAAAAACTATTAATCTCAGAAGACTTAACATCCCCTGAGATAGTTTTTTATCATTTTAATTATTATACATTTTACTTCTAATTCTGTACTTTTGAAAATCAAATTAGTTTCTTTGTTTGAAAAACTTTTCGCTTCCACCTGTACTGTCCCCCTTCTTTTTTCTTTTTCATAATCTTGTTTTTGTATATTGTAGCTGGAATTTTAATTTGTATCACAACTCGAGAATCATACAACAAAAACAATTTACTATCCTCACCTCCCTTACATTTTAATTTGTATTCCCCCAGTAATAATTCTTTCATTTTTTTGTCCCACCAAAAAATGAGGCACGGAAAGCTAGAAGGGGGACTTCTAAGACCTAATAGTTTTGCAACTATAAGGATGCTAACCGTGCCTTTTATTTAACGATTGCCCATAAGGCAACAGTTTTTAAATTTGTGAAAGATAGAAGAATTTTGGTTAATCATACACTTTAAAAGCAATGATTAACCAAAATCCCTCTCTATCTTATTTATTCACAAATTAATATATATAGCAAATTGAACTTTAATGAAAAATTTTAGACCATTTCAACGATGTATGGAAACCTATCTATTGTATAAAAAATATTTTTTATACCTACATATTCAATATAATTCATACAATTGTTACACGGTTTACTTAAACGAAATTCATCTTTTTTATTTATTCTTACTACTAATACAGAAGAACCTTTCAAATCTTTTTTCGCTTTTATAATTGCATCCACTTCGGCATGAACACTAAAAGGAAATTTTTGAAATCTAGGATGTAATTTTCTAACAGATTTTTGACAAGTATTATATCCCTTTGAAAGAATTCTCTTTTTATCGAAGATAACACATCCTACTTTTTGTTTATGATTACTTTTATGTGCTTCTTCTACTGCTAATTTTATTAAAGTATTTGAGATGTTCATTTAATCTCTATACTTGATAAGTTTTGACCAATCTTTTAATTCTCTACCAACTTTTGCATTTGGTTTTCCATCTAACATAACTGCATCCGCTGTGAAATCAACATGAAATTTGTTTACAATTGAAGATCCGATCCCATACATATCCACTGGTGCTTTAATTGCCTGAAATACTTTAACTTTTTCTAAATCAAAACCGCCTGACACAATAATTTTAAGATCATTCAAACCAAGTTCATCAAAAGTTTTTCTTGCATTAAAAACTAATTCTGGACAAACTCCAAAATTCATAGAAGATTTTGGAACATTTTCATCAATTAAAGATCCTGATGTATCAAATCTAACTCCAAAGATTTTGTCTTTTCCTTTTCCAATAACTTTATGAATATTAATTGCAGCCTTACATTTTTCAATTAATGTTTCTAAACTAAGATTTTTTACGTCATTGCATAAATTTCTAAAGTTATCTTCAGAAAATATTGTCCTATTCAATCTACAAAATAATGCAAGAATTACTTCTAGTGTAGATTTAATGACATTATTATCCCAGTCAACTAATATAGTTCTATCAATATCTGGATCAATCATTTCATTAAATTTCAAAGCTGCTAAAGCTGTATTTCCTTCATATGCTGCAATTAAAAGATGAGGAATTGTTCCTACACCAGGTAATCCTAAATATTCTCCATTTGAATCTGTTGAAAAAGCATGTGCCCCACCAATATAAGATGCATAACCATCTGGAGCCTGACTTAAATAATGCCTAAATCTTGCAGGAAAGAAAAGAAGTTTTTGGTTAGGATTTAATAAATTACAAACTTCACGAACAGAAGTTGCCACTGCAGATTGTTGGGCTAAAATTCCCAAAGTTGGTGTTTCTAAATGAGCAAAATATTTTGGATTTCCAATAATTCCAATACAAGGTTCCATATTATTAACATTGGATCCTTCAAGAACAGAAGAAAATGAAATTTCATTAAATTTATCAACCCATAACTCATTTAGTTGAAAAATACAATATGAATACCATTCGTGTTCTTCTGGCCCCATCATATCTAAATCCATTGATTTTATTTCATAATACAATTTTCTAGCTTTTTCTACATCTTTATAATAACCTGTGCACTTTTTGAAGATACCTAAAACATGATCAATTCCACAAATTACAATATCTTTTCTAGGAAAATATTGATAATGAACTGAGTGATCATAATTATCTTTCATCAATATTTCTTGAGTTCTTAAAAAATACTTATCTGCATATAATCCAAGTCTCATTGCATGCATATCAAAGTTTGGCATACTTGGTTTCATCAATATAATCCTTTCTACTTCCTCATTGTCATTGAATACAATTCCTTTTCTTTAAAGAACATAACTCTAATTCCATCTTTACAAAGATTCATTGTTGAATTTATATCTGGATCTTTAATAATATTTATTTTTGTAGAATTTAATTCTTTAGAAAATACTTCAATTAATTCGTCACTATCAATTGAAATACATATTCCATTATCCAAAGTTACAAAATTGATTGAATTAAGATCAACATCATTGATAATTCTACAATCATATGATCCAGATGAATTAAATCTTATAATAAATTTATCATATGTATTTCCTTTAGTCCCAATAATCATACAAATTCCATTTTCATATTTTCCATCAATAATTCTATAACCATTTAACTCAGGAATATGTGAAATTAAACAAGAACTATTTTTTATTGGTTCTGGTTTAGGAATTACAAGATAAGCTTTTCCAAGAACATTTTGGTAAATAACTCCATCTAAGAATTGTGATGATTTTGGCATAATATTCCATGTATGTTTAACTGATGGAATAATATTATTGTTTAATTCTGATAAAGATAATTCTATAAGATTTCCTTCAAACCTTACATAAATTGAATTATTAATTATCAATTTATCAGTACATTCAATTTTTGTTTCAATTATTTCTTTTGTTTTTGAATTTAATAAAACAAGATTTCTATTTTCAATCTTTACAAAAATTGGATCTAGACTTCTTGGAGAAAATACTACATCAACTTCTGTATTTGAAATTCTATAACTTAAATGGTTTATATAAATTTCTTTTTTTGTTGTAATAATTTTAATTCCATTATAAAATTTAACTCTTACAATATCTTCTAAATATTCAGAATTAAATTTAATTTCAAAATTATTAGTAGTTTTAATAATGGAAGTTTTAACTTGATTTATATTTAACAATCCAATAACTTTAGGAGGTGGAACTCTTTCACCTTTTTCAAATAATTTTATATACCAATTTATAAAATCTTTTGGAATATATGAAAAATCTCTACATGTTGTGGGAAGTCTAACGTCTTTATTGAAAATAGAAATATTATTTTTCATTCTATCTTCTAATTGATTTGGTTTATAACTATGATGTTTTCCTTTAAATGGATGGATCCCAATAAATAATTGACATGAAACAATTGCAAAAGAATACCAATCAGTTAAAGTTGAAAAATTTTTTGCTTTCCAATCTCTAATTGATGGCATAAGTACTGTAGCTGGGTAAGATGGAGTTTGATAAGAATTAACATCAATGAAATATGGAGTTTCATATTTCTTATCATCAACCAAATAATTCATTTCATTCCCATCAACTAATAAACATTTTTTATCATGAATAAATGAAATTGTTTCTATCATATTTTCAACTAATTTTGGAATTGAATTGTGATCAACATTATTTCTATTTCTAAAATCATTAGTAAATAGTTTACACAATGGAACACCTTCAACCAAATCCATAGTATAACCTTGAATTTGATTATTTTTATTTAAAATCAAATCTTTTGGAATAATAATATTATCTTTATTTAAAACTGATAATTCTTGAATTTTAGAATGAGGAATCATTTTATTCAAGTCAGAATAAATCTTATAGACAATCTTTCCTTTACTAAAAATTTTACCCTCACCACCTTCAGAAATAAAATCATTTTGTTTTAGATCTATAAAACCTTTTCCTTGAATAAAATACTTGCTCATATTTTATTTTCTCCTATTATTAATTATCTATTTGGACTATGGTAGAACCATTCAAAACTTTCTGATTCTCCACCATCTCTTAAAATATAATCAAAAACCAAACCAATCAATGTTCTATCTTCATCACCAAAACTACAGAAACTTTTTTGTAATGCCGGAAATTCCATATTATTTTCTTCAGCTGATTTTAAAAGATTTTCTTGAGAAAACCTATCATTCATTTCATAACAATCACTATATTCTTCAGCAAATTTTGTAATCAAATTAGGATTTTCATTAACAAAATCTACTAGAGTTTTAATTGTTTTTGTTTTATTCAAAATGATATAATTGGTTGAACTTGAGTTAGTTATAAAATCACTTTTTATCTTCATTTAGCTTCCTTTTCTTATCAATAAAATTAAATAAAAAAACCATACATATTGAACAAATTATCATTAAAAGAGTATCAATGATGAAATTTGAAAATAAAAGCTTGCCGCTTACAATTGTTCCAAGTGTCCACAACACGAAAGAAATATGATTAAATTAGAAGATTTCATTGTTTAACACCAATCTCACTTTCATTAAAATTTTTCCTAAATGGTTATGTTTCTTTTTGTCTTTGCAACTATCACATCCACATGATCCATAAAAATTGTCATGCCAATAATTGCCCTCAATTAATTCTAATTTTCCAGTTTTTAGTAACATTGATTTTTCTGGATCTTTTGAGAATTTTATTCTTACAAATTTTTCCATTTGTTTAAGAGAGATTTTATACCAATCAGGAAGAATTTTATCTTGATTTTCTGGAAGATGCGCAAACTTTTTTGCTTGATATGGAGTCATATCCATAACTTGTTTTCTTATTTTTACATCAGGAAATTTTGATGCTTGATATGATACTTCAACACTCCATCCATTACTATCAATATAAAAATTTGAAAGAAATGAATGTTCACCATTAAATTTATTTATCATCTATTCTCTCTCCACAACTAAAAATCCACATACTGATAAATCATCTGAATTATAAATATTATTTTTAGCTAAATCTTCCATCATTCTTCTTACTCGTCTTTTAATAAATTCGCCATTTTTAGATTTAATGTTAATCAATTCTTTTACAATTTCAATAGAAGGAACTCTTTCGTTAGTTTTATAATTGTAAAAAGATTCAATTCCATCTGAAGTCATAAAAAAAGAATTTATATTTTTAAGAGCATATTGCATGTGAGAAATTATAGTTGCATTATTTATAAATTCTTCTTTTTCAAATACATTTGAATAAATTTCTGTTTTCTTATTTTTTACTGAATTGTCGTATAGTTCTTTTCTTTCAGAATCTAATAAATATGATAAATAATAAGGAGCATTTCCATCATAAGAAATAGATTTAAAATAACTAATTTCATTTTCCTTGTCAGTAATAATTATACTTCCATCACCAAACATGATATTGTAAATAGAATCATTTTTTAAAATTGAAATTAAAAGAGTTGAATCTAAACAATCATAATTCATCCCAATAGATTCAATTAATTTTTTTGATGTGTTAATTATTTCATGTTTATAAAAATTCAAATTGGTATCAATATTCAATTTCTTTTTGTTATTATCCAAAATAGCTTTTGTTGTATGAACCAATAATTTTGAACCAAAATCTGTATCCTCAGAAGAACTACACCCATCAGCCAAAATTGCATATTTGAAATAATCATTTTCTCCAACTAGACAACAGTCTTGACAAACGTGAGGAGGTTTCTGAGCTTGAAGATAAATACTATCCATTTTAATTATATACTTATTTGAAAATTCCAATGTTAAACTCCTTTAGAATATATTTATTTAATCTTTTATAATGTCTTCTAAACCAGAACTAGAAGAGTAACCAAAAATTGTAGTTGGTATAACTTTTCTAAAAGTAACGTTGTTTATATTATGTAAAGTATTTATATCATTATAAAATTTAACAGTTTTATCAATTTCAAATATTACATAATTACCAACAATACCCTTATTAGTTGGAGCAATTGGATATGAGATATTTTTTATTGGAATGAAAAGAGATGCAACTAAAAAACACAAACCTGCTATAATCAATATAAAAATATTTTCACACTCCTTAACTAAAGCCATAAAAGAAACGAAACAAAATATTGATGCTGAAAAGAAAATTATAAAAGCAATGATACCAAAGATTCTATATTCTATGATCATTTTTATTCTCCAATTTCTAAAATATTTTAGGAAGTTATCCCTAGTAAAAGAGATAACTTCCTTTTTTAAAAATTTTTATAATTTATTATCTTTTTCACAAATTTTAATCAAAATTTGTGTGATTATTCCCAATGGTACGTATACCCAAAATAGAAAAAACATTAACTCTGTAGCATTAACTCTAACTAAAATTTGATATAAAAGATAATACCAAATTGGAGTAGTTATGCACAAAGACAGAATTACAGAAGTGATTACAAGTATATTCATTTTTGGCTCCAATATTTAAAACGTTAATGGCTGTGATGATGCTCCAGTTCCCAAAGCCTGACTTGTAGAAGAAATACTCTTTGAAACAAAAGCTGCCAATTTTGCTAACTTCTGTGCACTTGCTTCTCCAACATCTACAAACTGCGTAAGATTTGAATCATTTTTAAAATTCTCAAGAAACATCTTACAACTATTTGTATTAATTCCAATTAACACGGTGATCAAAGATTCAATAACTTCTGAATTTGTAGATTCTGAAAGTTTATCCTTAATCATATTTTTAGTGGCAATTCTAGATCCAATATCTTCACCATCTGTAATAATATAAATACATCCATTACAATTAAAATCCTTATCAACCAAAGATTTTGAATATGTAATAGTTGCAGAGATGGATTCATACACTGAATCAAAGAGTGCGGTTGTTCCTCCGCAATAAAAATCTTTATAATCATTTGGGTTAATAAGATTTAAAAGTTTAAATCCATGAAGTTCTTTTAGATCATGATTGAATGTAACAAGTCTAACCAAAAGATTTTCTGATCTTGGAGATTTCTTACATGCTTCAACAATTGCTTTTACTGCCTTTAGAAGATCAGAAGCATAATCATGAACACTTCCTGAAATATCAACCACGATTGTAACAAGTGTATATTCGGAAGCCCCAAGATCTTCGGGTCTAATAGCTGAAAACTGAAAACTTCCAGCTCCTGGGATATTAATAACTTCTACATTATCATCTGTATTCATAAGCTTAGGCATAATTCATTAACTCCTTTTCTCTGTAAATTGTTCAATATCACAAGACTTCTTCCGTGCAACATACTTGCCAGTTACTTTGCATTTCTTATCTTTTCTCTTTGTACACTTCTGACAAATCTTTAGCTCGTCCATCATTATATTCCTTTCAAATAAAATCTATTATTAGTTTTTGATATAGTTAATTAACTTTATGTTTGTAATTTAAAAAATAGTTATCTTAGAAAATCATCTGCCTTACAAATCTGCATGCCCCTTGAAGTCATTTCATCAACAAATTGTTTACCAAGATCTTCAAATCCAGAAACTGAACTCGAAGTATCAATAAGAAGAACCATCTTTTTAATATTTTCTTCTCCAAAATTATTTGCAATATCTCGAATGCTGTTTGATACACAGTGGGATAATGCCTGGCCAGAAAGACCAATAATATCAGCATCCTGAAGTGTCTGAATAAGTCTAGTATTTAACATTGTTCCAGGATCCTGACTATCAGGAACATCTGCCTGTACTGCTGAATAATGTTCAGTCCAAAAGTTTGATCCCTTTGTTACATAATCAATCATTGCAAATTCATGTTCCCATTCCAATAATGCATTATAAACAACAGGAACTACATTATGACCAAATGAGCCAATTAGACAATGTGGAGGCCAAATACAAAGAACATATCGACTATTCTTTGAAAGAGTTTCAACATATTCTGTTGCTCTTTTCATAAAACTTGGATTAGTAGTTCTCCAAACTCCATTATTAATATCATCCATTGTAATAAGAGTAAAAGGATTAGGATGATTTCCATTTGAATCAACCCAGAAAATAGGATGAGCAATATCAATAAAATGATGTGTATCCAAAGTTACATGAATATCATCAATTCTATTCTTTAGTCTTTTAATCATTTTTGCCAATCTAATTGAATCCTGGTCGGCTCCATTCACAAACAAACTTCCCTTTGGATCACAAAAATCATTCTGTGCATCAATAATTAATAATTCAATTTTACTCTTTGACATTTATTTAAAACTCCTTTTCTTTCTAATAAGTAATTATTCATAATTTTTAAATCTCCTTTCATTTTTATTTTTTGAATTTTTAAGCTTATCCTTTATAAAAACTTCATGCAAAAACAATAGAATCCATAAAAAGCAAAAAATGCGTAAGCAATACACAATAAAATTAACCCGCCAAATACTGAAAAATTAAACCAGTTGAAGTTTCTAATTTTTTCTTTAGTTGTCATAATTGTTTCACATCCTTTCTTTAAAGTTTTTTAGAACAAATTATAAATTATAGCGAATTAAAAATATTTTAATTATGAAAGGGAAAATTTTAAATGGATCAGTATAATGAAACAGGAATGGTTATTTGTCAAGAGTGTGGAAAACCTTTTAATGCAATAACTGTGCAACATTTAAACAAATCGCATAATATGTCAATAGTTGAATATAAACAAAAATATGAAGGATTTCCTTTAGTGAGTCAAGGTTTTAGCGCTAAACAAAGATTAAAAGGCGTAAAACTTTTTAAAGAATCTCCAGACATTATTGTTGATGAAATTAAAGATGAACCAATTGAAATAACTCAAGAAATAAAAATTGAAGATTGTGATGATTTTGATCTTGATAAAATTCCTATTATTCCAAAAGATTTCACCGAATCAGTTTCAAATTTTATTGAAGAAGTTAAACAATTTACAAATGAAAATAAACTAGAATTTCCTGATCCAAATAATATTATCCATAAAGACAAATTAAAAATATTGAATTTCTTATTGAGTTATTTTCATGATATAAAAAATTCATATTACATTGAAAAAACAAATATATCTGGTCATTTAGAATATAGATTAATAACTGACATATGTATTCCAAAAGAAAAATTGAATATTGAATTTCCAAATACATTTTGGCATAATATGGATGTACCAAAAAGAAATAGAGATTCAATTCTAAAAAATGATGGGTGGATAATTATTGATATTCCAGGTGCTAAACCATCCATTTCAGATATAAAAAATATTCTAAAAGATCTTAAATTGATTTAAAATTATATTTATGAGAAGGGAAGAGGACTGAATTAAATGGTTCTCTTTCCTTTTTCACTCGTTGGATATTTTATTTATTTCAGTAGAGAAATATTCCTCAAGAATTTTATTTAGTTCTTCATTAATTTTATAATATTCATTATCAAGATCACTAAGTTTATTACCAACTTCTTCATCTAACTTTTCATCAATATTTTCATCATAGATTTCTTCAATAAACATTTTTGCTTCATGAGACATTCTGCCAATTATATAATCACAATCATCTTTCCATTCAAAAATTTCATTGATTTCTTCTAGAATTCTATTTATCTTTTTAATGCTTTTATTTTCTAGATTATTGTCATACAAACTTTTAAAAAAATTAATCAGTTCTTCAAGCGTACAACTATACTCATTGCCATCCCACTGACTAAATCCTCCATTCTCAACTTGATAATTTAAATTTCCAGTGATAACTGCCATTCTGTGTAAAGATCCCAATTCACTTTCAACACAATCCAAAAAAGATTCGTAACTCATACTCTTTGAATCTTCATCTTTACACCACAACTCATAAGCCTTGTTCATTAAACTTTGATGCACTGAAACTTCTTTTTCATCCATAATAAATTAAACCTCCAAATAATTTTTTCATTCAAATATTAATATATATAGTTATGACTGGAATAACTATTTTTTTGTATCCAATTCTTCTATACTTTTAGAACAAAAAATAAAATGATATACGATATTTTTTAAAATTAGATTCTTATCCTAGCAAGGAGATTTTATAAATGGCCAATATATACCCAACCGCAACTACCACAGTTAGTCCCTTTTCTGAATATAATTCTAATATTATCAATAGGTTAACACGAATGATAACATTAGGAGAAGATTGTTTAAAGGGAACTCACTCTTGCGAAGTTGCAATTGATCCAGCAGCGCCCACTACAAGCATTATTATTTCAACAGGAACTTTCTTTAAAGATGATTGCCTTCATTCTATTGATTCTGATTTTTCTGTCAATATGGTAGAGCAAGATTTTTATGTAGACTCATCTTTAGGTTTTTGGAATGAGGTTGGATATTATTTCATTGTTGCAGATTATACATATGTTAAATCAAAACCAGCTCCTAGAGTTTCAATTAAAATTATAAAACCAAGTCAACATGCATTATTAACTTCTGCTTATTTATTTTTAAAAGCAGTTTTAGTTTCATTTAATGGAGCAACTTTTGAAATTACATCAATTCATGATTTTCTTCCTACAAATCCATTAATTAGAAGAAGTTATGCAAAAACTTACTTAGATGCTGAAGATACACTTCCTACATTTGATGTTAATAGAGATGAAGGAAGAATGGTTTATACCAGAGATAATGAAGGAATTTATTTTGGACAATCAGGAAGATGGGAATCAGTACAAGCAGTTAGAGATGAGATTGATACGGTTGCTTGTACTGTAGGACAATTAGGATATATTGGGGCCGATGGAGCAATTTATCCTGCAATATCAACAAGTCCTGGAACATTTGCGGATTGTGCAGTTTTACAGGTTGGAACAAAAGCAGATGGAAGTGGTCAAGTAAGATTATTTGGAAAAGTTTTGGATGTTCCAATTCAAACAGGAATAACTATTTCAATTGGAGAAAAAGTATATCTATCTGAAACCACTGCGGGATCTATAACGAATTTAATTTCAACTCCATATGCACAAGGAGTTGGAGTTTGCATAGATATAGACGCCGCAAATTCAACAACTTGTGATATTTGGTTTTCTCCTGGAAGCGGTGCTAACAATGGAAATGAAGGAACATCGACTGAAAATCTATATGATAGATATCAAGATTTATTAATCTCTTCCATTTATAAAAGATTAACGGTTGATGCATTTATAAATACAGATTATGTAGATCTGATTCAAACTAGTGCCTCAATAGATGCCATTAATTATGAAATTGATGGAACCGTTGGCGAAATGTTAGTAACTACAAATTTAACTGAACCATCATTTGATTCAACTTGTATAATAAGTTGTCAGATATCTGCAGAAATGACAAATGATTCAAATATTACATGGTATGTGACAAATGATGGAGTGAATTTTGAATATACTAATTTGGATGAAATTCACACTTTCAGTACTCAACAATTTGCTTCTACACAAAATGTTGGAATTTTATCTTATGGTGAATGGGTAGTTGGATCAATGTCTGGAAAAAGAGGAATTGTCAGATGTGTACAAAATACATTAACTGGACTTTCAGATGTAACTGGGTCAGGTGATTGGCAAATTGGAGAAATTTTAACAGGAGAAACTTCCGGAAATAGTGTAAGAATAACTGGGGCAACACAATTAAAAGATGATTGTATTGATTTAAGAATTTTGGCATATTTCACAGGAAATGCTTCAATTCAAGATTATGGTATATTATATGATGTAGATACTGAAGTCGATGAAACTTCAAGAAATAATGAATTAAACATTGATACATTATATTCAGATCTATATGAGGTTCCTTCTCAAGATAATGATGGATTAAGAAATTATCCATTCAGTGATACGACTGCAATTCCAATTTTAGAAATAGTTGATAGAGATGATACAATAACTGGAGCAATTGTAAAATTAGATAATAATCAGACAAAAAAAGGGGTTGGTCAGTTTGAAGAATCTGATTCAACTCCATCAGTTTCTGAAGATTATAATGTGTGGTTAACTTTTGATTGTGATTCTACATCGAGTTTTTCTATTACAAATATTGATGATGGATATTTAGGCAAAGAAATAACGATAGTAAATTCAGGAAGTTTGGTCACGATTGTAAACAGTTCTGATATAAGGTTGGCAAGCGGGGCTGATTATACAATGACTTTTTATGATACGTTAACATTGGTATATATAAATTCAAACTGGGTTGAAAAATCAAGAAGCGTTAATTAATAAGAGGGAGCATAATTAAATGGGCAAATTAAAAGTAATAAACTCCAATATGTTTCAAAAAGTTTCAACTGGTGCAGATTTTAATAGACAGTTGGGAGTTTTGAAAGATACAATTGTTAAAGTTACTTCTGCGCAAGCGGCATCAAGAATAATTCCAACTGGATTTAAATATTTGATGGGAACTTATGAATTAGAAGTTTTCGTAAATGGAACTTTTAAAAGAAAAAATGAAACTGTAGAAGGCGTTGTTATTGGTGATTATTTAGAATACTCAAATTTCAGCGTGTTATTTGGGTCAGGAGTTATTAATACAAATGATATAATAAGATTTAGAGTAACTTCTGCTAATTATAAAATTGTAAATACTTCATGGGCCGGAAGTGTAGACCCATCAATTGTTACACAATTACAAACTGATGTTTCAGCCTTAGTTCTGAGCAATACTAACGCAGTTTCAAATATTCAACAAATTGGTAGAGATTCATTTGGTTATAATTATTCATTTTCTACAAATCCAGCCGGTTCAACAAGAGTTATTGGAACAATGTCTGATGCGGATGCGACTCCAGATTTGGCAAATTATAGAGTATGGAGAACATCGGATGCTGGCGCAACCATAACAAATTTTGACGGATGTGTATCTGAAGATGTAAGATATATTATTTTTAAAAATGGTTTAACCACAATTCAAAATAATGCAAATATAGTTTTATCAAAAGGTTCTAATTTGATTGGAACCACTGACAGAATGATAATGATAATGTATGATGGGACTAAATGGATTGAAATTGGCTCAGCATCTATATCAAAAGTCAGCGATATTTTATCAGGAGCAGATTGGACACTTGATGGCAGCGGATTATATTATGGGGATATTGATATAACAAGTATTTCATCTTTTGATATCACAATAACATGTTATAATAATACTACTAATGAAGTTTTACAACCAAGAAAAATTGATATAACCAGTAATACAAATATTAGAATTTGGATGACATTAAATACCACTGATGTAAAAGTTATAGTGATTGGATAAAAAATATATAGATGAGTTTAGTATTTTAGAAAGAACAAATTATAAATTATATTGGAGATTATAAATAATGGAATATTTTGGGATAGAAAATAAAGGCTCATTTATTCATGAGATTCTATCTACATTGTCTGCATGGGTACCGACTGATGAAGGACGACAAGTGTATGCAAATGACGTAAAAAAATATTATGTCGGCACAAATTCTGCATGGCTAGTCGTTGGCGGGGGCGGGTCTGCAAATGATGTTTCTCAAATTGGACATTCATTTTTATTAGGCGATGTTTTAAGATATGACTCAGGGACTAGTTTATACGTTAAAGCAAAAGCAGACACGACTGACAATGCTGAAGTCATAGGAATAGTTTCAAATGTTCTAAACGCTAATAGTTTTACATTATTGAATTGTGGGTATGTAACAGGATTAGCAGGATTAGTTGCAGGAAGCACATATTTCTTATCAGATGCGACCGCTGGATTATTAACATTAACAGAACCCATTACTGAAGATCATGTTTCTAAACCATTACTTATTGCGGAAAGTGCTACAACTGGTTATTTCTTTAATATGCGTGGGGCGATTGTTGGCGGCGGTTCAACGACTTATACTAAAACTTTTGATGATTCTGATTTATCAAGTGGGATTTTAACCGTTGTTCATAATTTTGGTCATCAATATACATCTATCCCCGCTATTATAGATAATACTGGAAAGATAGTTCTTCCTGATGAAATAACATATACAAATACTACTCAATTGAGTGTTGACTTGAGTTCTTATGGGACAATCACAGGAACTTGGAGAGCAGTCGTTCAGGATAGTGGCGCAAGTTTAGCACAAGATTATGTGTCTGATTCTGCATTTGGGTCGGCATGGAATGACGTGACTGATGTTGCTCCTAGTAAGAATGCTGTGTATGATGAGATGACTAAAATGCAACCAGTTGGTGGAGAATTACTATGGCCTACGGAAACAGCACCTACTGGATGGCTTGAGGAGAATGGGGCTTCATTGGTCCGTGCAGACTACGCGGCACTATTTGCTGTCATCGGAACTATGTATGGGACGGCCGACGAGACACACTTCAACCTTCCTGATTCCCGCGGTAAATTCCCCCGTATTTGGGCGCATGGACAGGCAACCGACCCAGACAGGGCAACACGTACCGCACCGACAGCAACCGGAGCCACATTATCTGCCGGGGATCATGTGGGTACTGAACAAGCTGAAGAGTTAAAGGCACACGTTCATACGCTTGATCTTTCTAGCAATGCTGGCGGATCGGATAATGCGTATAGAGGTGCAACCACGGTAGCGAGTCCCAACACTGGCAGCACAGGTGGTAATGAAACTCGTCCAATCAATACTTATAGAATGATGATTATAAAGGCATACTAAGGAGGAGTGGCAATGAATATTTATAACTACGACAGTGAGACCAATGAATATTTAGGGACAACTGAGGCCAAACTTGACCCCATGAAAACGGCAAGGACAGGCGAACCGAGTTACCTTGTTCCGGCAAACGCAACCCTTGAAGCCCCCCCAGGAGCATCAACGGGATATGTTGCATGTTTTGAAAACGGCGCCTGGACCTCCAAGGAAGATCACCGAGGAGAAATATATTACGACAAAGAAACGGGCAATCCTGTGACGATCAATGTGATTGGCGCAATCTCAGAAACACTGACAGACCTATCACCTACCCCTTGTTCGGCGTGGGATGGGAGCCAATGGGCAGTAGATACTATTGCCCTGAAAGCACTATCGCTGTCCAATAAGCTCGCCGCCCTCGCCGCCTATCGCTACGAGAAAGAAACAGCGGGGATAACGGTCAATGGTGCAATTATTAAGACTGATGAAAAATCCCAAGCAAAGTTGACTGGAGCATGGGCAAAGGGTCAGATGAATCCAGCTGTTGTGCTAAGGTGGAAAGGTGAAAATGGGTGGGTGATAATTGGGAAGTCAGAAATAGATGCAATAGCTGTCGTCGTTTCTGATTATGTTGAGGCTTGTTATGACAACGAGTGTGCCCATTCTGAAGTGATCAATTCGCTGATGACGGCAGCAGAGATTGATGTCTATGACATCACAACAGGTTGGCCAGCCTAAGGAGGGGTCAAGTTATGAGAGTTGGAAAATTAAGTAATATACAGGGTGAGAGCTTGTCTATTTCAGCTTCTGTTGGGTCTAATGCTCTGACACTAGGACTAAATCCCTGTGTGTTGGATTTTCGGGACGCGACACTAGTAACAGGAGTACCTAACAGAAGAAGCATCCCTACGGCATTGTCTCTTGTTGTCCCCTCTGGTGCTACGCTCGGATTCGAAGCCGTTGAAGCCGGGAGAGCGTACATCTGGGTGATAGACAACGCCGGGACAACAGAGCTTGCCATTTCCAGAACATCTGATATTTTTCCGGAGAGCAACCTCGTTTCTACCACAGCAATAGGGACTGGATCAGATTCAGCAAGTGTTATGTACTCCACTTCAGCGCGGACTAATGTGGCTTGTAGGTGTATCGGCTATATCGAAATAACCACAGGGGCGACAGCAGGTGAGTGGGACAACGCCCCGACAAAGATTCAGGCCATGGGGCCGGGGGCAAGACGTTCTGGTGATATGGTGCAGCGAGTTAGATACCAAACCGGAGCAAAAGCCATCGGGTCAACCGCTTCAGTGTTCGATGACAGCATTCCTCAAATTACAGAGGGAGATGAGTATATGACGGTTAGCATCACTCCAACGTCGGTGCTCAATAACCTGTATATTGACATAGTTACCAATACTGACATACAGGCCAATTCGTATGCTCTGATAGCGCTCCATCAAGATGCCGTAGCCAACGCCCTTGCCAGTGTGCTTAGTTATAATCCTACTAATGAGGTGCGGGTGGTGAGTTTTTCTCACAAAATGATAGCTGGGACGGTAAGTCCGACCACTTTCCGTGTGCGAATAGGGAGTACAAACGGCAGTAGTGTTACATTTAATGGAATGAATAATACCGCTTACCTGGGTGGTGTTTGCGCGTCGTCAATCACTGTTACGGAGGTATTTGCATAATGGATATATTCAGATGTATAAAGAAACTATACCCTGATTGGCAAGGAGTTGTGTGGGGGAATTCCTACGAAGGAATAAAACCTCACGAACTGGAAACAAGGTCAATTCCCACGTTAGAAGAACTCGAATCGGTGTGGTCGGAGGTAGAAGCAGAATTAAATATTGAAGAAATCCAAAGAAAACGCACTGCTGAATATCCCTCGATGTACGATTATCTTGACGGCATTGTAAAGGGTGACACCGCCCAAGTCCAGAAATACATCACTGATTGCCTGGCGGTTAAAGAGAAATATCCGAAACCAACATAAATAGAATTAATGGGAGATATCCAGGAGACAATACTTTAAATACTGTATTATCTGGTAAATTAAGAATTGGTGATTATAAAGGAGATTTAGAATGGAATTCTGGATCTGAAGTTTATGAATTTTGGGAAGGTAACGTATAGGATAAACAAAAGAAATTAATAATTTTTAAGTTAAAGGAAAGGAATAAATAGAATGAATTTTATAAATGCATATTTCAAGTATTGGGAAACAATGTTTAATATTCCAAAACATACTTGGGCAACTCCTCATAAAATTATTAATTCTTCAGATGTTGCTGACTTTTTATGTTTTTCAAATAAAGATTCTGATACTCCAATTATTATAAATCCTCCTCAAGCTGGGCATATTTCATCTGGAGTTGATTTTAGTAAAGGAAGATCTTTAGTTGAAACATTCACTAAAAAATATAATAATGTATATTCTTGGGATTGGAAGGATTCTGACTATAGTAGAAAAGATGATGATATTTCAACAATGATAAATAGAATGGATGAAGATATTTCAAAATTAAATAAACCAGTAATATTAGTCGGTGTATGTCAAGGTGGATGGCAAAGTGCTATTTACGCATCAATATTTCCTGAAAAAGTTAAAAAATTAATTTTAGTTGCAAGTCCAATTGATTATCACAAAGAAGGCGGATTGAATATTTATACAGACTCATTACCATCTGAATTTTTTAAATTTATGGTTGACATGGGATTAGGTTGTATGAATGGAAATTGGATTGTGATGGGATATAAAATGATGCATGTTGTAGATAGATATTTGAAAGATCCATTGGACATGTTTAATAATATTCTAGAAGGAAAAAATACTAAAAAACAAGAAGATTTTATTTCATGGTATGATAAAGGAACTTCTTATTTACCAGGAAAATATTATTTAGATGTTATTGAAATGTTCAAGGATAATTCATTGATTAAAGGAGAATTAAAAATTAATGGAGAAAATGTAGATTTATCTAATATTAAATGTGATGTTTTAGTAGTTACTGGCCAAAAAGATGACATAACTGGAAAAGATCAGGCATTAGCAATTAAAGAATGTGTTAAGACAAAAGTTAAACATTATGAGATTCCTAAGGTTGGACATTTTGGATCATTTAGTGGTGGAGGATCAATGAAATATTGGCACAATGAAGCATTTCAATTAATTTAAATAAGGAAAGGATATTATTAATATGTTAAAAAGAATAGTTAAAAATTTTAAAAGAATATCATTTGATTTGATTGGAGCAATAGCTTCTATGCTTCTGGTTATAATCATTGTTCCATCCTCATATTTTCCAGATGAAGCTAAAGTCGCATTTTTAAGTCTTATTCTAACAAAATTTATACTTATAACTCTAGGAAATGTCCATTTTTTCATTACAAGAAAATTAATGTTTAAGTATATTGAATTCAATTCAGAAAAAGAATGGTCCAATAATGCAATGATAATTATTATGTATATTGTTATTGTCTGTGGTTGGGCAAGAGGCGGATGATTTTTACTAAATCCAATTATGAAAAAATGAGATGTGATAGATGTAAATGCATATTGAATTAATACTTTATAATTCCGGAGTCTTATGATAAACAAAATGAAAATTATTCTTGGGATTTTAATAATTCTAATTCCATCCTTAATCTTTGCAAGTGATAGATGTGTAAATTATAAAACTGATGTTAGAATTCAACATATAAAATACTTTGGATATGGATTTCCTTATTGGTATGGATTAGGACAATTAAAACAAGAATCATGTTGTAGAGCTGAAGTGACTGCATTTGATGCTGGAATGGGGATTGCTCAGTTTATGCCAAAGACATCTCAATATATTCAATCTTTAATGGGAGAAAAATTAAATCCATATAACCCTCAACAAGCAATTAAAATGCAAGCATATTATATGTCAAGAATTCATCAAAAAGAAAATTTTGTTAAAACAGATAAACCATTATGGATTTCTTATCAAATATATAATGGTGGAGCATCTATGTTAAAAAAAGAATATTTAAGAACAAATTTAAAAGAACCAAATTGGATATGTATGAAAGATAAATGTATAAGAAAAAAGATAAAATTAAAGAGTGGAAGATATTTAGATTTATGTGAAGTTAACTATGATTATTCAGTTAAGGTTTATAGATATGGAAATAAATATTCAACTGGACAATTAACAACATTTAAGTATTGGTAAAGAAAGATATTTATATGAGAAAATTTTATTGCATCAAACAGGATTGTGAAATATTAGTTTCTTTATCCATAGTTCCTTTTTCAGAAGATATTAAATTTGAAGACACTGACGAATTATTAATCCTAAGATTATTTGTTAAAAAAGAATATAGAGGTAAGGGATTAGCGAAACAAATTATGAGTTCGGTTTGTAATGATGCAGATAAAGAAAAAATTACTTTATTTATAGAACCAATACCTTATGATGAAATAGGATTGAATGAAAAAGAATTAATAAGTTTTTACAAAAAATTGGGTTTTATAGATTTTAATAATGGGATATTAAAAAGAATGCATATATCTTGAATATCTAAATATTAATTCTAATATAGATAGGGGATAATTGGTATAATAATTAATCGAAAATTATAACCAGTTGAAATTATTCATTTCAGTATTTTTCATATCATAAATAATTAGAATTAACTATTGGTTTTATCCCCTATTGAGCATGAATAAATTAAATTAATTATTAAAAATCAAGAAAGAAACAAACTTATTATAAAAAGAAAGGATTAAATAAACAAGATGATTATTGTAGCAGAAGCGAAGATTTCAAAGGGATGTTTTTATGATGAAAATGGAGTAACAACTAGAGATTTTGAAAAGGCTAAAACATTTAATTCAAAAGAAGAATGTTCAGAATGGTTATTAACTAAAAAAGGTGGAAATATATTTAAACCAAATGAATACGAAGATGATTACTTAGAAATATTATATAAACTTCCTTGGATGGCTTGGAGGAAGAATTTTAGAAAAGAATAGATGGGGTATTATGGATATAAAAGATTTTTAATATTGATTTAAAATTATTCCAAATAAAAATACCCAATAACAAAGAAATTTCTAATGATAATAATAAAATAAGTGAAGAAGAAAAGAAAGAACACTGGTTAAAAGTATTTGACTCTGCCATGAAAAATGAATTAAACAAATTGAAAAAGGAATAGATTACTATGAATATTGAAGATAAATTTATTGCTATTACTAATAATCCTAAAACTAAATTTATAATCATTGGATTTATTATATCTCTTATTATATTTTTAACTATAGGTTTTACAATTGGAAAATATAATCCAGATCCAAATTCTAAAATAGTAACAGAATTATTAAATAAATTATTATATGAAGATAAGTTGAAATATGACCAAATAATTAAAGAGAAAGATTCTCAAATCTCAAATATACAACTTCAATTAAATCAAAGTCAAAATATAAATTCAAATTATCAAAAAGAAATTTCTAAATTAAAAAATCAATTAAACAATATAAAACCACCTGAGAATGAAAATGAAATTAGAGAAAGGTTTAAAGGATTAGGATATGAAACTTATTAGTCATATTTTTTTTATTTTATTAATTCTATTACTTATGGGAGTAGCATTTGTTGAAGTATCATATTCTAAAGATAATAGAGTTTGCTTTTCAGTTGAAGATTCTAAGAGATTAGTTGTAGAATTAGAAAAAGGAAAAATTATAGAAAAGAATCTTGGATTATTAGAAAAGTCTAATATAGAATTATCTAAACAAATTGACTTATTAAAATTGGAAGTTTCTTTAGTTAATGATAAATTTTTAACATCTGAAAAATTATTAAAAACCAATGAAGATTTATATAAGAAAAAAGAAAAAGTTTTAAATGATGAATTGAATGAAGCTAAAAAAACTAGATGGGGAAGTTTATTTGCTTCAGGTGGTTTAGGTGTAATTATTACATTAGTTCTATGTATTGCATTATAATTTTTTGTATTATTTCTTAGAAACTTCCAATCTTTTACAAACTATAGAACAAAAATAAAATTAGATCACATCCATTCTCATAATCTATCCAAAATTAAATATCCGTTTAGAGTAATCGGATTTAAAATATTTATTAACTAAGCGGATATTTACCATCCTTTTTAAAAATACAAATAATCTAAAAATATTAGTAATGCCCAAAAGGAGATTCCACTCAACATGAATAAAAATCAAGATTCTACAAATATGACTAGACTCTCTAGAAAATTTCTAAATGAAATGACTAGTATTGAAAAGGATGATACTCTTGATACATTAATCAATATGTTGGAATCTGCCAATGACCCTGATCCGTCAGAATTATATTTGCTAGAAAGTCTATATCAATTAAAAGAAAAAATAAAACTAAGTCAGTCAAGAATTAATAGTTATTTAAAAAAGAATTTACCCATTCAATCGGGCAATAAATTAAGCGATTTATATGATACAAAAAGATCTATAGGATCAAGCATATTATTCAATGATTAATACTAAAAAATTGAAAACCAAATGTGGGGGTTTTGTCAAGATGCTGAAAGTTGCCACATCTTAAATATTCTATGGGGGACATAAAATAAAATGAGGGATGAATTAAGCAAAAATGATTTATTTATATTAATGGAGTCATATAAAAATAACATTCAATTAAATACTACTCTATTAGAACAACAAAAACAGATGATGAGTTTGAATAACCAATCAATTGAAAAGCAAAAAGAAGTTTGTAAATCAGTAGATGAATTAGTTGAGAAATTGGCTAGTTGTTCAAAAATATTATCTAGTAATCATATAAAATTAAGTAGCGATTTAAATTCAATTTCTGGAAAAATAACAAGTGAATTGAATTTAAATTATAATAAACTAAGTAAAGAACATGATGGACTTTCTAATAAATTATATGGCGCTTTTGGTGGAATGATTGCAATAATTATTTCTATTGTTAGTTTAGCTATATCATTTGCAGATAAGTTTCATTCTCTTTCAATTTTATTTAAAAGTCATATTGGCATTGGAGGATAAAGGAGAAATGGATAATGAAACTATGTATATTAGGAGATATAAAATTTGAAAAAGAAATAGAATATTTAAAAAATGAATTATCAATAAATTATGATGTAATTGTCCCATTATTTGATTATATAAATAAAAAAGATTCTATAAAAATAGATATAAGATTTTATAAGTTTGTTAGGGATTATATATTAATGTCAGATTATATAATAATTATTGTTGAAGATAAAAAAGATAAAACTTTTATATTTAACTTTGGTATAGTTTTTGGAAGTAATAAAAGGTACAAAGTTATTAATATAGAAAAAATAAAGAATATGTTATAAGGAGTATAAATTCAAATGGAAAGCTTACCCAACAACAAATCTTATTTAATTTATCTATCACATGAAGATAAGAAATTTGAAAGTAAATTAAAGAAAATGATTTTGGATAATTTAAAAAATGTTGAGGTAAGAACATTTGAAAACAGATCGCTTATTCCATCAGATGAAGATATTTCAAAAGTTAATTTAATTATTATTGATTTATTATTTGAAAAAGATAAAATAGAAAAAATTCATAATAGTCTAGTAATTATTAATCATAAATCATCTACCCCATATTTATTAATTAATGATCATAAACTTTTTGATGTAAATAAATTTTTATTTTTTAAGAATTATCCAGATTTAATTTTTGATTTTATTAATGAGTCAACATTGAATGAATTTATTTTTATAAACAGAATTAAAGTATTATTAAGTATACCAAGAACATTGAATGTTCAAAAAGAAAAGATTCAATCTAATATTTGGAAGATATTAGATTATACAAATATGTTTGTTATAATGTTAGACAAGGATTTAGACATTAAAATAGTAAATTTTCATTTAGCTAAAATTTTAGGATATGAAAATCCAGATGATTTAATAGGATTAAACTGGGCTAATTTTCTAAGACCATCAGATAAAGATTTAATTGGTCATGTCTGTGAAGAAATAATTGTAAATAAAAATAAATGTTATAAAGAATTTACTAATGATATTTTAGATAAAGATAATAAAACAATTACTGTTAAATGGTTCAATACTTTAATTAATAGTGAATTTAATTGTGTATTTTCTATTGGATTGCCATTAACTAAAGAACCAACACTTGATGAAGATATAGATTCATTGAGATCTTATTTTAGAGACATATTAGAAAAAGATAAAACTACTATTAATGCAATGAAAGAAGTCACAATGAAATATTCAGAAAAATTATTTGGTGAAAATAAAAACATAGAAAGTCAGGTGACAAATGTCTAAAAATGAATCAATGTTAAATGAGATACCAAGTGGACTTTATTGTTATACAATTATAGAAATTAAAGGAATGATTTTAAAAACTAAGTTATGTCCATATTATACTTATTTAGATGAAGGTTTATCTAAATGTTTATTAACTGGAATAACTTCTGAAGATGATTTTTTATTAGATGATCAAGTAAAAATTTGTGGTGAGAATGAAGAAATATTGGAGATTGATGAAAGGAGTTAAAGATGTCAATAGATAAAGATTGTTCTTTTTGTAATCCTAAAAAGAAAGATTGGGAAGAGGAAAGTTTCTACGGCTATAAATGTCCCGCGTGCCAGGGTGATACTGCATTTATAGTCAGGAGTGAACACAAGGGAAAATTAACAGAATCAGAAAGAATAATTGTTGAAAAATTAGCTAAGAAATATTATCCAAATTATAAAATAAAATGGATTTCAGATAAAAGGAAAAATATTATTCACTGGTATGATTTCTTAATGCCTAAATAAAAGGGATTGAATTTATATGAAACTTTATGAAAATTATTTATTAGAAAAAGAAATAAAGATTCATCCAAAAAGAAAAACTGCTTCATCGTTTTTAGCAGTTGCTCCGATAGATGATGTTGTGGCTGCTGGGGGCTACAATAAAAACTCTAAAAGATAAAAATATTTCTAAATTGAAAAAAGCTAAAACTATGGTTGGAGTTGTAGCAGGTTTAGCAGCCTATGGGATTTATAGATATACAAGAGCTTATTTTGATAAATGTTCTAAACAATGTGGAACATATACAATTAACAATACTAAAAGACAATTATGCATGTTAAATTGTAAAAAATTACAATTACAAAAAGAAATTGAATTAATGAGAAAAAATAAAATTGAAAATGAAAAAATAATTAAGAAAGCAAATCAGTTAAATGTTATAAATAAAAAGATTATTTTATATAAGCAATATATAAAAGATCATCCTGGAAAAATAAGAAATGAAATTAGAATTAATAAATAAAAATTCAATTAGAAATATATCCAATGTTGAATTGATATCTTTACATAGAAGAGTTCATCAATTGATTGGGTTGCATAGAAAATACAAAGTTAATTTAAAAATTATTCATTCAATATTAGTAAATGAAATGGTTAGAAGAAAGATAAAACATATTTCAGATTTAAAAGAAATATCCAAAACCATCATGTCTAAAGAACAAAAAATAAAAGAGGAGATTATTAAAATGAAAGCCTCAGATAAAATAAAAGTATTAGCAATGGAATCAGCTTTTAAATCTAATATTCCAAAGAAACAGAAAATTGAAGATATGAAATTTATAAAAGAGAAAGCTGATCCTTATCAATGTATTGGATATATTCTTGATGGCAAATTTTATAATTTAAATGAATCTGGAAAGAAAGAATTAAAGAAAAGATTAATTAAGGAACAAATGGTGAGAACTAAACAAGCCGCTTCTGTTGTTGGAGCAGCGGGAACAACATTAGGAGTTGGTATTGCTTATAAGGTAGCCAGAGCCATTTTAGATAAATGTCAGGCTTCTTGTGGAACAATGGGAATAAATGGACCTAAAAGACAAATATGTATTGCAAAATGTCATGTAGTTTCTTCTCAACAAAAATTAAATAAACTAAGACAAATGAAAGCTGATCCAGAAAAAATTGCAAAAGCAAATCAGGAATTAATTAAATTTCAAACTAAATTGAAGAAACTTCAACAATGGGCAGTTGGTACAAATTTTCAAACAAATCCAAATGTAGATCCAAATAAGAAAAATTTATTTAGAGCTCAATAAATATTAAAAGGAGTTTAACTCAAAATGGGACTTGCAACAATTATTGATAGTTTAGCAACAAACACACTTCCTGCATATACAATTGTAAAATATCAAGATTTAGATGGAGTTCCCGCAGGATTAGACTCTACTGCATTAATTGAGATTGAACTTCCTGGTTTATATACAACAGAACCCTCATATAGAGTTGAACCAAGAACTTTATTAACAAGCAAATCTTATGCAATTGATTTAGCAGGAATTTCAATCTCATGTTTATCAGAAAATTATGATATTAAATTATTTAATAAAAATGATATAAATTTAACAAATACTATAAATGAAGTATTAAGTTATAGTGGAATAAATAAATCTATGAGTGATGCATATTCAAGATTTATAATTAGAAATAGAGATACAATTTTAGATAATAAATTATACTTATATATTTCTAATTCTGGAATTGAAACTGGACCGATAACTTTAGAATTAATTTATATAAGTATTCAAGATAGAGTATTTTAAAAATGAGAAGAAATAAACCTACGTCAAAAAATATATATTCATATCAACCCAGACATAAAATTGATATGAATACATATTATGAGACTCCTTTTGATTCATTTCATTATATGGATTATAGGGGTACTTATTATAAAGATGTTACTAATGCAAATTATATTTTCTTCATTGATGATGATTCAAATTATGTAACAACTGAAGATGGTTATTATTTAATATTTTAGGAGATTAAAAAAAAAGAAATGCCTATTAAAAATAAAAAAATATCAGAATTAAATACCATATCAGTCATAGACGAAGCTAATGACTTTATTATTATCAATGATGTATCTGAGACTGAAACTAAAAAGGCCACTCCAGATCAATTGTTAGGAAAATATATTGATATTGATGGAACCATGTCTGCTGATAGTGATGTACTCATTCCTTCACAAAAGGCAGTTAAGACATATGTTGGAAATGTAATATCAAACATTCCAGATCCATTAATGTATAAGGGAGTTATTGATTGTTCTGCTTCTCCGAATTATCCCGCCGCTGACGCAGGTCATGTTTATATTGTAAGCGTGGCTGGAAAGATTGGTGGGGCTTCAGGAACAGTTGTTGCTGCTGGCGATCTGCTCCTTTGCAAGACAGACAGCACGGCAGCGGGGACACAGGCCGCAGTCGGAGCGGCTTGGGATGTCATT
>Ga0172381_10001397_pt1 | contig 28570 bp, 39 predicted proteins | sample Leawel6488metaG_FD_119754 | JGI IMG/M metagenome (GOLD analysis project Ga0172381, IMG submission 119754) | Leachate microbial communities from a municipal landfill in Southern Ontario, Canada - Leachate well 64-88 metaG | ecosystem: Engineered > Solid waste > Landfill > Unclassified | place... | reverse complement strand
GTGCCGCTCCTGTGCCGCCGGAGTCAGCCACACCTTGACCGCAGCGGCCTGCACTGCGGCCGGGGCGCTCATGTCGCGCGTCAGGTCGGCACGGGCCGCCCGCACTTCGGCGAGCAGGTCACGTGCGATGACAGGCGGCATCACGTCGACCCACCGCAGGGGCAGCACGTAGTCACGCCCGTGACGCATAACGGCCATGTACGTGGCACGGGCGCGCGCCTCGAAGGCGGGGTCCGCGTCGACGACGGGTGCATAGGGGCGCATCATTGCACCTCGGTCGGCGTGATGCCGGTGTGCCTGCGCAACTCGTCGATGGCGTCCTGGTATGCGTCGAGCCTGCCATTTGCATAAACGCCTTTATGCACATTTGCAGACTGAGTATCAGCCACCGCGCGTATGGCCTCCGCATCCATTCGGTCCACCGCCGCCTGCACGGCCGCCCGCGGCACCGTGGGCACCGGCTCCGGCAGCAGGTACGGGGCGAGGTCGGCGCTGGAGACTGCAAACGCCTCAATGTCTGTTTCGGCTGGCGAGTAAAACGCCGCCTTGTTCCACGCGCGCATATCGGCATCCATGCCCGATGTCGGCGCGATCCATCCCGGTGCCACCGCCACGCCTCCCGCCGCACCCACCGCCCGCGCGCGCTCCGCACTCCTCGCCAAGGCAGCGGCCCTGACCACGGGGTCCGCGTCGCTCTCGGGGTTGGCCGGGTCCACGTCGCACCACCACCCGACGGGCGTGTACCCCTGCGCGGTGGCCCATCGTGCGAGGGCCGTACCAAGCCTGACGTTGGCCGCGCGCTCGGCTGCGGTCGGTGCGTTGTATGGGGAGATGATGAGGGCGAGGGTCATGGCGTCACCTCCAAGTATGTCTCCGTCGTTGGTTGTTTGCCGGGTATGCCCACGCGCGCCCGACGCACCGTGGTGTGTTTCTCCGTCGGCTGCGGTGATTCGAACTTATCGACCACTTCGTTGATGCGGTTGTTTCCGGCCACGCACAGTCCGCGCGCCTCCATCCGCGCGATCCACTCACGGGTCAGGCGGGCGGCGATGCGCTTGGTTCCGGCAATGGTCTTGCCTGACGCAATGGGCCCACGCACCCCGCAGGGCTCGCAGCGCATGACATACCAATGATGGAGGAATGTCTGTTCAACGTAATACAGGACCATCTGTTTTCCACAGTTCGGACACTTGATCGGTTTCATGGCGTCACCTCGGGTTTGTGCGGGACACCACGACCGAGCATGTTCTCCATGGCGATTTTCACGCCGCGATCGTGGCTCTGTTCCCATGCCTGAAACAGGCGGATCGGGTCGTCGTCCGGGTATGCATAGACATTGATCCCGTTCATCTCACACTTCACTGTGCACCCGAGCCGGCGCGCCATTTCAACGAGATCCATGCAGCCCTCATGGATGGAACCTCCGGCTGTGCATTTGACTTCTACTGTCAGCGGTAATGTTCTCATTTCCCTTCCTCCATCGCGCGGCAATGCGCCCGCTCCATCGGTCCGGCCGCGCACGGGTCGGACTGCACGCCCCACAGGTGGCACGCGATACCGGCGGCCACCATCATGAGGACTGCGGCGATCAACAGTAGGGTTAGCTCGTTGAGTTTCATCTCGGGTCTCCTCCGTCTAACTCGTCGCGCCAATCCGGCGCGGGTCGGTAAGTGCCGCGCTCCAGGGCGACGGCGTCGTTCCACAGTTCCTCGGCATCAACACGCTCGTCCTGATCGATCCCATCGTGGCAGGCGTCGCACTGCCATGTTCCGTCCTCCTCGGGCCACGTGGCACCGGCCACGCCGCAAATGTTGCAGTAGGTCATCTCGGCCCCCATTCCTGTTTCAACCGCCGCGTGATGCGCTTCACGCGCGGTAGGGTGTAGCCCAACTTTTCCGCGATGACTTCGACAGCGATTCCCTTGCGCCACATCTCCCACACGCGGCCGGTCTCCTCTGGCGTGATCCTCGTGCGGCCCGCCTCGATGGCGCGAAGGGTATCGATCAGGATGCGGATCGCCAGGTCGGTGTTACCCGCTTGGCGCGCGCCTTCGGCCATGTTCAGTGCGTCGGTGATGGTGCTCACTTGTTCCTCCGTTCGTGTTTCGCCCGTTCCATGTCCTCCAGCATCACGATCACCTGCGGACCCGGGCACTTGCGCGCCATCGCCGCGGCCATCGCTCGCCGTGTGCCGTCCTTGCCGTCTCCGCGTTCGGTCACTTGCATGGGCCAACCATAGCGCGTGCTGAGCCAAAACGCAATGCACAGTGCATCTGCCTCGTCGGACCGGCCGCAGACGTAGCCAAACTTGCCCTTGCAAAACAGGTGGCTTTTGTCCTTGGTGCCCACGCCCGGCACCTGATTTAACACCACCGACTGCCACGTCGACGGGTACGGCAGCTCGGCCACGAGGCCCCACTCCTGATAGATCGCCAGCCTCCACATCACCACGGCCCGGAGCTGCGTCTCATACGTGGCCGCGTCAGGCACGCCCTCACGGACGGCCAGGAACGGGTGCTCGATGGCCGCGTGGTCAGGTCTGCCGAGGCGGTGCAGGGCCTTGGCGTAGGCGGTCAGGTCGAGGCCGTCTCGCGCGGCCTGCGGCATGCGGATGGTGTCGCTATCCACGCGCCGCGGCTCGGTGCGTAGCGGACCTGCGATCAGCGCGAGGCCCGCGTGTTCGCCGGGGTCGATGGCCAAATAGTGAATCACGACCTGAACCCGTCCAGCGCGCGACGGACAGTCTCCACCACGCGTTTCATCTCGGGAGTGGTCACATCCGGCACGGGCACGGCGATCATGGAATCGATCCACGCGATCACCTTCTCGCGTTCGGGCCGCAGGGCCGCTTCGCGCGCCTGCTTCGCTTCCGCCTCCGCCTTCTCGCGAACGGCCTTTTCATCCGCCGCTCGCTTGGCTTCCATCTCCGCTTTTTCCCGGGCGATGCGGTCGGCTTCGATCTTCTGCTCACGGGCGATCCGCTCGTTCTCAGCACGGGTGGCGGCCTGCTCCGCCTCGAACTTGGCGCGCTCGTCCGCGATCCGTTTTGCCTCGACGGCCTGCTCTGCGGCGATGCGCTCGCGTTCCTCCCGGGCGATGCGGTCGGCTTCGGCGCGGGCCGCCTTCGCTTCTTCGACCCACTCCGCGAAGTCCTCGTCAGACGGTTCGCGGGCCTCGTCCCATGTGCACGGCACGCCAAGCGAGGCGAGGACGCCGATCCGGTCGGTGGTCTTCTTGAGTGCGGCGGCCTCTGCCTCGGCTGCGATGCGGGCCTTTTCCGCCTTGATCGCGGACTTCTCGTTCTCGATGCGGGTTTCCTCGGCTTCGAGGTGTGCTTCGATGGGCTCCAGTTGTGCGGTGATGCGCTTCGCTTCCGAGTCCACCTTGCGACCCCATTCCAGGGCGTCGGCCTTCAGTTCCTTGCGCAGCTTCTCCACGTCGACTCGGCGGGCCTTGACGACCATCCGCGCGCTGTGCACGGCCCGGAATCCGTCGTTGTCATTGATGTCGACGATCCGCAGTTTGAGGTATTGATCCCGCATTTCAGAAATTGCGGCATCCGTGATGTTGTAGGTTACGATTTGTTCAGTCATTGGTTCCTCCTTCGTTGCGTCTACCCCTTCGCCACGTCCCGCATAATCGCCCGGATGCGCGTCGCGAGTGCCTTCGCCGCGCCTTGCCCCTGCGGCGTCTTCGCCACGTTCGCGACCCCATCGGCCGCGATGGCGGCGGTTTCGAGGCCGGAGTTGTAGCCCGCTTCCCAGGCGGCTTGCGTCGCCCGGTTGATGACTTTTTCAGCGTTGTGGATTGCTTCTTCGAGGGTCATGGTGTTGCCTCCTTAGAACGGGATGTCGTCGTCCGCAACTCCGGCGTTGTTAGTCGGGTCCGGATCAACGTCTTCTTGCGTCAGCATCCGCGTCCTGGCGTCTTGCGCGCTCTCGCGAGTCATAGCGCCCGGCTTGCGTTTGCGCGGCTTGAACGTTGGCATCACATCGGAATCGGCACGGCAGGCGGTCACTTCCGGATCCGGGTAGTCGTCTTTCTCTTCCACATGAATCCACACGATCTTTCCGCGAAGGCGGCTTTCATGCTCTCCCGGGTCGCGCGGGTTGTCCGGGAAATCCCACTCATTCGGGTTCGGAAAGGCCGCGTCGTACAGGTCCTTAAAAAAGCTCATTGCAGCGTCGGTCGTGTAGTACTTCCGCACGATCTTCTTGTTCATGTCGTCAACGAGGCAGAACTGCACGGAAACGAAGTGAGTGCCCTTCTGGCTGCTATGCCCCTGTCCGATGTCCTGGACCATGCAACGATGTGTGCCTGGGGTAAGTTGGTTACTGTACGAGTCCATAAAATCATTCCTTTTCATTGATTTCGTTCACTTTCTGCTCGGGTTCCGAGCGAAAAAAATCACGATGCTTTTTGAGCAGTGCCGAGAAATCAGCAGGCTCGATATCTCCGAAGTAGGGAAGCGCCTTCAGCAGCCACGTGGAAGGCCCGCGGAACGTCAGGTCACGCACTTCACCGGACGCGTTTTTCTTGCATTCCAGGTAGGCCACTGCGTTGAACTTTTGCGCCAGGGTGTCACTGTTTTTCTTGCCAGCGAAGCGCAATTCCATGCGTGACTTTACGACCTTGTTTTTTCCGGTGCCGGTCGTCGTCTCCACGGAGAGTGGGTGCGCCAAGGCCATGATGTTGATGTCGAGGTCGCGCAGCCACGTGGTGATGTACTGCACTTCGGCGTCTCGGCTTGCCGTACTCCTCCCGTAGTCCTCGCAAGCGGCTGCGGTTTTAAAGCCGCTTGTGAGTCCGATTTCAAACGACGCCATTTCTTCATAGTCGTCGATGGTATCGAACACGAGAAGATGGAACTTCGACAGGTTTGATTCAATTTTGCTTTTAAGCGCGAAGAGGGCCTGTGTATTTTTGATGTAGATAAACTCAGACTCGGGATGCACAAGCCCCGCTTTTTCAACAAGAGCAAGTGTGGTCTCGCATTGTTTTTCCGTGTAGATGTACAGCACTTTTAGCAAAGGATTGGCTGCGGCCATCCAGGACTTTCCCTTTCCCGCATAGGCGTATACCAATAGTTTAAGTTTCGGAATTTGTATCCGTGTTTGGTTGAAAATGCTCATTGGTTCCTCTCCTCCTCGACCGCGCGACGGTACCGCACTTCGACCTCACGTGCTCGGGTCACCGCGTCGTGGGCGATGCCGCGAAGGGTCGGCATGTCGGGGTTGCCCTCGAGGTGCGCCTTCATCGCGTCCAGGGTCGCGCTCATCGCGTCGCCTGCGAGGCGGTGCCATTCGTCGTGTGCTTCGTCGCGTTTAGTCATGGTTGTGTTCCTTCCTGAAGTCGCTGAAATCCTTCCACATTCTCGCCACCCGTTCCGGTGCAAGGTCATGACCGTAAGTGCGCCGGAATTTTTGACACGCCCGGTTTTCTGCCTTTACGCGATACACCTCCGACGTTGCGCAAAACCACGGCAGGTCCACGATCCACAGCCGCCGGGATGACTCCTCCACCTGGTAGATCAACCGGATCAGCAGCGTCGGGAGATGGCCCCCGCCGGCCGGTCGTTTCAGTATTGATCGGCTCCTCAGTTCCATTTCGTGTTTCCTCCTCAAGGTACTCAATCGCGCCGTCCTTGACGACCAGTTTATACGCCTTGCCCCACAGGATCGCAGCCGCATCACGGGCGGCTTTCGCACTCGGGTTGGGTTTACCGTCGCGCGTCGCGCCGTAGGTCCGCACGTCAACAGACGCCCGATACCAGGACAGCAGTTGATCCGCGATCCAAATCATTTGCCCGCGCTCGCGAGCGGGGTTATCCCTGACGAGGATGGTGACGATGCGGTCGAAGTCGATCATGAATCTCTCCGGTAATCGCCAATGATTTCGCCGTCATACCGTTCAACTGGTGGCGTCTCCATCAACATCGTGAACGCCTTGCGAATGCAGTGAAAGCATACCCACGCTTCCATCGGTTCAAATCCGGTCGGCTCGCCAATTGAAATCAAAAACCGTGCCTGCTTTTTGCATTCGCTGCACTCGTCGTTTTCTATGATGCGCATCACCACTCCTCCCGCTTACCTGGTTTCAGTTTCTGCCAACTTCCAGACCGCCTGCCCACGAGGTACGGCGCGTTCGGATCTTTTGAAACGAGGCCTTCCCACCCTGCATCGCACGCCTGCAAAAACGCCGCGCCCAAGTGGTGCTCGTTTTCGGCATAGACGCCCTTGACGATGGTGACGCGACTCGACCCGCGATGGGGATTGAGCAGGTTCGCGAGGCGGGCCTTGCGCTGCGCCAGGCTGCACCGGCTGATACCAAGTGCCCACTCGGTCAGGGTCAACGCATCCCATGCCCTGTAGCACAGGCTGCGCCCGTCGCCGCGTTTGACGGCGCTCTGAGTCGCGCCCCATGACCCGCCGTCGAGCTCGCCATCATAGACGCCGTCCGGCAGCAGGCCGGCCATGATTTGCGCGAGGCCATCGGCGGCGGTGATCACGTGCCCCTCACGGCTCATGCCCACGCCAACGCCATCACGGATGATGATCAGACACCGGATGCCGTCATACTTGCGCTCGACCCACGTCGGGTAGGCCACGGGCACATCCTCGAAGTTGCGTAAGAGCATGGTCATGGTTGCACCCAACATGACGCGAGCAAATTACCTGCCTCGTCGATCACCTCAAAAACGGTCGTCACCTTTTCAGCCATCGTCCGCCAAGCGTCACGCAGTTGATGGATCTTCTGAACGGCATCACTCACATCGCATTTGAAGATGATCCGCGGATGACGCCTGCGCCATGCCGCGCGCAACAGTTTGCGGTTGCGCTTTCTTGTCGTGTGTCGCTTCATCGTACCAACTCCTCGCACGTCTCGCGGGCGATGAAGCTTTCGATCCCACCCAGGGCCGCGATCGTGGCCGCCTCACCTACGCGGCCGTACAGCCGCAGGTACTCACGGGCCGCCTCGGTCGCATCCGCGCCTGCGAGCCGCAGGTCACGCACGCGCTGCCACGCGGCGGTGATGTCGTCGGAATGGTTGCGGGTCATGGTTGGCCTGCGATTAACATCCTCGATCGTGAGCGTATACGTGCTGAGTTCCATGGCTAGTCCGCCTTCGGCTCGTGCCGCCGGGCCGCGTGATTCGGTTTCACTTCGCGTTCACGTGCCGCATCCACGCCGGTCTTGTTGGCAAGGGTCGCGTTGCCGGTGAGCGGGAACGGTGCGTTGATGTCGGCCGCGGTCCACAGGTTCTGGAGTTCGGCGATCACCTTGGCGCGGCCGATCTCGGTGGACACGTGGCGTGCCTCCATAATGCGGTCAAATTCGGCAGTGATTGCCGCCGTTTTGTCCTTGTCGTTTTTCAGTTCTTTGGCCTTCATTGGGTCCTCCGTGGTCGAAAATAGGGAGACCGCCCGGGGCTGCGTAATTGCGAACCCCGGGCGCATCCGGCAGGGATGCGGTCTCAGCACTGCACTCCGGTCACGATCCGGCGGGGCCTTCGAAGTAACAAACCCGGTACAGTACGATCCGTTTTACACTGCGGCCACCGGCATGCCCGTCCGCGAGCGTGGATCAATCGCACCCGCTACCCGCGTAGGCTTGGGGATCGCCGCGATGCCGCACGGCTGATCAGTAGTGCCTCGACCGGGATTTGAACCCGGACAGCAGCCCACGAGGGCCGCCGGTCTGCCGTTAACCTACCGAGGCGGCGATCCGTGTCGTGGATCAGACGTACTCCATGCATCACATGGCGGCGGTCAACGGGTCCGGCGCCGGTTGCCGCGGTCTCAGTGCCCACGCCGCCGGACTGTGAGGGCGGCGCGGGCGTGTGGCTAGTTGATGGTCCAGTCGTCTTCGATTTCGATTCCGAGATTTTGCGTGATCCACCCCGGGATACAGCGCGGTGTCTGTCCTGCGGCGTTCATTTCCTCCGAGGTGCGGACCCGGACGATATCCGTGTCAACCACGAGCAGGTCGCCAGAGTCCGTTAACACATACGAAATATCGCAGCCGGGGTCCACCGCGCAATATGTGACACCCTCGATTGCAGAGAGATCGTTTCCGTATCCGTTGTTCAGGTGATCGATAATGTTTTGTTTGGTCTCGTTGGTAGTCGTCATGTCGGTCTCCCTCCGTCGGTACCGCCGCCGGTCGTCATGAAGTAACCATGCCTGACGCGGCCCAACTTGTCAACTTATATTTACGGTTTTTACGGTTTTTTTACAGGCCCATTGATATCATTGGGTTTTTTCAGTGGCACGCGATCCGCGAACTCCTGCTTTTTGCCCAAGTTGAACCCCGAAACCGGGCGATAGTACCCGACGACGCGGGTGTACACCTCGCACTCGATGACCTGCACGACGCGCGTATCCACTCTATAGCAACCCCTGGATGATGTCCTTGGCCGCCGTGCCGATGCCCGCGCCGATCATCGCGCCGATCAGCACGCTGCGGTTGATGGCACTGCGGATCTGTGCGACAGCCTGATACAGGTTGGTCGCGTGGTCGCACGGCTTTTTGGTGTGGGTACAAATAACCGGGTTGATCGGAGGCTGGGTCGGAGGCTGCTCAAAAAGTTGTACCATGGATTATCTCCTTAATGTTTCCGAAAAGGGGCGCGGGCGGGCCGTGGAAAGGATGATGAGAATCATAGGCGGCTCCGAGTGGTAGGCGGCGTGTGACGCGGCCCGCCCGCTAGGTGGATTAGACGGCGACCATCGCAAAGTTGGCGTTGACGATGTCGGCATCCGCGATCAGGGTGGCCAGATCCGCGGTGAACTGCGTCACGAACGTCGCCTTGGAAACGCGCAACTGATACGTGGCGGGCACGATATTGGTGATCGCATAGGTACCGTCGGCCGCGCTCGTGGCTGTGTAGGCGGGCGTCCCGGGATAGATCGCGTAGAGCGCGACCACGACGTCGGCGAGGTCCGCCCCGCCAGCCGCGGCCGTGCATTTGCCGGAGTAATTTGCGTACTCAGGCAGGACGCCGTCGATGACCTTGTCGGTTGCCGCGACCACGGTCTGGTTGCTGATCGTCAAATCGACATGATTCGCCTTGGTGATCTTGCCGTCGTAGATGCCCGGCGCGACGTTCGCAACGGCATAGGTCCCGTTCGCCACGGTGGTCGCCGTGTAGACCACGGGGGTGACCGTGCCGTCCGCGTAAAACTCGACGACCGCACCTTCAACGTTGCCGGTCTCGTCCGTGACCGTACCGGAGATGGACCCATACCGGGAGGCTACGACGTTCTGTGCGGTCTCGGTAGCCTCGGTGATCGCGACCGTGTAAGACCCGGTCACGTAGGTGGCCTTGGCGACCGTCAGGGTGTACCCGGCGGCGACCGGGACGGATAGGATTTCGTACGCTCCGGCGGCCGAGGTCACGGACGTCGAGAAGGCACCCTTCGTGATGGTCACAGTGGCGCCGTCGAGGTCCACGCCCGCGTCGTCTTTGCAAGTGCCGGCGACGCTACCGTACTCAACGAGGGTAAGATTCTGGGTCGTTGTCGTGTCCTCGGTGATGTTGACGGATGCCGTCGCGCTGGCGTAGCCTGCCTTGGAGCAGGTGACCGCGTAGCCGGTATCGGCGGCGATGCCCGGGATCGAATATGCGCCCGTGGTCGCGTCGGACGTTCCGGTGTAGGTCAGGGCACCCTTGGTCACGGTGATGGTTGCGGCCTCGATGAACCCGGAGCCCGCGGAGACGACGCCCGAGAGGATGCCCACGCCGACGGAGTCCTTGCTGGTCCAGTACAGGGCGCCGAGGTCCTTCGACCCGACGTTTTCATACCAGACGGTCCCGCCGTCGACGAGCATGAGCACGAGGACGCCTTCACCCGTGGCGACGTCCTTCTGGACCTGCACGAACTCGGTGCTTCCGGCTGTGTGTGTGGCGATGGTGCGGCCGACGTCGATCGTCAGCGCGCCCTGGGTGCCGCCGCTGGCCTGCGGGATGATTTTTTCTAGAAACAGCGCATTCAGGACCTTCGTGATCTGCGCCGAATTGGAGATGCTGATTACGGTCGCCATGTCAGGCCCCCTTTATTCCGCCGTGGTGTTGATCGTGACAGACGCGAGATTTTTGGAAAAAACGAGCATCACTTTCGTGGTGCCGTCGCCGGAGTTGACGACCTCGAACTCCAGGGCCGGGCCGACGATGGACTCGACCACGCGGCGGAAGGTCGCGCTGGTGTGGGTCGGGATGGTGACGCCGGTGTCGATCGTCAGGGTCGTGAAGTCGAAGCTGGTCGGTTCCGGGGGCAGCTGGGAGGTTGCGTAGATGGCCATCTGCAGGGCCTGGGAGTTGGTGACGGTCAGGATGTTTGCCATGATTCAAGCTCCTTTAATACGCCGCCCCGCGGCGCGAGATTTGGACTGAATAAACGGTCGTTGTCCGGCTCGCCGAATTGGCGAGCTCGACGCGGCAAGCAACCGCGTACTTGGTTATATCTATATTGGTCAAGGATACCGAGAAAGTCAAGTAGTTTTCACCGGCTGCAAACGTTAAAGGCGCGCTTGCGGACTGCCCGTCAACCGTCAGGGTGCAAGTCATCGTGACGTCCGTGCTCGAGTTGGCCGCGCGAAGGGCGACTTCGTAGGAGTTGGCGCCCCAGGTCGCGCCGGATTGCGCGTCATCACGCACCCAGATCAGGCCGTCAAAAACGGTGACCTTCGTGGTCGAGATTGTGAACGCTTTCCCTGCCCCCTCGACCAGCGCGCCGGATGTGTTGCCGCACTGATACCAACTGCATTTATGTATGTATTCGGCTATGTCGTTGATGCCCACTGCGCCGGCCGCTTCGACAGTGCGGATCTGCCGGCCTGCCAATGGCTGATGCGCGGGCTGCAGCGCAACCAGGGTTGCGGTGCTCATTTTGCGATGGACGCCGACCGCGATAATATACGGGCGGATGCTGTCCGCTCCCGCCGCTGCCTCGATCTTCCCGCCGCTCCAGGGCGTCGTCGTGTCGTAGGACGTTGACGCAACCGGCATTTCAACGGGCGTGTAGATTCCGCTTGCGCTGTCCGGGAGGTATCGTGTCAGGGTGCCCGCGTTGTTTTCCGTATGGGTCAGTTGCCAATATTTACCCGCGTTGATCTGTGTCTGCGCGACGATGGCTTCGGCGTTGATGACGCTTTCGGTCGTGGTGTCGTCGTCATTTTTATCACCGAGCGCGAACCACCGGAATGCCGTGGTCGACCCCGGCGGCATCATGTACTCACCGAACCAACCGATCAGGCACGGCGACGCCGCGAGCAGATTATCCGTCAGGCTCATCGCCGATTGCAAATCCGCAGCCGCGGCAGGTTGCAGGTTCTCCGGGCCGTAGGGCGCGTCTTCCGTCCGGTGCATCCAGAAGCCAGCAAACCGCATGGACAGCGTTCCCGCGCCGGAGACCTTGGTGATCCGGAGTTGCGGCGTGCAGACGCGGGGATGCGAGTATGGAGGTGAACAGGAGCCGGTGTAGACCGCCGCGCTGCCGGGGTTCGTCATGGACAGCAGGATCTCTTCCGTCCCGCCCCCGGTCATGCTCAGCGAAAACTCCCACACCGCGGAATTGACACCGTCGACGACAACGCCGAAATGAAGCGTGTTGTAAAAGCTCAGGTCGATGGACATCGGAGGAAAAAACAGGACGTCGCCATCCACCACGGCGAAAGCATCGGTTGCCACGCGACCATAGACGCCGACGGCATTGATCCGGCTGTTGCGGCACCAGTCGATGTTGCGTTGGAGCTGGCGGATCTGCGGCACGCTGACCGGGTAGCCGTCAGCGGTCTTGACCTTGCAATATTTCATGTCAACTCCTTCGCGGCGACGGCCGGATCTGGGATCAACCCGCTCGCATCGGCGGCGTACACCTGCCGGAGCTGCAGTGTGCCCCAGGAGACGCTGTCGACTTCGCACGTCAGGATCACGATCTCATCCGCGTCGATGGTTGGGGCGCTACTCAGGGTAACGGTCGTTGCCTGATAGGAGGCGATTGTGCCGGTCCACGCCTGCGATGTGCCGTCCATCTCGGTCAACTGCACCTCGGTCCCGACGGGCACGATGGAGGCAAGCGCAACCAGATCCGCCAGGTATACAGGCGTGATCACTGCTCCGGCCGCGGAGGCGACCTCCAGCCCGAACGCCCAGCACGCGCCCTGATCTGCGGCGCCGATGTTCAGCGCGACCGTGTAGCCGGCCGTCTTCGGATCACGCCCAATGACCAGGGCAGGGAGCGTCTGGGTCTTGTAGTTGCCTCCGGCGGCGACGTACCGCGAGGAGACCGTGATGATGTCGCCGATGTCCATGATGTCAGCGAGCAGTCCGAAGGACATGACCGGGACCCCGCTGTACATCCACCGCAGGCGCATGGCCTGCAGGCGGATCCACCCGGTTTCGTCGGTGATCTCTGCGCCGACGTAGGTTTGCAATTCGAGGCTGCGGAGGGCGCTCCGGGTGATCGCCGTGTCCGCAGACCAAGCGAAGGTGACCTCCCGGCTCTGCGTCTTGTAGGTGATGCTTGCCAGCGGGGCCTCGTGGCCGCGGGCGATCTCGGGGACGCCGTCTGAGTCGTGCACCATCGATGCCTGCGGCACGTCCCTGATCGCGGCCTGCTCAATCGGCGGCAGGCATGGACGGAGGCTGATCAGCCCGTCCCGCAGGCACAGGCACAGCCCTTGCGCGCGGAGGTCCTCGTCGATCCCGCCCTTTTCCCAATCCCACCACACCGGAGAGTTGACGCCGGCCGGCATCACGGGCGCGTCGCCGACGATGGAGGACGGCAATCCGAGACCGAGTTGCCCGGTCCCCGTCAGGACGGCCGTGATCGCGTCCTGCAGGGTCGCGCCGGTGACGACGGGGGCGACCGGGAGTTCAATCCAGGTGTCGGAGTCGAGGCCGGCGGAAATGAACTTGAACAGGGTCCCGCTCTCACGATCGATGATGGCGGAAAAATAGATCCGGCCGTTGACCGTGTCGACTGACGAGACCCGGCACAACTGCGACCCGATCAGCAACAGCCCGCCATCGTACTGATCGATCTGGTAGGCGGTGCCGTCGTTGTAGATTTCGGACACCTCGAGGTAGTCCGAAGGGCCGTTGAAGGTGAAGATTACGCCGTATGGCTTGCACCCGTTCGGGCGCGTGCAGAACCCGATCAGTGATTTGTTCATCCACTCCGACCCCAGCGCGTCAACGGTACCCTGGAACTGGTCTCCGGTCCTGATCTCCTGTGGATTGCTGGCGCCGGTTGCGCCGCCGTACCAGCGGAATCCCGTTGACGGTTCGAAGATGAAGCCGTCATCAGGAACCGGATCGCCAGGGCCCCACCCCGGCGCCCAATCGGAGGCCAGGTCTTCGATGGTCCCGCCGCGGTCGCCCGCGCCTGCGTCTGCGATCTGTCCGAACGTGCCCGCGATCCACCAGGCATAGTTCCAATTCCACGGGTACCGCAGCCGCACGCCGAGGCCAGGGGATCGCACTGACTGGGTCAGGATCTTGAAGGCGTCCTCGATGCGGATCTTCCATGTGCGGCCGGTCTGTTTCAGGTCCATGATCCTGCCGAGGTACTCCAGCCGGTCGTCTACATAGATCGCGACCAAGCGCCCCATGACGGAGACGGGACCATCCGGAGACACCGTGACGACGTGCTCGCGGCTGACGCCGATCTGATACCGGCAGGACCAGCCGGCGGACAGGCAGGAGTAGGTTTGTCGCGTGAAGACGATGTCCGGGGCCGCGCTGACGTCGGTGACTGTCCAGGTGTCCTGCTCGGCAAACAGAACCATCCCGACGGTGATCCCGGTCGCGTCTTCCATGGTGATCGTCGTGGTGTTGTACTCGATCGGGTTGGGCGCGATCGCGTAAAACTCCCGGGGCTGACGGACACGGAGAAGGCCCGCCCATTGAGACAACGGGTCGAGCACTTCCAGATCCACGCCGTCGAATTGGGCCACGCCGCCCATGCAGTCGATGGTCTGCCGGAGGTTGGGATACTCCACGAGACCAGCCACGAGGGAACCGCCGTGCCAGGCCGGCAGGTCGTTGCCGAGGACGTACGGGATCCCTTCGATGCAAATCGACCAGCGCTGCTTAGACATCGGCCACCGCCAGATCGAGATCGACCAAGAAAAGGCCGGTCCATTTGTCGATGAACATCCGGACGTTCTCCGGGGTCAGGAGCTTCTGCAGGTAGAAAAAGTCATTGAAACGGGAGGCCGCGTAGATGTGCACCAGCGGTGCGTTCAGATCGGGGTTGTATGCGCGCCAAAGGCTTACCGAATCAGTCGCACCGGTGCCGTATGCGCCGTCATCCGTCGACATCGCACGCATGATCGTGCCGGGGACCGTCCCGAAGGTGAGGTTGAGGACGTCCTTGCGGGAGCGGGGGAGATGGACAGCGGTCCCATCCTCGGCGACGCGGTGTTCTCCGTTCCAGGACGGGAAGCCGCCGGCGTCTCGCTGGGGATGGGAATAACCGGAATTGAACCAGCAGACATTCCCGGGGACGCGCCACGTAGCAGGGGCGTCATGGGTCTGGTAATAGTCCCAATCGTAGGAATCACCGTAAAGACCCAGCAGCATGGCCAGTGGTTCGGCGTCGTCGCAGGTGAGGAGGCGCAATGTATACTGCGCGGCCTTGTTGTCCCAGTTGATGCGGCGGCCGTCCGCGTTGAGTGCGGCCCATGCCCGAGCACCGCAGGCCGTGTCGATCAGTGCATCGATGGTTTGGATGATGTCGTTTTTCGTTGTCGTGTCAACGCTGAAAAAGTAGATCCCGGCCGGGATTGTGATGTCATAGGTCACGTCCGGTGTCTCTGCGGTGTCCGTCACGCGGATCTGTGCGGCCGTTCCGAGAAGTTCAACGCCGAATTCGAGCTTGAACGCTACCATTACAGCACCCCGCGCCGGCGGGCGTCATTCAGTCCGCCGTTGATTTTCCGCATCAATTCGTCCACCGTCCCGATGATGAAGGCGTCTTTCCCGACCACGATCGTCAGGTTGCCGCGCTGCTCCTTCGTCCCGGCCACGGCCTCTTTTGTTGGCGCTCCGGTCGTCGTCTGCTTCCCGGAGGAACCGCTGGACCCGGAAGAGCCACTTCCCGCCATGGCGCTGGCCGAAGCGGATCCGAGACCGTAGGCGACTGCGGCGGCGGCGTCGAATTTTGCCGCAGTGAACAGGGCGGCGGCGCCGGCCGGATTCCAATAGAGCGACGCAAAACCGCCGGCCGTGTGTCCGATCGCGTCGGCTGCGTACTTCAGGGCCTGCCCGCGCATGTAGACGGCCAGCTGCTTCATCATGTAATCGGACTTCGACAGCCCGTCCCGGGCCTTCTTCTCGGCGAAGATCGCGTTCAGGGAGACCTGCGCGAGGCCGGTGACAAGCTCGGTAGTCTTCGCAACGTAGGCTTTCCGGGCCTCCAAGTCCTTGTTGTATGCGGCCAGGTCCTCCTCGTATTTCTTGTCGCGGGCGACCTTCTCGGCGGCCTTCTTTTTGTCCAGTGCGGCCTGCAGGATGGTCTGTTCTTTGTCGTAGTTCGCGATCAGGGTCTCGCGGTTTTTCTCTCCGATGGCCTGCGCGTCATCCTGTTTTTTCTTGCGAGAGGCGGCCATCTCCTCGTCGCGCCTTTTCTCCATCTCCTTCATCTTTTTGTTGGCTTCGGCCTGCAGGTCGACGGCGATGCCTGCGGAGGTCTTCCCGGACTTCGGGAGAGGAGGAGCGTCTTTGCCGGTGCCAACGCCCATGAGACGCGCAAACTTTTCGGCCAGGGGCAGCAGTCCGGAAAATTGCGCGGCCACACCGGAGAGCATCAATTCCTGTTGCCGGTCTGCCTCTGCCGTCAACTTCGACAGGCGCGCGATCTCCGCGCGTCCATCAATGATGATCGTGTTCCATTTGGCCTGATTCTCCATGCCCTTGCCGGTCGCGTTCGCCAGGGCAGAGGCCTTTTCAGCGTCCGATACGGCCTGTTGATTCTGGATTATCCCAAGCCGCGCGAGGTTGACAGTCTTCGCGAGCAGTTCGTTTTTCTCGCTCAGTGTCATATTCTCGGGCTTCAATGTCGCAAAGGCGCGCTTTTGCAGGTCGTAGAGTTCCTGCGCCTTGAGTTTCAGTTTCTCCTCGATACGAAAGGCGTTCTCTCCGAACTCGTCGACATAGTCACTGTTTGCCGCCCGGCTGACGATCTTCCACTCGATCGCGAGAAGTTTCAGTTGCTCGCGTTCCTTTTCGATACCGGCCGCGCGGTGGTCGTACTTCATCCCGTTCAACTGCTCAAGTGCGTTGCGCAGTTCGATGGCAGACTTCGCGGCGGCACCCTGCGAAACAGCCGCCTCGTCCGTCAGTTTGTTGATCATTCCAATTTGCTGCGCAGCTACTGACCATTTCGTCCCGGCGATGGAGTCAACGATGCCCGGGAGGAATTCGGTCATGTAAAAAGTCTTGAATTTTGACAGCATCTTACTGATGCCATCAAACGACCGTGCAGCAAGCATTCGCTGCATATCGATCTGGTTGTTCATTTTCTCCGTTGCATCGGCTGCGCCGCCAACCTCAACCGAATAACCGCCATACGTCTCGGAAAGATATTCCATGACCTTGGCTGTCTTCTCTGCCTTGGTTCCTCCCTCCTCAATTTGGATGCCGAACTGAGCAAGACTTTTCGTCGTGCCTGTGACAAGCGATTTCGACAAGTCCGCAAATGCCGAGTTCGCATCTCCGCCGATTTCGTCCGACAGCGCTACCGCTGCTTTTGCGACAAGATCAAACTGCTCCTGCGTCAACCTCAGCGAGCCGCGCATCAACACGTTCTGCTGTCGCGCAAGCTCCATCGGCCGAATCTGTCCTTCGGTCACAGCCATCGCCATTTGTACGGCAGCAACACCAGCCTCGTCCTTCACTGCATCCATAAAGGTGGCGCTGTCGTTCATGAGTTTGTTCACGCCGGCAAGCGCGCCGCCGACGTGATTGAACGCCTTCTCGATGACCGTCATGCCCGCCGCAGCATTGATCCAGCTCGCCTTCAGCGTCTGCATCGCCTGCTGGCTTTGGCTGGTGTCCGTGGTGAGCTTGACGTTCTCGTTGGCCATCAGTCAGCGCTCCTTTGCGCGGCTCGCTCGTGCCAATGGCTCGCCGCGATGCTCAATGCCGACAGCAGCTTGTGGGGCCGGTCGGGAGTGTACCGAGTTTCGACGTTGAGCAGGTCGACGATCTCGGACCAGAGCAGCGTGGTCCGCAGCCACCCGGGGCAGTTCGCGATCGCCGTCCCTCGCCCTCGGTACTGTGACAGCAGGCCGCAGCCGAGAGTCTCGCGCTCGTACTCGTCGCAGTATTCGACGCCCCTACAGACGTGGGCAGCATGGCCGTCTTTGTCAACGTCGAGGATGGCGGCGCGCAGGACGTCACGCTCTAGCCCTCCCAATTCAGCGATCGCGACAGCCGCGCGACCGAGAACTGAACGACGAGCGACAGCATGGCCAGGCGGATCGAGAAATCCAAAAAAGGGATCAGGTCACGGGACCAGCACCTTCCGGTGACGCGCTCCCCGAAGGGGCCGTGATCGGTCTCGACCGTGATCGGCTGCTGGCGCTCGTCCTCATCAACCTTGTATGCCTCCGTCAGGTCCCGGATGGTGTGCCGTAGGACGTGCTGTTGCACCTCCGGATCCTCAAGTGGATCCGCGTAGGTCGATGCCGCGCGGAGGTGTTCGAAGTGGACATAGGCGTCATAGTTCAGCGGGGCGAACGTGAAGCGGGTGCACTTCTCGCCGGGCTTCTCCGGGGGCATCGGCGGCTGGACGCCCTTGATCAGGCTCCGAGTGTACTCGGCCGCTGCCTCGGGTGTCCACTTCTCCGCGTCGATGGCCGAATCACCGGGCCAGACGAACGTGATCGGGGACAGAAACGAACGGGTCACGATGGACATGAAAACACCTCAGACGCGGAACAGGATCCCGCGTGTCGCTTTGAATTGAGCCTTGACGCCCTGGACGATGCCGATCTTTTCAGCGGTCGGGCCGTCGGAAAGGAACGCCTCGGGGAAGTACACGCCCCAGGCGGCCTTGATCGCGGATCCGGTCTGCACCAGGATCGGGGTCGAGGCACCGGCGGCAAGATCGGTCGGCTGCAGGGCGACGAGAGCGGAATAGAGAGACTCCTGATTCGCGGTGAACTCGACCACGGAATCCGACGGGCCCGCAACAACGGAGCCCTTGGACATCGAGGAAGACATGTCCTGTTCGTATTCCCGCTTCGTGCCCAGGGATGCGGTGATCGTCGCGATGGAGGGCTTCAGCAGCGTACCGGCGGCGGCCTTCAACTGCAGGCCCGGGCCGGACTTTCCCGTGACAAGGGCCTTGTCTCCGGCCACGTCCGTGGCGGGCGTGATCGCCTCGGTCGTGAAGGACCCGATCGCGATCTTCATGGTGAGCTGGCCGATTTCGCCCGGGGCGAACGGCTTCACCTCGACGCTGGGGACGTTGCATTTTCTGCAGATGTACTGCAGTTCGGTGTCAACCTGGCTGATCCCGAGTCCGACGGTCAGCGGGGTATCGGTCTGCGGATCGAACCACTCGACGCCGTAGATCACCGTCCCGACAGACGGAGCTGCGGAAAGCGGGAAATCCAACGCGAACTCATTGGCGCCCGTGTCCGTTTCAACTTTGCGAGTCTCCCCGCCGATATTAACCAGGTCGCCGTGCTCGTACGGATGATCGGTCATCTTGATCGCCGATGTCGTGCAGTCCGCGAGGCATACGCCGTTTGCGGTCGAGTCACGCGTGCCCACGGTGGCAGCCAGGAGGGTGGAGAGGTTATCCGTCGTGATGACGTCGGAGACGTCACGCGCAGCGCCGGACATGTTGATCACAACGGAGACTTCCCCGACGTCGAGGCCGAGCGCAGGAGAGACGCCCGCGTCGTTGGCGTCGAGCTTGACCACGCCGGCATCAACCAGTTCATGCTTGATGCTGGACGGATCCACGAGGCCGACCGTACGGACCAGGACGCCATCAGCGAACGTGGCGACGGTGTTTCCTGCGACCGCTTCGGAACGGAGGTAGATTTTTTGGAACTCAGAATTTTTCGCCATGGTGGTCTCCTATTTCAGCACGATCTCGAGTTGGTAGATGGTGAGGGGGTATCCGCTGTCGTCGGAAGCGGAAAGTTTGATGTAGCCGGCGGCCACGTAGTCCGGCCACTCGACATCCTGGTTGATGTAGTCGATCAATTCCCGCTGATCAACGGGGTTCGTCCGGACCTGAGAAACAACCTGCACTTCAACCAGCGCGGTCTTACCGCCGTTCAGGGGGCCGTCGAGCATGCCAAGCGGCTTGAGGTAGAAGGACCGGTCCTCAAGACCAATGACCTCCGGGGTCGTCACCGTCTCGTCGTAGTGGTAGGCGTTGCCGGAGTCCTGCGGGAAGGCCTCGATCAGCATGGCGACGTCGTAGAGGAGATCATCGCTTGTCGACGAGGTTCCAGGCGCCGCGATCGTGACCGTGCAGGACGCCGAGGCGACTCCCTGGGTGACCGTGATCGTGTAGGTGCCCGGAGTCATCTTGACCAGCGCCAGATCGTACTTGTTGCCAGTGACAATGACTGTAGCCGGAAGTCCGGACAGACCGAACGCAGGCGAGCTGGCCACCTGCACGGCGCCGTTTTCACCGGTGATCCGGAGATAGACCGACGTCACCGACGTCCGCAGGGATTGGCTGGGTCCGATGGTCAGCGGAACGACGTCTTCCGGCTGCTCCGTCACCGTCACGCTACAGGCGTCGGTGTCGCCGCCGGGGCCGGTGGCCGTAACCGTCGCGCCGGACACGTCAGCAGACACGATGCAGGCCACCACGGCCACGCCGCCGGAGATGGTCACAGGGGACTCCGGGATCAGGTGCGCGTCATCGGATACCACGGTGGCCGCGCCGTCGTAGTTGCCGGACAAGATGAGGCCGAACGTCGCCGGGTAGGACGGGACCTGCAGCGTGGTATCGGGGCCAATGGTGACCGCTTCAGCAGTGACTGCCACCGTGATCGGGATCGTGCCGTCGTCGTAAAGGACCGCATCACTCAAGGCCGGGACGCGCGCGGGGATACCGACACGGGTGCGGCGCAGGGTGATGTCGTGCACGCCCGCCGCGCAATCGGCGGCGATGGTCAGTGGGATCTCCACGAGTGGCGAGGTGAAGTCGGTGTCGGTGGTAGCAACCGACATGCCGGGGGCTTGCCACCCGGTGACCTGTGCGGCCGTCAGGTCTAGCGGGGTCACGTTGCCGGACACATCGTAAATCACGGGGGCGGAGGAGTTGATTTCCTGCCCACCCGGGAACACGAATTCGCGATCAGTGGCCGGGATCGTGCCATTTGCGAACCATGCGTCAAGTTCGGCGTTGTCGCAGACGCGCAAGATCTTGGAACACGAAACGCCGGATTGCCACACGAGCGCCTCGGATCCGCCCATGGTGCCGGTGCTGTTGCGTGTGCCGGTTGCGGACGACGCCCGCGATGCCTGATAGATATAATAGGTTCCGCCGGTCGCTTTCGTGATCGCCCATCGTTCCGATCCAGAAGGCAACGCGCCCGCAATACCAAGGGCCGCGGCAGCGGAGGTATTGCTGATATTTGATAAACTGTCGAGGTATAGCACGCCGCGTGACGCCTGATAAATTCGCGCGGCGATCAGCCAATTAACACGATCAACTACATCGTACCGAAACGATCCGATCAGTGGTATGATCGCGGACGTGTTCGCGCTTGCGCCTGATTTCGTGCCGGATATTTTATCCCAATCGATTTCAAAAAGCCAAGTGACATCCTCGCGATCCGTGCCCTCCGCTCCGATCCTCGCGAGGTAATCCCCGCCCGCGCCCATGTTGCCCCACACCCTCGCCCCCTCGCCGGGGTCCTTGACCGTCGCCGGGCCGGTGATGCCGGTCGGGTACGTGCACGCCCACGTGCCCGGGGTGTCGACGACGGCGTATGCCGATGCGGACACGGCCGCGTTGCGGCGGGTGATGGTGATGGGTGCGGCGGTGATGGTCATTCGCGGTTCCGCCAATTCGCCTGCACGGCGTTCAGAACCCGCAGTTCTCCGTCGGTCTGGATCCGATCTTCGTCGGAGTCAATCCACAGGTTCGGAGAGGACAGGAGGAGGGATTGCTCCCGATCGCGAAGGGCCATGAACTCCCGCTTGTTTTCGTAGGCGTCGCCGCCGGCGGACAGGTCGTAACCGGCCGCGATCAGTTGCAGGGACACATCTGCGATCAGGTAGTCGCGCAGCATCGCAGGGCTGCGGATGTCGTCGAGGACCAGCGCGCCGGCGCCCCAGAACATCGCCCGCGCCTTCAAGACGGCATCGGCGATCAGGCGATCGAAACCGAGTTCTCCCTGGGTGCGGTTGCGCATCCGGGGGTATCGCGTGAGGATGTCTTCCGTGGTGATCGGCGTGACCAGTCGGCGGGAGGCGACGAGGAAGGACTCCTGCTCCACTGTCGCGTCAGAGAGGGTGTACTCAACCTCGAGCAGGCGGCCGGTGAACGTCGCAGGAACCGTCAAGGTCACCGTCGAGTTGACGCTCTTGACCGTGCCGGCCGCGATCGCAAACGGGACCTTAGAGGCAAGGGTGACGGTGGTTCCCGTGACCGCTTCGGAGATGATGGTCAGTTCGCGACCGTCCGACGATACCAACTGATACCGGGTGCCGGCGACAAGGCCGGTTGCGCTGATCACCTGGTCGTTGCGGGCGACTGCGGCGAGCAGGGAGGCGTTGACCGCGCCGTCGGTGACAGAGAGAGTGATCCCGGAGTCAAGGCCGGTGGCGGGGTCGTAGGCCTTCGCCGAGGAGACGGTCACGCTATGCAGGCGCTGGATCGTGATGCTCTCGATTTTCGACCGCAGCAACGCACGCATGACTTACTCCAGGGGTTTCAGGGCATCGGTGATTTCCAGACAGGCCGGGCAGACGCCGCAGCGGTTGCCGCGCCCGTGGTCGCAGACGAGGTAGTCGGAGAGCGGCATGATCAGATCGGCCAGCATCTCCCGCATGGGACGCGCGATCACGTCCTCCGTGATCTTGACGCCGGCCAGCTTGGCGGCGTCCTTCAACCAGGGCGCCGGCGATGCGGTGACCAATGTCTTAACGCCGGAGTACCGCGCGCAGCGCAGGAGCATGGCCGTCGAGAACGCCATCACTTCCGCAGGGGTCGCCGTGTTCTCCGGCAGGGTGTTCGGCCGCCAGCCGGACTGCACGAGCTCGAATCGATCCGGGTGCTTTTTGCGCAGAACGGACAGCAGGCGGAACGCGGCACCCGCGCGCAAGTTGTCCAGGTCTGTGTCACCTGTGGCGATCAGGTGTAGCACGATGTCGCCCTGATGGGTGTCCAACCAACGCACGACGGCGGCCGAGGATCGGACACCTCCGGAGATGTTGGCAAGCGCAGTGAAGGAGACAGGAGGCATGAAGGCTCCAGGCGCCCGGGGCAGTTACGCCCCGGGCCTCGGAAAGTCGGTTAGATGGACAGGCCAGTGGTGGAGGCGACCTCGAGGCGGTGGGCCGCCAGGGGATCGAACACGCCGTAGCCCAGGTAGGCCAGCCAGGAGACGGTCGCCTGACGCTGGCCGTGGATGGATCCGTAAGGCTCCAGGTAGACGGCGGCGCCCTCGGGGACGTCAAACTTGCTGCCATCGGCTTTGGGGTCCGGGAGCTCGGCCGGGGGTGCGAACACCTTTCCGAGGAAGCCGCCGGCGACCATCACGGCCGGGTAGACGTCGATGCCACCGAAGCCGGCGCCGGCATACACCATGTCATTGGACTGGATCAGCAGGACGCCTTCGAAGATGCCGATCATGCCCAGGTTCAGCCCGCGCTCAGCGAGGCGGTTCAGGGAGATGAAGTCGGTGACGGACGGGAAGGCGTCGAAGGTCATGCTGGTCAGGAGATCATTCATGACGAACTCATGAGCGACGAGGGCCACGATCGGCGTCCCCATGTCGGTGGACATGATGCCCTTGAACGCCTTGTTGGCCATCAGGCGGGCCTTCTGGCGGCGCAGCCAGGTGACGCTGTAGACGTCGTTGGCGTCGATGTCGGCGCGGTAGCCGGCGCGGCTGTTGGTCTGGGTGCCGTAGCGGACCAGCTTGGATGCGACGGGGGACGTGAACTGGGTGCTTCCGGAGTCGGGACCCAGCGGGTGGACATAGGCGGCATTGTTCGCGCCGCCGATGGCGGTGTGGACGAAGTTCAGGCCGATCGCGTTGATCGCGGTCGCGGCCTTGTTGCCCTGGACGCGGAGCTTGTTCTCGAGCTGGCCGGAGACGGTGTAGCGGAGCTTGTACAGCCCGCCGGGGATGATCTCGGCGTCGGCGCCGGCGCCGTATTCGTTCGCCAGGATCGGGACCGGGATCGTGGTCGTTGATCCAGACGGGGTCTCGGCGGTGTTCGCCGTGATCGTCGAGGTCGTGCCGTCGGTCATCTTCTGGTACTCGAAGACGACGCCAGTTCCGCGTTTGGCCTCGGTGATCTCCTGGCGATCCTCGGTGTTGACCAGCTGGTCGATGACGGTGTTGCGGGCGTAGACCTCGCGGATGCTGTCGCCATAGATGGGGATTTGAGTTCCGGCCATAATAATTAACTTCCTTTCGCCTTATCGGCAAGATACTGAGTCAGGCCCGCCCGGGTGGACAGGTCATATTGCTTGGTTCCGCTGGGGGTCGCCTTGCGGGCGGGATCCGGCGCGTCGTCCTTGATGCCGTGCTTTTCTTTCAGTTTGGCCTCGTAGTCCGAGAGGTACCTCACGGCACCGTCGAGCTGCTTCAGTGCGTGCATCGGATCCTCTCCGAGGTCCTCAAGGACGATCGTGCTCCGGAGGTGTTCCGGGAGCGCGTCGTACTTCTGCTTCAGGACGTCCTTCAGGTACGCCTCAGAGGCGGCGGCCCGCTCCTGGATGGTCTTGACGCCGGCCAGAGCGCCTTCGACCTCTTTGGCCTTCTTCTGGGCTTCTGCAGTGATCTTCTTCTGCGCGGCGAGCTCCGCGCGGAGGCGGGTCAGTTCGTCCGGCTTCGCAGCGGACGGGGGATCGGGGGTCGCGTCGGGGGTTCCACCGCCGGCGTCCGGCTCGTCAAAGTAGGGTCGATGACGTTCAAACAAAAGCATGTTCGTCCTCCTGCATTTGATTTTTACGGCACTTGTGCCAATTTGTCAAGCGGTTTGTGACAAAATGTCACAGCATGACAATTTGGCAAAACTCAGACGGGGTTGGTGGTGATGCGGGGACCTTCGGCGCCGTCGTACTCTCCGCGCAGCTCCGCGCTGATTTGGCCACCAATGGCTCCGTTTTCGGCGGGGGTCATGGCGTCGGGAGTTTTCTTGAGATCGGCAGGCTGGTTGCGCTCAATGTTCAGTTCATTCACCCGGGCCTTGCTCTCCGCGATGTCATCCAGCTTGGCGTCGGCTTCTTCATTGGTCACGATCTCCCGGTTCTTGCGCAGGAGGAAATCCCGCTGGCAGTCGACACCCAGACGGATCGCCAGTTCGAGCGTTTCCAGTTCCTTCTTCGCGTCCCCGTCGTCTGGGGTCGGCTCGTGGTAGTCGATGACCCAATCCCCGGTCATGGCTGGAACGGTCTGATCCTTGACGTACCGGGCCGCGATCCCGACGATGGCCGACAGGAGCTGCTGTTCCGGCTCCAGTTGGTATTTGCTCGACTCACGCCAGATCTTCCGGAGCTCTGGAGAGGCGTAGATCCCGGGATCTGTCGAAAAGTAGGTCTTACCAGAGATCCCTCGCGTGCTGGCCAGGTCCTCGATTTTTTTGCGGATGTTGTCGTAGTGCGGATTTTTCGGATCGCTCAACTCCAGTGTGCCGAGCTTCCGAATCGCGATGCTCTCCGGGTCGAGGTCCATCGAGGCGACTGCGCGCGTATCGTCCATGGTATTGGTGGTCTGCTCCAGGTAGAGCAGTTTGAAAGACCGGAGGTACTCGGAGTAGTTGTTGAGCATCTCCGATAGACCGATCTCCAGGGTACCGTAGACCAGATCGGCCACTGATTCAATGCTCCAGATCTCGTCGGTCTGCGGGTTCGCGCGGAACCAGACCAGCGGGCAGGCGGGATACGACTTCACCGGATCGGACCATTCCTTTTTTCCGGTCGCGCCCTTCTCTGAGGTTCGGCCGTCGGTGTAGTAGCGAACCGCCGCGTTGTGCTCGTAGTACTCGACTTCGGAGGTATCGGTGAACTTCGGCTCGACCTGATAGGACGGGATCAGTTTAAAACGGATCCGCTTCGAGATCGCGGCCCAGTAGGCTAGGAGAAACGAATCGGCGCAACCGAACTTCGCGGCCTCGGCTTCTCCGAGGGCCGCATCGAGGCCAGGCGCCAGGCGCAGGACGAGGCGGTCCAGGTCGCCGTTTCCGCTGGTGCGGTGCACGGGCGTGGTGTAGGTCACGGCCTGCAGGCGAGCGATACGACGGAGCGGGTTCTGGACGGGGTCGAGAAACTTCTCGAACATCTGCGCGACCTTGTCGGAGTACCGGGCATAAAGCATTGTCAGCAGGTACCCGGCGTGGTCGTTGGTGTAGATGTCCCAGGCGGTTTTGCGCAAATCTCTGTAGGGGTCGAGTTTCATAGTCATGCTGTGTCTTCGACTTTCTCCGTGATGCCACGGACGAGTTTAAATCCAAAAAATGCTTCCCCTGCGTCAGTGCCCCAAATGCGGTAAATATCGTAAGTGGCGCCGTCGTAGGTGTGGACGTGTTTTGATTTTTTATCCGGGACGCCGTTCTTCAGCGGGAGGCTCTGGAACATCTCGATCACGGCCTGGCAGTCCGGGTCGACGAATAACCGGCGCTCCCCGCCCTTGTTGTGGACGAGGCTGCGCACCAACTCGATTCGGGTTTTCCGGCGGGGGTTCTGGCGGGGGTTGCCCGTTGGGGTCTCGATGTGCCAGCCCTGTGACTCCAGCGCGCGCCAGGTTCCCGGGAGCTCACCGGCGTGACGGCCGGTGCCCTGATAGTCGCCAGAGGCGTCAGCGATGATGACACACTCGTTCGTGGGGTCCTTCGCGCCGAGCTGGGTCAGTCGCTCGTGGAGGGCGAAGCCCCAGGAGTCCGTCGCGCCGCCGGAGATGGAGACCTCTCCGATGATCCATGGCCGGCCGAGCTTGTCGAACTTCTTGATCGTACCGATCGTGGGTTCGTAGTTAAAGTCGACGGAGGCGGTAAACTGGTAGGGATGGCCAAAAACGTAGGTGCAAAGCTCGGCCGTCCGGTCTTCCGTCATCTGGTGCCAATCTAGGATGTTCGCCTCGGAGAAGTCTCCGAAGGCGATGCCAGTTGCCGGCATGAATTCTCCGTCGACCTCCTCTTTGTACCCCACTTCCGACATGGTCGCTGCGGCCTCGAGGCCGCGCTGGATCGCGGCGGCGGACAAGAAGGCGTTGTCTGCGAACCGGAAACGGTGGGTTCGGATCGCCTTATTTCCGCCAAGCGCGGACAGATATTTTTTGTAATACCAGTTGTGCTTTCGTGGCGTGCTCGACATGCAGCAGACGCCGTTGTGGTCGTAGAGGCTGGGCGCAAGCTTCTCATATACCACTTCCGGCAGGGTCGCCGCCTCGTCGAGGACAAGCCACCGCAGGCCCTCACCAATCTCGGCGTCGTAGTTGGTTGCGTTGCGGGCGTAGGCGAAGGAGGTGTTGATCAACCGGAAGGTGGAATCCTTCTTGTCGTAGGTCCACATGGCCGGGTCGAGTGTGCGACGGATGCCGCGCAGGATGCGTTCACCGTGGTTTTTCCGGGGGCCAATGATCATCCCGATGGAGCCGGGCCACAGGATCATGGCCATGGCCCCGGCGGGCATCAGGACGGATGTCTTCCCTGAGCGGCGGCCGCCGTGAATCAGGATGTCCTGCAGGATCGCGAGGCCCGCGGCGACGCGGTCGTCATTGTGCATGGCGTCGTAAAAATCGAGGAGGACTTCGTACTGGTTTGGTGAGACTTCAAATACGCGTGAGGGCTTCCAATCCGCCGGAAGGGGTGCGATGTACCGGCGCGCCTTCATCGACCACACCCCGCCGACGCGGAGGCGGCGCGCCTTTCCCTTCACCTCGTGGGCTTCCATCCCGATGATGGTAGTTTCCTCCGCTCGCTTCAGTCTGGCCTCGAGCAGGCGGATCCGTTTCTTCGGGAGGAGGGCGGCGGCGCCGCTCATCGCTCGATCTCGGCCGTCATGACGGATTCGCCGGAGCGAGCGACGGCGTCGCCCTGGGCGCGTGCATCGTCGGAGAGGTCCATCTCAATTTCGCCCATGCGCCGCTCTGCGTCGTCTAGGCGGATCATGACCTTCTCCAGGTCCTCCATCCGGTTTTGCTCCTGGATCGCGTCCATGATTTTGGAGGCGACGGAGGTGATCTTGTCCCATGCGTCCATCGGGAGGGCCAGCGACAGCCAGGAGAGATAAAGCTCCCTGTGCTGACGGCTCGACATGTCCAGTGTCTGGGTCAAGACCTCATGCGCGAGGACGACAGGATCGTCTTCGTACCGGTGACAGGGGTGATTGGTGATCGGGTGGATCTGATAGGCCTTCTTGGGGCCGCCCTTGACGATGTAGACGGCCGCACCGCCGGGCGTCAGTTCGCGTTTGGGCATGTAGTCGCGTGGAAAATCGGAGCCATCTGGCAGGATCATGCAAGAATCCTCCACGCCAAGCGGGCAACACGGAGCATGGCGAAGGCATTGGTTGCTACCTGTCCGATTTGCTGCCACCGGACCGCGTTTTCCATGGCCGCCTTGGTCTCGGGCATGTAACGGAAGGTCTCCGTCATCTTACCGACCGAGAAGGAGTTCAGCCCGCCCGCCCATTCTGCGGTATGCTGTCGGCTCTTCGGGAGTCGCAGCTCGACGTGCTGCTCGATGCGGATGCCGTGGCCGTTCACGGAAGCGCCGCGGGCATTGCGGAACTTGCCGCGGAGGGCGTCGACCATGAGTCCGGAGCCGAACAGGGCCGGGCGGCCGGGGTCCGGGATATATTGTGCCTTGGCGGTCTTTTTGCCGATCTCACCGTCAGGGGTGACGCGGAGTTGATACGATTTTTTGATATTGTTTTTCCATCGCTCGAAGTTGATGATTTTCGGACGGAAGGTGCGGCGAAATTCGCGGGAGTCGGAGTCAAATCCCATGGTGCCGTTGCCGAGCGCTGCACCGTTTATTTTCCTTTGGTACTCAAAATAGGACGGGTTCTCGCGAATGATGTAGGCCTCCATCTCGCGAAGGAGGATCTGTCCGGCCCGGAGCGTCTGGCGCTCCCCAGTCAGGCTCATTCCGCGGCCCCAGTGGGCGCGGATGGTGTCGACGATCTCGGAGGCCATGATCGTGGCGTAAAGTTTGGCGTCGATGTTGCCGACGACGGCAGGCAGGTTCAACTGCACCGTCCACGCGACGCCTTTGCCTTTTCCGCGGGATGATTTTTGTATGCTGGATACGAGATCCATAGGGCCTCCTGGGGTATTAGTACCTTCCGGACCAATAAAAGTCAACCCCTCCTCAGGTAAAAACGGTGCGCAGGGGGGGTGGCTAAAGCC
>Ga0172381_10001395_pt1 | contig 28654 bp, 28 predicted proteins | sample Leawel6488metaG_FD_119754 | JGI IMG/M metagenome (GOLD analysis project Ga0172381, IMG submission 119754) | Leachate microbial communities from a municipal landfill in Southern Ontario, Canada - Leachate well 64-88 metaG | ecosystem: Engineered > Solid waste > Landfill > Unclassified | place... | reverse complement strand
TTATTTTTTGTTTATTACGGCCTGAAAATCCTCTTTCAAAAAGAGCGAAAAATGAACCCCAAAGAAGGCGAGGGTTCTCAATTTTTCAGATGGTTTGCGATCGGCTTCATCATAAGCGCTACTAATTTTGACGCCGTATTTTTAAGTTTTGCCGCCGCCAAAGAAGTCGGCGATGCTACGATTAATTATTTCGACAAAGTTATCTTGCTTTTAGTCAACTCCCTATTTTTCATCCTGCCGATACTCTTGCCGGCAGTTCTATACTTGCTTTTCCCAAAATTCGCCAAACCAATGCTCGCAAAGGTGAACCGCGTGCTTTTGAAATACAGCCGCTATATTCTGTTTGTAATGTTTATAATTTTCGGAATTTACTTCTTGTATAAAGGACTAAAGTTTTTTGCTTGACGGGAAAAATAAAAAAATTTGCCAAAAGTTAAATCTTGGTCTAAATTAGCTGTATGAAAAAAATAATTATGATCTTGGCTCTCGGAATATTTGCAACAACATTAACCGCCTGTTCGGCGAAGGAGACGAAAGTGGATCAAACAGCGACCATCAAAACTGACCGGGGAGATTTTGTCATTAATTTAGATAGCAAGGCGGCGCCAAATTCGGCTCTGAATTTCATCAAAAAAGCGTCCGGGGGTGAATATAGCGGGCGGACTTTTCACCGCGTTGAGGATTGGGTGGTGCAAGGCGGTGATCCGGCGGGCAACGGCACCGGCGGAGGCGACCAAGCAACAGAATTATCGGAAAGTAATTTTTCCGAAGGCGCGGTTGGCATCGCCAGAGGCGGAGACATCAAGGTTTCAAATGCCGATCAGTTTTTTATCTGCACAAAAGAATGCAATTTTTTGAACAATCAATATACCTATCTTGGCAAAGTAACTTCGGGGATGGATGTGGTCAAACAAATCAAAGTTGGCGATAAGATCAATGCGATTGAGATAAAGTAAATTAGGTTAAGGTTAGGGTGAGGCGGCTAGTTTGGGTTAGGGTTAAGTCATAGTCAAAAGGCCCATTAACTACCCACCTAACCTTCAGACTATACCGGCAGCTTAACCTTAACCCTAAACTTATCTAAAAAAAGCAGCAAGGCTCGGCTTCACGTGAAGCCGAGCCTGTTGTTTACGGCGCGCGCCATCTTGAAGCGCGTTACTTGAGGGTATTGGCAGCCTCGATCAGAGACTGAAGCCGCCAAGGACGGTAGAGCTTAATCATACCGAGGCTGATGAAGTCAGCCCCTCTTCGGTAGGCCTCAGCGATTAGCTCGACCGTATAGAAGCCGTTGCCGACTCCGATCGGCACGCTGATGAGCGGACGGATGGAGTCGAGGACATCGAGGATGATCGGTGCGCAAGCCGGCCCGGAGTAGGCGCCCGGTTTGCCGATACGCTGCATGAGCGGCGACCTCTTGGCCCACTTGATATCTTCGGGCAGTAGCGGGTGGCCGTGAGGAATCGTATTGCATAGCCGGATACAGTCAGCGCCAGCATCCTGCGCCGCCTGAAACACCTCCGGCGGCGCGATCGGCGTGATGTTGTTGACGACTACCCACGGCGGGGGCATGCGATTTCTGATCAGCCGCACTGCCGCTGCGTTGTCACGCAAGATGTTCTCGAGCGGTATGTCGGCGTTCGCGCAGCCGCCGACAAATTCGATAACCGGCCTGACCTTGAAGCGCGTGAGCGGATCGTCGAGAAAGTCGCAGATTCGATGGAGTTCCTGCTCCTTCCCTTTCCACTCCAGCTGATCAGTGATGATCGAGAGGACCCAAGGCCGATTGATCGAGCCAAAAGTCCCCACCCTGTCATGGAACACCAAGCCGAAGCTCGAATGCCCCCAGGCATTCAGAGTGGTCATCGACCAGGGATCAACGACCATCGAGAGCGGGAGTAACCTGTGGGGAGTTTCCCCGTTACCCTGAAGCTTCGTGTTACCCCTGATCGGATAGTAACCGAGAGACTTGGTCGTCGAGACAACATCGTCCCCCTCTAGAAGAAGGGCGGCCGATTTCCACGGTTCAACCCTCTCGTAAGGATAGATGCCTTGTCTGAGCGACACGCCTTGGCTACCGGAGGCAGACCAAGTACGCGCATGCTCTTGGCCAGCAATGATGACTTTCGACATGTCGCACCTCTATATGAAGGAACTTGATTTGCGAACTTCTTGCCACAAAGTACCTGAATAATTTTAAAAAAGAAAGGGCCGCCAGGTCGGATGACGTGGCGGCTCCTGTTGATTATACTGCACCGCCTAGAGAGGCGGCGACGTGGCGGCTCAGCGCCGAGCGAGGATCGCCTCGGCGCATTCCACGAGCGGCTTGCCGCGGTAGAGATAGCTGTGGGCCGTGGCAAGGTACGGATACTTGTTAAAGACCGCAGCCTCGGCCCTCTCCTCAGTTGATCCCAGCTCACAATTCACGAGGAAGCCGTAGATTTGGCGGATAGTATTGAGGGCCTCCACCACTCCCCGGGGACTCTCCCCAGTCGGGATCTGGCCGCTACTACCGCACTCATAGCCTGTAGCAAAGTTGCGGCTACCCTCCCCCATGCAGAGCAGGTAGTCGGCGGTGAGGATCTCATCGACGCCATCTGACACCTTCTCGTCCGCACCCATCGCCAAGGCTATTCGACGGCCTTCGCTCATCATCTTGCTCATGATGAGCGGCAGGAGTGGTTGGTACTGGGGATGGCCCCCGACGTAGCCCGAGGCCAAGCCCTGCATGAACGACACAACTGGCCGCAGGGCAAAGGCCAACTGAACCGAGCGAGGGTCGCTCGATATGACGGGATGGACAGACGTTGGCCTCAGGATTTCCCGGATCTCCAAGAGGAATTCCATGGACTCGGAGGCAACCACCACGTCCATCCTCACCCCTCTGTTGATCGCCGCTACGAGTTGCTCGGAGAAGGCCGCCCCGGTGATGTGGGCGAGCCTAGCCTGAGGAAGCCGGATGCTCAGCAGGTCGTGAGGAGTCGTTCCGCCGTACGACCCCTTTTGGAGCGTGATGACCTCCTGGCAACGGCAACGATCGAGCCTCTCGGCCACTCCAAGCAAGTCTAAGGCCGGCGTGGCGATGATGACCAGCTCGCCGCGAGCGATCTCCGGCGAGATGATCACCTGCCTCACCGTCAGGTTACTCGGGGTTGAGTACTGCAGGAGCCACTGGTACGGATAGCCAGCGGGAGCTGGCCGGCGTGACCAGAGCGTAACATCGTAGCCGGCCCAAGCGAGAATGAGCGCCCAGGCCCAGCCAAAACCCCCGGCACCGATGATTGAGATTTTCCTCTTCAAGAACCTTCTCCTTCCGCGGCCTTTGCCGCTATCTCTTTGTCTTCCTGATCGCATCGGCGCAAGATCGACGAGCTCCAACGTCCGCCCAGCTAAGCGGTTGTTCGTTCAGCCTGAGGCTGGCAACACGGAAGTGGTGAGCTTCGAAAGCCGCGAGCACCAGCTCCATCTCTGCCAGCCTCGGCTCATCGACCCAGTCGAATTGCCAGCCCTCAAGGAGCGCAAGAGCAAGCTCGCTCCAGCAGGGGAAGAAAACCCCTGGAGGAAGACCAAGGCCGGCACTACCCTTGCCCGTGATTTCGACCAGCGCGCCGTCGTTTGGAAGCAGATAGGAATACTCCGCTAGCTTCCTTGAGACGTTGCGCGGCCGGGCCATGTCGGTGATTACTGCGCCGGGCTGGAGAGCATTCGGGTCAATCGGCAGCTCATGATCCGCACTGGTCGCGCAGATGATTGCGCCAGCACGTTCAACTGCCCACCAGAGTGGTACCTCTCTAACCCGAGGGTTTTCCGGATCATCGCTGAAAATCATGTTGAGCTGGGCAACTTGGGCGCCCAGACACCTCCTCACTCTTCCCACAAGCAGGAGCTTTTTCACTCCATAGGCGAGAAGTATCTTAGCGCAGGCTTGCCCAACAGACCCGCCGCCGCCAATAACAGCAACGGTCATCTGTCGAGGATCGCCCCAGCCCATCCTCTCGCCAGCATCAAGGGAAGTGAGTGCCGCCAGCGCGCCGGTCAAGCGGTTCCCGTTGAAAACCGGAATGCCGACGGATTCAGCGACACTCTCGCCCTTATCACCGACGATCGCGGTGAAGGCGCCGAGGCAGAGAGCGTTTACTCCCCGCTTTTCGAGATAGCGGGCGAGCTTGACGAGATGTCTGAGCGCTTTCTCTGGGTTCGCCATCATCTGAGCCGGTGTCCAGGGAAAGCCCCAGGTCAACATTCGGACTTGCTTACCGGCTCTTCCCGTAACAATGACCTCTCCCAGCTTCAGCTTGGAGAGCGGAAGCAGATGGAAGAGCCACGACTGGAAGAACCAGAGCGGGATGTGCTTGGCGAAGCCGTACTTCTGCTCAAGAAGTCCGCGGATCTTCCCGGGGTCGTTCGTGGCCGAGTCGGACATGAAGACGCCGACTGGCATATCATCGGGGAAGCGCTTCCTCGTCGCTTGCTCTTCGCTGAACCGCCTGATGTTCGCCCGATGAGCGAAAACGATGTGCAGGACGGCGAAGGCAAACAGCAGGTTGAGATAGTGGTCATGGATGAAGACGCAACTGAGAAGCCCAAGCAGGATTGCCGCGCGAATGGATGCGATCGCGGTGGCTTCGGCCGTCGTTTTGGCCATCAGCTTTTTGATCGCAAACCAGTACACGTAGCAGACAACCGCCGCCGGCCAAAACAGCCCGAGGGCAACGCCCATGGTTGTGGCTACTCCCTTCCCGCCGCGAAGGCGGAGGAAGGCCGAGTAGCTATGGCCCATGATCAGGCCAACGCCGAGAAGAGCGATCTGGAGCGAGTCGAGGCGGAGTAGATACACGCCGAGAAGAATCGGGATCAAGCCCTTGAGCTGATCGCAGGCCTGGACAATGTATCCCCACTTCTTCGCCCGAGACTCTCCAGTAACTGCAGAAACCGTCCGGACGAAGTTAGTCTCCCCGATTCCGCCGGAGCCGGCCTTGAGGAGGTCGACCCCGAACTTCCGCTTGGCGATCGCCCAGCCGATCGGAATCGAACCGATCAGCCAGCCGTTGAACATTAAGGCCAGAGCCGTTGCAACGTATAGCGTGTTTGAATCCACAGCGAGTTCCCCTTTCCTATGTCAAGTTCAGATTTGCCGGAATAATCGAGAAATTCTCGATTGAACGATTGTAGAATAAAAATACTCCCAAATCAAGGCCATCGGGGCGAGTTCATTTATTGCCAAGAGATAAATCCCGAGGTAGAATCAGATTATGAAATCGGCGATCCGCAAAGGACTGGGGTTTGGGATGACGAGCGGAATTATCACAACGCTCGGCTTGATGGTTGGCTTAAGCCGAGGAACTCATTCGGTTCCGGTTGTTGTCGCCGGAATCGCGGTTATTGCCGTAACCGACGCCCTTGCGGACGCTTTCGCAATTTTTATGGCTGATGAAGCAGAAAGAAACAGCGAAAAATCCAAATGGCAAGAAGCATTGTCGGCTTTTGCAGCAAAATTTTCTGCCGGGGCTCTTTTGGCACTGCCCTTTTTCTTCCTGCTAATGAACCAAGCAATAATTGCATCGATAACCCTTGGATTGATTTTGATATTAATTTTGACTTATTTTATCGCCAAATCTGAGCGCCGGCCGGTTTTGAAAATTATGTTTGGACATCTGCTGGTTGCGGTTTTGGTGATAGTAATCGGCGGGCTCGTCGGCCAATGGGCCGACTCGCTCAAAGAAAACCCGAGGTTTTAAACAGAAAATTAAAAATCAAATATTAAAATGGAAAATGCGGTTTTTGGGCGGAACAAAAACCTAGTCGATAATGAAAAAATTAATAAAGAATTAAATAAAAAAGAAACTATTTCTCTTTTATTTTTGACTTATCATTTTAATCTTTACGGTTTTTGAGTGGAGCAAAAACCTAATCCTTAACTTCCAAAAACATATTTAATATTTAATTTATGCACGATTGTATTTTCTGCAAGATTGTTAAAGGAGAAATTCCCTCGCACAAAATATTCGAAGACGAGGAACATTTGGCATTTCTCTCTATCTTTCCAAATACCGAAGGGTTTAGTGTTTTGATTCCCAAGAAACACTATTCCTCTTATTTTGCCGATATGCCGCCAGAGAAGCTTTGCAAATTAATTTGCGCCGCACAAAAAGTCGCGAAGCTTCTGGACAAAAAACTCGAAGATGTCGGCAGAACCGGATTGGTTTTTGAAGGCTGGGGGGTCGATCATATTCATGCCAAGCTAATCCCGATGCACGGGACAGCAAATATGAAAAAGTGGCGGGCGATCAGCACAAGAGTCGATAAATATTTTGATAAATACGAAGGCTACCTATCATCCCACGACCACAGTCGCGCCGATGACGAGAAGTTGGCAAGGCTGGCAAAAAAGATTCGGGATTAGATCGTTATGATTTTTTTGCTGTCACTGCGTACAACGAGACACTGAATCTAGATCCCCGATGTCGGAATTCTTCCGACTCGAGGATGACACAGAGCGTGTCACTTTACGAACTAATTTTGCTATAATAACATTGATGGCAAAAGAACCCCACTCCACAAAAGTTTCGCGGGGCAAGAAAGAAAAAATTGCCTCGAAGAAAACAAGACCGGACAGGAAACCAGTGAAAAAGCCGGCAATTAAGCTGATCCAGTCGAGCAATATTTTGCGCTGGAAGGCGCCAGACTATTATACTTTTGAGCGCTCTCCTTATTGGTCGCTGATCGTCGGCGTAGTTTCGATGATTTTATCTTTAATTTTAATTTTCACCGGCAATTTTTTCCCGGTGATTATCATAATTTTGGCGGTGATTGTAACTTTCCAAGTCGCCCACGACAAACCGAAAACCCAGGAGTTTGCGGTGGATGAGAGCGGAATCTTGGCCCGCGAACAATACATGCCGTTTCATGAATTGCAGTCGTTTTGGATAGCAAAACATGGTTCGAAGTCAATTTTGTATGTCGAAAAAGTCGGAGTTTTCAAAGGTCCGATTCCCTTGCCGCTCGGTCAGCAAAACCAAAATGAAGTTAAAAATTTTCTCTTGAGATACTTGCCGGAGCGCCTCGAGCGCGGCGAGCAAATGAGCGAGAAACTGATTAGGATATTTAGACTGTAAGGGCAGAATACCGAATACAGAATACTGAATACAGGAGCGGATGAAAGGGAGAAGAATATAGAAGTCAAAGGACAAGACCCCGGAAGTGGGGTTGATTTTTTTTAAAAAAGACATTTGGCTAGATTGGGAAGGGGCGCCCCGTGCGGGGCGCCCCTGTTGTTGCTCTGCTGTCGGCAGATCACTCTTTAACTTCCGGGAGGTTAACCCTGATGGTAATCGGGTCGTAGCCCTCGGCAGTTTGTCGCTCCTTGATTGGAGGCGACATCCTGAATGTCTGACCGTCGGGAGGCAAAAAGCCGCGATGTTTTAGCGCTCTTTTTTCGGCTTTTCTTGACCTCTTATGACCCTGCGGCAACCGAACAAACCTTGTTGCTACTGGCTTGCGCTGGCCAGTAATCACGCTCAGCCCGATCTTCTTGTGCGGCTTATCACTTGGCGCATCCGGGGCAGTGGCATACAAGATTACAGCGTAAGCCACTGACGTCCAGATAAGCATGCGATAGGCCCTTTGTTGCGGATCCGGCCAGGCTGAGAGGTCCGGTTGGCCATTGACGTCAACCTCGAAATCCTCTTCAAACTCGTGATAGAAAGCCGCGAGCTTGAGATGAACTCCGAGAGCCGGAAATGTCCGGCCGGCGGGATCAACCGTGATCTCTAGGACGCCGATATCAGCCGGCGCCATTTTCCAGAAGTCGGGCTCAACTTTTGTTAGGCCGAAGCCTGGAGGCCAACGCAGCGCCTCTTGAGGCAGCCGAGCCCACCTCTCGAGAATCTTGCAGAAGAGTCCCTCGTGATCCATGAAAACCGCAAGATTGTACTGGAATTTGCGAGGAAGTGTCATTCCGTTAAGCATTTCTGAAGCCCGCGTGGCGATCCGTTTCCCGAGCTTAGCCTCTGTCACCTGCCAAACGACTTCGACAAGGGTCTGGTTTTTGCGGGGGTCGTCCTGTACATGGCTCTCGAGCTCGACATGCGAGAGTCGATGGGACGGGACAATGACAGGCAACTTCCCGAAAGCGATTTGGGAAGCGATTGTGCGCTTCACGATCTCCTGCGCATGTCTACTGCCAGCGTCAGCCCGGTCGAGTTGCGCCTGCCAGAAGCTGTCGTGCTTCGCTCCGATCCAATCGGAGATGAAATTCGCGACAACATTGCTCATCGGGCTTATCATGAGCAGGGATTCGAAAAGCCTGGGAGTTGCCGTAGCTGGCAACCTCAAGATCATCTTCCCCCAGAGATCGTCGTAATGATCTTCGATTCCCAGACCAACAATCGACGCCCTCAGACAATCTTCGGGCATGTCGGCGAGGAAGTCGCAGAACTCGTCGTTATACGGCGACCCCAATGCATTGTGGGTCGCTTTGAGGAGCAGATCTGGCCATGTACAACAGGCCCTAACCAGCTCATCGCGGCGGCTCCTTACATGATGCATCAGTCCCCTCTGGGAGCCTTTGTCGTCAAGGGCTACGACCACGGCATTCCACTTTTTCTTCTCGTGGTTATTGCCGTTGCTTCGTCCGTTGTCGTTATGCTTTTTCAACGTACACCCTCCCAAGGGTAGTAGTGTGATCAGCTCGCAAGAGTCTGACTGGTAAATCTAGCACAAAAATTAATTTTTGTCCATAACAAATTACCAGCTATAAAGCTCTTGCGAATCGAGGGCTGAAGATATAAGATGAACTCAAGAATTTAAATAGAAGAGTTAAATATGAAAATTTTAGTCACCCCAGCACAAATCCTTTCTGGCTTATTTAACTACGTTCAATCACGCCAGAAGCGGATTATGCGGGGCAAGCAGGCGAAACTAATTTGCGGAGATCAAAATGTCTAAAATACTTGTCACAGGCGGGGCCGGGTTTATAGGGAGTAATTTAGTCGATGCTTTGATTGAAGAAAATCATGAAGTAGCGGTTGTGGATAATTTATCGACCGGAAAGAAGGAAAATGTTAACCCCAAAGCCAAATTTTTCGAAGTTGATATCACCGATGAGACGGCTTTGAAGTCAGTTTTTGCCGAATTCTCCCCCGAGGTGATTTTTCATCTCGCCGCCCAAGCATCGGTTCGTATGTCGGTTGAAAATCCAGCCGAAGATATAAAAATTAATGTTATCGGGACAATTAATCTCCTCGAGTTAGCCGTCCAAAACAAAATAGAAAAATTCATCTTTTCCTCAACCGGCGGGGCAATTTACGGCGATGGGGCGAGCCGGCCAACGACGGAAGAAGCCGAGGAAGAACCTGCCTGCCCATACGGCCTCGACAAACTGGCAGCAGAAAAATATATCGGCTATTTTGCCACAACAAGCGATCTTCAGACAATTTGCCTGAGGTACGCCAATGTTTATGGCCCGAGACAAAATCCCAAAGGCGAAGCCGGAGTCGTGGCAATATTTGCCGCCAAAATGCTCTCTGGCGAGCCGGTTCAAGTTAACGGCACGGGAGAGCAAACCCGCGATTTCGTCTATGTCTCGGATGTCGTGGAAGCTAATTTAAAAGCGCTCGAATCAAAAAAAAGCGGCATCTACAACATTGGCTCTGGCATTGAGACAAATATCAACGAAATCGCCGAAACAATGAAAGAAATTTCAGAAAGCCAAAGCGAGATCACCAAAGCAAAAGCAAACCCGGGAGAGCAGATGAAAAGCTCGCTTTCGGCCGAGAAAGCCAAAGCCGAGCTTGGCTTTGAAATCAAAACAACAATCAAAGAGGGGCTAGAGAAAACTATCAACTATTTTAAAAATGCCTCAAGTTAAAACTCACCTCGCCATTATTGTTCCTGTCTATAACGAAGGAAAGGTCATCAGAAAAGTTATCAACACCCTCCCCAAAAGGCTCGCCGGGGTCGGGAAAATTTCTGTTATTGCAGTTGACGACGGATCAAGCGATAATTCAGAAGAAGAAATTTCCAAAACCGAGGCGGTTCTCATCCCCCATCCGATAAACCTCGGAGCCGGCACGGCAACCGTAACCGGCATTGAGGCGGCAAAAAAAATCAATGCTGATATTATTGTGACTTTTGACGGCGACGGCCAGCACGACCCGGGCGATATTGGAAAATTAATTAAGCCGATTCAAGAAAAAAAGGCGGATTTAGTCATCGGCACGAGACTTAAAAATCCCAAAGGTATGCCGAAGATCAAACGGGTCGGAAATTGGGGACTAAATTTCATCACTTTTCTCCTGTCTAAGCGCTGGACCTCCGATTCGCAGTCTGGTTTTAAGGCCCTATCGAGAAAAGCAACCGAGCTTATTAATATTGACGCGATCGGGTATGAATTCTGTTCGCAAATTATTATCGAATCTTCAAGGATGAAATTGAAAGTTAAAGAAGTACCGGTTAAGGTTATCTACACCAAATATTCAAACAGAAAAGGCCAAAGCATATTAAACGGCATCAACATTTTATGGAAATTAATTTTTAAAAAGGTTACGGGATAATGCTGATTATTGCAAAAATATTCGCCGCGATTTTGGGATTATTTGTCATCGCCCGGGCTATCTCCGACTACAGAAGCAAACGGGAATCCTTGACCATGACCGTATTTTGGATTTTGGTCTGGGGTTCTATTATCACAATTGCTTTTTTCCCGTCGCTGGTTGATTGGTTGATAGCGGCCTCGGGGGGAGAAAGAACGGGAATCGGAACGGTTTTTGGCATGGCGATTGCCCTCGTTTTATTTGTAAGCTACCGCGTTTATGTCAAATCAAATCGAGTTGAAAAAGCCCTTGTTAAACTCTCCCGGGCAATCGCCTTCGATAAACTAAAAGCCCAGCAAAAGACCAAAGGCAAAAAATGATCGCTATTGTCATAGTCGCCCATAACAGCAGGGACGACTTATTTGAGTCTATTTCTTCAATTATAAAAAATGATTTTCAAAATTATAAAATTATTGTCGTTGACAATGCCTCAACAGACGGCACTTATGATCTGGTAAAAAAGAGGTTCAGAAAAATAGAGCTAATAAAAAATAAAAACACCGGATACGCCGGAGGCAATAATTTGGGGATAAAGAGGGCAATAAAATTAAAAAGCGATTATATTTTAGTTTTAAATCCCGATACCATCCTTGATAAAAATTGCCTTAGATCGCTCGACGAGAGCAAGCAGGAAGACACAATTATCCAGCCCCTGATTCTTTTAGATAAAACCCGCCTTGTAAATACAACCGGAAGTTATCTGAATTTTCTCGGATTCAGCTACTGCAATAATTACAAAAAGCCGGCAAATCAATTTCACAAAAAGCAAGAAATAGCTCTCGCCAGCGGTGCGGCAAGCCTTATAAGCGTTAAAATTTTAAAGAAAATCGGCTTATTTGATGAAGACTTTTTTATGTACCATGAGGACATTGATTTATTTTGGCGCGCCAGGGCAAACGGATATAAAATTTTGTTTGTGCCTGAGGCGAAGGTTTTCCATAAATATTCATTTTCAAAAAATAAAAATAAAATGTACTTGAGCGAGAGAAACAGGCTTGTCTTCCTCTACAAAAACTTCTCCTTAAAATACTTGATTTTAATTTTTCCGATCTCGGTTGTTAACGAATTATTGCTGATTATTTATGCTCTTTTGTCCGGCTGGCTGGGGCAGAAAATCAGCTCTTACTTTGCAGCCGCAAAAATAATCAAAGGAAAAAAAATCGGCAAAAAGAAAAACTTAAAGAAAATAGTTTCCTCTCAAGGGAAATTAAAGAAATTTATCGGATCGGAATTATCATTTTCCGAAGTCAAAAATCCCCTGCTTGTTCCATATAACGCTTTACTTTGGCTATATTTTAAATTAATCTATCTTTTTGTATGAAGATTTATTTTTGCGCCATAAAAAGAGAAAAGGGCACGGCAATCGTTTTTTTTTCTTGTCTTCTAATATATTTAGCCTTTTATTTTTTCAAAATTAATTTTCTTTTGTTTCTACCGGGATTGTCGCTTCTCCTATATTTTCCCGGCAAATTCTTAATTGAAGCCTTTCCCCAAATAAGCTTCGAGATGGGCAAAATTGGTAGATTTGCCCTGAGCGTTATTTATTCTTTTTGCCTATCGTCAGCGGCCGGCTTGTTCTCGCAAAGGCGAATATCGTTTAATAGCGAGGCTCAGGTTTATGCTATCATTTTATTGAATCTCTTGCTGTTTATCCTCCTTTTGGCAGTGCGCTTCTTTTTCAAAAGCAAAAAAAAGAAAAAGGACCTTTCTTTTGACAAAATTGATCTTATTTCAGTTGGAATTGTCTTTGGGGTATTAGCGATTATTATCTTGATGAATCACTTGGCTCAAAATCTTGATAATTATCTCTTTTTGCTCAAACAATCGATCATCGACAATGCGATTTATTCCAACCCGGACCAGCTCGTGAGCTCAGCGAGGCAATCTTTCACTTCATTTCTCGGCTTGAGCAGTAAATTTTTACGCTTGGATATTGCGCTCATCTTTAGATTAATCTTTACGGCGTTATTCTTTGTCTCGAGTTTTATTTTTTACGATTTCCTTAAACTGAATATCAAGTCGCGCCTGCTTCAAACTAGCCTTTACCTTGCGCTTTTGATTCCTCCGACAATTATGATTGAAACCAACACAATCATGCCCCAGGCCGCAATGCTGGTTATGACAATCCCCGTCATAATACTCTCGACTTACGCTATAAAAAACCGACAAATTTGGGCTTCCGTTGTGGCAGTTTTGCTATCTCTTTTTACCCTGACATTTCACGAACTTGCCACCGCCCTTCTTATAATCAGCGCAGTAACTTTTATTATAAACGCCTACGACTTATTTATAATCAGAAAAAGCATTCCCTTTAAATATTTAATTCTTTTTATTATTCTGCTGGTCCCGTATCTTGAAAACCTAACTAAATATTTCAGACAGCCGGCTCAAGTTTTTAATTATACCATGCACCACGTTGCTCACATCGGTTGGCGATGGTGGTTTATCAATGATTACGTCGATGTCGGCGATACACATTTGAGCTGGACCGGAATCAACGCCGTTTTGTATTACCTAAATAACGGCATTTTTCTTCTTCTGGCCTTAGCGGTAATTATTTTTCTCTTTATAAGACACCGCTTAAAGTTAAAATTATATTTTCTGCCGTCTGCACTCTATTTCTTTTTCTTTTTTGCAATTGCTGAAATTTTGCCGAGAGTGGGAATTGTGTTTTTGCCAACTCGGGCGTGGGTTCATATGATGCTCGCCGGGATTTGTTTAATGGCGGTCTTTGCAAGCGAACTGGAAAAAAAATGTAAACTTCGAAATTTTGCGATATTTTTGATAATTTTATCGGTTGTTGGCGCTTCCGGTACGATCTATGTGATGAAAAACAATGTAAAAAAAGTTTACAAAGAGGAAATGCCGGTTGCTAATTTTATTAAAAATAACACCCCGGAAAACTCGATTATTCTTTCCTCGCAAGACAATCAAGCGCTTGTTAGCATTTATTCCAACAGGCTTAATTTTTTTAGACTCAGAATAAACGACCGGATTTCGCAAGTAGGGTTTGAAAAACTGGTTCAAGAGCAAATCGATGCTTGCAAGGTAGAGCAAAAAATAACTTACAGACCGGAAATAATTAAGAAGCTTTTCGTCAAAAAAAATGGGGAGGTAATCAGCGAAGAAGAAAGCCTCATACAACCAGAAATCACGAAATCGATCAAAGTTCGATATGACGACAACACGAAAGTATTTTTTCTTTATTCCTACAGAAAATTGCAAAGGCTCAACAACGCCAAAGTTGACACCCAGTCCATGATCGATCAACTAAATAAAGACACCTACGAAACTTTCGGCTTTAAAACCGTGTTTAAGGACAAAAACTCGCTGCTGCTAGAAGTTCCTATTTATTAGTAAAATGAAATTAAAATTACATTTTTTCTCTTCCAACAATATTTTTATTTTTTCGCTCGTTTTATATCTTTTGGGCATATTTTTAAAAATTAATATTATTCAGATCATATTCGGCTTGCCGCTGCTTTTGTTTTTTCCGGGTTATTTTCTCTCGAAAAAATTCAGCGGTATTACTTTTGGCTTTGACAAATATGGCATAATTTCGCTCAATTTTATCTATTCATTTATTTTGTGCGGGCTTTTTGGGCTGATTTCTCAAAACCTTTTCGGCTTTAGTTCAAACTACCAAATAGGAGCGATCCTTGTCTTAAATCTTATCTTGTTTGCGCTAAGCCTGACCAAGGCAAAAGAAAAGAAAAAACAAAAAACGTCCCCATTTTTAAAGAGCGATATTTGGGCTCTGATTCTATTTGCCGTTTTGCTCATTATCCCAGTTATCATAAGCCCGCTGGCCCAAAATGCTGATAATTACCTAGCGCTTCTTTCTGAGTCGCTAAAGGCAAACAATCAAATAGCAAACATAAGACAAATCGCCCTAAACACCCGGCAGATGTACTTGTCATATCTGGCACTCGGAACCACCTTTCTCAAAATCAACACTGCTTTCTTTTTCAGAAATATTTTTATACTTCTATTTTATTTTTTCTCACTTTCTTTTTTTAGTTTTTTAGGGCAAATTATCAAAAACAAACCGCTGCAATATCTCCTTTTATTTAGTATTTTTGCCCCGAGCGTAATTTTAATCGAGCTAAATATCATCAGACCGCAGGCAGGGCTAATTATTTTAACTTTGCCAATTTTAATTTTGCTCTCCCGGTCGCTTATCAGGCGCGATATCTTCCAAGCAACTGCCGCCCTGGCCCTTTCGGTTTTTGCTTTTTCCTTTCACGAATTAAGCATTATTTTGATTATTCTTTCGCTCTCAATCGTCATCTATTTATCTTTTTCCTCAAATAAAATTAATTTGATCTATAAGTTAATCATCGGCTTTAGCTTAATTTGCTCGCTTGCGGCGCTAATCTATTTCTTAAAGGATCCGATTCTCTATTTATTCAAATCGGTGTTTGGCTCAAACAAATTTTCTTTTAGGTGGTGGTTTCTTGATAATTACCAAACTACCGATGAGCAGAATTTAAGCTGGCGGGGCATTGGGGCATTATTTTATTATTTGTATAACGGCATTCTCGTCTTGTTGCTGCTTATTTATATTTTAATGAAAAAATACAAAGAGAAAATTTGCCTGCCTGTTTTTGTTTACCCGGCGACTTTTTATTTTTTATTCTACCTTCTACTGGCCGAAGTACTTCCAAGATTCGGTTTTTTCTTTTTGCCAAATCGGGCATATATTCACATGATGCTGGCAGTGATTATCATCTTTGCCGTAATTGTCGCGAATTTTAAAGCGGTTAAATTTATAAAGCTGATAAGCGGAGCGTTGATTGTTGTAATCGTGGTCGGTTATACTGGAGCGCTTTATGTAAGCGCAAATAATGTGAACGAAATATACAAGGGGGAAATCGGAGTTTCAAAATATATTAAAGGAAATCTTTCGGCAGATGACCTGCTGGTTTCCTCCCAAGACAACAGCTCGCTCGCCAACGTCTATTTAGAACATAGTAATTTTCTCTGGGTTAAAATCGACCACAGGTTAGAAAAGGATGAGTTTGAAAAAATCCTACAAAAGGAAATGAATCGCCACAAATACGCTCAAGGAAAAAAATATAAAAAACCCCCGAGTGTTTATTTATTATATTCGTTTGAAAAATTAAAGGGTTTCAACCAATCCCGCGAATACCGGAAAACAATCATCGATCTTAAAAACAAAGACACCTACGGAACTTTCGGCTATGAAGAAGTCTACAAAGACCAAGGTATTGTTTTATATAAAATCAAATAACCAACTCTTTCTTCGGACCGGCGAAAACTTTACTGCCAAGGCGAAAATATTGGCCCAGTGGAGTTCGGCTTAATTTCACAAACCACCTTTTATCATCAATCTCGCCGCTATTAAATTCTCTTAAACCGAGAAAGAATTTATATGGAGCCATATAAACTAGGCGCAAATATTTCCATTGCCCATTTCTCATAAAAAAATAAACTAAATATAAAAGATGAAGCTCGTTGACCAGCAAGACCTTGGGGAGCAGGAATTTCGGCCAATGTTTGCCAACCATAAACCACCTATTTTGAACGGAATAATATTGTCTAAAAGCAATTCCTTCGACTCTCCTCTGCGGTGAAGAAAAACTCTCAAGATGATATGATTTCGCTTCGATAATTCTTCCGATTTTTTCCCCTCTTTTCAATACTCTTGCGCTAATTTCCGGCTCTTCGCAGTAAAGAAAAAATTTCTTTTCAAATTGAAGTTTTTTTATTGTCTTCGACCGGGCCATAAAACATGCACCGGAAAAACAATCCAAATCAAATCGGTTGCCGTCCAAGTCATAAAGACCGTAGCCGAATCCACTCGTATTCATCTCGGCCCCAAAAGCATAGACTTCTTGATTTTTAATTTTTTTCCAGCCTTTGTAAATAACCGGATTTACAATGGCCAATTTTTTATCACTAAAAGCTCTGAGAAGCTCGCTGGGACACTCTTTGTCCAAAACTAAATCATTATTCATAAACAAAATAAAATCAGCGCTAGAGCGTCTCATGCCTTCATTGTTGCCGCGACCAAAACCGATATTTTTTCTTCCCCGAACCAAAAGCGCCTTAGGATATTTGTCCTTTATAAGTTCAAGGGAATTATCTTCAGAGTTATTATCATAAATAATTATTTTTTTTGGCTTGTGGGAACAAGAAAGCAGAGAATCAAGACAGCTGGAGATTATTTTTTCTCCATTGAAATTTACAATTACCACATCGTAGCTCATTTTCTTCATGATAGATTAGATAAAATTTTAGAGAGCTCATCAGAAGACTTAGGATGGTCAAACCCGGAAAATACATTCATCGCTTCCCATTGCCGCTTGGTGATTTTTTCTGAATATTTGCCAAAAACTTCGTGTAGGTTTTCTTTTGTTTGATCAAATTTTCGATTTAAATTTTTGTCAAATTCCCCTTTCGGATAGTTGATTTTTACTTTTTGCATTACCAGATAATGCGGGACGCGTAAGCTGAGCGAATAGCCAATGTGCGAGCCGACTCCGTTTGAAATCGTCAAATCCGCAAGTTCAATCAGCGTCCTTAAGCGCGGCAAAAAAAGCGGATCAAACTGGTGGCCGGCAGAAACCACCTCAAAACCTAAGTCCCGATATGTTTTTTCAAGGCGCGCATCTTTCCAGTACAAGCAAACTCTCGCGCTGTCGTATTTATATTTTTTCTTTAAACTCAGAACTTCGCGGGAAAAACTTTTAATATCGTAATCAACGTCGATCCGGGGAACGGAATGAGCTGGAAAAGCCAAGATATTTTTTCCCAAACGTTTCTTCTCTTTTCTGAATTTTTCTTGCGGTAAATACGGCGAGGCATAATTGATATACGGCCCGATTTTAATAATTTTTTTGTTTATTTTTTCTTTGAGCAAAACATTTTCCCTAAAATCGCCGCAAAGGATGACCGACTTATAAGCGCAATCATTCTCCGAAGGACAGGAATAATCGGTAAATGTTATCGCGTGCTCGATATAAGCTTTTATAACTTTATTTTGGGGCAGGCGGGCAAATGATTTTAAAACGGAGGCGATGCCATAGAAATCATTAAATTTCTCTTTTTCGTCTGTTGCCGCATAATAAAACTTCGACGGAATATCTTCGGAAAGCTTAGATATATTATTTAAGCTGCATCGGGATCGCTCTTTTAGAATTTTTAAAGCTTTTTTTCGATAAAGCAAATTGATAAACGGCTGGGCAAGGACAAAAAACAACACTCTTCCCCCGGCTATTTTATCTAAAATCTTTCTATATATGGCTTGCATTATCTTTTTCTTTGGGATAATTTGCTACAAAATATGGTTTTAAGTCTCCGTTAAAGCTCAACTTATAGTCTCCTCTAGTCGGTGAATTTGCGCCGACAAAATCTACTTCTTCTAGCCCCCTGGAGAATGTATTTTCAATTGCATTTATCATAAGCAAAGTCCCCCCGCCAAAATTGCGGTATTTAGGATCGCTGGCACCGATGAGATAATAGCCCGTCCTATTGTCAAAAAGAAAAAGATTGGCGGCAATCGTCAAATTATTCAATTTTGCATAAATCAACCGGCCGAATCCGCCCTTCAGCGCCCCTTTGCAAATACTTCTGACAAGATCAATATCTTCTTTGTTAACTTTTATACCCTGTCTGGCAAATGTTTGCCTGTAAAGCTTGATTAAAACTTTTTCATCTTTTGATTCATTGATAGTCAAACACTTTCTGGCTTTTTTAATTTCCCGTTTTCTCAGCGTCCTGATTGTTGCTAAATAATCATCAAAGTCCGCGTATTTTTTTAAAATCAATATTGAGCCGTAACGCAAACCAACGTCAAAGATGCCACTGGACGCTTGATGATAGTTGTGCCATTGAAACGCTCTCAAATCACAAAGCCGCCACGAGTTGCACAAGCATAAACTTTTATAATGATCGGCTAACTCACGAATAAAAAATTCGCTGACTTTGAGCTCATAAGATATTCTCGAGTGATTGGCCAGATGAGAATTATCCGCCAACTGTAGCCCCTGATACTCGGTAAAAGGAAAAACCCCGTCTATTGGCTTGCCGGATTTATAAATTATTATTGTACCGGCAACAATTTTTCCATCTTCAAGGCAGGTTACAAGATCATACTTTACGCCCAGTAAATTTAGAAATTTTGTATAGACAAAAATGCTCCTTTGTGGCGAGCCGTCAACGAATTTATCCCAAACTTTAGGTTTTTCTTTAAAATTAATTTTCATCACTTATCTTTAGCTTTTCTGTTGGCCGAAGTCCAAGTGGAATTTTTATAAACTATAATCGTGTAATTATAAGGCAAATTATGGTGAAGCAGAGTTACCCGGGGAGATAGATTTTTGACACAATAAGCAAACATTTCCTCTGGACTTAAATAAAACATTTCATCTTGTTTGTAATTCACATAAGTTGAAATCGCATTAAAGGCAATTGCCTCACGGCTCAAAGAAAACATTTTTTTAACAAATTTTTGCGTCCATTCAAGCGATTGGTTTACGTTGACATTAAACAGGCCGCTCATCAGGGCGTAGTCAAATTTTCTGGCAATTTTTTTCTCCATTATGTCGACAAGGTGAAACTCAACAGCCGGAAATCTCTTTTTCGCCTGTTTAATCAGGTTTGCATTAATATCCGATCCTACGTAAGTTCCTCGAAAGCCGAGGAAGTTCAAAAATTTATAGAGCTCGCCATTGCCGCATCCAACATCAAGTATTGATTTTTTCGAGCTTAAATCGAGATGCTTGACCAGCTCGCAGAATCTAAAATACTGCGACTGCTGATCATCCCACAAGACAGAACTGCTGGAGAGGCCGAATTTTTTTATGGCTTTATCATAAATTTTGATATTTTCTTTCACAAATTTTTCGTTCGGTGATTTTTTCATAATTTATTTCCTTTTTGCCTCAATGACGATATGAACTGCAAACAAGCTTGGCATGGCTTTAGCTAAATATTTTACCAAAAAATACTTAGGGTCAACAATGGCACTGCTTGAACCCGCAATTTGCTGAGTTTCGTAGCCGGAGTCCAAAAAAAGCTGTTTTGCAGAATTAAAGCTAAAGAATCTTATGTGATCCTCGTCCATCAGACCCCCGCCCTTTTGATAAGAAAAATTGCCGAAGAAAAATCTAAATCTCAGCCAGATAAAGGCGGAGTTTGGGATTTTTGCAATTATTTTTCCGTTTGGTTTGAGGTATTTATTCAGATGCCTAAGCAGAACCGCCGGATACTTTAAATGCTCTAAAATATCCCCCAGCGCTATGGCGTCAAATTTTTCCCCTTTTAATTTTTTGTCCAAATCTCCCAGATCATCGACGTCGATTAAATAAACTCTTTTGCAATATTTCGAGGCCTCTTTTAGCGAGGCGCTGTCGATATCTATCCCGAAGACTTCTGCATTTTTTTTTCTTAGCGCCTTGGCCAGCATACCAGTCGTGCATCCGACATCAAGCACTTTGCTTGCCGGAGGGATCAAGTTTTCAATTTCAACGCTATAAGAATTATACTTTTGCTTATTTCGAGAATAATCAATTTTATTTCTTTTCATCTTTGACCTCTAATCTCGTCGATATTTTCCCAGACTTTACCAAAGGCTCTTGCCACATCATCAAGATCACCTTTTGTCATTGGCGGGCGCATCAGCTCGTGGGTGATTAATAATTCCTCGTGCATTTTCTCGGCCACAGGACAAATTCCTTTTCGATAACTAACTTTTCCCTTGTAGAATTTGCAATTGTATGGACAGCCCCTGTTGCCATAGGCGATCTTTTTTTGGAAAATTGGCAACAAGTAAAGCGGTTTGACGTAGCCGCCCGAGACTTTTACGCCTTCGGTTTCTCTTAATTCCGTCGGCATCAGCTCCGCCTTAACCGCTTCTAAAAATTTCTCGCGGCTTACCTTGGCAATACCTTTGTTAAATTTTATAGCCTGCAGGTAATAGACATGACTGCAGCCTTCTCTCACCTTTGACAGCTCAAGGCAAGGGATTTTGGCTAATTTTTTCGAAAGATATTTGACGTTGTCAACTCTGCTTTTGAGAAGTTTGGGAAGTTTTTCAAGTTGAATCTGCCCGATCGCCGCCTCTATCTCTGTCATCCTAAAATTAAATCCGATCATATTGATAAGCGAACTGGCGCCTTTATTTTCAACGACAGATTCTCCGTGGTTTCTTATTAGTCTTACTTTTTCGGCGAGCTCGTTATTATCCGTTACAACAACTCCACCTTCTCCGGTATGAATGTGTTTGTGATAATTTAAGGAATAGACTCCGATATCGCCAAGCGTTCCCGCCCATTTTCCTTTATATTTTGCTCCCGGAGCTTGAGCGCAGTCCTCTATTACAAACAATCTATGTTTTTTTGCGAGATAGTTGATTTTCGTCCTATCATACGGCTGGCCAAAAATATCAACAGCGATAATCGCCTTGGTTCTCGGAGTAATTTTGTCTCTTACAGAATCAGCCGATAGGCAATAATAATCTTTTTCGATATCGGCAAAAACCGGGATACTATTAAAAATCAGCGGAGCTAGAGCTGAAGCGGACATGGTGTAAGGAGATACGATAACCTCATCGCCGGGGCCGATGCCGCAGGCGCCGACTGCGCAGTATAATCCTGAAGTCGCCGAATTTACCGCTATCGCATGCTTGACTTTAAAATGTTTTGCCCATTTTTTTTCAAAATTTCTAACTTCCGGCCCGCCATAAAAATCTTCATGCCACGCACCCAAAAATCTCGATAAGACCCCGAAGTCAATTACTCTTTTTGCCGCTTGTACTTCCCGGGAGGAAAAAACCCTGTAGGCAGGAAATTTTTTACCTCTTACTTTTTTTCCTCCGTATAGCGCTAATTTTGGCATAATTCTCTTTTCACAAGTTGCGCCGCCCGCTCAACAGGATTTTTTATTATTTTAAATTTCTTTTGCTTCATTTTTCCCAGAAATGCCTTTTGTATTTCCTTTTGCAGATCTTTTTCGTTTAGGATGCTCGGGAGAATTTTCATCTTGTCCAAAACAAACGGCGTCTCTTTTTTTAATCCGATCTGAATGCTTAAAGTCGGTTTGTTCATCAGAAGGGATTCGATCAAAAACATCGAAGACATTCCGCATACCAGATTGGAAATCGAGATTAAAAGCCAAGGATCGGTGGCTTTGTCGATGATAATTTTGAGCCCCTTGTTGATTTTTGTCTTTTGGATAATTTTTCTAAAATATTTTTCATTTTCTTTCGGGTGCAGCTTGATAATTAATTTAATATCTCTTTTCTTTTGAGATCTTTGGCTTTCAATCGCCAAAAGCAATTTTTTGAAAATTTCTACCTCGTTATAACCCCAATAATTCGCCACTTGTGATTTTTCCCCGTAAGTTCTCTGGATTGGCTCCGAAGCGTAAGTGATGACGTAGTCTTTTTTTTCTATCCTATATTTTGCCCGAAGGCGCGCCTTGTCTTTGCTGTTTGCCTTAAAGCGGATCATTTTTTCAAAATATGGCTGGCCGCAAACTATTAATTTTTCCTTCGGCAAGCCGGCAAGCTCCGCCCCTCTCTTGGCTAAATCATCCATAACTAATATTTTTTTCGGCAGAAAAATATGTTTTTTGTCTTTATCGTATTTATCTATTTGAGAGACTTTAAATTTTGAAAATCTCAGTCCGTAGTTTGCCCACTGGTCAAGGATGGCAAAAGAAGAGATGCTTAATTTTTCCGAAGCCTTCCAGATATATCTTTCGGTCAAATCGTCAGAGCTTGTTCCGGTGATCACAAGATCTGGATTTATAAATTTCAAAAATTTCTCTGCTCCCTTTTCCTTATAAGAGTCAAATCGGTCGGGATATTTTTGGCACTTTATTTTATTGTTCCTGAATTTATTGAGGGCTATATCTTTGCCAAAAACCAAAACCTCGTAACCTTTTCGCTTTAAGACCGCAACAAGGGGAATGACGGTATTGGCGCCTCCCGGATCTCTGGCAAAAATTAATATTTTTTTCATTTAATTTTTTTGTTTTGAATTTTCAAGGCCCAAGATAAATCCTGATAAGCCTCTTGCGCGGGGCAAGACAATTGGCTTTTTTTCGATAGAAATCCGTAAATATTTTCGACTGCTCCATACATTGCCCTGCCAAGAGAAGTCCGAATGACCGATTCCCGCTCAAGATAGCGGTAGCCCTTGTAAATTTGACTTTTTGCTCTTGTAAATCTTTCGATCTTGCCTGAAGAATCAATCAGCCGTACCCTTCCTTTTTCAAAAAACAAGTCAAGCTCAAAAATAGAAAAATTATTGCAATTGATATAAGACAAATTAATTATCTTGTTGTTTTCGAGAGTCAATCTAGCTGATACCGAGGCATCTTGTTTAAAAAAGTCGGCCTCTTTTTTATATACCCCGGCGGAATTTATTTCGCCGACTAAAAAACGGATCAAATCGATCATATGAGAGCCGTTGTGTACCAACCCTTTTCCGTAATATGCCGATCCGGTTAGAAGCTCTCCGAACGCGCCTCCTTTGATCTCTTTGTGAAGATCTTGTATTTCCCCGACAAATCGCCTCGAGTAATTAATTAAGAGGGCAATATCCTTTTTTTCATAAAGCGAGATGATCTCTTGGGCTTCTTTGGCTGAGTTAGTTATCGGCTTTTCACAAAAAACAATCTTCGGCTTAAATTTTGCAATCTCTTTTAAAATTTTAAAGTGCTTCTCGTCAGGCGCGCAAACGCTTACAACATCAATATCCTTTAAGCTTTTGTATGCATCGCTGATGCTTAAAAATGCCGCAGAGCCCCAGACCTTTGCCGCCCCTCTCGCCTTGTTTAAATCAACATCAACAAATCCGGCAATCTCAAAATTCTTGTGAGCAGAATACGCATGTGCGTGGGTTAGGATATTTGTGTCTTTTGGCTTATCAAAGAAGGCCGCTATCTTGCCGGCGCCGATAATAAGCGCCTTATATTTTTTTATCATTTAAGAGCCGGTATTTTAATTCAGCTATCTTCCAGTCTTCTTCGGTATCAATGTCTTGAACCTCTGACTCTGGCAGTTCAAAAGTGGCGGTATTTTTAGAAAACAATTCTCTATGTGATAGAAATTTCTTGGTTTTAAGCCAATAAAATTGGCCGGCGTCGTGATAGGTCGGCACGATTTCTTGAGAGTGTTTATTCTTAAATTTTGGTTCGATCATTTCCAGTTTGTCTCTCTTAATTTTGCAGGCGCGTTGGATGGGGAAAGAGAATTTCACTACCGGTATGAGGGTGTCGGCCTTTGTCTTTTTAAGCAAATTGAAGCCTTTTTTCAACTTTTGACCAGTTAAAAATGGGGCAGTCGACAAAACCATACAAACAAAATCATATTCTTGGCCGAGCTTTTTGTACTCAGTAATTACTTCAACGATTACGTCAGATAAAATCGCTTTACTGCTCGAAGTCGTCTTGCTTCTTAAAAACGGGACTCGAGCGCCATAAGATTTGGCGATTTTTGCAATCTGCTCGTCGTCGGTTGAAACCATTATCTCGTCAAAACAAGCGGATTTTATCGCCGCGTCGATCGAATATTTGATAATCGGAAAGCCAAAAAAATTCTTGATATTTTTTCTCGGAATTCTCTTGCTTCCCCCTCTTGCCGGAATAATAGCAATTGTTTTCATAAATTAAATCTCATTTAAATTCATCCCCCCAAACCCTAGCCCTACTTCTCGAGCAAAAACCAAGTTATATCGTCTTGAGGAAAATTGTTATCGTTTTGATAACAAAATCCATAATCAACTAATTTCAAATCTTTGTACTTTCGCATCAACTCCCCGACAAAATCTCTCTTGAAAAGCCTATCTTCATTGCCCCGGTAATTTACCTTGATCGGCTGCGGACTATAATACTCGCCAATGCAAATATATTTTTTGCTCGATTTGTAGAGAAGTTCGTAGGTTAAGTTAAGTTTTTCCGGATTCAGATGAATCAGCAATCCCTTGGTAAAGACAAAATCTCTCTTTTTATCTACCTTAAAATCAAAAATAGACTGGGGATATATTTTGACAGATTTTTTCGCCCAACTGCGCAGTTCCTTAACCGCTTTTTTGTTAATTTCAATTGCCGCCAGATCGGCATCCGGCAAGAGATCCCGGATAGCTTTGAGGTTTTCTCCGACATTGGCGCCGAATTCTAAAACCGAATTAACCGATTTTGTGCTGTCGAAAATTCTCGAGAAGTAATTTATCTGACAGGCAATAAATTTCTTGCCATAATTTCTCATGCAATATTGATCGCCAAACTCACCGGCCCAAAATTCTTCTTGTTCGGTAGTAAATTGTTTCATAATTTTTTCCTCTAATTTAAAGTCATTTAAGAGATTATATTTTAACTTGAGAATTTTCAAGTCTTTTTGCAATATAAAATGCCCAGAAGATCATCGCGGCCGATTATTTTCCGGCGATCTTCAAAAGGCTTTGCAAGAGTTTTGTATTTCTTTTGGGGAAAATTTTTCGCCCAAATTTTGCACGGCTGAATTATCTCAACCACAGAAAAGCCATCGAAATTGATCGCTTTTTTTAAGACTTCTTTGATTTGAGAGAGATTGTTCTCGTGAACTCTGGCGATAAAATTCCCTCCGGAAGCTGCAGATAGATCGGCAATATTTAGCGGCTCTGACTCGTTAATGTTTTGAGATGCTCTGGCTTGCACTCCTTTTGGCGTTGCCGAAGACTCCTGACCCGCTGTCAGGCCAAAAACCTGGTTGTTGTTGACGACAAGCGTGATCGGATCGTTGCGTTTGATTGCATGGATAAAATGATTTAAGCCTTCGCTTAAAAGTCCTCCGTCGCCAGCTTGGGCAATCACCGTAAGATCGGGTCTCACTGCCTTGACTCCGCAGGCAAAAGGAATTGAGCGGCCATGAAGCGTAGCTACGCCGCAAGACTCCAGAATATTTATCATATTGCCCGAGCAACCAATATCATAGCTTACAACTACATCTTTTGAACTTATTTTTAGCTCTTCAAGGACGCCTTTCAGGGCAGAGCTAACTATATAAGTTCCGCAACCCGGACACCACGAAGGAATTTGTTTATTATCTTTCATAGTTTTTTGATTTTTTCCAAATCCTCTTTAAAAAATGGTCTTCCGTCGTCTTTGAGGAGCGATTTAACCCTCACGTGCATCTTCGACTCGATGATCCGGGCCATCTGTCCTGTAGAATTATTTTCAACTACTGCAATCTGTTTGGCCCCAGCAAGTTCGGCCTTGATATTTTCATCAAACGGCCAGACCCGGTTAATATGAAGAAATTTATACTGCTTGTTTTCGAAGATAAATTCCAAAATCGGTATTTTTGTCGAACCCCAAGAGACTATCACCTTGGAGGCCGTTTTTTTGCCAAAGACGCTGTAGCCTTTTGGCAAATTTTTAATTTTTCTCGAGCGCTTTAGGACCATCCGCTCTCGAGTCTCGCTATCATCAATAGAAAAACCATGCTCGTCGTGTTCGTAGGAATTGGTTAAATGCGCCACATCCCCAGGGTAGGCTCGCGGAGAAATTCCATCTTTGCAGTCTGCGTAGCGGCTATATTCTTTTTTTAAATTAGTTTTTTTGCCTCGATCAATCTTGATTTTAATTTGATCTAGCTCAGCTTTTGCGCTAGAGAATATGCTTTCGCTTAAAAACTTATCGGTTAAGATAATAACCGGTATTTGAAACTTATCGGCCAAATTGAAAGCTGTTTGAGTCAACTGACTAATTTCAGCCAAATCCCCCGGGGCGAAAACAATTTTTTGCCCCTCGCCATGGGAAGAATTGATGGCAAAATTCAGGTCGGCTTGCGAAGAATATGTTGCCATACCGGAAGAAGGACCTGTTCTCTGACCCAAAATTACAACCAAGGGAATCTCTGCCATTGAAGAGAAACCGATCGCCTCGCCCATCAGGCAAAAACCGCCGCCGGAAGTCGCTGTCAAGGCGCGATGGCCCGCGTAGGATGCTCCAAGCGTGCTGATAGCGGCGAATATCTCATCTTCGGGAATCAGCATTTTTATTTTGGTTTTGGCTAAAAATGCAAGCAAGCTGGTAATTGGCGTCATCGGGTAAATACTGGCGTATTCTACTTTGGCATCGAGAGCAGATGAAGCAAATTGCTCATTTCCCGTCTTGCTTACAATTTTGCCCCTGGCGGATTTTATCTTATATTGAGTTGCTGTCTCTGTTTGAAAGCCAAGGTGCGCCGCCTCGAGGTTTAAATCAACATATTTGCCTTGAAGGATTTTTTTGATCATTGAGAATAAAATCGCCTCGTCTTGAAGGCAAATTTTCCAAATCAATCCGGCGAAAAATGCGTTTTTGACAATCGGATTTGACTTCATCGGCTCCAATTCAAAGAGTTTTAGATCATCTGAAGATAAAATCGTCCCGCCGGGAATAAGCTCGCTTGAATGAGCCTTTTTGAGAATCTCGTCCATCGTCAAAATAACATCCATTTTTCCCGAGAGAGCAATCTGGGGCTTAGAGGATACAACTATTTGGATGTTATTGTCTCCGCCCCTGATCCTCGAAGGATATTCGGGGTAAACTTGAGTGAAATATCCGGCTGAATTTAAAGCAGAAGATAAAATTTCTCCAAGCTGAAGAATGCCGGAGCCGGCCGGGCCGGAAATCAAAAACCTCAATGGGTCTTTTTTGATAATTTTCAAATTTTTCATAATTATTTGATAAACTTCTTCTCGAGAGGCGTGCCCTTCTCCAAGTCTTGATTTGATTTTTTCCCCAAAACTTCATTTAGATACTTCGGGTGAAGGCCGAAATTAGGTCTGATTGACCTGATATTTTCTCCCGTAAAGATTTCTCCTTTTTTGATATCTTTGACAACAAATAATGACCTCGAAAAACGCCTATTTTTCTTGGCTCTTTCGGAAAGTTTATAATTTGCCACGCCAAGCGCTTCTTCCGTTTGGCGGATCCTCTCAACCATTTGTCTAAACTCTTCCGGCTCGGCAGAGAACTTGCTGTCCGGGCCGCCTAGCTTTTTATCCAAAATAAAATGTTTCTCGATAATTTTTGCCCCGAGACTAACCGAGGAAATTGCCGCCACATCCCCCACAGAATGATCGGAGAGGCCGACGATGGTTTTAAACCTTTTTGCCATATCGGGGATGGTTTTTAAATTCATTTCATCGTATCCGGCCGGGTAACTGCTGGTGCATTTTAGAAGAATTATTTTATTATTTCCGGTTTTTCTAATTACATCGATCGCTTCTTGAATTTCTTTTTTTTCGGCTACACCGGAAGAAATAATAACCGGTTTGTTTTGTCTTGCAACATATTCGATCAGACCGTGGTCGCAAATTTCAAATGAAGCAATTTTATAAGCCGGCACCTTCAGTTTTTCCAAAAGATCAACGGCAGATCTGTCAAATGGCGAGGAGAAGAAAATTAGCCCTAAATCATCGGCGGCTTTTTTTAATTTTGCCTGCCAGGCAAAAGGCGTATAGGCTTTTTTATAAAGATCGTAGAGCGTGCTGCCGTCCCAGATGGTGCCTTGCTTAATTTGAAAATATTTTTTCTTCGAGTCAATCGTTAGGGTATCGGGCGTATAAGTTTGGGTTTTGACCGCATCGGCGCCGGCTTTTTTCATCGCTTTAAGCGTTTTTATCGCCAAGGATAGACTTTGGTTGTGGTTGGCTGAGAGCTCGGCGACGATAAAAGCCGGCGCACCCTCTCCGACAGTGCGAGAGCCAAGTTTAATTTCCATCGCTTTTTAGATTTAATTTGAACTTTAAAGCTTCATTTTCAGGATTCTTAATCTCGGTAAAATTGAACTTTCCAAAAAGGGCGACCGATGGAAGATTCTCTCTTTTAACAAAGGCTATAAGGCTTCTGACCTCAGGCATCTGCTGAGATAAAAAATCAATTGCGAATTTAACCAGTCTGGTGCCAAAACCCCTGCCCTGAAATTTTTCGTCAACGCTCAGCGAAATTAAGGCTTCTTTGTCCTTAATATCGAGCCTGAGCTGGCCGGCAAGCCTATTTTTATCTACCAACTTAAACATTTTGCATCCCTTATCGGCCAACTTCCCTTGAAACCATTTTTTATG
>Ga0172381_10001394_pt1 | contig 28670 bp, 39 predicted proteins | sample Leawel6488metaG_FD_119754 | JGI IMG/M metagenome (GOLD analysis project Ga0172381, IMG submission 119754) | Leachate microbial communities from a municipal landfill in Southern Ontario, Canada - Leachate well 64-88 metaG | ecosystem: Engineered > Solid waste > Landfill > Unclassified | place... | reverse complement strand
TGTCATCTCTTAAAGCCGGATCATTGATTTTAAAGACTGGTTTAGTTGCCGCCGCCGCAGTAGCAATAACTAATGCCGCCGGTGCCGTATCCGAACCCACAACACTTCAAACAGGTGTATTTACTCCTGTTATCGTAACCAAGAAAACCGCCGCTCTTACCCAAATTGAATATAGATATACTACTAATCAAACTCCCACTACCGGTGCTATGAGATTCTTTGTTTCATATTTGCCCCTTTCTAGTGACGGTAAATTAGTAGCGGCTTAATTTAAAAATCTATATAATTAGTTTATGACACCACTAGCATTTGCCGCTTATGTGCGCAAGAAAACAAGAACCAACTCGACTACCTTTCCCAATGCCGATATTCTTTCTTATATGGCGGTCAGACAGGATGAATTAGCCAAAAATATTATCGATGTGGATGAAGATATTTTATTGATCCCTCAATATACAAGTTTAGTTGCTAACCAAAGAGAATATCCATTACCTCAAGATATGCTTTCCTCAATCAAAAGAGTTGAGGCTAAATTAGATGGTACTAATTTTATCCCCCTCTATGAATTTGATAGTGGTAAATATAGATACACGATTAAAACCGAAGCCGATATTACTCAAAACTTTACTAATGAAGACGGCAATGCCTTTTTTGATTTAAGTCGAAAAGCTTTGACTATTTACTCCGGATCGATAACTTCGGTGACAGATGGTCTCGCCGTATGGGTAAATACATGGCCTGAGGCCATCACAGACCTTGCCAGTGAGGTTGATATGTCTCAGGATCCCTCTACTACCACTCATGGTATTCCTAGAGAACTACATGAGATCTGGGCTAGAGGTGTAATTATTGATTTTAAAGAGAGTAAAGAAAAACCAATCCCATTATCCGAAAGAGAACAATTTTACAAAGTAGATAAAATGGAGGCCATCAACTCCCTCAAACCTGAAAATCGTAGTCGTACCGTTCATTTTAATTTACCGGCTTCCTCTTCTCAGTCAGACGGTAATAACGGCCAAGACTATTGATTTTTATTATTTAAACAAGCATAATTAAACTATGAAAGTAAATAAATTTAATATAGGTGACACAGTGAGATTCATTGGTGACACCGAAGATCAAGCCGGAAAGGTTTTATCACTTTCTTTTGACGGTAGTGAATGGGTATATAAGATCAGTGCCAAAGAAGTAGATTTTAGTAAAAGAGAAATAATTGATGGAATCAAACATTGTAAAGAATCAGAATTAAAAGTTGTTAAAACCAAAAAATAATATGATCAAAGAATTAATCTCAACCGCAAAATTACAAGGGGAAACAACTATTAGACATTGTGATAAATATGGTAACGCTAAAAAAGTATTTCATTCTAATTTTTTATGGAAATTTTTTAAGACTCACTATCAACTCGATCTTCAAATCCCAGTATTGATGGGTAATTGGTCCGATCTTGCTATAAAAATAAATACTATTACCGATGTTGGTAAAAAAATTGCCGCCGATCAAATTGGTGGTACTACTACTACACCAGTGACCGCCATTGCTTTAGGTATTGATACTCCATCTACAACCGCATTAGGATCCGAAATTACTACTGCCGGTGGTTCTCGTGGTGCCGCAACAGTTTCTAATACAACAACAACTACAACTGGCGATACTGAGCAATGGGTTAAGACTTTTACTTTCTCCGGATCATTCGCTATTACCGAAGAGGGTTTGTTTAACAACAATACTTCCGGAGGTATTATGCTTGCTTCTCAATCTTTTTCCGCAATCAATGTAGTCGATACTGATACTCTACAAATAACTCATAAAGTGACAGTAGCCTAAACTTTTGGGTATTATTAACCAACAGGCTACTTAAAATTGTGAGTAATATACATACAGATTTATCTACAGTACAAATTTCCGTAGCACCTAATACTGCCACTGCCGGTACTTCTTTTGGTGTTACTGATGCTCATGCCGCATTGCTTCCTAATGTTTATCCGTGGTGGGGTTTGGTTAGGGCAGTAAATACTAAACCAACTCGTGCCAATAGTGAGATTATTAAAGTTACTGCCGGATCAAGTTCAGGTGGTACGACTACTTATACAATTGTTAGGGCACAAGGAATACCGGTTACTACTGCTAGATCAATTATTGTTGGTGATGATATTTCCGAGGTTCATACCGCCCAAAAACAAATTGATACTGAATTTTTAGAATATGAGGGAAAGAAATATAAAATATTAAATCCTTATGAGAATACAAAATCTTTACACCTAAAAGGACAAATACATTGTCATACCACTAACTCTGATGGAGTTGATACTCCAACTGCTTTGGTAACTGCTTATGAAGCGGCTGGATATGATTTTATTACAATTACTGACCACGATTATTTAACTCCAAACCCTGAAGTTGCCGGAATAACTTGGATTGGTGTTGGTATTGAAGAAACTATAGCAAGACATTTAGTGGCTTTGGATGTTACAACTCAAAGTACATCAAACAATGTTCAAGAAGTAATGAATTTTCATTCTGCTAACAGTAGTATGGTTGGAATTGCCCATCCTTCTGTCCCTGGTTATTACGATATTGATTATGTTGAATTTGGTCAATATTACGGTTTTAATTTTGTAGATGTCTCAAGTTGGGATAGAACTTATGATACTCAAGTAGATTATGCATTAAGTAATGGTAAACATTTATTTTTAACTTCAGTTGATGATTGTCACGATGTCTCAGATGCTGCTCATTTTAATAAAAATTGGATAGTTGTACATACAGATACCAATTCTAAGGTGGCTATTTTACAGTCAATGAGAGATGGTAATTTTTACGCTTCTACTGGAAATGATATTTCAATTTCTTTAAATGGAAAAATAATAACTGCTACTAGTAATGCTTCAAGTAATTTTACTTTTTATGGTAAAGATGGAAGAATATTAAAAACTGAAAGTGCAGTTACAACTTCTTCTTATACAATTTTAGGTAATGAAATGTATGTGAGAGTTAAGTCAACTCTAGTAGCAGATTCTACAAATGCTTGGTCACAACCTATTTTTGTAGATCTCTTAACTGATGACAATGAATTATTGGCCAAAACTAATAAGAGTTTGATAATGTCATCAATAGGAAGACAAGCTTTAATTAATGGAAACTTTGATGTATGGCAGAGAGGAACTAGTTATAATTCTGGATATACTGATGGTCTTGGGGTATTTTTAGCTGATAGATGGTATGATTCTACTGATGATGGTGGTGGTACTAGACCAACAATAACTAGAAGCAAACAAATTTTAACCTCTGGAGATATTTCAAATGCTTTTTATTATACTAGATTAGCAGTAGATGGTGCTGGTACTTCATTAGGAGGTAATTCTTATCATGTATATATTCAAAAAATAGAACATGGAACAAGATTATTGTGTGGTAATGGTAAAAAAGTTACTGTATCTTTTTGGGCTAGGAGTGATATCTCTAATAAAAGAATATGTCCCACTCTTAGACAAAACTACGGAACTGGTGGTAGTCCATCAAGTTCAGAAGTTATACAAGGAACTCCAATAACTCTTACTTCTACTTGGACAAAATATACTAAAACTTTTACTACAAATACTTTATCTAATAAAACATTTGGAACGGATAATAATGATTATTTAGGTTTATTTATATATAATCAATGGGGTGAAACTTGGGGAAATACTTATGTCCAAACTAGTGTGAGTGCAGAAACCTATGTCGGTGCAGGAAACATTGATATAGCCCAAGTCCAACTCTGTGCTGGTGATGTAGCTCTACCTTTTATGCCTAAGAGTTTTGAAGAAGAATCAAAGGCTTGTAAAAGATATTATCAGAAATACGGTGAGGGGGTTTCTTCTGTGGCAATAGCAATGGGACATGGTATCACAACGAGTCGTATTGATTTTGCTTTTGTATTTCCGGTGGAAATGAGAATTGCACCAACTTGTACTTATTCAAGTTTGACTGCAAACGATTCCGGTGCCGCTGAAACATTGAGTGCTTTAAATGCTGGAAGTATCTATGATAAAAGATCATGTAATTTACAATTTGATTGTAATTCTACTTGTGTTGCTGACAGGTTATATAAGTTACAAACATCTGGAACTTCTGGATATATAGATTTTTCTGCTGAACTCTAATTTGATAATAACAACTTAAAATATGAAAAATAAAAATTTAAAAATAAATTATGTATGGAGAAAGTGAGTATGGATCAACAGATTATGGAAGTGTCAAAACAACTAGTCAAAATTATTTTAGTAGTTTAAGTGATACCTTAACTTTAAGTGATGTAAAAACTAAGGCCAGAACAAGAGTATTATTAGATGCTTTTAGTGGATTTATCGACAGTTTTGATACTGTTCAGGCTAGAGGTTTGGAATTTATCGATAATATTAATTTAACTGAAATATTTAAAAAGGCGAGTACCCGAACACTCTACGATATTGGTACTTTGAGTGATGTTTTAAGTCGATCCATTGGTCGCCATTTTACTTTCACTGATGCTTTTTCCGGATTAACCGATACCATCATTAAAATTAGAAATAAATTTAAAACATTTAATGAAACATTAACTTTAAGTGAAATTGTTTTAAGAGTAAAAGGGTTTACTTTATTGGAAATGGTGACACTTTCAGATTCAATAGTGAGAAATTATGGTCGGATGTTGTATTTAATTGATTCCTTTTCTGGATTAACCGATACCATTCGCAAAGCCAGTACTAGAATCTTTAGGGATACTACTAATTTATCCGATGTAATACGCAAATTTATTGATGGTTTATTAATTAATCCTTGGAATAAAATTGTCAAAACAGTGGCGGTATTCTCAAAGATTCTGAAACCAACTGCCACCTATTCTAAAACCGCCAAACCAACTGATGTTTGGACCAAGGATAGCAAGCCTTATTAAATGTATAATTAATTATGGCAAAAGAAAATATAATCCCTCTTCAAAATTTTAATCATGGTGGGTTAGCTGATTCTCGATGGTCCGGTGCTACAAACTCATTATATAAAATAACAGGGATGGATCCTCATACTACTCCGGGGCTTCTTAAAGTGGCTCAAAAGATGACCAAAATTAGTGGAACTGATATTGATGAATTTTGTAAAGAAAAAGTTGTCTCTTCAAATGGTTATGTCTATTGGTTCTCGGCTGATAGTGGCAAAATTTGGGAACAAAAATTAAGCGATAATAGTTTTACTTTGGTATTAACTACGACCGCCGCCGCCGGTGAAGTAAAGTGTACCGGAGCTTTCGAATATAATGGTTATATTTATTGGTGTACTGAATCGAAATTACATCGGATTGCTTCGACTAACATTGGAGCTACCAATTGGGCCGCAAACAAAGCCTTGAATTGGGCTACCTTTTTAAAGACAGATAAATTATTCCATCCCCATGTTGAATTGAATGGTGTTGCCTATATTGGCGATGCCGAATACATTGCTCAAATTGATCAGGATACTTTTACCGGTGATGCCTTAGATATTCCGGCCCCATTGAGAACAAAATCACTAGGAAAATGCGGTACCGAATTATTAATCGGTACTTGGGTGACTGATACTATAACCTCAACGAGAATAATTAAATGGAATACTTACTCAGTTTCTTTCTCAACAACCGATGATATTCCCGAAACTGGCATCAACGCTTTCATCCCGGCCGATAATTTTGTTTTGGTCAATGCCGGTATCGCCGGAAACCTTTACGCTTATGACAGTTCTACCAACTCACTAGAACTCTACAAAACGATCCCCGGTGATTACTCTCCTACTAGCTATGGATCAATCAATCCGGCATCAGTGGGGAGCTTAAATGGACAGATTTTAATGGGTTTTAGTAATGGGAGTGGAAACCCTGCGGATCTTGGTGTGTATCGGATCGCTCGGCACGATAACAAATATCCTTATATTCTTGATTTTCCCTATCCTATTTCGGAAAGGTCCGAAACTGATTTTGTCACTACAAATGTTGAAATTGGCGCTATCGCAGTTTCAGGGTTTAATGTTTTTGTAGCTTGGAAAAGAACAGTAATAGGAACGCCAGACACCTATGTTTATGGAATTGATAAATTGGATTGGTCCTTAAAATTAGATCAGGCTTATATTGAAACCCGAATAATGTCAATTACTCGTGAACAATTTTCAACTGTTTCCAAAATAGCTTTTGCTTTTTACCAAATTCCAACCAGTTGCTCATTAGCTTTTGAATACGACAAAAATTATCAAGGTTATGTCGATATGGTGATGCTCAAAGATGTTGATCGAAATATAGTCACTGCCGAAGAATGTCCCGAGGCTTCGGTATTATCAATTAGAATCACTTTTACCTCAAGTGGCAATACTTCGCCATCTATTGAAAGTGGTGCGGTATTCCTCGAATGAGTATAGTAAACGCGTTTAATGATGTTACCGATAAAGGCATAGGCTCATCACCACTTCCGGTGACAACTTCTTTAATTGATCTTCAAGAACTAAAAATAGGTACCGGCGCTCGATCTTGGAAAGCTGATTCATCAGGTTTTTGGCTTGGTGCTAATAAATTTGCCGATGCCCCTTTTAGTGTTGATATGGATGGTAATGCTCGAGCCTCTTCGATTAATCTTGCCGGATCCGGATATACCAAAATCAATATCTTTAAACAAACTTCTATTCCTGTTTCAATCTCGGTGGGTGATCTTTGGTTTGATACGGATGATGGCAATAAATTATATCGGGCCGGATCAGTTGGTGCCGATACCATTGCCACCGGTGAATGGGAATTGGTGGCCTCAACTGCTACTAGTACTTTTGCTCAAAATTCTATCCCCACCTCTACTGCTATTGGTGATATTTGGTATGACACAGATGATAGTAATAAACCTTATAGAGCCGCCGCAGTGGGCGCTACAACGATCGCCGCCGGTCAATGGGTACTTCTAAATGATTTGAGAGCCGCTGATGCTTTACTCAAAGCCGGATCATCACAAAACCTTACCGGAGATATTTTAGTTGGCGATGCAAATATAAAAATTGATGGTGCCAATAAAAGAATTTTGATCAGTGATGGTACTAATGATCGGATTCTCATTGGATACCAATCGGGAGGATTCTAAATGGATTGGGGAATGAAAATTAGTAAAGAGGGATTTGATGTAAAAACTTGTACTGACGATCAATTGGTTTTTACTTCGAAACTTCAAACATTAAAGACTAAAACAACCGGAACGATAAATGCTTCCGGAGTTCAAACGGTGGCTCATGGATTGGCTTACAAACCTATTTTTTTAGTGACGAATAAAATTGCTACCGGTAAATATTCTTTAGCTTGCGATATGTATAATCGCGCCGGTATTGATTCTACAAATTTGAGTTTAGGATATTCTTGGGCCACAAATTTAATGCGCTACTACATTTTCTATCAGGAGGTATTTTAATGGGAGATTGGGGTGCTAAAGTAACTATAGATGGCAAGGGCGTGACCTCTACCGAACCAAGAGACTACGCTTTTAACTCTTTATATGCTTTAGTAAAAATATTTCAAGAGGGATCCGGTACAGTGACAGTAGCCAACAATTCTTTTGCCACAGTGACAATCGATCACAATCTCGGTTTTATTCCTATTGCGATCGCTTTTTGTGAGAATGTCCCTAGTAGTGGCAATTTTTATGTCGGTGCTTATGCTAGTATTTTTACAGATTCGACATTACTTTCCGGATTAACTAGTATGGATAGTTATGTCACCACAACTCAATTAGTATTAGTTTTTTATAATAATAGTGGAGCCAGTCGCAATTTGAGGTATAACTACCGCATTTTTGCTGATGATGGATCTTAAAAATGACAGCATTAAATTATGGAATCAAAATAGTTAAGGCAGGTAAATCAATTACCTCATCTGATTTGAGGGATATAATAATGTCCTCAAAATTTACAATGTTAAAACAACATAGTACTTCGACAGGTTCGGCAACATTTAACCCTAAAGACACAACAAAATATGTAGATTTTACTCACAACCTTGGATATGTCCCATTTTTTTTAGCCTATATGAGTTGTAGTAGCATGGAGGATGGCAAAGAAAGAATGATCCCTGGATATACTTGGGCCTCTTTTCCGGCATCAGGTGACGAATCAATAACGGGATTTTCCAATGCTTACGCTAATTCCTCAATAGTTAGATGTTCTTTAAATTTAACCAATCCTTATAACCAAATTAAAATTCTTTATGATCAACTTTATTGGGAATTTTGGAGTGGTGATGCCGGAATAGTTGTAGGTAATGCCGGAGGCGGCGGTAAAAGTACTGCTTATAGATTCCCTGCGGTGCCTCTCACTAAAAATCAATCCATAACCGAAGCCAATATGGAAATTAAAAATGTCTTTTCGGGAGATGGAGCCGCTAACACAAAATACACCGTCTATGGTATTGACGAGGATAATGTGGGTGATGTTGATATTGACAAGGCAAGAACTGATGCTTATGACAATAGAGAGCAATCTAAAGTTTCAGGGTGTTTTAATTTTGGTACTGACTGTTTAGATCAGGTTAGGGAAATTATAGCTAGAAATAATTGGGCCAGTGGAAATAATATGGGTTTTATTATAAAGGAAAATGGTAGTGATTCGGGTAGTTTTATTGATGGTTTTGATGGTACCACCGCAGAATTAACAGTGGTCAAATCGGGTACCATGGTAGTTACCTTTAGAGTTATAATATTTAAGGACAAAATACTATGATAATTTTCTATGACAAACTTACAAACGACATCTTCGGAGTGATTGATGGTCGAGTTCACGATGATCCGGAGAATCAAATGGTTAAGCCGGAAAATATGGATGTTTCTAATGTTGGTAGATATGTGGTCCCTTTCAAACCAAATTTTATTGAGGTTGAGATTCCAATAGAAAAATGGTTTTTAAAGAACAAAAAAACTCTTGAAGTAGAGAAGAGAGTTGTTGGTACCAAAAAAGAAACTGTTACCGATGGCATGGTCCCTGATGTAGAATTTGCTCAATTGATATTAGATTTTGAATCAGGAAAAGAAAATATCTACAATTATCGTGTAGAATTAAGTAACGACAAAGTGGTGGGTTTTATTAAAAAATAAAAAATATGGGATTATCTAAAGATGAATCAATCGCACAGTTCGGTTCTGATAAATGGACAGGTTGGGGACAAACCGAAGCTACGGCCAACGCCAAAGCATTAGGTGTTCTTGATGCTAATGGAAAATTAGCCGCCCCAAATTTAGATGCCTCCTCGGTCAATTCAAGCAGTGGATTAACCACCTATCTCGATGACTATCAAAAGACCTTGATGGAGAGTTTACAAACTCAACTCGATAATGTTCCCTCTACCGCCGAAATAGTAGCCTCAATTACCCCCAAGACTGCCGCACCAACTCCAATTAATCGTGTTCAATTGTTGGAAGAGCAAAAAACAAAATATGGTGTTACCGATCTCGAAACTCAACTAAATGATCTCAAGGCCCAAGAAGCCACAATCAATGCCGATCTTCGAACTGTCACTGGAGCCGAAACAGATAAACCAGTGGCTTTAAATGTAATGTCCGGGAGAATGACGGAAGAACAAAGACAGGCACAAGTTAAATTAGATTATCTTAATGTCCAAAAATCTGTCTTAAACGACCGATTAACTACTGCCTATAATGCCATCAATACTTATATTAATTATGCCGGTCTCGATTATAACGATGCTAAAGCGGCTTACGATACGGAATTTAGCCAAAATTTACAGATTCAAAACCTTTTATCTTCAAATCGAACTGAATTATTTAGTGCTACCAAAGCCGTTTTAGACGAAGCAACAACCATAAAACAAAACGCTATCGATAATGCTCGGGCTAATTTGACTACTATTGCCAATGCTATTACTAGCGGAAATGTAAATATGGCCGATCTATCTGATGATGAAAAACTACAAATACAAAAACTCGAAATTCAATCCGGATTGCCAGTTGGTATTATTGCCGCTATGAAAGAAAAGGTAGATCCCAAAGCTAATATAGTTTTCACCACTTCAAATAATGGTGTGACTCAGGTTGGTTTTAGAAACTCCGATGGTACTATTTCTGTTCAATCTTATGGTAAAGATACTTCTAAACCATCAAGCACAGAGACTAAGGCGGCGGCAATTAATCAGATCAAAGCGGCCGCTCAAGCCGGTGAATCATTTTCCGATATTCTAAAAGTTTATTCCGGAGAACTCGATGCCAATGACATTTACAGTACCTACAATGCTTCTAGTAAGTGGGGACCAGTTCAAATTGGTACAGATAAAGTAAATCAACAATATACAAAAGAAGAATTAACCGCCCTAGGAATAACTTTGGGGAATACTAACAACACTCAACCTATTATAAATATTGGAAAATAATTAAATGGGAGCCTACGAAGATTATTTAAAGAAAAAGAAAGCAACTATAGCGAGCAGTACAACACAGAATCAAAGTGTGACGACTACTCCTACAACTACTCAGACATCAAAAAAGACTGTTACTACTCCGACTCCTGCCAAAGCACCGGTCAATTCTTCCTATCAAGAATATTTAAAAAAGAAAAAAACAATTATTGTTGAGAAACCAAAACAAACTCCATCTCAAGTGGCCGCAGTTGAAGTAAAGAAACCAGTCGAACAATTGCAAACTAAACAAAATATATTCCAAAAAATTGGTACCGGTATTTCAAATATAGTCGAGAATCTAAGTGGTAAAAAAAAAATACAGGATCAATTGGGTGCTACTCCGCTTGAGACTCCAAAAATAGACACTTCCAAAATTACTACCGTCACCTCTCCAATTGATGTCATGGGTGGCGCTAATGTCGCGGATCAATCGGCCATGACTACTATTACCCGAAAGAATGTTTTTGATCAAACCATCTCTAGTGGATTATTAAAAGTGGCCAACGAAATGGGAAATAATGGAAACAATTTAATTGATACCGGCATATCAATGATTCAGAAAAAGATTGAAGAAAAGCCTGAAAATTATAAATGGTTAGTTACTGCTCAAAAATTTGCCGAAGATACCCCATTTATAGGATTAAATAAAAGTCCAGTATCCAAAGGTATTACTCAAGGTGTGGCTAAAACATTATTAGGATCAAGTCGACAAGTTCAGGAAACATTTGATAAAAGATTAGTCCAACCAGTTACCTGGGAGGGAAAGACACTACAGACAGTCGGTGAGGTAGTCGGTGGCATACTTCCCTATCTAGTTGGTGGATCTGCCCTCAAAGCGCTTGGAGCCGGTAAAGCAATGCTACCGGTCCTCTTTGCTACTCTTGGTCAAACCTCCGCCGGTCCGGATACTACCCTTACTCAAAGATTAGAAATACTACCTATCGATGTTTTAACTGGATATGTTTTTTCCAAAATTCCTTTTGTCAAAGGTTTGGGTAGACAAGCGTGGAAATCAATTGGATTGACTTCATCTACAGTTGGTATTTCCTCTTTTGATAAAGCATTGGTTGAGGGAAATGATATTAAGACATCGGCTAAAATTGCCGGTATCTCCGCCGCTACTGCCGGTCTTTTCTACATTGCCGGTAATGCCACCGGATTATTAGTAAATGAAAGATCATCAACTAAAAGTACTTTAAAATCTCCACAAGAAGTAAGAGACTTTGTTAATAAAAATAAAGCCGCAGAAACAACTCAAGGAAAAAGTTTACTCGATCTTGCTAATAATGCCGAACAATTGGGAAAGAATATTGAATTTAAAGGAACCTTAACTAAAGAATCTCTATTGTCCGAAGTAATAAAAGGGAAAGGAAATATCAAAGGATCAGTCACTATGGATTATAAATTAGTAGATCAACCGGGAAAAGTTGGCGGTCCTACTCAAAAAACAGATTCACAGGTAATTCAAATGACACCTCAAGCGGCCATGGATACTATCACCGCTTCCGATCTAAACGGTACCCCTGCCGGAGAAAAGTTTATGGCGATCGCAATAGCGGCTCAAAAAACAAACAACTTAGTTAATGTGGATCCAACAGGGACTATCGGAGAGAAAGTTACCACCCCCGGCAATAATACTATTGGTATTGAAATCAGTAAAAATGTAGGTATAGAACCCCCACCAAAGGCCGCAGAAACAACGCCAGTAGAGACACCGGTATCCGAACCAGTCAAAGTAGAAAATAATAAAAAAGAAACAACTCCAACAGAAATAAGATGGCCTAATTCATATCCTGAAAAAGGAGTTAAATTTTTTGCTAGTGTCAAAGGAGACACCGCAAAAATATCTGCCATTGAAATATCTCCAAGCAAACAAAAACAAGGTGTTGGTACAAAATATGTTCAAGAGTTTGAAAAATGGGCAAAAGAACAGGGAGCAACTAAAATAGAAATTGATTCCTATAAAAAATCAACTGGATTTTGGGAAAAAATGGGTTTTACTTTAGACAAAGAGTTTCCGATTATTGGTGGTGTTAAACAAGCCTTTAAATATGGTGTTAAAGAAATAACTCCAACTACAAAAGAGAAAAAGATACCAACCTATAAAAGATTAGGATTTATAAAAGAATATAACGACATGTTTGATGGTAATGATTATTTTCTCAAGGATACAAAAATAGATATTAAAGAGGCTCAAAGCAAAATGGTTGAGTTGTCTAAAAAATATAAGTTCAATTTAAAAGCAAATCCGGATGGCACAATACATCTATTCCATCGAACTGATGAAAAAAACATGGTTAAAATACTAAATAAAGGCTTTAGAGATGAGCAATTGTTTGGTAGTCCTACAACAAAAATTGAATATGGTGGAGTCAATGGGGCCGGTTATTATGGAGATCATATAATAAGTTTTGATGCGGATCCTCGTGACTTAGTATTTAGACAAAATGGTGAATATTATGTCAATCATGGGGCTAGAGTTATTAATATAAAGCAATATCAAAAATCTAAACCAACAGAAAAACAAACTGCTCAAGCGGAAGTAGCTAAAGAAATCAGAAATAATTATCAACCCGGTGAGTTAAGTGAAATTGCCTATTTAAAAAGATTAAGAAATTTAAAAAAATATTCCGAGGGAGATGCAGAGACATTAAGAAAAGTAGCCGGTACTAAAGTTACTGATGTTATCCAAGCGGTCCGAAGAGTTGAAAGTAATCTTGACCTATCAGAAAACGAAGCCCTTGATATTGCCATGGGAGTACCTACTAAAAAAGCGACATCACCAAGAAGTTATCCCATGGCCGACACCGGTGGTTATTCCAATATTGAAAGTGTCCAAAAATCAGTTGAGAATTTGAGATCGATCGAATTTCCGGAATTATTGAGACTCTACACCACCCTCACCAATAAAGTGCCGGTCCTAAAAGTAATTAAATCCTACCTCGGTTATTTAAAAGTTGGCGAGGGTAAAGATGCTCAGATGGCTTTGAGTTATGAAATATTTAAAGATCCTAAATTAGCCATCAAAGTATTCGCCCATGAGTTTGGCCATTTGACAGATTTTTTCCCTGATAAAACAATTAAAAGAGGTAATTTACTTGGCCGGATTGCTTCACTTCGAGGCTATTTAAAACACATGCTACCTGAAAAAATGGGTGGTCTTGGTGTTTTAACTGATGCCGATAAAAAAAGATTGATGAAAGAAGCGAGAAAGTTATCGAAGTTACCACAAAAAGAAGAATATGAAGTAATTATTGGCGACCAAAAAGCAACACCGGCAGAGATATTGGCCATTTGGAATGACACCATGGCCGGAGAGAAGATGCCGGAACTCATGGATTGGATTAAACAATTATCCGAACAACAAAAAATTAGTGTGGTTAAAGGCGCTATCAAAGGTGTCCTACCTGAGTGGGCCAGTTTTGGAGTTGAGATTAAAGAGAAGAGAATTAGAGAGGTTATCAAAAATGCTCCGGCTGATATTAAGAAAAAGTATAAAGAGTTAGTCATGGAGGAAATTAAGAAAAGACGATTATTCCAATTGGAAACAGTCACTAAAGAATTAAAAACTTTGACTCAAGTGTTTTGGAAACCTTTTGATGTCAACATGGATCCGGCTTATACCAAATATCGTTTCTCTTCAAAGGAACTCTATGCCGATGCTATCTCGGTCCTGTTCAACGATCCGGCGCTATTGAAAGAAAAGGCACCTGAGTTTTTTAGGGGATTCTTTAATTACATTGATTCCAAGCCCGAGATCCGAGATAACTTTTTCAAACTTCAAGAAATATTAAATGCCGGTGACGAACAGGTATTCCAAGAACGCTACAAAGCATTGGAAAAAGATTATAAAACTGCCGAGGATGCGTGGTTAGCTCAAGAGATTGAAAAGAAAAATACTAAAGTAAATGTGATCGGAATGCTCAATACTCTATTCAATAATAAAAACGCAGTAATTTTATCCAAAAGAAATGCGGCGCTTAAAAAGGGAATGATCATTGATCCCGAAGCAGATCCACTTTATGATCTCGGTGGCCTTAATTATATGGAGGGTGCTATCAAAGTTTTTGTCCATGACAATTTTCAACCGGCAGTAACTAAAGCTAGTGAGGTAGACAATGGATGGTCCGATCTCGGTAAAATTCTTCAACTTGAAAGAGCTATTTATGAAAGAGGCGAGTTAGCTAACCCAGGTGGTTATGATCCTAAGACGGCTCAATGGACATTGGATAAAATAGAAAAATCCATGGATGCCGAAAGTTGGACCAAACTTCAAGAAGCCAAAGAGTTATTTAGAAAAGGTATGTCGGTCTTGGTAGATAAGGCTGAGAAAGAGGGTTTTTATCGACCGGAGATGTTGGAAATAATGAAAGCCAATAAAGCTTACGCTACATTTCAAGTCCTTGATTATATTGATCAAAAGGTTACTTCAAAAGTTTATCAATCGAAAGGTACTTTAAAAGGCGTGGCTAACCCTGCCACCACCTCTTTGATGAAAATGGTCACGACACTTCGGGCCATGCGCTACAACAAATCTAAGAAGATTAATTTAGCTTTTATTAAGGAACTCGGGGAATTGGAGCCGGCTAAAACTAGATGGAATGGTAAAGCCAAAGTACCGGCCCCACCAAGAGATAATAAAAAAGAATTAGTAACCGCGATCGTTAATGGAAAAATCCAAGGATATTATGTCGATAAAGATGTGGCTCAAATTTTGAATCATACCGAAGAGCCAACATTAAGAAAATTAGGAACAATTACCAAACTTTTAACCCAAACAAAAATATATCGGCCACTATTTACTTCTCTTAATTTAGGTTTCCAACTCTTCAATTTCTCAAAGGATTTTCAAAGAGCATGGCGCAATATGCCGGATAAAACTATTGGCCAAGCCTTATTGTCTTTTCCAAAATTAATTGCTAATTATGTTAAAGCGGCACCGGCGGCATGGTCCAAGGCAGTAGGTACCGAAGCCGAAATAGTCCGAGAAATGGAAGTTAATGAAATTTTTGGATTAAATATGAATGACCTCTATGGCTCACCAGATCCGGGTGAAGAAGAAGTAACCAGAGTTTTGAGAAGAATTGGGGTAGTCCCCGGTCTTGAGGGCCGGTCCAAATTGAAAACATTATTGAAACCTATTACTTTTATTTTCGATGGCATTGAAACAATCGGTAATTTTATCGAAGCTTTGCCAAAAATTTCCGGATATAATATGCTCAAAGCCAATATGCCAAAAGAAGAATTGGCTAACTACATTCGAAACTATATTGGATCCCCCGACTTTTTAACCTCCGGTAGTGCGACTCCGATCTCAAACAACATCGCCATATTTTCCAATGCCGCTAAAGAGGGTATTAAAGGAGACATCAACATGTCTTTCAGACCTAAGACTAGAGGGGCATGGTGGTTTAAATCTATACTCGGAATGTTACCAAAATTGATTCAGATTGCCGGAGCCTTGGGTTTACTCGGTTTGGGATACAAAAAGATGCTTGACTCAATTTCTGAGTACGATAAAACCAGTTACAACATCATCCCTCTTGGCATCGATGAAAATGGAAAAACAATTTATATCCGCGCGCCTATGGACGAGACCGGTAGATTCCAAGGAGCAATGCTTTGGAAAATGGCCAATCTCTTTAAGGGTGGTGATAAACAAACCCTAATGAATAACCTTACTGATATTTTTAGTTTATGGTCCGGACAGTTACCAAACCTCACCCCGTCAATCACCGGTCTCCAAGCGCTATCAGTTTACCTTTCAGGCAATAATCCTTGGGATGGATTCAGAAATAGAAATATAATTCCTGAGACCACATTTAAAGCCGGATATAAATATTCTTTCCCGGTGATGCTTCAATGGTTACTTAATAATCAGGGTGCTAGTGTTGTTTTGCCTGCTTATAAAAGCGAATCCGGAATGACCACCTTAGAACAAATATTAAATTTTCCGGTACTTTCCAATCTATTAGGTAGGTTCGTAAGAGTATCTGATTATGGTCAACAAGAGATCGATGCCAAAATTAAAGCAGAGATCGAACAAAAGAATGCTATTAAAACTTTAACCCGAAATGAGGTCATTAAGAACGCTATCGAACAAAAAAGAGGTCCAAATTTATCTGATATTGAAAAGGTACTCGGCCATAAATTAGATACCAATAGTAAAGATGATGTCCAAGAGGTCTCCAATTTAATGAAAAAATACGAGATCGAGAATTTAAAAGGTAAAAATGTTTATTTGGATAATTTGATCTACGCTACTTCAAACGAAGCCAAAGTCCAAATGCTTCAACGCTACCAACAATCTCTTTCCGGACAGGAATTTTATGATCTCTTGAAAACTGCGAGCGAATACAAAGTGGTGAGTAATGAGGCCCTCAAAGACTTTTCTGAATTAAAACCCTTAGAGAAAAATGATTTACTTAATTTCAAATTAGTTAAAGAGGCTCATGCCGCCGAGGGAATTATGGGGACCAACAAAGATCTCACATGGACTAAAGATATTCGAACCGGATGGCAACAATTCTTAGGTGCCGTTTCCAAAATTATTCCCGGTACTCAAAAATATGAGAATCCGATCGAGGGAATCTCGGAGAAAAATTTAACTAATTTCGAAAGAAAAAAATACTATGAAACCATGTTGGCAATTCGCCAAGAGGATACAGATTGGTATTATAAAAATATTGGTAATGAGGTGGAGAAAAGAATTTTAGGATTTGATATGGGTAGTGAAAAAGATTTTAGAGCCGCAGTCGAGAAGAAAGCAATCGCCGACAAGACTATCACCGGATCGGCCAGTTTCTACAATCCTACGAACCCTGATGAGACCAAGGCCGGTGGTAATGGTATTGGGGCCTATGGTAGAAAAATAGAATCCGGATCAGTGGCCATGGGTAATAGACAATTTCAAACAGATCTTAAAAAAGGAAAAATGATTTATATCAAAGTTGAGGGAATGGAAGATGTCACCACCCCCTACGGGAAAGGTATTTTTAGAATCGATGACACCATGAATAAACGCTATGCCGAGACTAATAATATTGATTTCAATGCCGCCGATCTAAATAAAGCAAGAAAAGACAAAGGCAGATTCAATATTAAATATCAAATTTTGACCGATTTTAACCCTCAATAAAAATGTATGGGTTGTCATTAATAATTTAAAACTGTAATATTAATATATGAAGAATATTGTTATCCAAGCCGGTCACATTAATTGCCAAAATAATATTGATGTAGGGATAAGAAAATCTACCGGCGCTCCCGGAGAACAAGAATTAACCAAAAGAGTTGCCGATATGACCTCTTCAATGCTTCGAGATCGTGGCTTTGCTGTCATTCAAACCGATGCCAATGCCAATTCCGATAAAAGTATCACCGAAAAAGATTTTGATTTATTTTTAGCCCTCCATGGTGATGCGGATGCCGCCAATGATCAGGGTGGTGGCATGATTGGATCCGGAGACAAATTAGTAGATCATTCATGGGTTAGAAGTGCCGAGATAGCCTCTATAATGAAAGGTGTTTATTTTAAAGAATCCGGTATTGTCGATAAGAATTTTGTAACCACTGGAATGACAAAATACTACATGTGGAAATATTTAACTGCCAAAACCCCTTGTGTTTTATTAGAAATGGGACAGGTCCAAGATTCACACGACAAAGTTTTACTCGCCGACACTTATTTAATAGCCTCTTCAATAGTTCGAGCAATCTGTAAAGTATTTGGTGTCCTATATGATTTACCAGACACGACACCAGTAGTTGATACTCCCCAAGTAACTCAATTAAAAAAGGATCTCCAAGAGGCAAAAGATGCCTTAGCCAATGCCAAAGTAGATTTCGCAAGAAAAATAGCAGATAAAGAAAACGAGTGCCAAAAATATATTGATATACTCAAACAAATATCAGTTATTTCAACATTATAAACATGGAATTAACCGAAATAATAAGTTTAATAATTTCTCTGTTAACACTATTGGGAATAATATTCGCCGCCTATTTTTACTTTAAAAATCCTCAAGATAGATTGGAAAAGAAACAACTCATAAATGAGGAGAGAGACAAAGGAAAGGCAACTGTAGTTGAACAAAAAGAAGTCGAGGGAAAGGCCGCTATATTAGCAAAACAATTTGAATGGTTTATGGATGTTAATAATAAGAAATTTGAAGATATGGGCAAGAGATTAGATGAAGCCTTTTTGTTAGCCTCAAACCATACCAATACCGTTGATACAAAAGTCGATAAATTAATTCAGTCCTCTAATTTGATGAGCAATGAAATCACTAGAATGGCAACTATTATTGAAGAAAGAATACCTAAAAAAATTTGTTAAAAGTAGTAGAATTAATTAATTATTAAATATCAAAAATATGGAAAACTTTTTAAGTACCAAATTTGTTATAGCTCTTTTATGTCTGCTTATAGTTTCTGCCGGATTCTTTATTGGAAAAATATCAGCCGAAATATTTATGCCTTTTGTTCTTGGAATCTTAGGAATTATTACTGGTGGAAATGTAATCAGTAAACAGATCAACAAAGACTCTGCAAACTAAATGAAAGATAACAAAGAAATTCAGGTGTGTGATTTGTGTAAACCAATTGCTACGGATATTGAAAAAGAAGTTGGTAATTATCGAAGAGATTTTGAGCAGATAGTCAAAGATCAAGACTGTTTACTTCACTATAGTTGCTTACCATTAATTCGTCTTCGAGCTAAACAGGATGAACTTAGAAAAACAGCCTAGTCCATTCTGTCCGGCCTTTTGTAGCTTTGTTAAAGCCCGTAGTTTTGAATGTCAACAATATACCGAATGTAATCACCTTAAAGACAAAGAAATCAAACCGGAGGTAGTAGAAGTGTCTATTTGTGGTCAATCTAAAAGAGTTACTATTGTTGGTGAGAATGATGTTTTTAAACCGGTTTATTATTTAGAGGATGGATCAATGTTGCCGAAAAACTATAAGATTTTTTCAAGAATTAAAAAGTGATAGAATAAATTGTGATCAAAATTAAACAGAATCAACAACAAGATAACCGCGCCCAATGAGGGAGATCTTATTGTAATTCAGATGATCCCCTCGAGAGAGGGGTTTTTTATTGCAATTCGGTTTCGGCTAATGGTAGGCCAAGTGTTTTTGGAACACTTTATTTTAGTTCGAATCTAAAAACCGGAACAAAGACCTATTAATTTAATGGCAGAATATCGGCTTGTCACGCCGTTAGCAAGGGTTCGATTCCCTTATAGGTCGCCCTGTTGTAGCTCAGTGGTAGAGCGGTCCCCTGTTAAGGGAAAGGTCGTGGGTTCGAATCCTACTTACAGGGCAACGGATAATTAAAAGTGATATTATTATTTTGGTCATAGGCGACTTCATTGACAGTACCCACCCGATCAGTAGTGGGAATATAACTACTGAATGATTAAGTCAAAAATCATAAAAATACCCCGAGCAATCGGGGCTTTTTATTGGAAAAAAGAAATACCCCTTGACACCGAAGTGGAGCAAGGGATATAGTTTTAATTGCCGTAAAAACTATGAGAATTATACTCCAAAACAAACAAATCAATCAAGTATTATCGCCCTCGACATGCGTAAGCCCTCGAGGGTTTTTTGATATCTCGATTCAAAAATTTACTCTAAAGATACAGGGAAAGGTTATTGAATTTAAAGGGAAAGTTTATTTGCCAATATGAAGAAAAAAACATCAGAATTGTTTGAGGGACCTAATTCATCTTTACATAGAGCGTATGACAATGCGATCGCCACTACTGATACTTTGACAAAAAAAGATATTGAAATGGCTATGTCGGTACTTAATAAAAATCAAGGCGATCGAGATCGGGCCGCTACTCATTATTTGGTCCTACCAAAAGAATATAAGAAATATAAATCAATTGTTAAAGAGTTTGTAGAGATGTATCGAAAGAAAGGAATCATTGTAAAAGTAATTTATCAATATGAAGTTAAACACTGCGAAGCATCCATAGCAGTATAAGATCGTGCAAAACGACACTAGAGGCTTTTAGAAGCAATTAGAAGCTTTTGGGAAAAGGTGGTTGAGAGTGAGGTTGGTGTAGCCAAATGTTTACACCCGACACAAACGGAATGTAACCTCTCTCTATCTCTCTATTCCGGAGAGGTAGGGAGAGGTATATCTTCTCCAACCGGAATATATTTAAAGTTATTAATAATATAAAGAATAATAAGTATGGAAAAAGAAAAGAAAAAATGTCTGGTAATTGGTTGCCAAAACAAATGTTTTCTTGATCTCCCTTGATGTTGGTTCCACTTAATGAGATGGATCAATAAAAAATAAACGGTGGCGAATCTAAATTTTGAGCCCCATAATGGAATCGAACCACTGTCGGAAGTTTACAAAACTACTGCTCGACCACTGAGCTAATGAGGCAAAATAGGGATGGAAGAGGTGGCGACCATCCCCACTAATAATAATATCGGAAATCAAGATTAAAGTCATCTTTTTTTGGTCCGGAAATTTGATCTATTGACAAGGTTTATTTATTATCATAATATAGATTATCAAAGAAGTAGAACATTGAAAAATTGATGGTTCGCAAGGCATTTCGGTAGTGGCTCCTCTAAGAACATGGCTGAGATGCTTTTCGAGTTATTAATTAGCTCATTTAAAATTAGAGATTAAATGAAGGAGTGGCGGAAAAACAAGAGACGCTTTGGGAGTGATGTCCCTAGACGAAAGTGGCAATCAACCAGCTTGAGGTGAAATATATTTGGCCAATATAAATTAACTGAATAGTTCATATAAGGTGATTAGTCCTTACCTCCTTCATCTAGTCTCTAATTAATTATTTTTTTAAAAGGTGGCAAAATGACAGAACAAAAAACTGGTATTGAGAAAGCAAGAGAAGTAGTTAATGGTTTTAAGTCCGAGGATAAGGAAAGAACGGAAAGAGAAAAAGCTAGCATGGAGGAATCTATTATAGCTTTAAAAAGTGATCCGGCACTGGCGGCATTTATGAATGAAAACTCCAAGATGGGATCTGAGAATATTCAACCTACCATACCCTCATTGAAGCTTCATGTGGCTAATAAAAGTGTTGGTGATGAATTGGCTAATGGTGAAGAACCAAATGATGGTTGGTTTTTCTACCCTAAAACAAAACAACAATTTCAAAATCCGATCATTCATGTTTTAAGTATTAGTAGAAAATTTTATACCAAATCACTAAGTAAGAAAAAATTAAAAGAGGGTAAGAATGACTTTAACCAACTTTTGAGCGGTGTAATTGTAGATGATGGAGAATATTTACCTTTTATAATGTATTTCACTAGTAATAAATTGCGTAATCTTTGGAATTTTGCAAAGAATATTCAACCTTATACCCACAATAAACCAGTCTCAATTCCTATGTTTGCTTTATTGGTAAAACTTTCTTGTGAAAAAATCCCTGTTGAATATGAGGACGATGATGGAATGAAGAAAAAAACCACTGCCTCATTGGTTAAATTTGATTTGATTAAAAATGATAAAGGGAATCCAACACTGTCAACCGATCTTGGTGAATTAACCTTTTTAAGAGATTTATTGGTCCAATCAGAGGATGCAGTCAATATTTTAATTGATTCAAGAGATGTCGGAGAGTTTGGAGACAAAATTAAAACTATAGAAAATGGAGGTTATGGAACCGACACCCGAAATATTGATGTTATAGCGGCTGAGGATGCTCCACCGGCACTAGAAGAGGGTGAGGACGATCATGGTCCCATGCCTTTTTAATTGGTAATTGAAAGGCCCTCCGAGCAGGTAGGGCCGAATGAATTATTAATTATTAAAAATTAAATAAATGAAAAAAAATAAAAGTAGAGTCAAAGTAACGGCCGAAATTTATAACTTTATCAAAGGTCATCTCGCCAATGAAAAATCGAGAGTTGACATTATTTTAGAGGTCAAAAAAGAATTTAAAGTTAAATTAGGATTATCTACTTTAAGTTTAATTGCTCGAACTGAAAATTATTTAGAGTATTCGACCATGCCTAAATATCACAAAAATCAAAAGGATCGAACATTAAGAAACACTGAAAAGAATGATGTAGAAATAACTCCGGTGGAAATTAATCAAGATGGCGCGGCCTTAAATGGTAACGAATCAACAGCTTTATTTTTCGCAGTTTTAGCGATGTTATTTATAATCGGTTTATTTTTCGGTAATTTAATAACTAAACAAATTTTTTAATATGAAAAAAACTCACAAAGAAAAAATCGCGATCGCCAAAAACATGATCACCCAAAAATTAGGTACCGGAAAACATGGAGGTCGAAGAGTCCCAAATGTTTCTATTTTTAATAATGAGAAGTGGGAAGCGCGATTCAAAGCAATCAAATTAAGAGTGGCTAGAAAAAATGCCGCTATTAGAAGAGCTAAAGAGGAGAAAAGAAAAAATGCCGCCAATCGTTGAAATCACCCTTGCCGGATCCGGGATAGTTGTCACCATACCAAAAGTGTATGAGTACGATAAATGTCGAGGGTGTGGCTCTGATGATCTCGTGTGGGCCACTACCCGGAATGGAAAGGCTATGCCAATTCACTGGACCGAGACTGGATGGATATGTCATTTTGAAGATTGTCCAAAAGCTGATAAATTTAGAAAAGGAAAAAAAGAATGAGAATTTGGCATCAAGATCTAATTCCAAAACTTTGTCAAAAACATCTCTGCGCAATGTGGAGAGAGGGTTTGGGAATGTGGAAAATTTTGAGCGAGAACAAAAAAGGTTATCAAAATCACCCTGCAACAAAAGAATTTAAAAATCACCTAGATATGTTGTGGGAAAGACTATATGAAGTCAGAGATGAAATGATCAAGAGAGGATATCATCCAAAGACTTTACCCAACTTACGCCACACACCTCAAGGAGATAATTGTTGTGTAGGTTTTCCAATCCCTTGGCAAACTCTAGAAGAGCAAATTGAAGTTATCCGTTTAAAAAATTGTAAATGCAAAGTATGAAATACCGATATATAGCCAAAGCAACACCGGAAAATTACTATCTCCAAACTAATGATGTGGTGGCAATATCTGTCGGATATATTATTGAATTGAATAGAGTCGAAGTTTTTGGTCCGGAGTGGGCTAAAAAGATTTATCAAAGTTGGATTGGTTTTAATAAAGAATGGCAAGCATTGACAGAATTAGAAGAAAAATCAGTGGAATACTACGAGAATAAATATAAAAAGAAATTAATTCCTAGATTCAAAATTGAAATGAAATTGTATGAGGGTCCCAGGGTATTAGTAAATGGAAACTATTACAATACCACCGACATGGATCAAAAGGCAATATTAGACTTACTAAGTGGATTGTGGGGCCATTTAACAAGAGGAGCCAAGGAAGTAGGCGGAGATAAAATATACACTGTTAGAAGTCCTTTTATGAGCCGGATGAGTCAATTTGAAGAGGGAAAACAAACTCTTTGTATTGGTCTCGATATGATGGCTTTGGGAAAATCCGATCTATATAAATGTTATTTGGGAAAAAATAAAAAAACTTATTACGAAATTGAATCTAAAAATGCGATCAATTTAGCTAAAAATTATAGATCAGTATGGACCAATAAAGCCGGGAGACAGGTATCAATACTACCACTAAAAGATTTTAAGCGAGTTGATGTCGAGGTAAAAGAAGAAAAATTAGTTGATCCAAAATTTGAGACAGAAATAAAAGCAGAATTTAAACAGGAGAATTTAATATGAAAACAACCCGACAAAAAAGACCAGATAGAGTGATATGTAAGTGGAACGGATATGAAGTTGAATTGATAAAGAATAAAATTTATATATCAGACCGAGATGGTGAATTTTCCGTATATCCCCTATCTGAAATTCCTAATCTTATAAAAGCACTTACCGAAGTGTCTAGGGAGGTCAAATGAAAAAATATTATGCACAAATAAGTTGGGGTTGGGAAAAAGACAATGGAGACCACAATAATTTTGCTGATTCTGACCACTACAAGGGGGATTTAACTAGAAAGCAATTATTGAATATAATTAAGAAATTCAAAGACCTTATCTCTACTATTCCTGAGAAAGAGTGTCCTCATTATGTAGTTTCTGGTGTTACAGACCTTAAAAAGGATTTTGCTAGAGTTTGTCAGATATGTGGTAAAAGATTGCCAGATGTTATCAAATCTCCCTCTCTTGATGGCTTAGAAAAATTACGGAAGATAGAAGAAATTGACTCAAGTGATTTTTTTAAATTGTGCCAAAGAGATAATTATTTTGCTATTACTGCGTTGAGAAATAAACAGTGTGAAGTAATTCGTGGCTATAATGCCATTATTAAAAAGTTAAAATCCCTATGACAAACATTAAACAAGGAGATGACAATGAATAAACAAATACTAGGTAGCACAATTCTAGCCCTGCTTCAATATAAAGGTGAACTTCTAAAGATGGACCTGAAAGGCAAGGGTGCTATCAATGTCCGTAACATAGAGATAGAAAAGATTGATAAACTATTTAATAGTTATCTGAAACAATGAATAAACAATGTCCAAACTGTCAAAGCAATAAAGACTCTGTAGCCATAACTCTCAATAATACTTGTCCTGAGTGTGGTAGAACACTTGACAAAAATTTAAGAGGAATAGATAAACCTATGCAAAGTGAAAAAAATCTATGCAAATCTAAAGAGATAAAGAAAGGAGAGAGGGAAAAATTAATTTACAGGGGAACTGTTGATATTGATGCTAAAAAAACTTACAGTGATGAAGGTCCGGCTTACTATGTCGGTTACGAAATACGGAAGTGGAAATGTTATTTTTGCCATAAGTGGATTACTCAGGTTTTAGTTGATGGAAAGGTTTTATTGGGTGGTGGAACTTCTTATAGTGTATTTGGTGGTAAAAATATGTTTTGTACTAGATGTTGGCGTGTTGTAATGGCAGTTACTCATTGTTATGAAAAATAAATCCCTATGACTAAATCACCAATACTAGCAACAATAGATGGCACAGATATACCTTATGAACCTGATAGTAAATCTATTAAAAATATGGCTAAATTTCTAAAATCAATTAAATCAGAACCTAGCATTACGATTAAACCCTCTAACCGTAAAGCAAGTAAAAATGTTCTACGACAACCGATAGAGAATGAAACAGAAATAACTTGGAGTTGTAGATTTCATCCAACAGAGTGGTTTCACGAAGTAGGTTGTCCTCATATGAAGTGGACTAAAAAACAATTACAGGAAGCATTGGAGACACAAAAAATGTCTAACCTAATATTTATTAAGAACTACTTTATCCCCTCTCCCATAGTCTCTGATAAGTTAAATGTTAAATAGTTGATGTTTTGGTGCAGTGGTGCTATAATACAATTATGAGATTAACAATAACCCTATCAAAAGAAACTTATGAATGGATTAAAACCCAAGCATATTTAAGATTAAAAACAACTTCCGTTGCACAGGTAATTAGAGAAATGTTGGAGGACAGAATTACTAGCGGAGTTGGAACAAATAGAATACCAAAAATGGAACATAATACTGATTCTCCTGAATGCTGGTGTAATCCAACTATACAAGTAATGCCTAATGGAAATAAGTTAATTATTCATAATAGGTAGATTGACCCCACAATCGCAAGATTGTGTATTTTGGACAACCCATCACTTCGGTGGTGGGGTTAGTCTATCTCTGATAAGTTAAAAGTTAGTGAGGAGAAATAATGGCTATTGTATTTGGATTTTTATTATTACTTGGAGTTACTTTTATTTTTTTGTGGGATTTAGAAAATAATCCTATTGTTGAAGAAAAAGAAATTAAGACAAAATATCCTATTACAACGAGTAACGCATACACGGTTACTGGTAAATTTTTTAATTCAAAGGGTATTTGTTCAATCATAGTCTCTGATAAGTTAAAGGTTAAAAAGAAAATATGAGCCAAAAGAATCAAAGAGTAATTAATAAATATGCTAAGCGCTACGGATTGCCAAAGAAGAAATTAATGGAATCTTTTAATAAGTTGAGTGATGATAAGAAGCATGACATCATTAAAAGGACTAAGGAGATAATGTTGATCGGAACTAAATTAATAAATAGAAAGACAAAATGATCTCTTGACAAATTAAGTTATTAATTTTATTATGATAATATAGAAATATGAAAGATGTAAAGATAAACAAAGTTGAATGTAAGAGGTGTGGTTATTCATGGATACCACGCACAGATCAACCAAAAGAGTGTCCTAAATGTAAGGCACTTACTTGGAAAACTGAGAGAAAGATTAAAAAGGCTAAAAAATAAAATGAAAAATAAAGAGGTGGTTAAAAAATATAATGTCAGGCTAACCGAAGAGAAGTTGTTGGTGGCTAAAAGAGTTTTTATGTCTTTTATGAAAGCGGCCGGACTAACCGGAAGCAATAAAGAGTTTGTTCTATTCGAGAGCATCGCTTTTGATGTGGACAAAGTGATTCACCAAAACAAATTGTGCCATGATCCTAAATGTAATTTTGAAGAGTATCGAAAGAAGAAAAAATTAATGATTAAAAAGGAGGGTAATTAATGGCTAACAAAATAAAGGTAAAAATATCGGCGGCATTTAATATTAAAAAGGATGAAAAATTAGCTAAATTACTCCAAACAATGATTGATTCTGAAATAAACGATGGGGTATTTGAAAATATAATATCGAATTTAGTTAGAGCAAAAATGTTTTTTGTTAATGCTTATGGTAGTGGTGGTCCGGATAAACTTTGGGAAGATATAATGAGTTCTATTATTGATCTTAGAATTAATGATTATAAAAGGAAAACAAAATGATTAATAAACTATTAGAGGCAGTCATTAAAAAGCATGGAGAAATTGAAATATTTTGGAACTCTACATCGAGAGGTAACTTTCATATTGTATTAGTGGAGGGTTTACCAGAACTTTGTTTTGATATTGAATTAGGTTTAATTAATATTTTATCAAGAGATAAAAAGGAGCGTACAAAATGAACGAAGTATTAGACCAATTATTAGATTTTCAAAAACAATTTACTATCATCAACGGTAATAAGAAGAGCAGTCCTTTTGTAAAAATGCTTTGCAATTTTTGTTTATTTGTTATCTCGGAGTTGAGAAAAAACTACGAGAATTAAAAATATGAAAGTAATTAATACCGAACAACTACCAATCAAAATGTGGCTCAATGAGATTGAGGATGGCGCGATTGCTCAATTGAAGAATCTAGCCAATTTACCTTTTATTTATAAATGGGTTTGTGCCATGCCGGATTGCCATCAGGGGTATGGTATGCCTATCGGTGGCGTTATTGCTACCAAAGGTGTGATCATTCCTAATGCGGTAGGTGTAGACATAGGATGTGGTATGTGCGCAGTTAAAACATCTCTAATCGAAATAACTCAAAATCAATTAAAAAAGATAATGGGAGAGATTCGAAAAGCAGTGCCGGTAGGATTTGCCCATCACAAAGAAAAACAAAATGAATCGTTAATGCCTGATACTATCATTACTAATATTGGAGCAAGAAATATTATTGCTCAAGAATATGAAAATGCCTTAACTCAAATTGGTACTCTTGGTGGTGGAAATCATTTTATTGAGATCCAAAAAGGGAATGATGATCACATTTGGATAATGATTCATTCCGGATCTCGTAATCTTGGTTTTCAAGTAGCTAAGTATTATAATAATCTCGCTCAAAAATTAAATCTGAAATGGTATTCTAATATTCCAAAATTTGTTGGCGAGGATGGATTGGCCTTTTTGCCGATAGATAGTGACGAGGGTAGAGATTATTTAATGGAAATGAATTACTGTGTTGAGTTTGCTTTGGCGAATCGAAAACTGATGATGCACCGGATCCTTGATATTTTTAGTGGCGTTTTTGAAACCGAGCGCCCGGAGGGATTTAACACCGAGGATATTATTAATATTGCTCACAACTATGCCTCAATGGAGAATCATTTTGGCGAAAATGTAATGGTCCATAGAAAAGGGGCTACTAAAGCTACTGTTGGCACTGTAGGGATTATCCCCGGATCAATGGGGACCAGTAGTTATATTGTTGAGGGTTTGGGAAACAGAGAGTCTTTTATGTAATGTAGTCATGGGGCCGGTCGAAGAATGGGCCGACAAGAAGCTATCCGAACTTTGTCACTTGAGGGAGAACAAAAGAAAATGGAGGGCATTTTGGGCGCACCAAGGACCTCAGATGATCTTCAAGAAGCACCTGGGGCATACAAAGACATTGATGTCGTT
>Ga0172381_10001393_pt1 | contig 28685 bp, 31 predicted proteins | sample Leawel6488metaG_FD_119754 | JGI IMG/M metagenome (GOLD analysis project Ga0172381, IMG submission 119754) | Leachate microbial communities from a municipal landfill in Southern Ontario, Canada - Leachate well 64-88 metaG | ecosystem: Engineered > Solid waste > Landfill > Unclassified | place... | reverse complement strand
TGGTGAACTCGCAGCACGGGATAACGCTTTACAAGGACGCGAAAGTGATGCAGCTTGTGTTCATGCGCCTGGAAAGCGCGGCGCATAAGGGATATGACGGGCAGTACATGGGGGAAAACAGGTAATCGGATGCCTATAAGACAGCCAATCGTCGTAGTGATGGGCCACGTGGACCACGGGAAGACTTCGCTACTTGACGCCATCCGCAGCACCAACGTGGCGAAAAAGGAGGCCGGCGCAATCACGCAGCACATAGGCGCGTCGGAAATCTCGCTCGACGACATACGCCAGTCCTGCATCGCGGCGACGGGCGGCAAGCTCCCGCCATTCACCATTCCCGGGCTCCTTTTCATTGACACGCCCGGGCACGAAAGCTTCACGCACCTGCGCGAGCGCGGCGGCTCAATCGCCGACATTGCCGTGCTGGTGGTGGACATCATGCAGGGCTTCCAGCCCCAGACCATCGAGAGCATCAGGATATTGCGCGAATTCAAGACCCCGTTCATCGTCGCTGCGAACAAGATAGACCTGGTCTCCGGCTGGCACAGCCGGACCGACGCGCAGGGCGCGTGCGGCGTGCTCCCCAACATCAATTCCCAGCCCGAGCACGTGCAGGCGCGACTGGACGAGCTTTTGTACAACCTGGTGGGCAAGCTCTCGGAGCGCGGGATAGAAAGCGAGCGCTTTGACCGCGTGACGGACTTTACCAAGCAGGTGGCAATCATCCCGGTGTCTGCAAAAACCCACGAGGGGCTCCCCGAGCTTCTCCTTTCCATCGCAGGGCTTTCGCAAAAGTTCCTTGAAGCCTCCCTCAAGACCGAGGTGGACGGCGCAGGCAAGGGCACGGTGCTTGAAGTGAAGGAGGAAAAGGGGCTCGGCACCACCATAGACGTGATAATTTACGACGGCACGCTGCGCAAGAACGACGAGATAATATTCGCAACACTGAACGGCCCCTGCAAGGCGCGCGTGCGCGGGCTCCTCAAGCCGAATCTACATCCGACGGGCGATGGCGACAAGTACGAATACGTTGACGAGGTGCACGCAGCCGCGGGGATAAAGATTTACTCGCCCGGGGTGGAAGGCGCGCTTTCAGGCTCCCCCCTCGTGGTGGACGACGGCAACCCGCAGACCGACCAGCTTGCGGAAATGTACGACATGCTCAAGAACATCATGTTCGAGACCGACAAGAACGGCGTGATTGTGAAAGCGGACACGCTGGGCTCGCTCGAGGCTCTTTGCAAGCTGCTGGCGTCCCAAGGCGTGGAAATACGGCGCGCCTCCATCGGCAAGGTGACGAAAAAGGACGTGTCCGACGCCTCGGTGGTGGCGACGGCGGACTCAAGCGCGGGCGTGGTGCTCTCGTTCAACGTGGACGTGCAGGACGACGCCGCGGACGAGGCTGCGCGCCGGGGCGTGAAAGTGTTCTCCTCCCGCGTCATCTACTCGCTTTGCGACGAATATGTCGCCTGGATTGCGGACGAGAAAAAGAAGGCGGCGGGAAGCGCGGTCGAGCGGCTGCCCCTGCCTGCAAAGATACGCGCGCTTCCGGGCTGCACCTTCCGCGCCAGCAAGCCCGCCATACTGGGCATCGAAATAATCGAGGGCAGGCTGAAAAAGGGCGTGCGGCTCATGGACAGGAAAGGCGAAATCATCGGCGAGGTCCGCGAGATACAAAAGGACGGCAAGGCGGTGAAGGAGACGCACGCCGGCGAGCAGCTCGCAATCTCCATCGAGGGCGCAATCTGCGGCAAGAACGTGTGCGAAGGGAGCGACTACCTGGTGTACATCACGCGCAACGAGGGCAAGGAGCTTGTCTCAACGGCTGCCCTCCCGCCCGGCGAACTGGCTGTTCTTGAGGAGATACTCTCGATAACGGACGCGAAAAGAATCTGATTTTCTAGGCCGGCGGCAGGCACTTAATTATCACTTGCTTGCCCATCTGCCTTTTCGTGATTTGCTGCCCTTCCATATATTGTATGTACTCAAAGCCCATGCTCGGAAGCATAAGCGAACCCGGCGACGAAGTGGAATTTGCGCAGACGGATGAGGCGCCATTGACATACAACGAATTATTTTGTGCTGCGTAACTATACAGCAGTATTGTTCTGTCGCAGGCAAGCCCATACCTGCTGCCCGCGTTAAAATATTTTTCTTCACCAGGAGCCAGATAATAATAGTCGCTGATGTTGTAATAGCCCGCACTTGTGATTCCACATCCATTGCCATAAAACGTTATTGCTTTTCCGCCATCTCCCCCAACTATGGCAGTTAACCGTATTGGATACATGCCAGTATTTTTTATGCGAATGTATGGGCGGGTGCTCCCATCAGCAGAATACGCTTTCGCCGCCCATTCCGTTATCGCAATCGGGGTGGCGGACTGCCAATAAATCTGCGACTGTGTTATCTGCGCGTCCGACGCCATTCCAGGAAAGAAGCCAAGGAGCGCGACTGACACGAGCGCGACAATCAACACAACAGCTAGCAAAACAAGATACTCTGTGGCACCTTGGCCGACCAAGGTGCCTGTAGTTGGCGCAGACGCCAACTCAGCCCCTGAAACAACGGGAAGCCTAGCCACTCAGCAACACCGTCGCAACCTGGGCTTTCTGGGGGCCATTCTGCGCCCGATAGGAGCCAAGGGATTCAAGGTGCAAAAGAAGCGCCTCGCGTATGTTATGCAAAGCTTCGCCGCGGGTCTCTCCCTGCGAAACGCACTCTGGCATGGAAGGCACTTCCACCCAATAGCCTCCCTCGCTTGCCTTGTGCAAAAGAACGCTCACTTTTATTGCCATGATATTATTCTCCGTTGCCTGCTTTTATATTTATTGTAGTGGAATTTCTATAATTCCACTGCTGAAAAACTTCTCTGGAAGTTTTTCATTGTTTCACAGCGACTTTCCCGAACTTCGCGTACGGCTTGCCCGTGGCGGAGTCCAGCCTCTCGAATGTGATTTGCGATATCCTCATGCCTTCGCCGATGGTAACCGGGAATGGCGCGAAATTCACAATCTCCAAAACCTGGTGGTTCTGCGAGCCCGGCATCACAAGCGCCGATGTCACATGCACGGCCAGGCCCATGCGCGCGTAGCGGCTCCTTCCCTCAAGCGTGCCTATCATGTCATGGGGCATGGAGATTTTCTCGCGCGTGATGCCGAGCGCCATGCCGCCTGGCGCAAGCGTGATGGATTTTTCCTTGTGTGCCTCAGTCGCCTCTGTGAAGCTTACGCGCGAGAGGTCAACCGCCTTCTTGCTCGCAACATATTTTTTCTTGAACACCCAGAATTTCCCGTCAAGCGTGAGGTCAACCGAGGCGGAGCCTATCTGGTCCGGGGCAAGCGCGGGCTCGAAAACCAGCCTGCCGTCCCTGATGGCAGCGCGGATGTCGTTGTCTGAAAGCACCATGAAGAAGGCAATCCTGACAAAGAATAAAAAAGCACCTGCGAAAAACGGACATCGCCAAAAGACGTACACAACTTCGATAGCTTTAAAAGGGTTTTAGAAGCATCCTAGACGTCGAAGCCTCAGGCTGGGGATTAAAATGGAGAAAATGAAGAACGAAATCGCAGGCGAAATCACGCTCTCCCCCACCCCTGGCTCCACGATGAAGAAATGGCGCGAGATATTCGCCATCACGCAGGTGGAGCTTGCCGAGACGCTGCAAATCTCGCCCTCCACCATCAGCGACTACGAGGGCAACAGGAGGAAGTCGCCCGGCTCGGGCGTGATAAAGCGCTTCGTGCAGGCCCTTCTCCAGATAGACTCCGAGCGCGGCTCGCCCATCCTTTCCAAGCTTCAGCAGGGCGTGGAAAAGAGCGAGCAGTATTTCGAGCTGCATGAGTTTGCGACCTCGATTTCCGCGATAGACTTCCAGAAAATGCTCAACGCCACCGTGGTGGCGAACGAGGAGCTCATGAAGAGCAAGAAGCTCTACGGCTACACGCTGATGGAATCGCTTAAAATCATACTTGAAATGCCATACTCCCACTTCCCCAAGCTCTACGGGACGATGAGCGAGCGCGCATTCATTTTCACCCAGGTCTCGACGGGGCGCTCGCCCATGGTGGTGATAAGGGTGACGCCCATGAAGCCGTCGCTCGTGGTCCTCCACGGGCTGAAGGAAGTGGACCCGCTGGCAATAAAAATAGCCGAGCGCGAAAAAATCCCGGTCATTGCCACCAACATGGACTTGGCAAAGATAAAAGACGTTCTGAACAAAATCTAGCCTGTTTGCGAGGTAATATTATGGTGCAATCAGTCGGCATTGTAGGATATGGCACGTGCGTGCCCAAGTTCCGCATAAAAAGCGGGGAGATAGCGCGCGTGTGGGGCGAGGAGCCCGACAGGATTTCCAAGGGGCTGGGCATACTGGAGAAGAGCGTGCCAGACGTGGACGAGGACGCCGCCACGCTTGCCGTAGAGGCGAGCAGGAACGCGCTTCTGCTGTCCGGAATAGACCCGCAGGCGATAGGCGCGGTCTATGTGGGCTCCGAGTCGCACCCTTACGCCGTCAAGCCGACCGCAACCATAGTGGCGGAGGCGATTGGCGCCACGCCCGAGCTTACCGCAGCCGACATCGAGTTTGCGTGCAAGGCGGGCACGGCTGGCATCCAGATGTGCATGGGCCTGGTGGCATCCAACATGGTGCGCTACGGCCTTGCAGTTGGCTCTGACACCTCGCAGGGGAGGCCCGGCGACGCGCTGGAATATTCCGCCGCAGCGGGCGCTGCCGCGTTCCTCGTCGGGCGCGAAAAAGGCGAGTTTGTCGCCGAGATTGAGGCGACGTACTCTTTCACCACGGACACGCCGGACTTCTGGCGCCGCGAGCACGCGGAGTTCCCCTCGCACGGGGGCAGGTTCACGGGCGCGCCAGCCTACTTCCGCCACGTGATGGGCGCGACGCAGGGGCTTTTCGAGAAGACTGGCACCAAGGCTGCTGAGTACGACTATTTTGTCTTCCACCAGCCGAACGGCAAGTTCCCCCTCGAAGTGGCGAAGAAGATGGGCATTGACGTCGAGAAAGTGAAGCCGGGCCTGTTCACGCCGATAATCGGCAACACGTACTCCGGCGCATCGCCAATCGGGCTTGCAGGCGTGCTTGACGTCGCAAAGCCCGGCTCGCGCATACTTGTCACGTCGTTCGGCTCGGGCGCGGGGAGCGACTCGTTCGCCATCCGCGTGACCGACGGAATCGTTGCGAAGCGCGAGGCTTACAGGAAAGTAGGCTGGCAGCTCTCGGACTACATCGCCCACAAGGAATACATTGACTACGGCGTTTATGTGAAGCACCGCCGCAAGCTGAAAAGCATGTGATTATCGGTTTAACGGGTTGATACTATGAGAAAAGTTGCAATTGTCGGCGTAGGGATGAGCAAGTTCGGCGAGGAATGGACTCGCGGCTTCCGTGACATGATGATAGACGCGGGAAGCAAGGCAGTCGAGGACGCCAAGCTGTCGGGCTCCGAGATAGACGCGATGTACGTGGGCACCATGGCGCCCGGCTCGCTTGTGGGCCAGGACCACATAGGCGCGCTGGTGGCGGACTACATGGGCCTCACGCCCGTTCCGGCCACCCGCTGCGAGGCCGCGTGCGCGTCGGGAGGCGTGGCGCTCCGCCAGGGCTACATGGCAGTGGCGTCCGGCATACACGACTGCGTGGTTGTCGGCGGCGTGGAAAAGATGACCGACACGCCCGGCGACGAGGTCGCGTCCGCATTGGGCGGCGCAGGCGACCAGGAATGGGAGCTTTTCATGGGCGCAACATTCCCCGCGATTTACGCATTCACCGCGCGCAGGCACATGCTGGAGTATGGCACCACCGAGGAGCAGATGGCTGCGGTTGCCGTGAAAAACCATGCAAACGCCGCGAAGAACAAGTACGCGCACTTCCAGAACGAGATAACGATTGACACGGTGATGAAAAGCAAGTACGTCGCATCCCCGCTCAAGCTGTTTGACTGCGCGCCAATCACCGACGGCGCTGCCGTGGTGGTGCTCATGCCATTGGACAAGGCGAAGAAGGTGTGCGAGCAGCCAATCGAAATCGTGGCCTCGACGCAGGCATCCGACTACCTGGCCCTCCACTCGCGCGCTTCCATGACCTCGCTCAACGCCACCAAGGTGGCTGCGAAAAAGGCATACGAAACCGCGGGCGTGAAGCCATCCGACATTGACGTCGTTGAGGTGCACGACTGCTTCACCATCGCCGAGATAATGGCTATCGAGGACCTGGGCTTTTTCCCCAAGGGGCAGGGCGGGCCGGCATCTGCCGCCGGAAAGACCGCGCTCAACGCAGAGATATCTGTCAACACATCTGGCGGGCTGAAAGGCTGCGGCCACCCCGTGGGCGCCACGGGCATAAAGCAGGCGGTGGAAGTCGTCTGGCAGCTGCGCGGCACTGCTGGCGCGCGCCAGGTAAAGGGCGCCAAGGTGGGGATGACGCACAACGTGGGCGGAAGCGGCGCGACCGCAGTCGTCCACATAATGAAGAACGAAGTTTAGTGAGAACAATGAATAATGTTTGATTTGGGTGATTATGATGCCATCTGAAAATCTTGCAATAACCTGGAGGCGCATACCCGAGCGCTACCGCCTCACCGGAAGCGCGTGCGAGACGTGCAAAACCAATTATTTCCCCACGCGCAAGCTCTGCCCCAAATGCCGCCGCAAGGGAAAAATCGTGATGAAGCAGTTTTCCGGCAAGGGCAAGATATACTCGTTCACAGAGGTGTCGTCCGGGCCGGTGGGCTTTGAGTTGGAAGTGCCTTACGTGCTTGCCATCGTGGAGCTGGACGAGGGGCCCCGCCTCACCGCGCAGGTGGTGGGCGTGTGCGAAAAGGACGTCAAGATTGGCGACAGGCTGGAAATGATTTTCAGGAAGATTATGGAGGACTCGCCCGAAGGGCTCATCCACTATGGCTACAAGTTCAGGCTGCTTAAAAAAGCAAGCAAATGATGCGATGCTGCGGCCCGAACCCGCCCGCGCCTTGCTTGCTAGATGAACTTCACGCCGCAGGACGGGCAGGACATCATGTAGTAGTCCGCAACATATCCGCACATGGGGCAGCGGTACTGCTGCTTCCCTGAAGGTTCCTGCTGCCCGGCAAGGTCATAGCCGCACTTCGAGCATTTCTGCGCGTCTAACGGGTTTGCCGCCTTGCACTTCGGGCACTCAATCCGGAACATGGATTCGATGTGCGTGCCGCACGACGGGCAGCGCTCCATGCCGAGCACCACGTCCGCCTTGCACTTCGGGCATTTTGCCTTCCTGTTCGCGTAAGGCTTGGGCTTGAGGACATCCGATATCAGGTCAAAAAATCCCATGGTGGAAGCTAGCAGGGGTTACATATAAAAAGCCTTCACGCCTGAAAGTTGCGCTATCGACAGACAATGGGCCTGTGGCGCAGTGGTAGCGCGCCTGCTTTGCATGACAAGCCGAGTGAACCTCGACTGTGTCAACGGAAAATTCCGTTGGTTCAAAAAAGCAGGAGGCCGGGGGTTCGAATGCCATCCCAAGGGGGCGCTGCCCCCTTAGTGCGGCGCACCCCAAACCCCCGACGGGGCTTGGGCCGAAATTCCCCCCGGGTCCATTTTTTATTATTCTCCACCTGAAGGGCTAGAAAACATTGAATCTCGCGCTTGCATTTACGGTGTATTCGCGGCTCCATGCATCATTCAGCACGAACTTCTTGCGGCCAACTGTAAGCGAGGCCGTCCAGCCCGTTCTTGACACCGCCGTGCCGCCAATCTCAAGCTCGTTCGCCTTCATCAGGCCTTCGTGCGCATTCTGGTAGCCCCCTGTTATCAGCCAGGTCGTCCCGCGCGCGGTGCCTATCGCAATCGTCTCTGCAATTGAATAGGCTTCCTCCGAGGGCTTCCCGCTCTTGCCATCCATGTGCGTTCTGGTGCATGTGAAGCTCGCGCTTATCTTATCCGTCAGATTAAAGCCCACTGTGACATCTCCCGTGACGCCGCCCTTCATGTACGTCACCCCTGCCCCTGCGCCCTTGAGCTTCGCGTCGTATTTCGGGTTCACCCATGCGATGTCAAACCGGGTGCTGCCCGCCCCAACATTCTTGAAGTCCGCGTCGTATTCAGTGACTCCGAACGCGACATTGCCCAAGTCAAGCTTCACGCCTCCAAAGTTCCTGATGTCCTTGCCGCTTGTTTTCGTGGTCGGCACGCCAACCGTGAACGAAACGGCCTTTCCGTCCCCTATCCTGACGCTTGTCATGTTCACGGCATAAAGCATTTCCTTTGTGCCCGTGGCGCCCGCCGTTTCGGTGTTTACCTTGGCAAGCGACAGCTTGGAGAAAGTGCCGTCGGGCATTTCCAGGCCGACTGAAATCTGGTTGGTTGTGTTGTTGAAGGCATCTCCCGGGCGCAGCAGGTGGAACTTATCCAGCAAGTCAAGCATCTGCACGCCAAGGTCATGCACCTGCTGTCCCTTGTTTGCATCAGTGCTATTTTCAAGGCTGGCGATGCTTTCCGATATCATGTGCATTCCATCTATGATTGTCTTCTGGTTTTCAGTGGTGAGGTCCTGCGCGCCGTTGGCGTATCTGCTGCTTCCATACAAATGGAGCTTGTAGCCGTTGCCAAGGTCAATGCTGCTCTGCCCTGCCATGCGGCAGTGGCCATCTACCAGCCCATCCACCACCACGCGCGTGCTTATCACGTCCTTTATCGAGTGCGCACCGTTGAACATGTACACCTTGGGGTCTGTTCCGCCCTGCCCCCAGTTTATCATGCCACCCATTCCAAACGAGCCTGCGCGGCCTGCGTCGGCTTCCACCTTGCCGACTCCATACTGCTCTCCCCCCATCACCATTGCGTACATCTTGTCGGTGAGAAGCGAGGCTATTCCCATGCCCCCATTCGGGGTTCCGCTGCCGAGCGGGCCCTGGTTCTGGTTGTACGCGCGCTGCTTGCCGTACATGTCAGTCTGATTCTGACCGTATTCAATATACCCTGCCGAAACCACCACCCCAATCTTATCTGCCGGGGCGTCTTTCTTTCCCTTGTTGAACTGCCTGGTTGCCATGCCGAACTTGCCGCCGTCCACTGTCTTTGCGCAAAGCCCTGCAAGCGTTTCAGACCCTGTCTGCGCGCCAAGCACAAACCCGAAGTTGGTGTTGTCCTGGCTCGGGGTCGCAAGGTACGCGCTGTATTTGCCTTCTAGATTCTTTCTGACTTCGTAAACCTTGCTCCCTTCCTGTATGTTTATCCTCGCGCCCGTGCCAAGCGCGGTTATCGTTTTCATATTGCCCTCGCTGAGCGTGATTCCGCTGCTGGAAAAGCTGGTTTGCAACTTGTCGGCGTCCACGCCGTCAAAAATGAGGTCAAGCTTCGCATAATTCGGGGTCTGCTTTACCTCCCCTATTGCCAGCGAGCCGAACGGCAGCGCCCATTGGCTGTGCTCTGCCACGTATTGATGGGCTGAAACCTGCCCGCCGTAGTCGCGGAGCTCCCCATTTATGTTGCAGTCTGAAGACCATTCGCTGTTCTTTCCGCCTTCGCTCTTGTCATGCACCAGCACCTTGAAGTACTGGCCGTTCCTTGAGTAAATCGCCTCGACGTGGAGCCTGTCGCTTCCAGTGAGCTTCTCCCCGTTCTCGCTTGTGCCGGTGCTTGATTGCTCGAATGAAACATAGAGGTTGCCGCCAAACCCGCCTGCACGCAGCTTGCCGTCCAATTCCTTTGTGTCGGTTATCTGCTGCAGCGTCGCGTCGCCGCTTGCTATCTTATCGTCAAGCCAGTGAGTGAACATCTCATATATCCTCGTCTGTCCCATATAGAGGTTCTGGGTTTGCAGGTATGCCTCGTACTTCACCCGGTCCTCCATAGTCTGCCCGCCAACGATGTTCCTGGACGCATCGTATGTGAAGCCCCCTGCGGCGCTTCCTGTGCTGGTGCCCGCCGTGGCATCGAAGTCAAGAAGGTCTTTCGTCCATTCGTTGTTTGCATATACGTTGGATTCGCCTGTCCCTGTCCCGTTTGCAGCTATTTGGTTGATGCGCGAATACACGTCTTTCGAGCGCACCTGCTCCACAAGGTTGCCCATGCCGCTTATCAGCGTCTCTGGTGACTCGGCAAGCTGCGCATAGTAGTAATCCACCATTCCCATGAGCATGGACGGATTGTTGTTCACATATTCCACAATCGCATTGTAGGCGTCCTGCGGGTTGTTCCATGCCGTTGCCCTGACATTGAGCTCGTTCAAGAACCTGCGCAAGTCGTCGCTGTCCGCATATACGCCTCCAATCATGGCAATCTCGTAAAGCGTGCGGAGCTTGATGTACGGATCGTCCTCGGAATAGCCAAGGTCAAGCCACTTCTCGCGCATATCCTCTATCAGCTTGTTGCCCTTCAACGTCGGGACTGTTGCGACAAGCCATTCTGCCGCCTCCTGCCTTGTGGCTGGCGCAGTTGTGCCGTACACCGGGCTGAACGTGGCACCCATCGGCTCGCTGTATATTATTGCGATGTTGCTTGCCATCTCCCCGTTTATTTTCACGATGTTCTCGGGCTTTTTCTTGAATTTCTTGTATATGAAGTCCGTGGTGGCGGTGTTATTGAGTATGGTGAGCGGCACTTCCGGCGCATAGCCTCCCGCGCCGGTTATCGCATCAAGATACGTGGATGGCACATATGTGACCGAGGTTGTGCCGTCGGAATTCTTCGTGGATATCTTGCCTTGGAAAGCCCCGCTCTTGAAGTACTCGCTTTCGTTGTAGGCGCGCACAAACCCAACAAGCACCGATATGTCATAAGTGCCTTTCACCAGCATGTTGTCCGAGGTTACAGCCGTCCTGCCGTTGAGCAGCCTGTTCGTCAGGTCGCCTGCGCTGCGCAGCCTCTGCCAGGTGTCCTGGAAATTCCTGGCGACTATTCCCTTTGCCCCTGGCTCGGCGGGGTTCAAAAGCGTCTGGTAAAACAGCTCCAGGTTCGTTATGCTGCTGCCTGCAGCGTCAGCAAACTGCGGATCTGAATCCTTTCTCATGTAGTTTATGACCGGCTTGAGCGAGGCTGCGTTCTCCCCGTAGTTGGCTTCAATCACAAATGCCATCATGCGCCGGTTCTGCTCGTCCCCGCCCGCAATCTTGTCGAATAGCCCGTTTATCGTCTTCGAGCCGTCCTTGAGCGCGATGATGTCCTGGATGTCTTTATCGGTCAAACCACTCTGTTTCATTTTGTCAGTTTGGAAAAATCTCTTTATTTCCGCCTCTGATGCGTTGCCGCCCAGCCACTTGTTTTTTATCACGAGCGAAATGCCGTCAATCGCCCTTTGTGTCCGCGTAATTGTCCGCAATGAGTTTGAAAAGGCAGTCTCATCTGCAAACATCCCGAGTATCATGTTCTTCTGCTCTTCAGGCAAATTCCCGAGCTGATTTGTAAGCGCTTTTATGAACTGCGGCGTGCGGCCGCCATAGCTGCTTATGAGGTCTGTGTAATCCGTGCTGAGCTGCTGCGCCCACGCTGGCATGGGCATGTCATACGTGCTCGAGGCCCCGTAAAAAGTCGCCGGGTTCGGGTGAAGCACATATGAAACAAGGTTGGATGCGAAAGCCGTCATCCTCTGGTTGGTTTCAGCGTTTGCAGGCGTGGTATCGCTCTGTGTTTTTTTCGGGGTAATACCCGTCAATTTGCTTTGTGGAAGTTCAATTACAGTCACTGCGTCATTATACATCCCGCGCAGTTTCCTTACCATTATTTTGTCCGTCATGTCTTGGGTAAGGTCATTATACGTGGCGCGTAGGCTGCGTATGGCTGCCCGGCTATCGTTGGTCCGGTTTGCATTCTCTATTGCCTTTTTGACTGCTGTCTTCATAGTTTCTACTGGCGGCTGCTTAGTTTCTACTGGCGAATGCTTCTTCTCAGCCATCGTGGTTTGGAAAACAAACATGTCATTTCACCTGTTCAATCCAACGGCACGCCAATATCAATCATTTTCTTTTTCAATTCATTACTGATACCGTTCACGTATTCCGGGTTGAGTTTCTTGGCCACACTCACCAGTTCAACAACCGCATCAGCTTCTTCTGGCATGTTTGGTGCTATAAATTTGGGGTTGGTCAGGCGCTCCGTCAATTCCGTCATCACACTCATGGCCGGATTCGTTGCTGCATTTGCCATAATGTCGTTATAGACTTCCACGAAAACCGGGGCGGTTTTGAACTGATATATCCAATTATTTTTCAAGCTTGCGTCCAACGGTACCTCAGTAACTAGATTTGAGGTCTGTGTCCCATTGTCTGGCACAATGGTTATGTCTTTTGATTTCTCTTCTGTTTTCCCGGCAGATGTATCAACAGGTGTATAGTGTGTTATGAAGTCAATCACTCTGGTCTCATTGAACGCATTCCCATCCTTGAGCTCGGGGGTTCTCTTGATGACATCGAGCATGGCATTAGTTTGTTCATTGTCAAGCCCCTTTTCCACTATTGCGTCCTTGACTCCTGAGGCATTTGCAATGAGCGCCCCGATGGTGGTGTTCACATCGGCAACCTCAGGGTAGGCGCTCTTATAGGCAATGGCTTCCAAGACAGGCAAGAGTGCCTTGTCAGGCAGAGCAGTCGTCTTATTAGTCAGGTAATCTTCTAACACTTTCTTCTCGGCAGCGTTATTCCAGTTCACATTAAGAACGCCGTTATTTTCAGTCACTACATTGAGCGCTATCAGGTTTTTCTTAATCTCGGCTTTGATTATAGCTGGTATTGCGCCATATTTCATATCGTCAGCCGCGATGATATGTTTCATAATATTCTTGGCATCTACCGGGGTTTGGTTTGCATATTCTGTGGAGAGCGAATAAAACATCTTGCTGCTGCCAGTTCCAACAGCTATTATGTGCCCGCGAAGATCGGCGTCCCTCAGGGTTTTCCTATTGTCGCTTTCCGTTACGGCTCCTATTTTGACCAAGACGTACAGCGGATTACCTATAATGCTTTCTTTGTCTTCGCGCTTATGGTGAGGCGCGTTTTTATCATTTGGCAATCCGTATATATCCCCTGCGATGTACAGCAAGTTATTGGCGGCAATTTTCGTATCATTGTTCACTACCGCTGGCTTCTTTTCAGCTTCAAGCATGGTTTTCACTGCCGCCTCAATCATCGCCACAGAGTATTTGCCCTCGGTAGTCTTGTAAGTCTCGTAGTTTACCTTGGTGTCCCCTCCCAACGCTTCTGTTGCAGCTTTCACGCGCCAGTCCTTCTTGAACACTTCGAGGCTGGAATATTCCTCAAGCGTGCCTGGCATTTCAGAGACCGCTGCTTTGTTGTTAGTTTCGGGGGCTGCATCTTTCTGCATGTTGGCGATTATTTCCGCGCGCTCCACGTTCAGCATGCTCTGTGTAATGTAGATGTTGCGCGCTTTCCCAAAGCTGTCTATTGCAAACTGCGACTTTTTAGTATCTTTATCGTAGATATACTTTGCAACATCTGCCACGCTCTTATCAGTGGTCTTTTTCACAAGGTCATCTACTCTGTTCCTGGAGACAAGCGGCACAAGCGTGAGAAGCACGACTGCCTGGTCCTTGCTGAACCCATTGCTTGCCGTCCAATCCATAGCCAGCCAGTTGTTTTGTTTCATGGTTTCAATTGCCTTGGTCAGGAAAGCTGTTGCATTATTGGCGCTAACTGTCAAGCCACCGAAATCATCTTCCATTGACTTCGCATAGGCAACCAGCGAGACGAGCAGCTCCTCTTTCATTCCCTTGAAAAGCGCAGGCATTTTTTTGTTGTCATCTGCCTTCCATACATCCACGGTCTTCTGCGCCCAGTCATTGTCCTCCTTCCATTTTCCAGTGGCATTCGTGCCGCCAAACCCGACTTCGTACCAGAATTCAAGGTCGGTCTTCTTGGCAGCCTTGTGCACCGGGGGAAACTTTGTTGCGTCCTTTGGTTTTTGTGCGACCTCCGATTTCTTGGCGTCTGGGTTTGGACTAACTTCAGCTTTCTTGTTCTTGGATTCGGCAGCCGCTTTGCGTTTGCTTTCGATGTTCTCAAGCTGAATTCTGATATTGTTTGCGCAAGCATTCATTTCCGCCATGTTGCCTTTGATAACGTGGCCTTCTATTACGTTGTAATGGAGGTGTGCGGTCAGTTTATTTATCGCAGGCCCCACTATTACCAAGTCGTCGGTTTTAGACTTTAAGATTTTAGCGATGTTTGCGTTAATGTCTGTCCACGCCTCAAGGTACAATTTATTTTGGGCACTCGCTGGGAGCGCTTTAAACCTTTTTATCTGGTCTACAACATACTTTTGGAAATTTTGAAGTTCTGTCCTAGCATCGAAGACGTACGGCTTTGTGAATCTCATTCCCATTCCCGTGTTCTGAAACAAAAACATACCTACACCTCTTGCGCGTTTGCTTTTTCTCCGGTCAAGTGCACTGCATGGTGGTGGTAAAAGCAGACAATTCCATGTAAATGCATCATCCAATCGCCATTCTGCATTTATGCTCCCTTCTTTATTTAAACCTTCCCGGCAAATATAGGGGTGCGACCAGCATGGAAATGATTTCAAGCCCCGCAAGGGCTGTCCAGCAACAGCTAGAGGAGCAGCGCGAGCCCGAGGCAATCCGCAAGCCGAAATTCCCGCGCGCGCCATTGGAGCGCGAGGACGCGTTCATTGACCCGCTGCGCGAGGCAAAGCTCCTCCTTCCCGAGCAGACAGTGGCATCCACGAACATCATGTTCGACACCGCGCTTGCCGCCATGCGCACACAATCCAAGACGCAAAAGCAGGGAGCATTCACATCCATCTATGAATACCTGCTCTCGCTTTTCACCTCTGCAAAAAGGCGCCTGCGCGGAAACGCGCGGCAAAAGGCGCGCCTGACAGCGCGCGGCGAGGAGGCATTGTCGCAGCTCAAATACCTTGCCATGCTCTGCGACGCGTCAGAGTGCCGCACGCCCGAGGAGGTATTGGTCGCGGAAGGCGCGTTCGGCGAGGCATACCACGAAATACTCAACCTGTCATCAAACCTCTCCAAGATGTCTGAGCAGGAGCAATCGCACCACCTGGAGCACTACCGGAAGCATTTCTCATCCGTTTTGAGGAGCACTGACTGACACGGGGCACGGGGCGGCACATGAACTGGCGCGCGCATCTTTTCATAGGCACCGCATTTGGCGCGGTTGCGGCTTATTTGCTGCAGCTCAATCTCCCAAGCGCAATTTTTTTCTGTGCAATCTCGGCCGTCTCATCCCTCTTGCCCGACCTTGACATACGGAACAGCAAGGCTTCCCAGGCAACCTACGCCGCCGCCCTGCTTGCCGTGCTTGCCGCCGCCTACTTCCTTTCGTTTGCAAAAGGGCGCGGCCCGCAGGAGTTCGCCATCGCGTTTCTCGCAATAGCCGGCGCGCTTCTTGTGCTGGACCTGCTCTTCCGCCCGCGCCACAGGGGGGTGATGCACAGCGCGCCTTTCGCGCTTGCGGCTGCTGCCGCGGCTTTCCTCGTTTTCGGCGCGCTTGCCGCGCTCGCGTTTTTCCTCGGGTATTTTTCGCACCTTGTTGCCGACGGGGGTGCAATTTTTAATAAGTAGCCACAATAATCTTCCATGGTGAAGAAATTGGCGGAAAAATACGCATCCCAGGCAGCCAAGCGGCTGGACCAGCAGATGGAAGCCGCAATCCAGCAGGGCGCGCAAAAAAAGCAGGAAGATGCGTTCTATTCGCAGGAAAGCGATGGCGGGAAGAAGGCGCGGCGCAGCTCCGGAAACAAGGCAAGCAAGCAAAACGATGCCCAGCCGCAGCCTTATGCGCTGAGCCTGGTGCCCAAGAAAAACGAGCAGCAGTGGCCACTGGCTCCGCACCTGCAACTTGGGGGCGAAACCGGCTTTTCCACAATCCGTGGAATCGAGGCGAGCACATCCGCGGTTTATTCCCTTAGCGGCAAGGAAAGCCAGATTGGCATCGAGCCAGGCTATTATTTCTACCAGTCTGAAAGCAAAGGCCTGGCTGACTACCGCAACCTCGGAATATACGCATCGTTCCAATCACAGTCCGGCTATATAGGGACTGGCTACAGGCTCGTGGAAGGCGGAGTTTCTTTCGGCGTTTCCTCCAGCTCGGGCATGGGGCTCTTTTACGGGGTTACTGGTTCCGGCAAAGTTGGATGGTCTGTAAACTCCTTTGGCGGCCCGGCAGGGGACACGTACGCGCTCGCAAAATACCTGTCTACATCTGAAGTCGGCGCCATTGGCGGAGCCCTTTCGCTTGCCAAAGCAGGCGTGGACATAATTTACTCCCTCGCCACCTGGGCTTCCGAACTTTTCGCGCCAAAAATCCAAAGTTCCCATAGGGAAGCAAACCGGCAAACGCTTCACGCGCTCGAGACATCCGAGAACCTCACAATCGAGCAGTGCGTCGAGATTATACAGTCCAAGCGCGGGGAGCGCCTGGGCAAGGCATATTCCGCCGAGGAATTCCAGGAACTCCGGCAGCATGCGGCACAGCACCTGCAGAACCTGCTGTTTGTGGAAATGTTCAAGGAAAATGCAGGGGAACAAAACGGCCTCAAGACGCAGCACTGGGAACAGCTGCTCAAAATCTGCAACCGCAACTCAAGCTTATTCGACGCCACGCTGATGTCCGAGCTTCGCGTGCATGTGGACACGCGGCGGCTCGGGGAGCAATCAACCAAAACCCCTGGCTTCATGCAGGGCTGGGGCCAAAAGAGCAGCTCCGGGGCGGCGAGGGTTGCCGGCGACATAACTTCCAGCATGCTATCGGGAATCTTCAACGTGCAGGAGCTTACCCTGGGGGCCCCCATAAGCCTGCGCTGGCACGGCTGGCGCATTGACAAGACAATCGCAGACACCTTTGGCGGCTGGTTCGAGAATACATTCGCATTTGAAAACACCAGAAACGGGCACGGGCTGGGCAAGGTGCTTGGTGCGGTGATGGACGCGGGCGGCGACCTGCTGAAGATAGCCTCGCACATCATAGGCACGGTCAGTCCAATATATTTCCGGAGCGATGCCAGGAAGGAACATGTTCGCAAGGACGTGATGAAGGCAATGGAGGCGAACGAAAAATTCCTTTCAGGCACACCTGACTGGGGGGACAAGCAAATGCTTGCCAACATGCTCTACCTCGGCAAGATGCTGCCCATAGTGTTCCAGGGCAACGACCGCGCGCTTGGCGGGAAAATCTCACAGCACATGGTCAAATACGGGGTTGCGTACGAGGTGCTGGCATCCAAGATTGCCATCGCCCAGGCTGGGCAGGTTGCGCCCGCAATTGAGGCGCTCGACAAGGAACTGTCTTCTCTCAAGACCGAGCGCCAGGTGCTGAAAAACAGGCTCTCAAGCGGCAAGAAATCCGACATGGAAGCGTACAGGAAGAACAAGGCGGAGTACGATGCAAAGTCAGCGCAGTACAACGCGCTTTCCAACATGCACTCCGACGCGGTGCGGCGCATAGGCGAGGCATATGTCTATCTTTCATCAGTTGGCGAGCCTGAAATGGGCAGCTTCAAGAAAGATGCCGCAAGCGAAATTGCGGGCATGAGGGCGTTCCTCAAGACGGAAGACCCGAAGCGCCTTGAGGCTTTGGACGCATCCGTGGAAGAAATGGCGGATGTCAAGCGGCCATCCTCACATGTGCTTTCCAGCATGGGCATCGTGCTTGGTGCAATGAAGGACGCCAATTACAACTACGCAGCCGTGCTCGAGAAGGCTGAAAATGATCCGGCTCTATCGGATGCCATCTTGGCGCTTGAATCCGTGCAGAAGCATTCGCTCGTTTCCAGCGTCTATCGGGCATACATGGCGGACGTTTTCGCGCACGGCAATTCCGGCCTTGCGCTGCAGGCGCAGCAATCCATCAGCTCGTCATTCGAGAACGCGGTGCAGCAGATTGACAGGATAAGCGACGCGATAAAGGACGGCGCCAAATACGAAGATATCAAGCCCAAGATACTTGAATTATATGACCAGCTGCGTTACCTATCAAGCCTGGCGGTTCTGTATCCAGCCGAATATTCCCAGGATTACCGCAACAGGCTGGATCGCGAGCTGCACTGGATAATGAACAAGCTTCCGAGCAAGCTTCCGAAAAAAGTCGAGAAGCGCAATGCAGCATTCGAGCGCTTTGAACTGGCATATGTCATATGTTCTTCGGGCGCGCTTAGCCCGGATAGCCAGTCATATGCCAACAAGCAGATGCGGGCACTGGGCATTGACAATAAGGGGAGCGAGTACTACAACGCCCTCCGGTCATTCTCGGAAGATTACTCCGGCATAAGCCAGAATGAATAGGCGGGAAGGGAAACAGATTAATTACTTGCCCCCGATATTGCCCCATGGCACTCCCATTGTCCGCATCCGACCTGATTTCGCCGCTCCTGCTCGTCAAGGCGCTCCTCGCCTGGCTCGCGTTTTTCATCTTCCTCTACTACCGCCACTATTGGAACACTGCCAAGCAGAAGCTTCCTATACATTACTTCTTCACGAAATGGCGCGCGGTGAGGCACGCGTACTTCCTGGGCGCGGCTTCGCTCGGCTTTGCAATCGGCTTCTCCATAGAGCTTTTCGGCGTGCCGCTTGGCATGTCGTCGAACCTCGCGCGGTTCGTCTCGAGCATTTTCGAAATCGGCTCGCAGTTCTCGCTGCTCTATGTTTTCTTCTCCCTGGCGCTTGAGGACGTGCCGCATTTCCAGAGGATTTCCGACCCGTCTGCGCAGGCCGTGGCGCCGAACGATTCCAGGCCGCCCATGCAGCAGAAGGCGCAGCCGAAGCAAAAGCCTAAAAAATCAAATGCGAGAAAGAATGGCAGGAGAAAGTAACGTTTTATGCTAAACAAGGAGGAATGAGCTTATGGGCATTCTTGACAACCTGCTGGGAAAAAAGGCCGAGCCTGCGCGCGAAGGGCTGCCCTTCAACGTATCAACGGCGCTTCGGCCCGTGCGCCTGGCGGCACGGAAGGAAAACTGCCTTGAAATGCTGGTGACGGTGTCAAACGCGTCAGACGCGCCCCTCATGATGTCGGTGAACATCGAGGTGCCGAAGTCGCTGGGGTTTGAGAACCTCGGCATCACCAAGATAAAGGAAATAAGGATTGGCGAGCTTCCCGCGCAGAAGGAAAAGACGGTGGGCTTCTCGATATGCGCAAATTCGCAGACGCCCGCCGGCACATATTCCGCGCAACTCACCGTGAGCCAGCACTACCGCGACTACTCGCACGTCCTCAACTATGCGAAGAAGAGCGTGGAAGTGCGCGTGGTCTAGGTTTCCCGGAACATTTGGTTTGGTGGCGATTTGAAAATACAAAACACGCTGTCCGGGAAAAAGGAGGAGTTCAAGCCGCTGTCAGGCAAAAAAGTTGGCATGTACGTGTGCGGCGTCACTCCCTACGACAGGAGCCACCTTGGGCACGCGCGCACGTTCATCTCCTTTGACGTCATGCGCCGCTACCTTGTCTTCAGGGGCTATGAAGTCAGGTTCGTGCAGAACGTCACCGACATCGATGACAAGATAATCAACCGCGCAAAGGAGAGGGGCGTATTGCCCACCGAACTTTCTGAAAAATACTCCCTCCAATCGGAGAAGGAATGCGCCCAGCTCGGAGTGCTGAAGCCCGACGCAGCCCCGCGCGTGAGCGGCTTCATCCCGCAAATCATCGCCCTCATTTCGCGCCTTGAAAAGAAAGGGGCCGCCTACAGGACATCCACCGGAGTTTATTTTGACGTTTCCAAATTCCCGGCGTACGGCAGGCTTTCGCGACAGTCGCCAGAAACTCTGAAGGCCGGCGCGCGCATCGAGGTGGACGAGGAGAAGAAAAACCCATGGGACTTTGCGCTTTGGAAGCTCGGGGAGGAGGCCGGGGCCACATTCGGCTCGCCCTGGGGCAATGGCAGGCCAGGCTGGCACATAGAATGCTCGGCAATGGCGACCTCGCTCCTTGGCGACACCATCGACATCCATGGCGGCGCGCGCGACCTCATATTTCCCCATCATGAGAACGAAATCGCGCAATCCGAGGCGGCCACTGGCAAGCCGTTCGTGCGCTATTTCGTGCACACCGGCTTCCTGACGGTGGACGGGGAGAAGATGGCAAAGTCGCTGGGCAACTTCATCACCATCGAGGACGGGCTGAAAAAATACGGCGCACAGCCGCTGCGCGCGCTTTTCCTGCTTTCGCACTACTCAAGCCCGATAGATTTCACCGAGGATTCCGTCAAAGCCGCCGGCAGCGCGCTTTCGTCGCTCCATTCCTCGCTTTCAGCAGCGCGCACCTATTCCGCGCAGGCAAAGGGCGACGGGCAGCTCGCATCCGCCTCTGCCGAGGCTGAAAGGGAATTCCTGGCCGCGATGGATGACGACTTTGACACGCCCACGGCAATGGCGGCGCTTTTTGCTCTTGCGAAAAAAATCGGCGGCGCCTGCTCGGAAGCGAGCGCCTCCAAGGAAGAAGTGAAGTCGGCAGCAGCCACGCTCGAAAAGCTCCTTGCGGTCTTCAACCTCCTTCCAGTGCATGGGGCGGACGACGAAGGCGCAGCATCGGGCGCAATTGAAAAAATCTGCAGGCAGTTTTCCGTCCAGCCCGGCGCTTCGCTCGAGGAAAGCGTTTCCGCGCTCATTTCGGCGCGCAACGCCGCGCGCAAGGCGCGCGATTTTGCGGCATCGGACGCCATCCGTTCCGCGCTCGCCTCGGCAGGCATTCTTCTTGAGGACAGGAAAGACGGCACAAGTGGATGGCGAAAAGCGTAAGCTTTTCGGCAGACAAAAGCGCCAGAGCGCTTTTGGATGGATGGAGACGAGCGTAAGCGAGGCGACAGACGTTGCGCAGCAGCGCAACGAAGATGGCGAGCCGCGTAGCGGCTCGACAGATGGAAGCGCCCGAGCGCTTCCAGATGGCGAAAAGCGTAAGCTTTTCGGCAGACAAAAGCGCCAGAGCGCTTTTGGATGGAGAAGCGCGTAATTGTTCTGCCCTTTTTCAGTTCCTGAAAAGATAGTATGCCAGCACAAGCGCCACCACCCCGAAAACCAGGTTGATGACGGGGTTTGGCGTGGTGACGCTCACCACAATGCCAAATACTGGCAGCAGCACCTGCACGCCGTAAAGGCAAAGTACGCCCGCGAGAAAGCTCCTCAATTCCATTCTTGCACCGCTTCTCTTTTCCAGCAAATGATTTTAAACGGTTGTTGGCAGGAAAGGAAGCGCGGGAGATAATATGTGGAAATTTTTCAAGCCAAAAACAATCACATTTGAGAGTATCGAAGCCAGGCACGGCGGCGCAAAAAAGGGAAACAGGCTTACGGTCTGCACCGGCACCGGCATAATTGCACTCACGCGCATGCAGAGCAGGGGGTTCATGGTGGAAAACAGGCCCCTTGAAATAATCGGCAGGCACATCCTCGGGCCGCTTGCCGCCGGCGACATGCAGCTTGGCAGGGGCGAGCGCATCCTGAAAATCACAAAGGGGCCTACCGGGTACTCTGTCTTTTACAAATTCATGGAGATATCCCGCCATGAAAAGAAAGCGGCGATGCGCGAGCTTGCCTGCAAATGAGTTTTGCGGCAAAGTTCGTTTTATAAGCTTTAGGCGCGAATCGCAAACCGGGGTGTCACTATGAAAATGGACGTTCGCGTAGGCCAGTGCATGACAGTCGGGGTATTCACGCTTCCTGCAGACAAGAGGGTGGTGGATGCCGCAAAGCTCCTCAAGAAAACATCCATCGGCTCAATCATAGTGATGCAGAAGGGCAAGGCAAAAGGCATCATCACCGAGCGCGACATCGTCTACAAGGTGGTTGCCGCAGGGCGCAACCCGAAAACGACCAAGCTGTCCGCCGTCATGAGCCGCCCGCTCAAGGTGATAAAGGCTTCCGACCGCGTGGAGTCGGCGGCATCGGCGCTGCGCGCAAACAGGATAAAGCGCCTGCCCGTCGTGGACAAGAAGGGCAAGCTCGTCGGCATCATCACCGAGGGCGACCTGCTCCGCGTCTATCCGGGCATGGTGGACGTGGTTTCTGAGATGCAGGAGCTCCGCACGAGCAAGCCCAGCGAATACTACACCGGCATCTGCGAAATCTGCGGATGCTTCTCCGAGGAGCTCCGCCGCGACGAGGGCAAGCTCAAGTGCGACGAGTGCCTGGAAGAGGACTCGGTTTGAGCCTTTTTGCAGTTTTTTCTTTCCTCCCTAGCTACTGCCTTGTTCTTATTCCTTTTCCGTGTTTTTCCTCCATGGCATTCGGCACCTACAAGAAAGGCGCGCGCGCTGAGCGCGAACTGATACACTTCTTCTCCACACACGGGTTCGAGGTGATACGCGCGGCTGGCTCGGGTGTGAATTCGCTTTCGCCCGACCTGCTCGCCTTCAGGCAGGGCAGGCAGTACGCGATAGAATGCAAGGCATGGGAATCAGGCTCGCTTTCCTTCCCAAAGGAAAAAATGGAGGGCATGCGGAAATGGGAAGAGGTCACCGGCATCACATACCTCATCGGCTGGCGCGTGAACCGCGACGGCTGGTTCATATTCCCGGTGCATTTGCTTGAGGAGCAGGAAAAGACCTTCACGATAACCCTTGCAAAGGCGAAGCTTGCCGGCAGGAAGCCTGAAGACTTATTATAACTGCCGCGCAAATGGGGCGCGGCATATGATGAGCATTACGACCCTGACTTGAGAATGATGAGGTGACTTGACTCTGATGCCAAAAACAGAAATGGCGGCAGCGCCGCTTAACAGTTCTCCTCGCAACAGCGTCTTCTAGGCATCATTTCCTTCCTTTATTTGGCTTATTGTTTATCTCCCAATGTCCGCCCCTGTCCGGGCCAACGTGCTTGAGCATGCCCTCTCTCTTGAGCTTGCGTAATCTGGAGACTATAGTGCTTGCCGGCTCATTTAGTTCCTGGGCGAGCTTTTTACGGGATATTGACGGATCAGCGATGATTGCAGCTAGGAGTTTCTGGTACTTTTCGGATACTTTTCTGGTACTTTTCAGCATATTCTCGTCTGTCTTTTCTGATACTTTTTCCTGCGCGCCATTCTTCCTCCTGAACACCGTTATGAACTGCCTTCCCACTTCCTTGAACGATGCCGTGGGCTCCTTTTGCAATATCATGCGGATACCCCGCCCCCAGGCTTCTGCATAATGGATGCGCTGCAGCATGGCGGCAATCAGCTCGTTCCGCCGCTCGGACACCTGTTCGTGCTTGATGCGCTCAATCGTCAAGCCGCCATATAGCAGACCCGGGCTGCGGATTTCCACCCGGTCGCTGAAGACGGCCACATGCACCGAATCTGGGTTATGGTAATCCCTATGACAGAAAGCGTTGATGATGGCCTCCCGCAGCGCCTCCGGGTCGATTTCCGGCACGTCGACGCGGTACAGCCCATCTATCCGCTCGCCGGTGTGGGTGTTGCGCAGGGCATATGCCTGGGCGTCCTCTATGAGGCTGAATAGGTCGCCCTCAAAGTCCTTCATGTCAATGATGGTTGCCGAACCGGCGAATACGGCGCAGCGGAGCTTCGTGTTGTGGATGAATTTCTGTGGCGAGCGGCCGAAGAGGAGAATAGCTGCGTTGGTGGGCTCGCCGCCGGGAAGCGCGAGCCCCAGATTGCGCAGCGCGACTTCAACAGATATTGATTCGAGGTTAGCCTTCTTGAGGAAAGCCTGCAATTTCACGGGATTGATATCGCTGAGCTTGGCATCATGGCAGGGCTTGTCATCCCAGCGCAGCTTGCCCTTGTTCTTCTTCTCAAACAGCCCTTCAAGCTCACGGGAGCTGAGGACGAGGTCTTTGTCGCCAACGCGGGTGTATGCGCGCCCATAGGCGAAATAAGGCATATGGTTCCCGCTGATTCTGACACGGATGCAGGGGTTCCCTTCGATTTGCTCTTCCTGGATGTTGGGGAACACCTCTGGCTCGACATGGTCTTGGATTGATTTGGAGATGTCTTTCGTAGTCGTTTTCCCTATGCCCTGCCCAACCACTTTTCCATTGTCCTCTATGCCAAAGATGACTTCGCCCTGCCCGTGCTTGTTGAGCATGGCTGATATGGAGATAATCGCCTCCTTGAGTTCGGAGGTTGATTTCTTCAGCTCCAGCGTTTCGGACTCCTTGTACAGCATCGGTTCACCATTACAACAGCGCCATCTTTCCCGCAAGCGTTATCTCGAACTTCCCGTCAACATACCCGTTGTCTCGCAGCTCCTTCAGGTGCTGGTAAAGCATCCCGGGTGTTTTACTGAGCTTCCGAGCGATTTCGGCAATTGGGCGGTTATTTCTCTTCGCTATCTCTCCCAAAAGCTTCTTTTTAGCTGAAGTCAACCCATAACTCAGCTTGGGAATCTCGACAATGGATTTGTCTGCAAGATTGTTGCATATTATCTTCTCGACAAGGGATGGGCGCGCGTAGCAGCCATAAAGAACGCCCTGGGCAAGCAGCTTCCAGCCACCTGAAACGTTTACTATCACGCGTCCTTTCTGGCTTTCCAGCAGCTTGACAGTATCTTTGGCAATGGCATAAAGGTCGGAATCTTCGACTTTCACAACCTCGATGGAAGCCACGCCTCCATAAAACTCCTTTACTTTGTTCAAATCGCCGTCTATCTTTTGAAGGGTGTCCTTTGCCACCACTAGGTAAATCCTTGAAGGAGAATAAGCGTGCGCTGCAGCTACGAAAGGTTCAAACGAGTAGAACGTAGAGATAAGCGTTAGAGTGTTTGTTTCAGGCATTATTCTTCCTCCAGCAAATGAATGTGCTTGTTCACAATTTGGGTTGCGAACTTAAAATCCTCGTGCATTTTTCGTGCAATCGTGCCAATGTCATCTTTCGCCAGGTCAACATCACACAGGAATTCGTAGGAGTTTTCATTTATTCTTGTAAGCTTTCTGCTCTTTGAGAATGCCTTTCCAATATTGCTGAAGAAATTCATGGTGGCGCTCCGGCTGACTCTGCTCTTGATTGTATTGATATAAATTCCTGGCATCTTAGAAACGCCCGAGGTTTGCTCATCAAAACCAACGAATGCGTCCACTTTTGACTTGTTGTTGTCAGGAAATGACATAAGCAATTGCAACTTAGGATTTTTTTCTTCTATGTTGGAATTATTTGCAGTAAGAACCGGGTCTTTAGACTCGGCAATCTGCTTTCTAAGTTCTTTTAGCACGGCATGCCTGAATTTCTCGCCAGATCTCGAAACGCGTTCGATAGTTGCACCGTATTTTAGAGAGGTCAGTGCCAATTGGCTGATTTTTGAGACCGAACTATATTCTTCGTCTTCATTGTTTTTGATATCGTCGAGTTCAGCCATCCTGTCCACCCCCTATTTGCTCTGCAAAAGAAGCCAAATCGTCAAGAACAAGCCTCATTCTGCTTGAGCGGCATGCGGTTTTCCTAAAAAATGGCGAAAGCACCATCCATTCGATAGAAGCGACATGCCCGAAATTTTCCCTCGCGTCTTTCAATTCTCCATCCATTACCGCAGTTTCAGTGCATTTTGGCTTAATCAGGAGGTACGCCTTTGGTTTTTCCTTCCAGTATGGCTTGGCTTTGATGTAACTGCACGTACACTTCACTTGTCCTGCACGTATTGCCTGCGGATAAATCTTGTTCTCAATAAAAACAACAATTTCAGGTGATTCGAGCACAATGTCTGGCCTGCGGGATTTGGTCCCTTCGTCTCCTGAAATATCAACTTCTAAACGCACCTTCCAAGCCGTTTGCCTTTCTATAATCTGAAGGAATTCCGAGTTGTCCTTGAAACACTCCCGAAGGAACTCGCGAAGAAAGTTATCTCCATCTGGCAGCCGATTATTAATGTTGAAAAGATAGGCAAGCAAGGTCGAAACCTGGTTCTCATGCCTTACGCACAATGCATCGAAAATGGAAAATTCCGGAGCAGGCGGCAGTGATAACCGTTCAAGTTCTGTCTCAAGCGCAAGAAGCGACAGTTCGCCCTCAAGGCGAGCTAGCATGTTCGAATCCTCCCCTGCCATGTTACTATTTTCGAGTGAAGGTATAAAAACGTATACTAAAGCAAACAGTTATAAGAGTATAGATAAAAACTATACAAATAAGGAAAAAGGTGATGGCATGGAAAAAGTTCTTTTAGTCGGTGTGGGCGGCGCGGGCTGCAACATGGTCAATCGGTTTGCCAGAAGCGGCTTACAAGGCGAGTTCGCAGCCGTGGATAGCGATGCGCGGCACCTTTCCCTCTTGCGTGGAAAAATAAGGAGGATTAACATAGGGCGGAGGCTGCTGCACGGAACGGGCTGCGCCGGGAACGCGGAATTAGGCGAGAAATGCGCAAAGGGAGACGAGAAGGCGCTGGCTAATCTGATTGGAAAGGCAAGCAATGTAGTGCTATGCGTTGGCTTGGGGGGCGGATTGGGCACTGGCGCCGCCCCTTTTCTGGCGGATATTGCCAAAAAGCGCGGCGCGCTCGTCCTGTCAGTTGCATATTACCCCTTCAGGCTTGAGAAGGCGAGGCAGGAAAGGGCAAGAAAGGGCCTGGAAAGGCTTCAGAGAAACTGCAACGCGGTCATTCTTCTGGATAACAACAGATTGGCAAGACTGATGCCAAACCTGCCCATGAGCGAGGCATTTGTGGCGGTTGACAAGATGACGGCAAAAACTCTTGGGGGCTTATTCGAGTGCGCGGGCAGTCAAGCGCCCGAAGGCAGGAGCTGGATACGTTTATGTTCCCTACTAGGTGGGAAGCCACTCTGCACACTTGCCTGGGGAAGCGGAAAAGGGAAGGAAGGCGCACAAATAGCGGCAAAGGACGCCTTGAAACAGTCTTTTGCAGACGATGGGCTGGCGGATGCCCACAGTTCCGTTGTGATGCTTTGCTGCGGCAACGGCGTGCCTGCCAACAGCGCCATGCGCGCAATCTCAGCAATGCGCAAGAGGATGGGGGATGCTGAGTTCTGTATTGTTCCCAGGCCAAAGCTGGTTTCCGACAGGATTGAGATATGCGGGATAGCCGTAGGTGTGCGGGCACCGATACATGGGGCGCAGGAAGAGCTGAATCGGGCGCTGATTGAGGTTGCTGCTAGTGGAGATGCCGCAAAAGCAGGAAAGTTGTTCAAAAAAGGTGCAGATGCACGATGGAAGGAAGCGGATGGCACCACTGCGCTCCACAAAGCCGCCAACCTGGAAATAGCCCGCCTGCTGATTGGCGGAGGAGCGGATGCGGGTGCGAAGGACAATCTTGGCGCGCAGCCAATCCACGGCGCGGCTTTCAAGGGCAAACGCGAGGTTGTTCGACTTCTTGTGGAAAATGGCGCTGACGTGAATGCAAAGGGGCCTGGAGGCGCCACCCCTCTCCATTTCGCGGCAAAGGCGGTCAAGATGAAAAACGCGGGCCATGCGGGGCTTGTGCGCTATCTGATTAGGAAGGGCGCAGATGTGAATGCCCGGAATAGCATGGGGCACTCACCCCTATTTTTTGCGGGGGATGATACCGTGGCAGAGCTTCTTGGGAAAGCAGGCGCGAAGAGGCAATAAACCGGGGTTATTTTATGGAAAATGAAAAACTTCTCTCGAAGGAACGGCACCTGAGCGATGCCGCCTTGGCGCTAGACAAGCAGATGGCTGAACTGAAAAATGAGCGGGAGATGCGGTTTGAGAGAGTTGGTTCGGATATGAAATGGCTGAAGACGGAATGCGAACAGCGAATGGAGGGCATGCGCAACAGCCGTTCAAGGATTTTATTGGATTTGTATCGGCTGCGAGAAATGCTTTCGCAGGCAAGGGCAACGAAGAAGGCAAGATAAAGAATGGAAATTGTGCCAAGAAGGCACACGGAAGTTGATGGAATGTGGAACAAGCTAAACAAGAAAGATAGAAGGCTGTTCAATTGCCTTCTCTATACGATCATGTCTCCCGTCGGGTTTCTGCTCGGCTGGTATGTGGCGATGGAGCAGTGGACATTGGTAATCGTTCTTATGGGCGTAACGATGGCGCTGGATTTCGTGTGCAGCTACACGTATATGGACATAATCGGGGATAGGTTCGAAAATGAACTTGAAAAAGTGCAGGGCGGGCGCGGCGCTGCCAGTCCAGCGCGCAGGTAGAATATGGAAGGGCAACGCGGGGATTTTTAAGGCGAGAGAGAATAAACCGAATAGGGGGGGCTATGATGAGCAAAAAGCGCAAAACCGCCGCGAAAACAAGGCGCAAGTACAAATGCCCTAAGTGCGGGACCGTTTACATTTCAAATCCGCGCCTGCGGAAGAAGTCGTGCGAGGAATGCGGACCGATTGACAAGCCAGAGTGGATAGATAAGTGAGGGGGATAACATGTCTGCAAAGAAAGGGTTTATCACAGGGATGACGGGTGTTTATCTTGTCGCTGCAGAACTTTCAAAACATAACATTATAGCGACGCTAACTTCTCGTAATGCACCTGGCGTCGATATAATCTCATCTACGCAGGATTTGAAAAGAGTTTTCAATATCCAAGTTAAGACAAATTCGAAAAACGCTTCTTTTTGGCTATTGAATAAAGACGCTAAGGGAACTTACTCGCCTAATTTTGTCTACGTGTTTGTAAACCTAAGAGAAGGCGGAGCCGACTTTTACATAGTGCCAAGCAAGAAAGTTAGTTGACGGGGGCGCGGGAAACCCAATGCCTTCAGGCGTTGGATGAAAGCGCCCCATTCTCTCTTATTTTTTGCATGAAAAACAGCTCCTAGCGGCGGCGCGCGGCGCTGGCGCGCCGCGC
>Ga0172381_10001392_pt1 | contig 28705 bp, 27 predicted proteins | sample Leawel6488metaG_FD_119754 | JGI IMG/M metagenome (GOLD analysis project Ga0172381, IMG submission 119754) | Leachate microbial communities from a municipal landfill in Southern Ontario, Canada - Leachate well 64-88 metaG | ecosystem: Engineered > Solid waste > Landfill > Unclassified | place... | reverse complement strand
GCTTTTTGGGGTGAGTTACCTCAAAAATATAATTTTTGAAAGAAGAAAAGAACAGGGACCTGTTCTGGTAAACAGTATGTTTCTCATCTTCCTCTTTTCTGCCTTGTATTTTATTCTTTGTGGTTTTCTGGTAATAGATTAACCGTATATCTTATAGTTATAAAATCTTTATATATACTTACTAGTATAATTTCCTAACTAAAAAGAGAAATTGTATTTGATTTCTTAAATATACATAAGAAAATGATTGATTTTGGATAGTTTTTAGATGTTTTTACCAATTAAATCTATTTCCAACAGAATACAATTTTTGATTACATTTCATTGGTAATTCAATAACATACCTGCATTTCGACTTAGGTGTAATTGTCTTAAATGGTTTTAATCCAAGTTTAATGTCAACAATTCTCTTTTGGGCATCTAAAAATACAATATTTATTGGAAAGAACACAAAATACATGTGTATACTCGCTCCAATTCTAGTCTCTCTTTCAAGATCAAATATAAGACCATAATTGAAGTCTGACTTTCTAGAAAACATTAAACCAAGACCTCTAGAAAATATGGTGTCTGCAATCTTGTGATCTTTAATAATAATTTTATTCTTTGTAATATTTTTTATCATAACTATTCCTCAAAAGAACTTCTATCATCTGAAACAAAATAATAAACCATATATTCCCCATTAACCAATTCTATAGTAAAATCATAGAATGTTGGTTCACTTACAAGAATAGTATATGTCTTACAATCCCCTACACAGTCTAGGCCCATAAAATAAGTATTTGTTTTAGTACTATCAGAAATAAATTTTGCACTTATTGTTTTAAGAGCAATTACATGTTCTAAACTTATTTTATTTACTTCATTTTTCTGCATATATTCAATACTATCTAATATCACACCTTCTGCATCTGGTTTTGGAACAAATATTTGAAATAAAATTACAGTTAGAACAAATAAAGTAAATGCGTATTTAACTAAAGTAATTCCTTTTTCTTTTTTAATAGTATACATTACATATGCGGTAAAAATCCCTAATAGTAATGCAATATACAACATAAAATTATCAAAGAAAACTCTAGTCATTATTTGCTCGCTTGAAAACCATAAAAAGTTTCTCCCAATAATATGGTCTATATATAATAATACAAATACAAATATAAAATAGAAAACAACAGACAGATAAAATAAATTAGAAAAATAAACTTTATTTCTTGTTTCACTTTTAAATATTTGGATGTCTTTTGATAAATTTACTAAAATTTTATCAAAGCTTACTGCCGATTTCTTTAATACGCTCATGAGTGTTAATGTGTGAGATATCACTGGACTTTGTATATTTTTATTTACTGCCTCTAATGCTTCTTCAAAACTTTCGCCCCAAGACACTCTATTAGACAATCTTTTAATCTCTAAATTTATACTCCCATAAAAATTAAATTCAGACATGTTTGATAATGCTAAAGATAGATTATTTATCCTTTTATGTTCTTTTGACAGATCATATAGAAAATATCCAAATTCAGTTTCTACTGCTTTTCTTTTTTCGGTTTTTATATAATATTCTATTATAAATCCAAAGGCCCCAACCAATACTCCAAAACAAAATACTAAATAGTAAATATTACTTGCCCCAAACAAATTATTGGCAATCAATATAATTAACAATCCACAAAATAATCCTGCAAACTCTAGTATTGTATACTCATTATCATAAAAAAAAATATTTATTTTTTTTATTATTTCTTCTTTTTCTGAATGGTTCATTTTTTTACCTGTTCATAAATTTATTTTGTTACTTATTCAATATAAATATAAGTATTAATTCAATAATAGGAAATATAATTGCAATTATAAATAATATATTTTTTATAGAATCTCTGTAAAATGGCATTAAAAAAACACTAAATATTAAAATAAATATTAAAAAAAATAAAAATACATTTATTTCAAATAACAGTGTAATTTTATTTCTTTGGTGTTCTTCCTTTTCTTTCCTTATTTGTTCTGTGGATAATAGATAATCATTTATTACTACAAAAAGATCTGCTTTTTTATCCAAAACTTCAATTAATTTAGAAAAAAAACTATATTCCTGTTCAGAATAAGTGTTATTACATACGGATTTTAATGTTTCTTTTAAATTCTTATTAAGATCTGCCAATGATAAGATTTTTTTAGATTCTTCAGTTAACAATTTGTTTTTTTCTATTTTTTGAAGTAATAGTAAAACGTCTTTAACTGTTAAACTAGGATCTTGTAATACAGATAAATGTTTAACACTTATTTCTAGCTCGTTCTCTAGCTCTTTTTTATTTGCATTTATTACATAATATGGATATTTATATAATATCATAAATACAAACCCTGCAAAAGTAAATGATATTATAATGGTTAAAATAAATGTGAAAATTGTAAACAGTATATTTAATTTAAGCATAACAAATATCATCAAGAATTCTAAAATTATTCCAATAATAAATGATATAAATAAAATATTAGAAAGATATGTTTGTACATCTTCTTCTATTTCTGTGAACACAAGAATTTTGGTTAATTCTTTAAATCTAGGTACAATTAACTTAGATAATTCTAAAAAGAAAAAACCAGAAATTTTTGAAAATAATTTGCCAAACATGTCTTTTTAGTATTCTCCATTTTGCTTACATTAATTCTTTTCTTCTTGAATATTTAATTTATTAAATAATTGATCTTTATTTAGATAATAATCATTAACTATGTTATTAAAATCATAACTATCTACAATTTCTGAATCAACTAACCAACGTAATAATCGCTTATATTTATTATAATCTACAATATTAAGACTAGAAGACACTAAATTAATATGGAATTCGTCATCTTTATTTAAATAAGTAATTACTTTATGCTCACTATTTCTATATATTTCAGTTATACTTGAAAATTGCATTTGCTCCAAATTATTTGTATTTATTCTTTCTAAATCAATAACTATTAAATTAACACCAACAGTTTTTGCTTTTTCTAAATAATTTTCTAATATTTGTTTATCCATATACATTAAATTAATTTCATACCATTTAATCTCAAATAATTCTTCAGTAAAATTATCTAATATTAAATAATCAGGTCTTTGAGAGATTATTTGAGAAATAATTGTTTTTCTATTTTGAACAGAATCATCTAACATTAATCTTTTAATCCAATTTCGTTGTGGCAATTTAATATAATCAAAAGATTGGATACTAGTAATTTTCTTATCTGGATAAAATTGGGCGAGAGCAGATAATAAAATGGTACTATCTCCTCCAGTAATTACAACTTGATATTCTTGATTCATTATTGCCCAAATATAGGCAAATATATCTGTTGTACCTATCCCTAAATTTATTAAATTTACTGGAGTTAATGGGTCTTCCAAATATTTTTTTATAACAAAAGAAGAACCTTTATTACTAGTGTCTCCTACAGAATACAACCCTTCAATCCTATATCCATTTGGTAAATTTCCATTTATTATGGGCTTAGATGAATTTACTTGTAATCCCATAGTTTTTGTTATTGCCAATACAAACAAATTAAGTTTAGATATATTCTCAAATACTAAATTAGTTTGCAATGCTCCGTATTTAAGATGATATACGGTTAATGGAATATTTTCCCCAGAACAACTCACTTCTAATACATTTTTATCCTCAAGAACATTTGCTAAAAAACCAAGCCCAGAAAAATCTTGGTTTATAAAATTTAAATATAGCTTTTTTTCTAAATCTGTTAATGTATAAGTTAATTTATTTATGGTTAAATCAAATATCTTTTGAATATAATTATTTATATTCTGTTTATCCCCCTTAAAGGATAAATAATTTGAATCAATAGAATCTAAAAACACTTTTTTAATTTCAGAATAAGTTTCTTCTTGAGCAGCGGTTAAATTTGGTTGTATTAAATTATAAAACAAGCCTTGTTTCTCTTGATAGCTAATATTTACAAAAGTAAATTCGTTTATATTATATTTTTCAGATATCTGGCTCTTATTTATATCTAATGCATTAGGTTTAACTGCATAAATAAGATTTTGAGTTGCGGTGGTTGTAAATTGAGGCATTGTGTTTGCTAAATAAGAATCTGAATCTGATTCAATAAACATTGATTTTGCAACAGACCTATTTTCTAATTTTGAATCTGCAGGCAATAAATAATCAAACGTAGTTTTGGCTTTAGCCGCAATCTGTTCTTTCAATTCCTGACCCTGTGGCAAATTAATTTTTAAATTTTTAGAATTGATATTTATGGCGTTTATTTTCTGTTCAACTTCGGGATTTGGTTTAATTTGCTTATTTTGTATTACAAAACTGGAATCTACATTCTTTTTCTTTTCTGGACGATTTTCATTACTTGAAAAAGCGTTAGAGATTACTTGCGAAATTTTAGAATCGTCCATAAGAGAAATCATTTCAGGAATTTCAATTTCTTCTATTAAAGCAGTAATAGATTTTGATTGTGGATTATTTTTTAAATTGTGAGTAATATATTCTGGCTCAATAATTTTAGAATTATTTACCTTATTTTCAATAGAATCAATCTTTGCATATAGGTTAGAAACATCCATATTTTTTATTGGAATTTTCTCAACCATCGGCTTATCTCCTAAAAAACTTATAGATTCTAAAAATGGATTTTCATCATCAACCCTTGTAGTTTCTTTGCGTAAGGACTCTAAAAGAGCATCTACATCAGAAGTATTATTTTCAACAATCCACTCTAGATTCCCGTCCATCATATTACTATGCCCATTACTTAAATTATTCGAAATAACCTCCAATCTCTTTTTCTCTATTTCAAATTTTAAATCATTTTCTACCCTTGCGGTTTGATTTAGTATTTCTTGAGATCTCTGTTCTATTTCTAAATTTTCTTTTATTTTTAATTTGGAAATAATCGCATCTTGTTTTTGTAGTTTTAAAGTAATTATATTCTTTTCTTGTGATTGTGGGATATTTTCTTTTTTAATAGGGATATTAAGTTTAGGAATTATCTTAGTTACCTTGTGTTGATAATTAGAAGGTGCCTTTAATTTATCACGACTAGCACTAAATTTAGGAAATATTGTTTTTACTATCCCTTCATTTTTGTTTGGATCGTAAATTATCTTGATCCGCTCTAATTTTTTTATTTCGACCATAGTTATAACTATATAAATATATTATAGCAATATTTAAGTACATTATATTTATAAATATATTTTGTATGGGCAATTACTAAAATTACACAAAAGAAATCGCAAATGTGCCTAAAAATGAAAGCATATTAAAATAAGTTAAAATTCCAACAATTATATATCCTAATACTATTGTTAAAATAAATGGAATTAACGGAGACACCCACACCTTTGTAATTTTATATTTTTCTGAAAATTTCTTTAATTCGTCGATTTGTTTATCCGGAGAACAATCTGGTTTGATCATAGTTTTAGAAATTATTTTTCCTTCAATAATTTGAAATTTCTCAAGAGGTGTGTAAAAATAATCTAATTCCTTGATGGCCTTAGGAAATCCTAAAAACATTAGAATTAAACTCTCTCCAAAACTTTTTTTTGGGAAATTTCCTTTTATTAGATTATAACTAAAAAAAAACATTGGGAGAATAAGCATTAAAAACATAGAATCAATAAATACAAATGGGGCAAATAATATTGAAATACCACTAACAAAACTAATCATCATAATTGCAAGAAGGTCTCCTTCTCCAATATATGCATAAACCGTAAATTTTCCAAGAAAATAAATCACAACTAAAAAAATAAAAGTAATTGCAATCTGTAATAAATAAAAATGCAAATAACCATTTATCCTCCCAAAATATAAAAAAGAAATAAGTCCAATACCTGATAAAATATATATTGGAAGAACATTTATTTCTCTAGTTTTAATATCTTGATATCCTAAATAAATTAAACAAGTAATTCCTAAAAAAAATAATGGCAAAAATATATTCATAAAAATCTATTTTTTATTTTCTAGTTTTGGTGTAGTTTTTTCTATTTCTTGTTTTATAGGTTTTACTTTAGAATTAAATGCGGTTTTTGTAAGATAAATAAGATCATCATATGCTTTCCTTTTTGTTATTCTTGCGGTAGATCTTTCAAATAGTTCATCAGTATATTTCCCTGGTGGCCCAAAAGAAATAATTTTTCTTTTAGTAATCTTATTTAATAGTTCTTGATTTTGATTTTGAGTATTTACCTCTTCTACTATGGTTTTTGCTAAATCCAATGTTAGTACGCCACTACCTATTCGGTCCACATAGTCTGTTCCTGAACCAGCAGTTACAAAATTTGCCATTTGTGATAACTTAATAGTTGCTGCAAATTTATAAACTAAATCATAACTTTTCTGATCAATTTTTTGATTTAATTTATCAGCTAATTTTGAAATTCCTGCGAAATTAAATACATCATGTTCCTGAATATACCATAAAACATCTCTTAAAGATTTAATAAAGAACGAATCGTACATATAATAAGATAAATAACCAATCATTCCATTATATGCTTCAACACCTACGTTCTTCTCTTTTATAAAAGTCTCTAGTTTTGATAACCCCATTTTGTAACTTGCAGAATTATTGATTAATCCAAACGGATGAGCTATTGAAAATAAATAATTTTTTCTTTCACATAAATCATATATTCTTTTCATAGACACATTTTCTTCAAAGAATACACTATAACTATAAATATCTTCATTTGCAGCATAGACAAGAACATCTCCCAGGTCTGTTGCTACTGTTAAACCGGGAATTAAAATACTATTCTTAGGTTTTTCTTTTAATAAATCAAAATATGCTTTTTTAGGATTATTACTAGCATATTCAGTTATTGCTGTTCCAAGTAAATTATTTTTATTAACATATTGCCAATATCTTTTACTTGATTGCTTTCTTTTCAAGAAGTGAGTGTTTAAATCTAAATTGTATTGCATATTTTTCTTATTTTAATTTTACTCTTGCATCAACTATATAAAAATTATCTTTTGTAAAGATTACTGGGTTTAAGTCTAATTCTAAAAGATCTTTATCTTTTGAAAGGATAGAAACTTGCTCAACTAAGAAAATCAATTTAGAAACATCATATTGTATTCCTCTTGCAAAAAATAATTTACTTACTCTTGTTTGAAATATCATTTCTTCTATTTCTTTTTTTGTAATTGGTAATATTCTTATTGCAGTATCATTTTGAATCTCTGTGTAGATTCCTCCTTGGCCAAAAACTATAACTTTACCAAACTGAGGATCTTCGTTTATTCCAACAATTAATTCTAAACCTTTTACTTGTTTTTGAAGTATTACTTTTCCTATAACTTTTTCTTTCTTTAAAACATTTTGTAAATAATCAAATGATGACTCAAGTGATTCCTTTGAATAAATATCAGTAATTATTGCTTTACTTTCCGTTTTATGTATCAAGTTTGAACTTAACTTTAAAACATACGGAAAATTAGAATATTTTTCTAATTCTTTTTTTGAATTGATTATTTTTGTTTCAAGAACAGAAATTTTATTTTTTTTAAGATATTCGATTGATTCATTAAAATTTAGCCAATTCATTTGTTTTTACCTTCTTTTTTGTCTAAAAATACTATTTAAAAACCTATATATACTATAATTATATTATATATAAATATATCTAAATTCTTATAAAAGTTTAGATTTGAGTTAAAAGAACACATTATTTAAAATAGTTGTGTTTTACTATTTAATTATTATATTTATTATGTATTCTAGCTAAAAGAATACATTTCACAAATAAAAGGAGAAATAAAATGAAATTACAGTGCCTTGGAGCAGGACAAGAAGTTGGAAGAAGTGCTCTATTACTAAAAGGAACAGACAACATATTATTGGATTATGGTCTTAAACTAAATCCTACAACACAAGTACAAACAGATATGGAATTACCAGCTAAGACTGAACACCCTAAACCTGTTAAAGATAAACTTGCAGGAATTGTGTTAAGTCACGCTCACTTAGATCACTCCGGAGCAATACCATCACTTTACAAAAATGGGAATGCACCATTGTTCTTAACAGAAGCAACTTTAGATTTATCCAATCTTTTATGGAAAGATACACTTAAAATTGCAAAGATTACGGGAGACGATTGTGGGTTTAAGCAACAGCAAGTTGATGACACAAATAATTCTGCATTCTATATTGACTATAAATTACCTGTACAGATTACACCTAATACAAAAATAACTTTCTTTGATGCAGGCCACATTGTTGGTAGTGTTATGACTCTTGTTGAAATGGACAAGAAGAAGATACTTTACACTGGAGACTTTAGAGCAACAGAAAGTCAAATGTTTAAGGGTTATGATAGAAAGTTACCACAAGTTGACATCTTGATAATGGAAACCACTTATGGTGATGCGCCACACACAGATAGAAAAGGACAAGAAAAATTATTAATTGATGAAATCAAAGAAACAATAGACAATAGAGGAATTGTTATTCTTCCTGCTTTTGCTATTGAAAGATCTCAAGAACTTGTAAGTATTCTTGATAGATACAATATTAATTGTCCAATTTACCTAGATGGAATGGCAAAGAAAGCAACAACTATCTTTGCTCAATATCCAAATCAGTTTGTTGATTTTAATAGATTTAAGAAAGGAGTAGATAGAGTTGAATTTATTAAAAATCAAAAAAGAAGAGAAAAAATTGTTGCAGCTAATACTTCTTGTATAATTATTACTACTGCGGGAATGCTTGAAGGTGGACCAGTTCTCGGTTTTATTAGAGACTTAGGAGATAATCCAAAAAACAAAATAATCTTAACAGGTTACCAAGTAGAAGGAACAAACGGTAGAAGATTACTTGATAAAGGAAAACTTTACATTGATGGTAAAATCTACTCACCAAGAGCAAAAGTTACAAAACATAGTTTTTCTGCTCATGCTGATAGAAATGAACTTCTGGAATTAGTTAAAAAAGTTAATCCTAAAAAAGTGGTTTGTATACACGGAGATAAAGAAACAACTTTTGATTTCAAGAATGCCCTTAAGAAACTTGGAATTAACGCTGAAAATCCTGCAGTTGGAGATACAGTTGAATTAGACTAAATCAAAACTAAAACGAGAAAATAGAAACATGCAAAGATTTTGTCCAAAATGTGGGAAAACAGTTCCTGAAGAAAAAATGATTAACAATTTTTGTTTAAATTGTTACGTTGAAGATCATCAGGTTATTACTGCTCCCACTTTTGAAATAACAGTTTGTCCAAAGTGTGGTAAACTCAGATATGCTAAAAAGTTTTTTGAAACTAAAGAAGCTTTAGAGCATGAAATGACAAAACACATTAGAGTTAAAGACATTGAACAAGCTAAAGTCAGTGTTGAACTGATTATTGACCATGACAAGCATGAATTTTACATTAAGGCTCTTGCAAAGGCCTTAATCGCAAACACCATTCAAGAAATAGAGATGGAGAAAGACATTTCCTTACGTGTTGAACCATGTGAAGATTGTTTGAAACTTGCAAGCAATTACTACACAACGATCCTTCAGTTAAGATTTGATACAAACAAACTAATGAAAGACCTTATGCCTTTACTTATTAAGCAAGTACAACTGCAAGTAAGAACTATTAATGATGCAGAAGGCAGCAAACACAAACCTTTTTTCATTGCTAAGACTGTTGATCAAAAAACCGGAATCGATTTTTACCTTAACGATCCAGACCACACAGAAAAGTTAAGAAAAACTTTACTTTTTAATAAACACGCAAAGACTTGGCAAAAGACCCGTTCTCTTCTTACAGCAGACAAAGACGGAAGAAGAAAATACCGTCACACAATCTGTATACACTTTGGAATTTTAGAAACAGAAGAAACTCCTCAGGAACTTCCTGAGAGAGATGAATAAAAAAAAGAAATCAAATTAATGTCTTTATCTCTTGTATCTTTTCTTTCTTTGAAACAATTAATATTTTTTGCCCTTCTTCTAAAATATCTGTATCTTTATAGACATAAAAACTACCGCTCTTAAAATTGCCTATAATATTACTATCTATTGGAAGTAATTCTCTTAATTTAGATATATGTAATCCAATGTGTTTTGAATCATGCTTAATTGTCAACTCAATTATTTCTGCATCACCCATTGAAAAGAATGAAAGATCTAGAATGTCTTTTTCAGTAATCAATTGTGCCATATATCCAGCAGCAGCAAAATCTGGCTGAATTACGTAATCAATACCAAGTTTATCAAATACTTCTTTTTGATAATTTATTTTTCTTAGCATTACGGCAACGGTCTTTATTCCATATTCTTTTGCAACTAACCCCACAATTAAATTTGCCTCATCATTTTCTGTTAATGACACAAGAATATCTGCATGATCAAATCCGGCCTTCTTTAATACGTTAATATCTGAAGGATCACCAGTTATTACTACAACATCTGTGTCATAAGCAAGTGTTTTTGCAATCGCCGCATCTTTTTCAATAACTATAACTTCATGATCTTCTGCATCTAATAATTTTATTAAGTGTTTTGAAACATTACTTGTTCCTACAATAATTATATACATTTTCATCTTCCTCCCATTTTTTGAAACATCATTCCTATTAATCCAAATATTGGAATAATTTCTAATCTTCCAACCCACATATTTATTATTAATACAATTTTTGGAATTAATGACATACTATGCTCTGCAATTCCTATTGGAACGCCTATATTTCCTTGTGTTGAAACAACTTCAAATATGCTTGTACTTAATGGATAGTTATAAGCTGTTAATATTAGTACTCCAAAAATTATAAAAAACACATAGCTTGCAATAAAAAAATATAATAATCTAATTTCTGTATTTTCAATTATTCTTCCATTAAACTTTTTAGAAATATTTGAAAGATCTGGTAATCTTATTTCTCTTATTTGCCAAATTACAGATTTAATCAATAATAAAAATCTTTCTTGAGTAATCCCACCAGCGGTTGATCCTTTTGCGCCACCAATAAACATTATAAATATCAATAAAAAGAAAAGTAATGGCGCTAGCCCTGCAATCATTAAAGGAGTAAACGTAGTAAATCCGCCACCCATTGCCCCAATAATTAAACCAATTATACTTTGCCAAGTTTGTGTGCCTGATAAATAAATATAGAATATAACAAATAAGACTAATGCCATTAAAAACATAGAAATAACTTGCATATCTTTAAAATAAACAAATAGATTCTTTTCTTTATACACCTTATAATGAGTAATAAATGAAATTGCTCCTAAAAAGATAATAAACGATACTGCTAATTGAATATTACTTTGATAAATATAATCGTTATTTGGCATGTCGTGGCCAGTTGTTGAAATTGCAGACATCGTATAAGTTACAGAATTTAATAAATCCATTCCAACAAGCAATAATAAAACTATCCCAATTACTGTTAAAATTGTATATATTATCCAAAGATCCTTAATTGTATCCTTATAACTTACGTCCATTTGATCATGGCCTTCTGCTCTTGCGATTTTTTTAGAGGTAAATAACCCTGTATTTAACAAACCATAAAATGCAATTAAAACAATCCCTATTCCTCCAATCCAGGAAAGCAATGCTTTCCAAATATGCCAACTTACTGTAGATACAATATACGGCAGAGTTGTTGTTCCTGTAGTTGTAAGAAGAGACATGGCATCAAAGAAAGAATCTATGAAATTATATCCAAAAACATAGTATGGAAGAGTTGCGGCCGCACAAAAGATAATCCACACTCCGCAAATAATTAAAAGATAATGAACTCCACTTAATTCTACAAAATCATTTTTAGGAATAAATTTATATAGAATTAATCCAAATAGAAAAACTATAATAAAAGAAATCCCGTAGCTTAGTGTAAAAGCAAAAGGTTCTTTAAAAATTAAAGAAAATAATATTGGGATTAGAAATATGAAACTACTATAATAGATTATTTGACCAATGTACTTTAGAATCAAATTAAAATACCATCTTGTGTAATACATTTTTTTTCCTTTTGATTATAATAATATAGTAATAGTAAACTAAAATATATTTAAATGTATTTAATTTTATTAGTTTAAATTTCTATTTTTAAAAATTGAACTAATAACATTACAATGCAAATAAAAAAGAAAGAAAAATAATAAAGCCAGGATTTTTTTGTCTTATATAAATAATAGAAAACTGCAACTCCAAAGATTAAACCAAGTAGATAAACTATTGCTGGAGTTTGATAAAAAAATATTCCAATAGTAACAAAAATTGTGGCTAAAGGAACTACCAGATATGTTGCTTTCCAGAAATCTGGTAATTTTGATTTGTGTAAAATCAACCAAGAAATGAAAAAAATAAATATTAAAAATAACTGGCGCATTATCCCTGGAATTATTGTATAGGGAGAATTCTCATTCAATTGTATAAATAATCCAAACAGTCTACTTAATAATCCTTGAAAAACCGCAGCTAATAGGAAGGTCAAAATTAAAAGAACATAACCAATAACAATAATTCCAATACCAGATAGTATCTTTTCTATAATCGGATTTTTGATTAATTTTGAGCTCATTATTTTCTCGTTTTTAAAATATTTTACGCCGGTCAGGTGAGATTCGAACCCACAAACCACATTATATTTAAACAAGTAATAAAAATATATATAAATTGTTCTATTTCTATTTTTATTAATTAAATTATAAAGAGGAGAGAATATATATATATATCGAGCAAAATTGCAATTACAAAAATTTAGACAAAATGGAATGACTGAATCAAAAAAAATATATAATGCTAATAAAAATGCAAATAGTGTTAGTTTTGAAGAATATGTAACCAGACTAAAATCAGATATTGAAAGATTAACCCTTGAAAATCAGATTCTAAACAGATATATAAATAAAAAGTAAATTTGCTTTTAACACAGGCCGGGTGGGATTCGAACCCACGATCCCAAGCTTAGGAGGCTTGTGCACTATCCAAACTATGCTACCGACCTTTTTTTATAATTTTAAAAAATAAGAAACATTTTTAAATACTAAGTTTTTCTATATATAATATAATATATTTATTAGAGCAGTTTAAAAATATAAGTTTTAATCAAATAGTAGTAATTATGAGTAAAAAAATATTGATAATGGTTGGCCCAGCGGGAAGCGGAAAAGGCACACAAAATCAATTGATTGAAAAAGAATTTGGATATAAGCCGTTTTCTATGGGTGACCTATTAAGAGAAGAAGTAAGTAAGAAAACAATCCTTGGTAAAAAGATTAATAATATTATAAAGAACGGAAATCTTGTTACTCTTGAAATGGCAAGCGATTTAATATTTAATAGAATAAAAAAAGAAAAATCTAGAAAAATATTAATGGATGGATTTCCAAGAGAATATGATCAGGCTGCAGTTTTTGATTACTTTTTACATTCTAATCAATTCAAATTTATGGGTGCGATACATATTAAACTTTCAAAAAAAGAGAGTATCAAAAGGCTATTATTAAGAAAACGACATGATGATGAAACTAAAGCAATTAACCAAAGACTAAATGATTATCATAATCTCACATCAAAAGTCATTGAAAGATATAAAGAAAAAGGAAAACTTATAGAAATTAATGGAGAACAATCTATTGATGGAGTATTTAAAGAAATAAAAACAAAATTAAAAAAGATTAAAGGGATTTAAAAAATATGATTCCAGACCCTAGAATTATAGAAAATATACAAAAATTAAAAGATTTAGGAATGTCTAAAGATGACATTAAAAGTAACCTTATAAAGATGGGACTATCTTCATCTGATTGTGATGAATTAATAATCAATGCTTTTAATGGAACTGTAGAAAAGAAAGAAGAAATAATTATCCCAAAACCAACTATTGCAAAAGAATCAAATATTGCCAACTCAGTATCAAAAGAAGAAAAAATAGATACTACTGAATTACCAGATAATTTATTTGATGATGATACCGATATTGGAACATTAAAAGATGAAAATCAAATTTTAGATATTAAAGACACATCAAAAGAAATCCCTGATATCACTAAAGGCCTTGGAGTTGATGAACTTAATTATTCTGAATCAGATTATAAATCTACAATTGAAGAATCTAAACCATTTTATAATCTCAATAATAAAGCTCAAACTAATTCTAAAAATATAACTACAACTCCTACAAACTCAGATATCTGGGGTTCTGGTTTAGCAACTACTATCAACTCAAAACTAAATGAAATTGATTTAAAACAAGCAAAGATGGAAGAATTCTTAAAACTCAGAATTGCTGAAGAAATTGAAAAATATAAGAGAATACAAGAAACTTCTAAGCAACTACTTACAACAAAAATAAATGAAGATGTTACCACTCAAACACACGAAATTAATACCCAATTAACTAGACAACTTGCTCAACTTAAAGTTGAACAAATTAAAATTAATAAAAAAACCGAAGAAATCACTAATGGAAAAAAAGAAATTGAAGAACTAACTAAACATATGCAGTCATTTCAAACGCAATTAGTAGATCAAAATACAGTTTCACAAGAAAATGTAAATAAAATTATTGCAACAACTACTGTAAAGCTAAATGCCAAAATAAAAGAAATAAATGATATACTTGCACTTCAATCAAGAATTACTCAAGGATTAATAAAAAATACTCAAACTGCAATTGGTGGAGAGATTACTAAGTTAAATGAATTTAAAGAAAATATTGATAAAAAAATTAATCCTCAACAATTGTATGATAAATTAAATCAATTAGAGCTATTTAAGCAACAACTTGCAAACAGATATGAAACAAGATTTGAAAATGTAAAAACAGAATTTTTAGTTAAAGCAAGAGAGGCATTTAAAGATGAAATTAATAAAGATCTAAAAGATATAAAAACAGTTAGAGATACAATTGTTGCAAAAAGCGATCCTGAATTAATTAATAAAAAGATAGAAGAATTAAATACTTTCCAAACACACCTTCTTTCTGCAATTGATGAAAAGATTTCTCAATCTCTTAAAGTCTATGAATCTGTAATCACTCAAGAAATAAAAGGAAAATCAAATGCAATTGATGAAGAAATTAAAAAAATAGAGAATGCAATGATTACTTTAGATTTAGCAAAAGAAAAAGTAACTGAACTTAATATGTTTAAAGATCAGTTTATTGCAATTATTGATAAAAATATAGAAAAAATAAATACAACCTTTTCTTTACTAGAAAATAAAATAAAAGAAATGGAAGAAAATCAAAAGAAACTAATGTAACCATTTCTATATTTTTTTAACTTTAATCACACCAGTTGCATATAGTATTATTGTTAATAAACACAACACAATTATTCCTGCAAAAATTGAATTTCTAAGAGTTAAAAATCCTGTTAACTTTGTTTTTTCTATTGTTCCTTGTTGTGTTGCATCTTGGAACTTAAGAAGAACGGGTTTTTCTAAGACTCCACCGTTACTTGAAATAAATCTTAATTTTGCGTTGATTGATTCTTTAGGGATGTTACCAATATTTAATCTTCCGGTTATGGTCTTTGTTTGTCCAGGATTTAGTGCAATATCCCTTTCAACAATCAAAACAACTTCTTGAGGAACACTTGTAAGTTCTATCTTACTTAGTACTAATGTACTTGTTCCTGTGTTTCTTAAAGTTATTTCAAAATTCTTTGTAGTGTTCTGATCAATTGTTATTTCTGTAGGATATGACATTAATTCTAAATTAATAATTGCCATATTTCTAACAACTGTAATATTGTAGAATTGCTCATTATAAAAACCACTATCTCTTCCTCTAATTTTAATATATGTTCTTGAAAGACCAAGTGCGGTATCTTCTCCTGCTGACACGAAGACAGTTACTAGAGCTGATGAATGTGGACTAACATATACTGTATTGATTGGAGTTCTTGTTCTTAAATCATTATTGCTTTCAGTTGTGATTGTAAATTCGTCTCCTATGTCTCCTGTGTTCTTGATAAGAAGTATAAGTTCTAAGTTTTGTCCAATAACTAAATAAGGATCATTTCCGGTTAAACTTTGAACTGTAAAACCAAAATTCGGATTCACTAATAATTTTACTTTTTTTGTAATACTATGTATTCCATCAAAGAAATTAAGATTAATATCATAAGTTCCTGAACTTATTTCTTTTGTTGTTTTAAATGTAAAGTCTACTGGTTTTGATTCTCCAGGGCCTAATGTTAATTGTAATTTTGAAATATTAATATCAATGTCAAGACTTACATGTTCTTCAGAAATATACATTGTCTTTGTATTTCTTGAATTATTTTTTATTGTGTATGTTACTGTTTTTTCTTGTTCTTTATTTACATTATAAGTTATAGTTGCTGGACCACTTACTGTAAAATCAATATCTGTATCTGGACAATCTGTAGCATAAAGAGTTATTTCCTTTACTACTTTTATTTCCTCATTTTCAATTCTCATTTGTAAATCAAAAGTATCTCCTTGTTCTACATTTTCTGGAACGACTATATAATAATCTATTTCCTTATTATCTCTAAAATAAACTGGATTTGAATATTCTGAATTTATTTGTAATCTTGAATTACTTAAATATAAATAGAACAAACCATCTTGATAATCATTCTCTATTTCCATTGTTATTTTATTATTTCTACCAATACATAAACTATAATCATAAACATCAACTTGGAAATCTCCATCTTCTTCATCTTGATTTACTTCAATATCTGTTGTAAATTCATTTATTTCTTGAGTATCTGAGTTTAATAGTTTAATATATACTGACAACGTTGAATTAGACTGATCAATTCCAGTTAAATATAAAGAACCAGTTTGTGTTGAATTTCCAGACATTGTATAATTGTTTGAATAATTACAGGAAATCTCATTATCTCCGTCTTCACAATCAGCCCAAACAAGTATTCTTACAGTTTCTGGATTATTGTTTTCAATTGTAAATCCGATTCTTATACTTGTATCTTCCATTAGAGAATAGGTTTCTTTTTCAAAAGTTAAATCGATATTATCTACATTTGCTTCTGCAAAGACAGTTCTTGTTGCAAATATAGAAATTAAAATTATAAATATCCCAATAAACAAATACTTTAGTTTACTGTTTATTTCGTTTGCTTTTGTTTTATTTTCAAAATCAATTATTTTTGTTTGCATTTTGTGGTCCTTTTTTTACTTTCTATAAACATATCTTATATATCTTGTTGAAAAAGATAATACTAAAATTATTAAAATAAATATTAAAATTATTTGAAATACTGTTGAATCTAAAGTAGTTAACACATCTATATTACCTAATGAGAATAGTCCTGTAAATACTGAAAATGGTTCATTTGGTTTTATTACATCTTTTTTTGGCAAGTCAATTGTAATATTACTATATATTCCATTACATCTGTAATCTAATTTTGTTTGATTAATGTCTGTTTTAAATAATCTAACTAATGAACTTTCTGTTGCTTTTATTGTTGAAATTTTACCAATTGGAACTTCTAAGTTAATGTCTCTTAAATCAAGAACATCTATGTTTTGATTTATATTACTATTATTTTTAAATATTAATTCTAGTTTGTAATTATCTGATTCTTTTACATAACTTATGAAATACTGTAAATCTACTTGGCACACTCTATTTGTTTTTTGAAGAATTGTAAAAGTAATTTTATTATAGTAGTCTATAGAAGTTACTTCTATGCTTGAACTGTAAGTTGATTCTAGTTGATTTTCTAAAGGAGTTATTGTTAATGGAACTAGTTTTGAAGTATTTGGTTGTAATCTTATTGTTGTTTCTGAGAAATAAGATGGATAAGGTGCAGTATATGACTTTAATGTATAAGTTTGGACTGTACTTGTGGGGTTATAGATATAAAAATCCACAGAAATTTGTTTATCGACAAGAGTTACATTACTTGGAAAAGATGTTGTTGCATTCCCAGCATAAACTACTTGTAAAGATATTAATGCAATTATTAATAGTAAAAATATTTTTTTAAACATAGAATTCACTCTCTGCAATTAACTTGTTACAGTTATATATATACTGTGCAAAGAAATGTTTTTAAACCTAGTTAATTACTAGAATTAGTGACTTTATAGAGAAGTGCAGTTATTTAGCCATGTCAAGGCCAATAACTGAGGAATTCCCTTTCAAGGTTACACCAATTATCTGATTTGCTCCAGAAACAATAGTACTGTTGTGGGTTATACAGATAACTGCTACACTCTTAGACAATTCTTTAATGTAATTTAGAAGACTCTCACTGTTTTGATCATCAAGAGCAGCATCTACTTCATCAAGGATGTAGAATGGCGATTTTTTATAGGCATGAACTGCGAAAATAACTGCAAGAGCAGTGATGGTCTTTTCTCCACCAGAGATTATATCAATATTTTTTGTTTGTCCATTTTTGGTAATATTTATCATTAATTGAGAAGTTAATGGATTTTCTCCAGACAATTCTAAACTTCCTTTTAATGTCTTAGACATCTTTGAAATAATACTTTTAAACTCTGCATTTACTTTATTGAAACAATCCATAAAGATTGTTGTTTTTTTCATGTTGATTTCATTTAGCATTGACTCAACTTGAGCTTTCTCTGCAACGATGATATCAAACTTCTGTATTATTTCGTCATATTCTTTTGCTAACTTCTCATATGAATCAATTGCATTGAAGTTAATATTACCAAGAGCGTTTTTGTCTCTCTTAATTGCTCTTAACTTTGAATAAAGTTGCTCAATTGTAAATTCAGTTTTTTCTAGATCTTCTTTAATATCAAGAAGTTTTAGACTTTGTTCTGCTTGAACAATTTTGCTTTTGGTTGTATTAATATTTAATCTTGCTTCATTGATATCTGAATTGATTTCTAAAATTTGAGTATCAAGTTCATGTATCTTTTGGTTTAGTACTGAAGACTCTTGATTTGTGGTTGATTTCTTTTGGAAAAGATCTTGTTTCTTGTTTTCTTCTTTTTCAAATCTTTTGTTTATTTCTAAAATCTGGTTATCAAGAGCAAGTATTTGATCTTTATAATTATTTAATTGTGATTGTAATTCCTTTACTTTCTTGTTATTTATTTCAACTAACCCAGACTTGCTGTCAATCTTTTCTTTAGTGGTATTTAGTTCTGCATTCTTGGAGATTAAACTTTGTTCTAAAAGATTAGTTTCAGCAACTAAAGAATCATACTCGTCTCTTAATGTGCTTTGTGTACCTAAATTAAGCCCTTTAAGCTTATCCTCAACTTCTTGCTTGTCTTTCTTGAGATTGGATAATTCTTTTTCCAAGACGTCGATTGTGCTTTGAGTTTGTCCAAGATTTTGTGTAATTACTTTAATTGTTGTTCCGCCAGTTGATGCGGATTTAATAGTATCTGTTTTTTCAATAACCTCATCAAGTGCTTGGATTGTAGTGTTTAACTTAACTTGTAATTGAGTTAGTTCTTTTGTCTTAATGTTTTCTTCTTGATTTTCTTTTGAAATGTTTTTTATTGTATCTTGGTATTTCTGTTGATCTTTACCAAGCTCTGCTTCTAAATGTTTAATTTTATCTTCTAGTTCCTTTGGGTCTTTGATTAATATTTTCTTGTAACAAAAACCATCAAAATAGAAACCATCAATGTCTGAAACTTTTGCTTTAGTGTTAAAATGCTCTTTAAATAAATTTGAAATTTCCTTCTCAGTTGTTTCAAGAACAGAAAGAACTACAAAATTAAGATTGGTGTGTTCTCCAACTTCTTTAATTATGTGTGAAAGATCCTTTGAATCTTTTAAAATAATATAATTAGAATAAATTGATTTTTGAGACTTGTCAAGAGTTACGTAATCATCCAAAAAACCAACAAATGACTTGTGTTGCTTTAGTTTGTCTTTTAGTTTTTCCTTCTTGTCAAGAGCAACTGAACTAAATGAAAGATCTTTTCTTAAACCACTGATATCAATTGTCTTTTGATTAATGCTTTTTTGAGTTTCTTCTTTTTCCTTTTCTAATCTTTGTAATGTACTTTCAATTTGCTTGATTTCTTTCTCTAATTTTTCAACTTCTTTTCTTGTTGTTAAGATGATTGTCTCTGATTCCTTCTTTCTTTCAAGCAATTGCTTTGATTCCTTATCTTTTTCTTCCACTTGCTTTTCAATTGTTTCTTTTTGTAATTGATAAGCGCTAACTTTATTCTTGTTTGAAAAGAAATCATCTTGCTTTTGATTAATTTCTTTATTTAGTTTTGAAAGTTGGCTGTAAAGTTCTTCTTGATTCTTTCTTATGCTTTCAAATTCTTTTGAGTTCTTTTGAATACTTTCTTTTAATGTATCCTTTGATTTACTTTTTGTTTTTAATTTTTCTTCTTGTTCTTTAATAATTACTTTAAGTATTTGTTCTTCTTTTTTAAGTTCTGAAATCTCAATTGCGAGCTTTTCGCTTTCTTTATTTAAGTATTCAATATTTTCTTGTCTTAAATTTAAATTATTTTGAATAATTTCTTTGTTTGCTTTGTTTTCTGATAGTTCTCTACCAATAGTGGATTGAACTTTTTCTGAGTGAGAAATCAGTTCATTATTAATTGTCTCAAGCTTATTTTCAAAATCAGAAATTGAAAGCATCAGTTCTTTCTTTTCTTTGTTCTTCTCATCTATATCTCTAACAAGACTGGAGATTTTTCCATCTTCTAAGATTAATTCTGTATTGTATTCATCAATTTGTTTATTATAAAGATTATAAGTGTAAATATGTTCAAGTTTATCCATTTCTTTAAACTTTAAAGCATTTTCTCTTTCAGCAGACAACTGCTCAACATATGGCTTTCTTTCGTTTAAAGCAATTGAAACTTTCTCAAGTCTTTTATTAACTTTATCAAGATTATCCTGGGCTTCTTTCTTTCTTTCATCAAACAAAGAAATACCAGAAATATCTTCAATTATTTTTCTTCTTTCTTCAGGATTCATGTTTATGATTTTAGTAACATCACCTTGCTGAACTGTATAATAACCGTCAGCAGTAATTCCTGTTTCTTCTAAGTAAGAAGTAATTTCATTTAGTGCTTTTCTTTTTCCATCTAAAATAAAACTAGACTTTCCATTATCATCAATTTCTCTAATAATATCTATGTCTTTTCCTTCATGACTAAAAACAACTCTAACTCTTGCTGTTCTTTCTTTTGCATTTTGATTAACAAGATTAGATGTTTTATCAACTCTTAATCTCTTTAAAGAAGTAGAACCAAAACCAAAGATTAAGGCATCAATAATATTACTTTTTCCAGAACCATTTGGACCAACAATAACTTGAAATCCTGGTTTAAAAGGAATACTTGCATAATCAAATGATTTGAAGTTTTTAAGCACTAGTTCTTTTACTTGCATTTTTGTCTCACATTATTTTCTTAGGTACTCTGAAATATCATTTACCTTAATAGTTTTAGAACAAACTTTATTTAAATGATATGATTTTGTTTTTGGAAAACTTACATTAATTACTTGTTTACCTAGTTCTTTTGCTTCTTGTATAGCCGGAATAAAATCTGCATCATTTGATACTAGAATTGCAATATCGTAGTTATCTTTATAAGCATTAACAACTAAATCAACTGCAAGTTTAACATCAACACCCTTTTCTGCTTTTTTGCCATCAGGTCTTTTTTCTAATCTTCCAAAATATATATCAATTAATGGGACCTCAGATAAATATGCAAAAAATCTTTGTTGCTTTTTATATTCATCTTCATTGTCTTTTATATTTAATGGAGAATTATAGTATTTAATTTTTATTAAATCATCATTTTCTGAAAGAAAATTACAAAATTTTTCGAAATAGATTTTTGTATTAGAAAAAGAACACCTTAGAGAATAATAAAAATTACTTCCATCAATAAATATCATCACTCGTTTTATAGAAGAAGTCATATTTAATCAAATAAAAATGCCTACCTTTGTGAGTCATAACAACCCCCAATGGTAGGGAGCTAATTATAAATATTATATAGCGATATGTTTTTAAATATTAAAGTTTAGTTAAATTTTTGGTAATTTGAAGCTAAAATTTTACTTTCCAAAAACCTGTATTAAACATCTCTTGTAAAGTTTTAACATTTGGAGCTAGGTTGTATTTTGATAATTCAGAAACTGCAATATACTTTGCGCCAGAAAACATATGTTTCTCTTTTATCTTTGGCTCTTTTGTTAAATTAGCAATAAAATTATAACTTCTTCTTTTTACTTTGTCTGGTGTAACAAAATCAATATAGAATGGAGAATATTTATCTAAAATTTTTGGTTTAAGATTAACTTCTTCTTTAACTTCTCTAATTGCTGCATTTCTTAAAGTCTCTTTTTTTGTTTTCCCTTTATCAGTAAATTTTACTTTTCCACCAGGAAGCTCCCAATGTTTTTTATCTTTTCTTTCAACAAGTAAAATCTTATTTTTATTAATTATAATTATTCCAGAATTAACAACTCTTCCGTCTTCAAAATATTTCTTTTCGGTTTTATTATATATCATTTCAATCAAATATTATTTATCTAAAATCCAATAAGAAAATCTAGATTTCCAGTTCTTCCAATTGTCTGGATATGTTTTTCTTTCTTCTTTTTTAATTACTGATTTCTTTACAATTAAAGGTTTACTTATGTTTTCAAATTCAATAATGTAGGAATAAAGATGAGTATAACTTTCTTTTTCTAAACTTGACTTCCATTGCTTGATATTATATTTCTTAAAGTCTTTGAAAAATACTTCTAAAGGTAGTGGCTTTGAATACATACTTGTTAGTTTAAAACGTCCTTTCTTAAAATTAGATTTAATATATTCTTCAAGTAAACTTGTTTTAGAATCACCAAGAGATAAAGTGTACATATACATCTTACCATTTGGTTTTAGATGATTGTTAATAGAATCAAATATCTTTTTTACAAGATAGAAACCATCAATTCCACCATTAGAATGTAATGCTGCTTTTATGTTTTTAGGAACTGGAACAAATGGAGGATTAGTTAATATGTAATCAAACTTTTCATTTTTAACAGTGTTAAACAAATCTCCTTTTCTAAATTCAATATTTGTTAATCCATTTCTATAAGCGTTTCTTTTTGAAAAATCAATTGCTTTTGAAGAGATGTCTGAAAGTACTACTTTTGAAGCATTATCAGAAGAATAAATTCCAAGAACTCCACTCCCTGAACATAAATCCAGAACAGTTGAATTCTTCTTAACCTTCATATGATCAATAAGATAATGAATACCAGAACCTGCATAAATTGGAAGAACAGAATCAAATATTTTATTGTCTTTTCTATCTGTTTCAATAACTTTATTTTTGTAAATAAATAGTTCTGTGTCTTTCTGAGTAATTATTTTCATAATTAATTCATCCCAAAACTAGAAAATATCATTTCTTTTAATTTCTATTTTTCCAAACATATATTTATGTAAAACCTTTGGAATCTTTATTGTTCCGTCTTTTGTTTGATGATTTTCTAGAATTGCAACAAGAGCACGAGAGGTTGCAACAGCTGTGTCGTTAAGTGTGTGAACATAATATTTCTCGCCTTGCTTTGTCTTTGCTTTAATATTCAAACGAACTGCTTGGGCTCCTGTAAGGTTACTACAAGAAGCAACTTCAATATACTTCTGGCTTCTTGGAGACCACACTTCAACGTCTGCACTTCTATACTTTAAGTCTCCTAAATCTCCAGTACAAATTTCAAGTGTTCTTGTTGGAAGTTCAAGAGATGTAAAAATCTTAACTGTGTTTTTTAGAAGTTCATCATACATCTTTTCTGATTCTTCTGGTTTACAAATAACAATCTGCTCCACCTTATCAAATTGATGTAATCTAAATAATCCTCTTTCATCAAGACCATGAGAACCAATTTCTTTTCTAAAACAAGAAGAATAACTAAACATCTTTATTGGTAATTTTTCTTCATCAATTGCTTTATCAACAAACATAGAGATTAATGGATGCTCTGATGTTGCAATCATATAAAGGTCTTCACCTTCAATCTTGTAAGCCATATCTTTAAAGAAAGAAAAATCTACAGAACCTTCACAAGCTCTTTTATTAATCATTAATGGTGGAAGAACATAAGTAAATCCTTTCTTATATAAAAAATCTTGAGCATAGTTGATTAGTGCTCTGTTTAATAGTGCTAGATCACCTTTAAGATAATAAAATCCTTTACCTGAAGTAGTTCTTGAAGCTTCAAAGTCTGCGATATTAAGTTTTTCTGCAATCTCTCCGTGGTTGATTACTTCAAAATCTTTCTTAACTGGCTCTCCAAATCTTTTAATTTCTTTATTTTCAGTATCGTCTTTACCGATTGGTGTTTTCTTAGAAATGATGTTTGGTATCTTCTTTTGAATATCAATTATTTTTTCATAAAGTTCTTTTTGCTTATCATCTATTTCTTTAATCTTATCTGGTAACTCTCTTGCTTCTTTTAAAAGATCATCAACTGAAAGTCCTTTCTGTTTATTAATTGCAATATTATCAGTTACAGAATTTCTTTTATGCTTTAAATCGTTAGCAACCATTACTCCTTTTCTATAGTCTTCATCTAACAAAATTAGTTCATCAACTAAAGGAAGAAGAAAATCTTTTCCTTTCTTTCTAATATTTTCTTTAACTTTTTTTGTATTTTCTCTTATAAATTTTAATTCTAACATAGATTAATCACATTTTAATTACTAATATACTATAAAACAATAGAATAAAAGAATATAAAAAGCTTTATTTTATGAAACTTTTCTGTGCTTTTAAGGCCTTAGTAATTATTCTTCTTGCTAAGAAATTATTTAGAAAATTATTAAATAAAATATTATATCCCACAATATTACCTTGATGTTTAGATAACTCTAGTTTCCAAGCATTTGTTAAATCAACTAGATCTTTCTTATCAATTGTAATATAATGTGTGTCTTTAGAATCTACGCGCACACTTGTAGATTTCTCCCCAATAAAATTATCAATATTTGTTCCTTTTAATCTAAGATTATCTGAAATTGTTATTGGTTGTTTGTCGCCTATATTTGAATTAAATGAAACTGCAATTACTGGTTTATTTTTTTCATCATAACTAATTCTAGGCATGTGGTTTTTATCAAGAGTATATTCAAAATTACTATATCTAAATGCATAGCCCATAGCAACTATTATTGAATTTCCAATCCTAGAGATATATTTTCTAGTTGATTCTCTATTAAGAAAATTAGAATCTATTACTACAGAATTATGAAAAGGATTATAAAGTTCTTTTCTATGATCTGATTGTTTTTGATTAACTTCATGAAGTTCATTAGATCCTCTAACTGCAATACTCCCATAGTCCTTTAATTTTTTTCTAACTAATGGCAAAGTGGTTTTAGATCTTGTCGCTCTTCTTAATGCTACCATAATAGAAATAGATAAACAAAGAATATTTAAATTTATTTAAAAAATAGAAACTAAAAAGAAAGAGAAACTATTTCTTCTCTTCTTCGTCTTCATCATCGTCGCAATCTTCACAATCGCACTCATCGTCTTCGCATTCGTGGTCGTCTTCTCCGCATTCACCGTGACAGCTTGAACAACTTCCTCCACAACTGTGTGCTTCAAGTTCTTCGTCCATCTTTGCTGCTTCTGCCTCTGAAAGTACTTCAATTAACTTAACTTTAAATGTAAGATTCTTTCCTGCAAGTGGGTGATTTAATATTGCATCAATTGTTGTTTCATCAATCTTAACGATTTCAATAGCTAATGGACCCATTCCTGACATTACAACAATTTCTTTGCCTTCTTGTAAGTCACTTATGCTGTTTAATAGTTCCTTTGGAATCTTTGCAACTTCTGTGTTCTTAGGACCGTATCCTTCTTCAGGAGTTACCTTAATATCTTTTTCTTCTCCTGATTTCATTCCGATTACTCCGTCTTCAAACCCTGGAATAACCATACCAATACCAACTTTAAACTTTAATGGATCTCTACCTTTACTAGAATCAAACATTGTTCCATCATCTAATAAACCATCATATTCAACTACTATCCAATCATTCTCTTTAACACTCATACGTATCATTCAACTCCTTTTGTTTTTAAAAATAGAACTAATATATTTATGGTACAAACCTATTATAAAAGGTTTTATTTAATATAGAAAAAGACCAACAAAACTTTGCTGGAAACTCTACTTATTTTTTCATTTTATACACTAAAAGATATACAACTGCTGTAATGATACTGAAAAGAATTGCACAAATAATCCAAATTGCTTTTGCACCATCTGATAATCCTTTATTATTTGTAAGAACATCATAGATTACCCATATTGCACAAATAAGAGCAAGTATTCCAACTACTGAACCGAGTGCTCCAAAACCTGAACTAAATATTCCTGCCATTTATTTTTCCCCCTAGTTTGATTATAAAACTATATATACACTTACGGCTCAGGAAGTTATAAAGTAGCTTATTTTACTCTAATTGAGTTCTACCATAGAATCCTTTTGGGAAGTAGATCAGTATTTATTTAAAATTATTTCTAAATGTTTTAAAAATTCTTTAGTATCTAAAAAATAATTGGGATATGCTTTTTTAAGATCTTGCATATTGTCAGCACTAACTAATACAACGTCATATTCGTTTCTATTATATATTTTCTTTTCTGCAGAAGAATATGCTAGGAGTGCTTCTTTTTCTTCTCTTTTAGTGAATGCAGAAATATTTAGTCTTTCAAGAACTGTATCTAATTCTAAAAGATAAAATTGTATGTTTTTCTTTTTTTTAAAATTATCAAAGTATTTTACAGATTCAGTCCAGTGCTTCATTTTCTGTTTTACTTGTAACTTTTTTTCTAGTTCTTTAATTTGTAAATAAAGTTCTTTTTCATTCTGAGGTGTTTGAGAAATTATCGGAGTATTTTCTAGTCTTGCAAATGCGGAACTTACTAATTTAAAAAAAGCTTTCCAGTTTTCCTCTCCTTGATTAGATTTTATGGCTTGTCTTGTAAAAAAATCAACAGTTTCTACTGCTGTTGCCCAAAGGTGTTGTAATTTAGATCTTATTTGCACTTCTACTAATAGACCATTATATTCTTTTTTTCCTTTATCGCTACTATATCTATATACTAAATGTATACTTCTATATCCATCTAATTTAGGGCTTGAAATATAATCTTTTACATTTACTTTTTTATGCTTTATATCCCCGTTATAATAATAGGTTTCATATAATTCTCTCACTTGTTTAATGTCCGACATCACAACTCTACAACCAGCAATATCTTGCATTTGAGTTAATTTCATTGTAGGACAATTATCATTATATTTTCTATTTAGTTTTTTAAATATCGAAGAAATTCTTTTTAATCTTTGAGCAGAGAGTGCATTTTTGTCTATTTTTTCAGAAACTCTTTTTAATCTATTTTTAAATACTTGTAAGGGATAGTTATGCATTGTCTTCCAGCTATTCACAATTTCTAATGCTTCATCTATTTCTGCTGCAGAATGCTCTTTATTATCAGATAGAATTATAGCTGAATTATTTATTTTTGATTTTGAGATTTCGTTAATATCTAGTTGCTCCATAATAATATATTATTGCATAACCTTTTTAAATATATCAAATTGCGCGGTTATCGTGTAAAAAAAGTGTCAAATTGCAAGGAGAATTAAAAAAATCTAATTTTCCTACTAACCTTTATATTTAAAGCATTACCAAACACAAGTACAAAAATCATTTTTAATTATTAAAAAATTTATGTCAAATTGCGCGTGCACTCCAAAAAAAAAATGCTGAATTGCGCAGACCCTAATTATCAACATTTACTATTCCAACTGCGTTCTACCATAGAATCCTTTTGGGAAGTAGATTAAGATTATCAAAAGCAAAAGAGCAAAAAGAATCTGTCTTCCTGGACCAACAATTGATGAAGGAAGACCAACAAATCTTAAAATTTCTGGAATAAGTGTAAGAATGATTGTAGCTACTACTGTTCCTTCAATGGAAGCAAGTCCTCCAACAATAATTATTGAGATAACTGGGATAAGTGCCATGAAAGTAAAAGAAGAAGGGTCAATGAAAGTTATGAAGTGAGCAAACAACGAACCTGCGATACCAGCAAAGACTGCAGAGATGATAAGCCCAATTGTTTTAATCTTAAATGTATTTTTTCCAAGAGCCTTAACACAGTATTCATCATCTCTTGTTGCTTCAAGTAGTTTACCAAACTTAGAGTTTACTATTCTTTGAATAATAAAGTAACAAGCAACAGTAACTATTACTGTAAATATTAGATAAGAAAGATTACTACGAAAAACTAAACCAAAGATGTCTGGTTTTGGTATTCCTGAAATCCCAAATGGCCCTCTTGTTAAGTCTATCCAGTTGATAAGAAGAGCATAGACAAGAAACGAAAACGCCATTGTCCCTAAGGCAAGATAATCTCCTTTAAGTTTATTTGTTGGTACTGAAAGGATTAGTGCTGCAACTCCTGCTATTATTCCTGCTAAGAGAAACGCAAGAAGGAAAGGGACACCATTCATCACAAGTATTGCTGAAGTGTAAGCTCCGATTCCAAAGAAAGCAATGTGACCAAAGTTAAGTAGTCCTGTGTAACCAATAGAAACTTGTAAAGCTAAACAAAGTATTAACTGTATTGCAATAATAATTAACAAATGTATAAAATAATCAATAATCATTTATTATTCCACCCTTTGTTTTTTCCTAAGATTCCAT
>Ga0172381_10001391_pt1 | contig 28741 bp, 27 predicted proteins | sample Leawel6488metaG_FD_119754 | JGI IMG/M metagenome (GOLD analysis project Ga0172381, IMG submission 119754) | Leachate microbial communities from a municipal landfill in Southern Ontario, Canada - Leachate well 64-88 metaG | ecosystem: Engineered > Solid waste > Landfill > Unclassified | place... | reverse complement strand
TTGCCTAAAATAAGGGTTTTTTATGAAAAAGATGATGTATGCCTCTGTTGTTTGTGGATTCTTGTTGTTTACAAAAATGAGTTTCGCTGCAGATGTTACCGAACAAAGTTTGGATATTAACAAGCGCTTATTTCTGGCTCTCGATCAGGGAGATATGAGGACTGTTCGGAATATTTTAGCTGCGAATGGCAATACGGACGCCATCTCTTTTTTTCTTCTTCTTGCTGAACATAGTTTTGCTGAAGATAGTAACACAGATCGTTTTTTATTATGGGCTATCGAGCAGGGAGATATGAGGGCTGTTCAGGATGCTTTAGTTGCGAACGCTGATGTTAATGCTCAAAATATAAAGGGGTTTACGGCGCTTATGACTGCCGCTGCGACTGACCGTACAGACATTGTCGCTTTGCTTCTTAGTAAAAAAGCTGATGTTAATGCTCAACATATATGTGGTTTAACAGCGCTTATGATTGCCGCTGCGAATGACCATGCACCAATTGTCCACTTGTTACTTGAAGCAGGAGCGGATGTTAATGCTCAAGATAATGGTGGTAATACAGCGCTTGATTTAGCGAAAAATGAACAAGTAAAAAAAGTACTACGTGATTTTATAGATCAACTAAACGGTCAGAAAGCTCAATAGCGCCTAACTCAAAAAGCTCTTAAACGTTGAGCTGATATTAATGCTCATGTGCACTTTATTGCACTGACAATTAATAATTTTGTATGATGAACAGTAGATAGATGTTATTTGTCTAAAAAAGAAGGGGTTTTTATGAAAAAGATGATGTATATCTCTGTTGCTTGTGGATTCTTGTTGTGTACAAAAATGAGTTTCGCTGCATATATTTCTGTAGCTGACCAACGTCTTTTAGTGGCTGTGAAGCAGGGAAATGTTCGGCATGTTCAGATGCTTCTTGAGGGGGGAGCCAATGTTAATGCTATGAACAATAATGGCAATACAGCGCTTATGCTTGCTTCTTCGTCAGGCTATGCTGACATTGTTAGTTTGTTAATTGAAGCGGGAGCTGATATTAATATTAAAGCCAAAGATGGTCATAGAGCTCTTGATTTCGCGCCAAATGGACAAATTAAAAAAATGCTACATGATGACATTAACAGAAATCTTTTAAGGGCTGCCAGTCAGGGAGATATTAAGGCTGTTCAGAATGCTTTAGCTGCAAACGCTGATGTTAATGCTCAAGATAGATGTGGTTTTACAGCGCTTATCTTTGCCGCTGCGAATGGCCGTACGGACATTGTCGATTTGCTTATTGCTAGAAGAGCTGATGTTGATGCTCAAGTTAAAGATAATCATTGGACAGCGCTTATGTATGCTGCTGCTGCAGGCCATGTGGAAGTTGTTCTCTTATTACTTGATAGAGGAGCTGATATTAATGCTAAATCTAAAAATGGTAGCACAGCGCGTGATTTTATAAATAAAAAATGGCCGACACGGACAGTTTTTTTTGCCTAAAATAAGGGGTTTTTATGAAAAAGATGATGTATGTCTCTGTTGCTTGTGGATTCTTGTTGTTTACAAAAATGAGTTTCGCTGCACAGATTGTTGATGTTAGCAGAGATCTTTTATCGGCTGCCCATCAGGGAGATATTCAGGCTGCTCAGAATGCTTTAAATGCGGGAGCTAATGTTGATACTCGAAGCCATAATGACTCTACACCGCTTATACTTGCTCCTTTGAATGGCACTGTAGATCTTGTTCTCTTATTACTTGATAGAGGAGCTGATATTAATGCTCAAGCTAAAGATGGTAGAACAGCGCTTATGATTGCCGCTGCGAATGGCAATATAGAGGTTGTCTCTTTGCTTCTTGAGAAAGGAGCGAATGTTTTTGCTCGAGATAATGCTAATAAAACAGCGCTTGATTTAGCAGAAAATGAACAAGTAAAAAAAATGCTACGTGATTTTATAGATAAACTAAACAGTCAGGAAGCTAAAGAGCGCCCAACTCAAAAAACTCTTAAAAGTTGAGAGATATTAATGCTCGTGTGCACTTTATTGCACTGACAATAACACTTTTGTATGATTAAATCGACAGTTTTTTTTGCCTAAAATAAGGGTTTTTTATGAAAAAGATGATGTATGCCTCTATTGTTTGTGGATTCTTGTTGTTTACAAAAATGAGCTTCGCTGCAGAGGTTGTTGCTGCACAGGGTATTGATGTTAACAACAATCTTTTAGTGGTCGCTGCACAAAAAGATATTAAGGAAGTTCAGGATGCTTTAGATGCGGGAGCTAATGTTAATGCCAAGGATAAATCTGATATAACAGCGCTTATGCTTGCTGCTGCGTATGGCCGTACAGCCATTGTCAGCTTGCTTCTTGATAGAGGAGCTAATATTAATGCTCAAGATAAATATGGTAATACAGTGTTTCTTTATGCTGCTTGGGGAGACATAGAAATTGTCCGTTTGCTTCTTGAGGAAGAAGGGACTGATATTAATGTTCGAAATAATGGTATTAAGACAATGTTTGGGAATGCTGCTTGGAATGGCAATGCAGCCGTTGTCCGCTTGTTACTTGAAGCGGGAGCTGATGTTAATGCTCAAGATGAAAATGGTTATACAGCGCTTATGATTGCTGCTAAGAATGGCAATATAGAGGTTATCTCTTTGCTTCTTGATAGAGGAGCGAATGTTTCTGCTCAAGATAATGCTGGTAATACAGCGCTTGATTTAGCGGAAAATGAACAAGTAAAAAAAGTACTACGTGATTTTATAGATCAACTAAACGATCAGAAAGCTCAATAGCGCCCAGCTCAAAAAAGCTCTTAAAAATTGCACTGATATTAATGCTAATGTGCAATCTATTACACTGACAATAACAATTTTGTATGATTAACAGTAAATGGATGTTTTTCGCCTAAAATAAGGGTTTTTTATGAAAAAGATGATGTATGCCTCTATTGTTTGTGGATTCTTGTTGTTTACAAAAATGAGTTTCGCTGCACATGTTGTTGACGTTAACAGAGATCTTGTAGCGGCTGCCCAGAAGAATGATATTAAGGAAGTTCAGGATGCTTTAAAAGCGGGAGCTAATGTTAATGCTAGCTTTGGACCCAATATAACAGCGCTCTACTGGGCTGTAGCAAATGGCGATACAAAAATTGTCTCCTTACTACTTGAAGCGGGAGCCGATGTTAAAGCTAAGCATGAGGGGGACCTGACAGCGTTTATGTTTGCTGCTTCTATGGGCCGTGTAGACATTGTCCGCTTGTTACTTGATAGAGGAGCTGATATTAATGCTCGAGATAATGCTGGTAATACAGCGCTTGAGTTAGCGGAAAATGAACAAGTAAAAAAAGTACTATGTGATTTTATAGATAAACTAAACAGTTAGAAAGCTCAATAGCACCCCAACTCAAAAAAACTCTTAAAAATTGCGCTGTTATTAATGCTAATGTGCAGTCTATTACACTGACAATAACAATTTTGTATGACTAACAATAGATGGATGTTTTCCACCTAAAATAATGGTTTTTTTATGAAAAAGATAAGGGCTTGATCAGTTATATACACCTACAAAGATCTCAAAAAAAGAGCAAGTGCGCAGGGTATATGACAAGCAACAGTTAAGATAGTAAGCCTGTTAAACAGATAGCTGGTTTTTATAACTAAGATACTCCTGCCAAGTAATTTGAAGATGTTTACCATGCAAAAAGAAACAGTAAATTATCCAAAAAAATACTACATGGGGCGACCAAAGAAAGAGTTTCTTGAAGCAGCACGTATTGTTAACAAGATGAAAACTTAATAAAGACATTAGCAGCTCAGGTTGAATCACATCTCATAGCATCGAAAACAAGAGGTGCTGAGATCGGAAAAAAAGACGCAGCTCTATACCATCAAGTAAAACATGTTCTTGTTGTCTACATATTCAAAAGAGCATCACCTTAAAAATGCACTTTTGGCAACGTAATAAATATGGTAATATTCATGGTGAAGATGATAATGAGGCTGGAATCGCTGCCGCTTCCAATCGAGGCTCTGTAAGATAGGTAATAGACAAAAGTCCTCTCTGCATACAGGGACATTCAAGTTTGAAACGACGGATTTTATCCCACCGAAGATTCATATAAGGAAAATGCATGTCTATCCTTTCCACTACCGCTACCCAAAGTACCCTCATACAAGAGCATATCCCCCTAGCTGATAAAAACTGGTTCCGTACTGGTGGAGCAGCCCGTTATTTTTGCGAACCAAAAACTGAACAGGAATTTGCCCAAGCACTCATCTATGCTCGGGAACATAAGCTACCACTTTTCATTCTGGGCAGTGGAGCTAATACCCTCATTAGCGATGACGGCTTCTCAGGGCTGGTAATTCGACCACAAATAACCAGTCTCAGTATTGAACAAGAAGATACTGCCCATGCTTTCGTACGAGCAGGAGCAGGAGTAACCATTGATCAGCTTATAAAATTTTGTTTGGATAATCAGTTTCTAGGGCTTGAAGAATTAAGCGGAATACCTGGTACCGTTGGCGGATCTGTTTTTATTAATATTCACTATTTTGAATTTTTGCTTAGCCATTTTTTACACAGTGCACAAGTAATCAACAAGAACACCAGTGAAATAACATCCGTTGAAAATAGCTGGTTCAACTTCGGATATGACTATTCACGTCTACATGAAGAAGAATTTTATCTTATCAGTGGTACTTTTAAACTTACTAAAGCCGATACTCTTACCACCGCCCACGCACGCGGACGAAGCCAAGAAATAACGCGTCATCGCCTTAATCGATATCCCCAGTCACACACCTGTGGCAGTTTTTTTAGAAATTTTCATGAACATGAAGTTGCTCATGCTCGAACACCAAAGAAACTCATTTACGTCGCTTATTACCTTGATAAGATAGGCGTGAAAGGAGAACTTTCTTGCGGAGATGCAATCGTTTCACATCAACATGCAAATATGCTCGTTAACAGAGGACACGCCACTACACATGATATTGTTGAGCTGGCACGTACCTTACAAACACGTTTGTTCACCGAATTTGGAATTTTACCGCAAGCAGAATGCCGTTTTCTAGGATTTAAAGAATATCCGCTTCTATCTTCGCCACACAATCAGTAATTGCTAAAGGAAGAATCTTAGTGTAACTTTGGCGGCAATTTTTTCTCAGCATCAACAATTTCGTTAATCTCTTTTTTCAACATGTCAGTTAGTTGGGTTAAAGCACTCTTTTTTTTACGAAATAGCTCGTCAGAATGTCCACTGATCTGTCCCAACGTACTCTCTATATTCTTAATCAACGCATCAGTCTGACGCCATATTTGAACTTTATACGTAAAATCAACGGCCGCATGTCTACCAACCCGATCAAGCAATGTCTGAATAACATAACAATATCCCTGACGACCTTGTTCACGATTATCAAAATGCTCTTCCTCGTCAGGCAATAGCACAAAATAAACATAGCGTTCAATAATCTGTTTGAACACAGACCCACCTACATAATCCCCTGTTAAAACATTTAACTTCTCATCAGAAACAAGAGCCTCAAGAAGATCTCCCCGGTAAGGATATGAAACAAGGGCATCAACTAATGGTATAGAATAGGCAACATCACCTACACCACCCCCATAAGAAGAACAAAGATAAACCATTGTTTTAAACCAGATATCGCAACCAGAGGTTTTTAGATCTACGGCATAAGGGTATTTCCTATTTATGGCATCCTTAAGACCCTTGATAACAGTGTCTTCTTTATAAGAAGGTACTAACTTAAGCAAAAATTTCATAAATGCCTCTTCATCTCCTGAAGAAACTTTATACAAAGCCCTCATAAATGGCTCGAGCATGCAAAATTGTTGATAGGGACCATCAATAAGATGCTCTTTGCTCCAAGCCTCCACCTTCGCCGTTCCTTTTTGCTGCATAAGCATCACTCTAAAATTTGGCTCAAATTTTTTAAAATAGGCTTCAACTACTTGGTGTACCCATCGATAATCTCCTGTTTTTTCTGATTCCTCAACTGCCCGAGCAGACAATTGCTCTTCTAAAGAATTATATTTAGGGCCTAAAGAAAACTCGTTAAGTGGAAACAGTCGTCCAAATATTTCTTTAAACCATTGAGCCGAATCAACGTCTCCACATTCTTGAGGAATCGAATCAGCAATATCCGCCATAATATCCTCAGCCATACCCGCGTAATAAGGCATCATGACCTCTTTAAGACGAGCTACGTGATGTACAGCTTCTTCAGCAGAGACAGTCTGCTTGATAAAATCACCTCGAGTTCTCCGCGCAAGATTAGAATCTGCGCCATGAGCACGTAAAAACTTTACCAATTCTGTATTTCCTCGCGCTGCAGCTGCACACATAAGCGGAATAAAGGAGATCCTATTAGAACATTCTTCATACTTTTTTCCACAGTCAAAACAGCTATTAGGGTTTATATTCCTCACAGACATAAGAGCTATGGCCACCTGAGTTGAATTAGTTTCAATGGCAGATACCAACATCTTATGCGCATCTCCACCAAAAAATCTAAGTACCTCCTCAATATCCTTACCACTTAAATCACTTAAATGTGTACCTTCTTTAGTCATCTTTTCAAGAGTCATCTTTTCAAGTTCTTGAATCTTACGTCTCCCGGAGAGCTGTGTCATATCAAGCGGTTTAAGCCGTTTCACCCGCCTACGTCTTGCCTGTTGCGTATCCGGCATAGCAATCTCAGAACAACCTATAAAACCAGGAAAACTTATAACAACAAAAAGCATACCCAATAAACACCGTTTTAAAATACGACTCACGCAGAACCCCTATTTTATATTTTATATAAAAACAATTTTCTAAAGGAATTATTAATTTTAAAATAATAGCAAACAAGCCCCTCTTACTCAAGAAAAAGACCATTCTCTTGCGTTTTTTCTGTTATCTATGCCAACCTGTTATTATATAAACAACCTAAACAAGAAAGATGGGAGGACAAGCTTATGAAGAAAGTTATTTTTATTACCAGCATCCTAGGAACGTTTTTTTTCTTATACGGAACCCCTGAAGATGCTGTTATTGCATTTGATCTTCATGGCGTAGTATTTGATCTAGATTACGGTACCATGATTAAAACAGCTCTTACGCACCCACAACTCTTTGGGCAACTTCCCCTGCTTGCTTCACGAAATTTTAGAAAAAGCTTACGGAATATCCGCTCAGAAACGCGGGTATGGGAACAAATCTTTGATAAGCTCCAACAACGCCACCCCACCCTCAAGCCGCATCGTCAGACATTCATATCCCTTGGCAATGCTCAAAAACCGAATAAAAACATGGTTCAGCTGTTAAAGGATCTACGTGCTCATGGCTATCATTTGTACATTCTATCGAATATTGGGCCTGAAATGCTTGCCGAGCTCGATCAAAAATATCCTTCGCTCATGTCTCTCTTTCTTGGACGCTATACACCAACAGCAGAAAACAACTATCATCATAAACCACAGCCTGAGTTCTATGATGAATTTAAGCACTATTTAATCTGTCAGGGGCACAAAAACAAGCGAGTTATTTTTATCGATGACCATCATGATAATTTAGAAGCAGCAACGAAAGCTGGTTTTACTAGTATTAAATTTACCTCAGCTAAAAAGTTACGGAAAACCCTAGGCCTCTAACGAATCATCCTCGCCCTTTTTAATAAGCCTCTTTAATCCGCTAAAAGCCAGTCCACCCACTTCCTTAACAATGGCAATTCCATCACCACCATTACTTGATGGATCAAGACTAACAAAAGTGGTAACTCGTGCCCATTTCAAAAACAACTCAACGGCCTTTTTTGACAAAGGATGTTTGGCATATTTTTTCATATAAATGGCAACAAATGCCAAGTAGGCAAGTTCTGCCCCAGGACCTGAAGCAAGAACAGTAATTTTTTTCACTGAATAGCCAACTGTGCCAAGGCCCTCAGTAGGAAACATGATCATACTGTAGGCAGACGGATCAACAAAACCCTTTATCCCCTTAATTGAATAAATTTTAAGGCGTCCAGAATCTATAAGGGGAAGCCGACCCTCATCTACATCACTCTGCCTAGTAAAAAGACTTATATCTCCTGGAGCATTAAATAAATAGCGCGCTGAAATAACATGCCCCAATTCATGGACAAGGGCTCTGCCACCGCAAAAAAGCAATGCCAACCCGCACAGCTTCGTCAGTTCATATATTGGTTTATTCTCATCTGAAAGCTCTCCATTACACACACAATGAGCTTTATCTTCCACACAAGACAAACTCATACAACTCATCAGATCACTCATACCCAGTATCAAAATCATTACATACAAAAATTTTCTTCCATCCATAATTCCCCCACCATAATTAAATACTACTTTCCATCGTATAGATGGACACCATAGCGTCAAGATACAAGAAGAGGCCCAGAAAATCTTGGCCTCTTCTTGTTAAATTAACCTCAGAATATGAAAGATTAAGACATGTCTTGTTAATACATGTCTTGCATACCACCCATACCACGGCCATGGCTATGAGCGGGAGCTTCCTTTGTTTCTTCCGGAATATCTGTAATAAGTACCTCTGTCGTTAACAGAAGCCCGGCAATCGATGCCGCATTTTGTAATGCAGAACGAACAACCTTAGTAGGATCAATAATACCGGCAAGAACCATATCAACAAGTTCGCCTGTCTTAGCATCAAAACCCTTGTTCCCTGCTTCTGCACGAACCTTATTGATAATAACCGATGATTCATATCCAGCATTGTAGGCAATAATTCTAAGCGGTTCTTCCAAGGCACGATGCAAAATTTGAACACCAAGTTGTTCATCACCAACTAACTTCAGTTGACCAACCGCATCTTGAGCACGCAAAAGAGCAACACCACCACCAGCGACAATACCTTCTTCACCAGCTGCGCGAGTTGCACGAAGCGCATCTTCGATACGATCTTTAATTTCTTTCATCTCAGTTTCTGTTGCAGCACCAACTTCAATCACCGCAACACCACCGGACAACTTAGCCAAACGTTCTTGTAACTTTTCTTTATCATAATCAGAAGAAGTGTTTTCAATCTGCGCTTTAATTTGAAGAACACGCCCATTGATAGCTTCTGCCGCACCAAGACCTTCAACTATTGTTGTCGTATCTTTAGTAATGACAATTTTCTTCGCACGACCAAGATCAGTCAAACCAACCGTTTCAAGCTTTAATCCAATATCCTCAGAAACAAGCTTGCCGCCTGTTAAAACAGCGATATCTTCCATCATAGCCTTACGACGATCACCAAATCCCGGAGCTTTTACCGCCACAATATTTAATGTTCCGCGTAATTTATTAACAACCAAGGTAGCAAGAGCTTCGCCTTCAACATCTTCCGAAATAATTAAGAGCGGACGCCCTGCCTTTGCAACTTGTTCTAAAACAGGAAGAAGCGTTTTCATGTTATTGATCTTCTTTTCAAACAGAAGAATCAACGCATCAGTCAACACAGCTTCCATCTTTTCAGGATCAGTTACAAAATAAGGAGAGCTGTATCCACGATCAAACTGCATACCTTCAACGACAGAAAGCTTGCTTTCCATCCCTTTGGCAGGTTCAACCGTAATAACACCGTCTCGTCCTACACGTTCCATAGCCTGAGCAATCTGCTCACCAATAAACGTATCTGAGTTGCCCGAAATAGTAGCAACCTGTTCAATTTCTTTTCTACCAGTTACCGGCTTTGACATCTTTTTGACAGATTCAACAGCAACAAGTACAGCCTTATCAATACCGCGCTTAAGTTCCATAGGATTAGCACCAGCAGCTACATACTTATTCCCTTCACGGAATATTGCTTGAGTAAGCACGGTAGCGGTAGTTGTACCGTCACCAGCTACGTCAGCAGTCTTGCTAGCTGCTTCACGAACCATCTGTGCGCCCATATTTTCAAGAGAGTCTGCCAATTCGATTTCCTTAGCAACACTCACACCATCCTTGGTAATAGCCGGAGAGCCAAACTTTTTTTCATAAGCAACATTACGCCCACGGGGCCCAAGAGTTATTTTTACTGCATTGGCCAACGTATCAACACCTACAGCCAACTTTTGGCGAGCTTGTGCGCCAAAAACAATATTCTTTCCTGCCATGATTTTTCCCTAACTTACTCAACAATGCCGAGTATTTCTTCTTCTTTTAAAATAACAAATTCATTACTTGCTTCAGTCCCTGCGTATTTGCCAAAAAAGACCGTATCACCAACCTTAACTTGAACCGGAATAACTTTACCGTCATTAGTAACACGGCCAGCACCAACAGCAACAATCTTACCCATCTGAGTACGTTCTTCTTTTGCTGTATCAGGAATAATAATCCCGCCGGCAGTTTTTTCTTCTTGAGCAAAGCGCTTAACTAAAACGCGATCAAAAAGTGGTCGAATGTGTTCAACCATAGGAGCATCTCCCTACCTAAAACTGATATATATTGCATTACTGTTTTATACACGTATAACCTCCACAAAAAGGAGAGCCGCAGCTCTCCTTAAGCTGTATAAAAGTGTACCGATTTTTTGATATTTTCGCAAATCTTTACAGTAACGCACTAAGATTTTCTTAAAAAATAAACTCAGTTGAAACCCCTTCTATTCAAGAAAAATTTACAAACCTACATAACCTGGTATATCCTGAAATTCAAAATGCCACATAGTGGAGCATAAAAACAAAGGAGAATCCACATGAAAAAAATAGTATGGCTCTTATGCTTTACCCCATTGATGCTCTTATCTACGCCAAATTTTTTCTTAAAAAACAATACCGATACGCCTATCTGGTATTCAATAGGCAGTAAAAGCGCAGGAAAAGGTGCTTTAAATGTATTGCAAGAATCACCTCTTTCTCTCGAACCAGGAAAAAGCACTCACGCAACATTAGCACTAGAAAACTATCCAGAGTTTATTGTTGTCCCACAAAAGAATAAGCCGCTAACAGGCGATAATATGTACTACATAATGGTTAATGATGTGAAAAGAACTAAAAATAAAACCCTATATCTTGAGCTCATACGTATTAGCGAAAACCCTCAAGATCAGTATAAAGAGTTTAATGAAAAAATAATGTTCGGGCTGGGAAAATATGCCCTAGTCCCCCTGACACCAACAAAGAAGGGTCTCTTTACTAGTCCCGTATACGAAGAAAAAGGACAATTACCACTCCCCCTCAAAAACAACGTCGCCATACAAGATCTTGAATTTAGCAAAGCCATATATACTACAAAAAGCCAACAGAAGGCCGCTGCTCTACGAGCACCTACTCAAGAACCGCAAAAAGAGATCATCAATCTTGCATTACAAGCGATTGGTGGTGCCGACAAAGGCTCCAATAAAGACGGTAGTCCTTATGCTATCCTGGGACTTACATCAGACACTCCCTGGAAAGAAGTAAAAGTAAGATACAGACTCCTTGAAAAAGCCATAAGTAACATGATTAAACCTTTTACAGAAAAAGATATAAGAGGTGCACAAAAAATTATAACCATTGCCTTGCAACAAATTGACGAAGAACCACGTAGACACATTCAAGAAGCGGAATCTCTTATCAAAACCCACCAACAAAATCGTCTTAGTAAAAAGGACGAACGTGCTGCCACTGGTCAGATAAAAAATTACCCAAAAAATCGACGTCCTACTACTCATAAGCTATTAGGACAAATCGATGAAGAAATTGAGGAGCATCCTGAAGGCGCAGCCTAAAGCGCCTTAACATGCTATTCAAAAAGGGAGCCTCTATTAAAACGGGGCTCCCTTTTTCTTACTCTATTTAAGCACGCACTGAATTTGAGGGGGTTTTTTAAGATCGATATATACACCTGCACGTGGACGCTGATCCTGAATAGTACAAGAATCACATACATGTCCAGGCACTACCGGATATTCATGGAAAAATTCCGCTTCAAGCCCCTGTATTTTCATAATTTCTTCTGCTCGTGTCTTCGTTAAACCAATAAGCGAAGGGAACAAAACAGACGTTTCAGGACCGGAAGAGAGATAGATAATAAGTTTGTTTTTTTCAAGCGGTTTGTTCGGCGCAGGATACTGTGCACAACAGACACCGGCCGGAAGTTCATGCTTAATATAATAAGAAACAAGTTCAATAGGCTGTTCGTTATTTTTATCCCGTAGCAACTCTATAATTGCCTCAACACGCAATCCCGTAACTGATGGTGCACATGGTTGCGGTGGACGACGAGTAACAACAAGCGATACGGTTTGATGGGACTTAACCTGTTGGCCAGGCTCAGGAACTTGGTGAATAATAATGCCAACAGGAAGATCTCGGTCCTCCTTCTCGGTAATAATACGAGTATTAAGACGTAAGGCTGATAACTGAACAGCAGTTTCTTGAAGTTGCTGCCCAATCACTGAAGGAACAGGAAACGGTTGTTGCCGCACAAAAAAGCGGGTAACACTATAGCCCGTAAAAAAAGCACCAAAAGGAAGAATCCATAAAAAAGAATTACGCATACGCATAAATTTCGAAACCCCTTTGCAGTCGTCAATAAGCCGGATTCTGTCTTGGGTAACCATCTATCTTAGCGACATACCCGCATGTTTAAACCGGAACGAACAACCGAACATGCCTATTTTGTCTTGCTCCAGACAGGGTTTTTCCCCGATAGCCATTACTAACTATCGTCGGGTGCTCTTACCACCCGTTTTCACCCTTACCACTTGCGTGGCGGTTATTTTCTGTGACACTGTCCATGGGCACCACGTCCTTAGAGGCACCCCCCGTAGTCATCCTACGGTGTCTCGCTCGTTAGGAGTCCGGACTTTCCTCAAATCACTTAGTTAAAAGCGACCTGCGATTACCTCGACGACTGCTCAGGGTATATTCTGTAACGCTGTACCAAGCTATCAATGATATGATACCTATCAGTATACATAAAAGCACCAGATGCCACAAGAAGCCTCCCTGGCAAAAAGCCCCAAAGAATAAGCCTTCTCCTGTTATACGCCTATTAAGAACAAGGTCATGAATAAGCGTAAAAACAACTCCTATACCCGTCACAATCGCCCATGAGCGGTAGACCTTGGTGCGTAACCAGCGCGCGCAGAGGCATAGGAGAACAATAACCACCATATCGGGACCCCAGAGCCCCGTTTGTATACAGGAGGAAAGAAGTGTACAAAACCCAAAATAAACCAACCGCCAACGAAAAACCGGAAAAAAGGCTTCTGTATACAAAAATGCCCGAGACACAGAAATTAAAGAACATCCAAAAAGTTGTGCAAGAAAACTATCAATAAGGACACAACCGCCTACACCTAAAAAGTAGAAAATGCGTTTAAAAGACATGATAACTACCCCTTCAAGAAAAACACTTGTCAGAAAAAAACATAACGAAAACAACGAAATAAGATAGGTTTTTTTAAAAAATTGCACTCTGACTTATAAGCAATTACCCATCGAGCAAAAATATTCTAATAACTTCTAGCTTCAAGAGAATGGTTGAAAAACTGTTTATCTTCCTTGCATAAAACAGTGTTTATGTAATGATCTTTAACGGCTTTTCACATATGGTTTTTAGCACACATTAAGGATTATCATGCCCGCGCTTGTCATACTGGTAGCAGCCTTATTTTCAATTGTTTCTACCGCCATTATGTCCTATATATCTCTCACGGTACCGATTGGCCCCTGGATTGAATCAACGCTTGTTCTGAGCGGCATGATAATCTTTGGTATTATCAAATACTCCACTTCAAAGACCTACACCAAAAATTTAGGCATCACCACTGCAGCCGGCAGTATTGGTGGTATTTTGGCTACAGGACTCGGGTTTTCATTTCCTACCATCTATTTCCTTGAACCCACTCTGTTTGCCAACATGCTCAGCCAACCCTTCTATTTTGCTGCTTCCGTAACGGGCTTATCTCTCGCTGCTGGCAGTTTTGGTCTCCTTGGAGCATATATCTACGAACACAAGTTACTACACGAACAAAAACTTGCCTTCCCTATTGGGGAACTAATTGCCAAAATGATTACGGCTGCCGATAAAACAAAACAAACGATCATGCTCGCCGCCGGATTCATTGTTACCCAACTAGGCCTCTTTGCTCAAACATGTGTACGATGGATATCACCTGAAGTGGTACTCTGTAGAGCCATGACGCTCGGGTACGGCATAACCATCCCCGCCGTCTCTCTACAACTTACCTTACTGCCCATGCTTCTTGCTATTGGGTTTATCACCGGCCACGTCATAGCACAACCACTTATTATCGGACTTCTTTCAAAGATACTCGTTATCGAGCCGCTTCATTATCTTTATACACATAGCCCCTTGTTTAATCATGCGCTTATTAAAGCGGGCGATTTTACCATTAGCTTTGGCAGCGGCATAGTCCTCTTTAGCGCTTCTCAGGGCCTCATAGGAGCACCAAAGGCATTACGCAATAGCCTTACTGTCATCAAAAATTACCGGTACGGCTCTTCTGTACCAATTCAATCATCTATTCCTGCATCAAAAAATACCCTAGCTGCCGTTGGTGCCATACTACTCCTCAATATTCTATTCCTGAGCTTCTTTACATTTTCATGTATCGCACAAGGCTATCTCCTGTTATTTACCTTTTTGTGCATGTACGAAATAGCACTTATCGCAGGTAAAATGGGCATTGCGCCCCTGGGACGTTTTGCCACGATTGTCATGGTACCGGGCATGCTCATGTTCGGACTTAATGCACTACAAATTACTCTTGTTGCAACCTTCGTCGAAATTGCTTGTGGAGTCACCTGTGATGCCCTCTTTAGCCAACGCATGGCTGCCATCACTGAAATACCAGCACATACCATACGCCGTGCTCAATGGTTTGGTCTTATCATCAGCTCACTAAGCGCTGGTATTATTATTTTTTTACTTATTAAAAGTTTTGGCCTTGGACCTGATACTATTCTTCCTGCAACACGTGCCAGTTCCCGCGCTGCATTGGTCGCCATACAACGATTCGATGTCATAGTGCTCCTTTTTGGATTTGTTTTTGGGTATCTTCTGACCCTTATTAAGGCAAGCCCTATGCTCGTGTTCGGAGGTATATTTATGCCCGTTCCCTTTTCGCTCCTCCTGATTATGGGAGGATTCCTTACCTATGCAACACGGAACAAAGAGGCATATTATCCTTTATGGTCAGGTGTTTTTGCCGCTAATTCATTATGGATGGTTATTCAAGCTCTTTTTAAACTCTAGTTTTTACCATGCATTATCAGTTATTCTGAAAAAAAGAGGGGTTCATGAAGCAGTCATTATGTGTAAGTTATTATTTTTTTCTTCTGATAATGGGAAACATCTCGTGCACAAGCTGGAGTTCCCTTCACGTAGGCAGACCGCAAGATCTGGTACGCGAGTGCCGAGATGGTGATTATCATTCATGCTGGGAAAAAACCGACGTTGCCCCCTTTAATCAACTTATTTTTTCATGGAACGCTCAACGTCCTGAACAGGGTGTTTACCGCTTTTTTGTCGCTGTACGAGACCAAGCAACCCAAACATGGCTGCCGGCTCACGAGGTTGCCCGCTGGGGACGCTCACGCTCTGGTAAGCCGCTCCAGTTTTCACTCGAAAGCAAACGACGTCGTAGCTCAAGCTTTGTACACGTACGCCTCGAACTTCCTAATGGCCATCTTGCCGATAGCTTTGCCGTCTTCGTATATACCTGTCAGGGGGCAGCTATAGAAGGAGTTCAACGGTTATTCGTCAACACGATAAATCTTAATAATTTTAAATCAGAACGGGGCAATAAGTTCATTAAAAAATTATCCTCTACCACTATCAAAAAAGTACCAAACTATTCCCAAATGTGTATCAAGCATCCCCGTTGCGACAGCATGTGTTCCCCTACCTCCCTATCAATGGCCCTCGCTTATGGTCTAAAAACGCCCATAAACCCAAAGGGGACTGCCATAGGGGTCTATGACCCAGGACTTGATGCTTATGGATCCTGGCCGTTTAATACCGCCTATGCGTTTGAAAAATCGGGAGGAACACTTTTTGCACATGTGCAAAGACTACCTTCATTCGCAGTGCTTCATGATTATCTGGTAAAAAAAATACCGGTTATTGTAAGCATTCGTGGACCGATACGGGGAGGAGCACTGCCCTACCAACGAGGACATTTGTTGGTAGTAACCGGTTATGACAATAAGACACAACGTGTTATTTGCCATGATCCAGCATTTCCTTCACCACAACGCGTACTCACCAGTTATCGTTTACGTGATTTCTTAGAAGCGTGGGAAAAATCCTATCGTCTTGCCTATGTTATGGCGCCCGTTAAGGTGCCGCAAGAACGTCATATACCATCTGACTCCACGGCTCCATAAGATCATAAAAGGAAGAGCAAGAACGCAAAGAGAGCAAGCGCCCACTCTTAAGCTCTGACTTAATCGAAATGCGTGGCGAATCACCTGTAAGCAAAAAAACACATCCTAGATGAACCTGCCCAACAGGATTGCGATCGTCATTGATAACACCAATAGGAGACACGGTAAAATTTCCGTTATAAAGAATCTCTTCATGGAACTCACGGCGAGCCCATGAGATCATATCTGATGAACCCATATCTTCTTCCCTAATATGCCCACCAATACCAAGAGAATATTTACTCTTAAGCCGCTGTTCGCTACTGCTATCCTGACGTTGCATAAGAAAATAAAGATCATTCTGCATAAAAACAAGATACGGAATAATCTGTTTGTAGTCAGGATCTAGTTCCATAAGAGAACGTGGTTTGAATTCTTTGTTATGCTCAACACGGGAAATAATGTCGTCAAAAGGACCAGGCCGAAAACCCTGCCATGAATTACGTAAAAAAAGCTTTTCTCTTTTAACGACCAAAATATGTTCATCTCCGGGAACAGCCATAGGCGACAGGCTTGTTTTTTGTTGCTCAATAATGGCCATAAAAACCTTTCTTAATAAAGTCTTCCTTCATAATTTTTATGAGCTCAGAGCATATAGGACTTACTTTTAAAGATCCAGACCGAAAAGATACTTAATCAACAACCTTTATAGTTATCAGACGAGCGTCCTTACCATAGTAATCAATATTAACGTGACATGCACGATGTGTAATAAGTGGCATGATCACATCAGGCCATTCAATAAAGGACCAGCTACCCGACACATATAGATACTCATCAAAGCCAAGCGCATATGCATCGTCAATTGTTTTAAGGCGATAAAGATCAAAATGGAAAAAACGCTCCCCTTGTTCATTCTCGTAAGTCGACACGTAAGAGAATGTTGGACTCACCACAGGAGAAACAACACCAAATTTTCTTAATAATTCTTGAATGATCGTTGTCTTTCCTGCACCCAATGGTCCATCAAACGTAAAAACTGAACAGCGACTCATGAGTCCATACAACGTATCGACTATGTCAGCAATCTGTTCTTGAGAATATACACGTTCCAACACCATGTGTGATGCTGATATGTTCTGTTTTTTCATACCTATCACCCTATCTAACTACTTTACAAGCCTCATGTTGTTGAGTGTAGCAAAATGACCGCTATCAATCATAGAAAAGAATATTTTAAAAAAAAAGGAAACCAATAAGCCATAAAGCCACTCGGTCTCCGAAATAAAAGTTAATTACAGAGCTTGTTGATCAGATTCAGGTTCCTGAGAAACTACCTCTTTTTTCAAAGGAGCAAACTTAACCAGAGTACTTTCAGAAAGTTTATACGTAATACAACGGCGATGAACAGTTGAACGATTCACCCCGAGGAGGGTCGCTATCTTAGCCTGGTTATACTCAAACTTAACAAGAAGCTCACTTAATAGTTTTTTGTCACGCAAAGCTCTTTTTCCCAATCGGGCAGCACGAGCAACATCGGGATCAGCAATATAGTAAGCAGGATCAAACTCTGTCATGTCAGTAAGTTTATGCTTCACTGTCTTACTTGCCACAATACTCTTTACGCGGTTTTTAAGCTCACTCAAACTAACGGGACGATCAGCAAGAATACTATTCCTGTCCTTCTCAGTGAATGCCAAAAAGTTGCGATACGTATCTTCCTGCATAAGCTGATTCTTATACCCTTCAGCTAAGTCAGTCATTTCTTCAGCAGACAACTCATGAAGCGCTGGCATAACTATAACCATCTTCTTCAATTCATGGAGTAAATCTTTAGAAAAACGCCCTTCTTGAACAAGCTGTGGGAGATTTTGAGTCGATGAGCAGATAATACGCACCTGAGCACTCAACTCATGATCACTTTTTACGGGAGAATAAAGACCAAAGCGAAGGAACTTAGCAAGCATAGTTTGTGTTTCAAGATTCAAGAAATGAACATCCTGAATATAAAGCGTACCAACCTCATCAAGCTTCTTTAGCAACTCTTCTTCCGGTTTTTGTTCAGTTGGTAACAACAACTTGTTAATACCAAAGAGCTTAATTGCTACCTCGTTATCCCGTTCAGGAGTAGTAAGCTTAATCGTATGAAGATGGTTTCTACCGCTTATTGTATGAATAACCTTTACCATAGAGTAAGCATCCTCTTCCGCCATATCAAGAAGAGTTGCCTTGATTCCCAGAGCCGTTTCTAATAAATTAATCTTAAAATTAAGCACCGTCGTACCCATCCCTGGCAAGAGTTTATTCAAAAGCTCGCCTGCCTGAGTAGTATCAAGCCACAACAAATAATCCCACAGGGTCGGATCCTTAAGTACATTAGCCTGCATCTTAACGAGATCACTTATCTCAGGACGATGAATAAGCATAATAACGCTGTGATGCTCAGGATGATGAAAGGCAGTTATTTTTAATTTAGTACCACGGACATTTTTTGTGAGCATACTTTTTTCAGTACGAAACTCTTCAACATCCCGCGCCATAACACGTAAGCTATTACTCAACAAATCACCCTGTTCACTATTTGGGTCACTCTGCAAGAACTCCCGCGCTTCTGCGTTGGCTATCGTAAAGTTTCTATGACGGTAATACACCACACCAATTTTGTGTTCTTTAGTGGTACGGACAAAGGAACGGATACTTTCTTGATACTGGTCTCGCTGTAATACATTGTGTACCATCCCCTCTTTCAATTCTTTATTTTCTTGTACGAGGGAGTAATAATTTTTTCGGTGAAGCGAAGCAATCACCAAGCTCACATGACTAACAAAGGAAATCATGGCGTCCTGTTCTGCGCGAGAGTAAAGACGTTCACCGCGTGCTCCTTTTTTAATAACAAGTACCCCGGCAAGGCGTATATTCCCCTCATAAATGGGCAAGAATGCCTCAGCATTAAGACGATCAAGAAAAGACAATAAATGCACAGCAGAATTTTTGTCATCGTAATATTGTGAGAACTCTAATTCATCATAAAAGAGAGCTCGATCAACGTGTAATACGCGTGCCTCAAAGGTCTGTTTTCCATAAATTGAGTCCATAAAGTGCTCAATGGTACGCAGCTCTTCAGGAGCATCCATAAGCCGTTCGTCAGTTAATATTTCTTGTCCGGTATAACGCACATAAAATCTCATCGTATCTACAGGAACATCAAATGCATCTCTCAAAAACCCTTTAACCCGCGCATCAACTTCGCCAAAACTTTGGGAGGTATTAAGACGAGTCATAGCATCTTTAAGTTCCGTAGGAAAACAAACTGACAAAGCTGGCCCTTGAACACGCTTGTTAATGTTCATAAAACGAGCGCTCATCATTTTTTGGATGCCACGATACAAAGCAACAAAGACAATAGTTTGCGCAATAAGGTAGATTATCGTTCTATGGCATAGAAATAACGGCACAGGGTGTTCTATAAATAATTTTTCAGTCAAAACAAAAAACCAACCTGTTATAGGACGAGTTGGCAAGAAATGTATAAATAGCATAGGAATAAAAAAGCTGACAAAATTTTTAAGCTGAACCAATACCAATTTAGGCGCCTGAAATTCATAAACTTGTCTAAATGCCTGATAGATGGCAATTGTCTGAAACAAAAAAACAGTAACAAAGAAAACAACCCTGCAAAGGAGTAACTCAAACGTAAGCCAAAAGCCAGATTGGACCATTTGAACTGGGATAAACATAATCAGAAAAAAATATGATAGAGCCAAAGGGATATTCACAAAAAACGTAAGATAGTGAAACCTTTTTAGCTTGAATCTCTTATCAACCAATTTTCCTATAAACAAAATAAACAACTGATTGATTATAATAAAACTTATCCAGGAGATACGTGCAAATAAAAAGGGCAACGCCAACCCTGCTTCAGGAAAGAAGACACTCTGAACAAATCGTTCAATTAGAAAACCTTGCTCAAAAATCATGCTGACTAACATACCGACAAGCAAGAAAAAGTACCCCCTTGGCATGCTTAAGCGATTTCTATAATTAAATAACAAAAATAATAGCCAAAATTTTACTGCACAGTAAACAAATTGCAGTAGCAAATGCAACTCTTTACTTTTTAGGATGGTGATCAAAGGTTCAATGATCGCTATCATGTTGTTGATTTCCTTATCCCTTCCAGTAAACTCAACGTGAAAGGATAGCTGGGTTATGTTATTTCAATAATCACACTTTTAAGGACTCATAATGGATACCAATATACGCCTCCTTGCAGCTTTGGCAACTACTCTCCTGGTTTTGCCTTTGTGCGCGCAAGGCACATCTAAAAGTAGTCTGTCTCAAAAAACACCTTCCATCTCTTTTAACACTCCACCTTATTGCGAAGGTCTCTACTAGGGGCTTTTAGAACTAAACACTAAATAACTGAGTAGTCTTCATGGCAGGACGAAACAGTGAAAATAACAATTTGAGGACATGCAAAAAGCGTGTCCTCTTTTTTTAAAAAATCAGCTCCAGTACCACCTATCTCAGATGTATCCAACCAGCCAAAACCTTATAATTTCTTAAGCCGTTCAGATAAGACACGTTCATGTTTAGATAATTTTCTACTTACCCTCTTCTTTGTCTGCCCATACCCGGTGTCATCCTTCAGATGAGTAGGTATAACAGTCCCTTCCATAAGCTCTTCCAACTCAGGAGAGTAATTACTATCTTCTAGTCTACGAATCGTTCCCGTTGCTCCAGAATTACTACTGTGCAGAGCATCTTCTTCTTGATACTCTTCAAGATAATGATAGAAAACTTCAACATCGATAATGGTAATGGATGGACCTTCTACTGAACGAGCAAGTGCCCGATCAGACGTAACAAGTAATACCCCCTTTTTATCTGCCAAATACTGTCTTATATAACCATCAGCATCACCGGCATAACCTGCCTTTACTATAGTTACCGGTCCATTCTGTTTATGCTGAGCACGAGGCGTATCCCCCCCATCAAAAACAAGGGTAATATCATGTTTTTTATCTTTGGCATAACGCACCAAAAGAGAAACAAAGGCATACTGCGTATGTTCAGAAATATACGATACTGCCAACATTCGCTTAAGAAGATTGTAGCCATCAATAACAATATGCATGAAAAGCCTTCCCCTCTAAAAATTAAGACTACTTCTTCACCAGCTTAACCAGTTCTCCCATACAAAAGCTAGAGAGCCGCCTCTGAAAGGACGACTCCCATTAAGTTTAACACGTGTTAGTAAAGAGGGCTGCTCTTAATGTCCATCATTGAGAGCTTCAATAGCTGCTCGTCCCTCCGGCATTATCACCCGCCAAACAGTATATTTATATCTATCTTTCTTTTTACCTGCTTTAAGAAGTGCCACAACAAGTTCTACCGGGCAAAGATAAACTACATTCATAAGAGACATGAGGCCCTGTGTATCTTGAGCACCTTCAGCAATGAGCTGCAACTTTACTTCTGAACAACAATTCCCCGTTGCCTTGATAAAAGGAGTTCGGTCTCCACGATCTCTGCCATTACTATTGGCTCCTGTATTGATGACCATAAGGGCTATTGATCTGTTCCTGCGAGCATTAAAAAAAAGCTCCTGTTGGGCTCCATCAGCTTCTCTTATCATTTTTAATGCGTCATCCTGCTGTTGATACTCCATGCCATAAAGAATAGGACAGGTAGAAAGCACAGCAATGAAGAAAAAATCTTTTTTGATGAATGGTTTCATAAAACAAACCTTTCTGGTGAACATCTACGTCAAGATAAAACAAGGCACATAGTATAAATACTTTTTACTATTTTCAATATATTAATTCGGCATGTTATATCATATCTAGTTCGCTTCATTCTAACGTGATCGTTTTTAATTCATACACTACATGAATTTGGCCATGAAACGACCTTCCCTTGCAAAAAATAGGCCCAGGATTAAAGTATTCATTGAAACAATAGAATAAAACCCCATGAAAGTAGCCGATGTCACAGCTTATTTCTCTTCGCCATCGCATTAAGGCAGTTGAAACAACCAAGAAGATCACGCATGCGATGCGGCTCATTTCCATGTCTCATCACGCTCGATTACGTTCAGGTAAAGAGCATTTCAAACTCTACAAAAAAACCTTTAAAAATTTATGGGACATTGTACATTACAACGCCCACGGCTACACGCCAGAACACAAAAATAAACCCAAGAACATGATTGTCATTATCGGGTCACAGAAGGGATTATGTGGAAATTTTAATTCTCATCTATTTGAATACCTTGAACAGCAGTTTCCCGAACTAACCACGGGAGATGTATCCTCCTACGATCTCGTATCTGCCGGCAAACATGCAACTGACTATCTACGCTACCACGGGCATAAGCCTTTTGCCTCATATGACGACTTGCGCATAACCAACTTCGTTCATATCTCCTATGAAATTAGTTCGCTCATTATCAGAAACAAATACACGAACGTGACTGTTGTCAGCAATGCACTAAGAAACTTTTTTGTTCAAAAACCACAAACAACTGCTCTCATGGCAAACCTTGAGGCAGCCCTTACTGAAACAGATCAAAAGGATCCTCAAAAGGGGCAAATCGTAGAATTCTTATGGGAACAATCGCCAGCTGAAATTCAACAAACGATCAAACAACAAATGCTCGCCATCTTCCTTCAGGAATTATTATACGAATCCCTTCTTGCCGAACAGGCCGCACGATTCTTATCAATGGATACGGCAACACGCAATGCCCATAATCTCATTGTTGTTATGCAACTCGAGTACAATAAGACACGTCAATCTGCTATTACGCGTGAACTTACTGAGCTTTCTAGCGCATTCGTCATGGAATAGAAAAGATCTTAAGAAAGCTGTTCTTTTTTTCCTGAAGAAAAAATAATAAGGCCAGTGAACGTCAATAAACAGGATATAAAAAATGATGTTGATAGCGGTTCATGTAAAAAGAAATAGCCATATATGGCAACAAAAAGAGGAACACTAAATCCTGCTAACGACAAAAGCGTAGCAGGATATTTTTTTAATAGCGTCGCATAGTAGGTAATACTAACTACATTCCCCACAATAACGGTATACCCCAATAAAAATACATACCACCAGCCCAATAAAGGAAGCTGAGACGGATCATGTACTATGGTACTGAAAAACCCCCGATCAACAATTCCAGAAATGCCAAGCGATAGAACCCCACAACACAACATCGTCATAGCATTAAGCTGTAAGGGGGAGTATTTTCCTTGGCGTAAAATCTTTTGTGCCAATAACCACCCAAGCCTCCCCAGAGCAACAGCCCCTAGAGCAGCAAGTTCAGGGTAGGAAAAGAAAGAAAAGGCATGCCACGGCTCAAAGCTTCCTCCCGGCATAAGAATCACACAGGCACCACCAACACCTATGGCTATACCGATAATCTGACGCAGGGTAATCTTTTCACTGAAAAGGAAATAAGCGTAAATAGAGGTAATAAAAGGATCAAGAGCACCAAAGTAGGCAGCTTTTGCTGAAGGTAAATATTTAAGAGCATATGCTTTAAGAAGTGGAGGTGCTGACGCCCATATAATTATTCCTGAAAGAATCAAAGCATCCGTACGAACCAAACCCCAAGGAATACGCTGTTTTTTTATACGAAGGACAATAAAAAGGATAAGCCCAGCCAACAGCATACGTATACCAACAAAGAAGATGGGCGGTAAATTCACCAATAAGAGCTTATTGACCGTGATGGCACTGGCCAGAGATGCAAAAACTAAAAAGATATCTATCATGACGACCTATTTTCCCCTAGGCACCCGCCCCAGGCAACTGGTTCAGGCAGTACATATAATCAGTAAGCGGAGCACGAAGCCCTCCCTGATCACTCAATGATAGCTTTTTTTCGATTGAACGAATACGTTTATTTATATCGGACTGTTTTTTCATATCAGCAAAATAGCTCTTAACCATGGCCATGTATTGTTCGCCAGCCTTTCCGTCAAGAACAGTAATTTTTCTTATATTCTCCATTGCCGTCCGTGATTCTTCTGTATATTTTTTTTCACAGCCCTTGGCATCAGAACTATTATCAATACAGGCAGTATAGTTGGCTATAGCGCCACGAATATATTCAACAGCACCTAGCTTAAATTTATCCTCTGTTGCCCGTAACGTATTAGCAAGGTCTTGATATTCACGTAACGCATCAACATACTCCTGTAACCATTGTACATAGGTCTGTAACTGTGTATCAGAAAGAGGTGACTGTTTTTTACGCTCATCAATAGCAGCTCCACTTCTTTTTGAATACAAAGTAACACAATCCTGTGAATTTTTAGGTTGTACGATATCCTCGGGATGTGCTGGATAAAAACCATACAAAGAGCACGTAATCACCAGAGCACTCGTAAAAAAAACTGCATAACTGCCAATATAATTCATAATTAATCTCCTTTTTGTCATGATTTTTAATATTTAATGGTATAATCAGTTTACTGTTTTTAAAAAACAAGAATCAAGACTCAATGACTAAAAAATAGTTATATATGACAAACGAACATCTTCTTATTGAACATTCTCCTCGTCTTTCAGGAACTGCCGAACTTACCGGTGCAAAAAATGCCACGCTCGTTATCATGGCATCGCTCATTCTTACCTCGGGTAAATCGCGCCTGAGTAATATTCCCTTTTCTGAAGATGTCTTTCAGATGATCACCCTTCTTGAAAAACTTGGTGCCCATGTCACCAGTGATCAGGAACACCATACTATTGAGGTTGATACTACCGGTATTACTACCTATCAGGTACCCCCTGAAATTATGAAGAAGATGCGCGCTTCTATTCTTGTTATGGGCCCTCTTCTTGCTCGTTTTGGTAAAGCAGAAATTGCCGTACCCGGTGGGTGTGCTTTAGGAGCTCGCCCTATTGATTACCACTTGAAAGCATTCACTCAAATGGGTGCATCTATTAATCACCAGGGAGAATTCCTGACTGCAGCAGCAGAAAAGTTGGTTGCTCATAAATTTATTCTTGAATATCCCAGCGTCGGTGCCACTGAAAATATTATGATGGCTGCCACTCTCACCCCAGGAACAACATCCATAGTCAATGCTTCACTCGAGCCAGAAGTACTTGATCTTATAAAAATTTTGACTGCTATGGGTGCGCATATTTCAATCCTGCCACCAGCAACTATTCTTATCGAAGGGGTTACCTCTCTCAATCCCGTCAATCATGAAATTATTTATGATCGTCTTGAAGCAGGTTCTTTATTGCTCGCTGCTGCCATTACAGGCGGAGAAATTCATCTTCCCCAAGCACCTGCCGAATTATTAGAACTTTTTTTACTTAAATTAGAGGAAATGGGACACCAGATTACCACCGGCCAAAACGGCCGCGGTGTATCTCTTAAGGCTACTGACAATCCTCATGCCGTCTCATTTAAAACAATGCCCTATCCCGGATTTCCGACTGATTTGCAAGCGCCTATGATGGTTGCCCTCTGTCTTGCTTCCGGAACAAGCGTAATTCATGAAACAGTCTTCGAAAATAGATTAGTTCACGTACGTGAGTTAAGAAAAATGGGTGCTTTGATTAGCACTGACGGTACATCAGCTACCGTTACTGGCGTTGATGATTTGTACGGAGCACAATTAATTGCTCCTGATATTCGTGCTGCTTATGGATTAGTACTGGCTGGGCTTGCAGCTCAAGGTTCAACCACCCTGACTGGTATACATCACCTGCGTCGTGGCTATGAACACATTATTGATAAGCTAATAAAACTTGGTGCAAAGATATCTCTTATGCCTGCTTTAACCGCGCCATACAGTCACGGTACTTTTGCATCCAACGTTCCGGATTCTTCATCCGCAAACGTTCACGAGCAAGAACGGTAAGAGCTGCTGTCACACATCGCTCCGTATCAGCATTACGACGCACGTCATTCAGATCAATCGGTACAAGACGATTGTGACACACCACCATATTTCCTAACACAAGATCATTATGCCCCGTAGGAAGCATACGTAGGATATCCTGCTTCATCATCTCCGTTGTTGGATACACCATGCCAAGCATAACGGCAGATATAAGATTTATACCATCAGTCCAAGCAGTTGGATCTGACTTGTCCTTTTTGAGAACTTTATGATCAAAATCACTTTCTACAACATAACGAGGATCTGAGAGAATTGGCATTCGTTTTGCCTGTGTCCAGCGTGCTATATCAAGCCCCCGCTTAGTCCCCTTAAATAAACCAATAACCCCATCATCAAGTATGATACTTTTAAGAGGTTTTTGTTCCCCTGAAAAAAGCATCGGTCCATCAATTTTTGGGACACGAATAATCAGATAATCGCCCACCTCAAGCGCAGCTTTAAGAAGTCGTTGAGTCTTTCCTGAAAATGCCTGTGTTGGATGAATAATGACAACATCAGGGTATTCGCATCGAGAAAGAGGATGAACAATCGTCTCGATATCTAAATTCGACGGCCCAGCAACCATAACATGCGTCAGACCATCACAACGTACACGGCAAGCTACCTTATCAGCACTTTCTGCAGCAAGAAGTACCCAAGTACCATTAGTTTTTTGAGATAAGGTAAAGCCAAAGAAATGAGTGTCTCCCAACTCAAGAACAGTAACAGGACGAGTATACTTAGCCAACAAATCCTGTACCAGCGCATATTCTTGTGCCAGTATCTCATGCTCATCAGCTCCTATAAAGCTGAAAATTCCGATACTTATGAAAAAAAGGATCTTTAACATTTTCATACCGCTTCTCCCTGAGTAAACAAATAAGTACTACGGTACTATACCCAAGAAAGAGCATCTGAGGCAAGGGCTAAAAATTAAACTCATCATTACGATCTATAAACTGCATCATAAATAACTGGCTTATGCCCTTCCTGGCAGGGCATACAGAATGCTAATTCCCCATTGTTTTATTATTTTTTTTGGCGTCCACTGGTAGACATGTTCAGTATAAAGAGTTTTGAGATTGAGTTTACCTTATTTCCTGGCATGTCAGACGTTATTCTTCTGTTTGTTTCCAAAGTAAAATAAATTGCGAATTTGGCAGACTGAATGGTTCGGTTTTTATTTTAGCGTATGTTTTAAAAAATTGTTCAGCTGAGTCAAATGGGCATAAAAGCCAATCAAAAAGATAAATACAGTCAAAGTTGTTTATTTTCAAACCTTTATAAAGAATATGGTTGGTAATTTTTTCTAAATGACGTTGCCGACAAATGGATGTATCTATAAATATTAACAAAATGCCTTTACCATATTGTTCGGTAAGACTGGCGTAGTTTGGTTTGGAGTTCTTCTTTTCGATAGCTGCCTTAATTTCTTTGATAAGCCACTCTTGTAGTTCTTGTTCGGTTCCTGCCGGTGAAAACTGTTGGGTAATTTCTCGCCCACCTGAACGTACTAGGGGACGTTCAAAATCTAATAGCTCATCCGCATCTTCGTCTAATTTTTTTATTAATTTTCCATTAGCATGTATTGATGTTACTTCTATCCACGTACTACTGCCATTTTTTTTAGTAACAAGACAATCTGGAAATTTCATAGTGCGATCAATTTTGCTTCCATCTTCCAAGAATCCATTTATTCTTAAAAATTCATTAATAATTATGTCTTCTTTGGTTTTTTTGATCGAAGAGGATGGTCGTCTGTGCTGGTTCATGTGTCATTTTCCTTATCCATTTTCTTCGTTTTTCTAAACAACAGAAAATACCTCTAGAAATTGGCACCCCCCTCATAGACATGTTCAGAAACGGAAAGATTGAGTTTAGCGTCAGCTTTCAATGTCTAAAGAAAGTCTTCGCTGCCTTTGTGTACCACCCATAAACTTTCTGTATATCTTTTTCAACACCAAAGCCTTCTTCACAACAAGTTCTTAATGCGTATTAAGCAAAATTAAATCCCTGATTAGCAGCCTGCTGATACCAATAGGCTGCTTTTACTGTGTCTTTTTCAACACCAAGGCCATTTTCATAGCAAGTTCCCAAATTATATTGAGCTACATAAAAGCCTAAATCAGCAGCTTGTTTGTACCAAAAAACGGCTTGCACATAGTCTTGTTTTACACCGAATCCATTATAATAGCAGGTCCCCAATTCTGATTGTGCGCTAGTATTCCCTTTATTAGCAGCCATTTGGTACCAATAAAAAGATTTATCATCATCTTTGGTAATTCCTGTTCCTGTCGCGAAACACTTAGCAAGCTCATATTGAGCTTCGGAATCCCCTTGAAGAGCAGCTTTTTCATACCATATGACAGCTTTGGTAGGATCTTCTTCAATTCCGTTTCCTGTTGTATAGCGTGATCCTATTTCGTATTGGGCGAGAACGAATCCCTGATCTGCAGATTTTTGATACCAATAAACCGCTTGTGAGATGTTTTGCTCAATACCGAGACCAAATGCATAATGCAT
>Ga0172381_10001390_pt1 | contig 28745 bp, 40 predicted proteins | sample Leawel6488metaG_FD_119754 | JGI IMG/M metagenome (GOLD analysis project Ga0172381, IMG submission 119754) | Leachate microbial communities from a municipal landfill in Southern Ontario, Canada - Leachate well 64-88 metaG | ecosystem: Engineered > Solid waste > Landfill > Unclassified | place... | reverse complement strand
CAAAAGATTTATTTATTTCTAAAATTATAGTTGATGAAGGTCCGGCCGGAAAGAGAGTTTTACCCAAATCAAGAGGAAGGGGAGAGGTTATAAAAAAGAAAACATCCCATATAACTTTAATTTTAGACGCGAAGAGAGAAGAGAAAGTGAAAGAAAAGAAAGATAAAAAGATAACAAAGAAGAAATAAAATGAGTCACAAAGTCCACCCAAAAATTTTTAGGATTAGAGGAATAGAAGATTGGTTATCTCACGGATTTTACGGTAAAACACCTTTTAAAAATGTGAGGGAAGATTTTGTTATCAGAACTTTTTTGACCGAAAAACTGAAAGAAATGAGTGTCGAGAAGATTGAAATTGAAAGATACAGCAACAAGACAAATGCTATTATTCATTCAGCCAGGCCGGGTTTGATTATCGGACGCGGAGGGGAAGGAATTGAGAAGATAAGATTGGAATTGTTGAAAGAGATTTTCAGAAAAAACAAATTAGGGTTGAAGGAATGGAGCGAATTGGGAAAGAAATTGAAATTGGAGGTAAAAGAAGTTTCTAACCCTTGGACATCTTCAGTTTTAGTTAACCAGTGGATTGCTCAGAAGATTGAAAAAAGAACTCCTTTCAGAAAGACCATCAAGCAGGCTATTGAAAAAGTGATGGGGAATAAGATTGTTAAAGGAATTAAGATTGTTGTTTCCGGAAGATTGGACGGAGCCCAGATTGCAAGGTCTGAGTGGTTAGAAAAAGGAAGATTGCCCAGACAGACAATCAGAGCGGATATTGATTATGCTTTAGGAGAGGCAAGATGTACTTACGGTACGATCGGTATAAAGGTTTGGATATATAAAGGAGATAAATTTGAATAATAGAACATGTTAGCCCCAAAAAGATTAAAACATAGAAAACACCAGAAAGGGAGAAGGATAAACAGATTGTTTGAAGGCAAGGGAACTAAAATCAGCTTCGGCAGCTTTGGGTTAAAAGCCACTACCGATAAATGGATTACTTCTAATCAGATTGAAGCTTGCAGAAGAGCGATTATCAGATATTTAAAGAAAGGAGGAAAGCTTTGGATCAGAATTTTTCCTGACAAAGTCAGAACAAAGAAAGGACAGGAGGTTCCCATGGGAGGAGGCAAGGGTGGATTGGACCACTATGTATTCCCCGTAAAGCCGGGTAGAATATTGTTCGAGCTTGAAGGAATAAGCGAAGCTGATGCAAGAGAAGCGTTGAGGAAAGCCGGAGACAAGTTGCCCTTAAAGACTAAATTCGTTAAGAAACAGTAATATGAAGAGCAAAGAATTGATTTCAAAAACTAAAGACGAATTGATGAGACTGATGGAAGAGAAAAAGAAGAGAATTGAAGAAGTACGCTTTAAGGTTGTTTCGGGCGGAATCAAAAATGTCAAAGAGTTAAGAGAAGACAAAAAAGACATTGCAAGAATTTTGACAGTATTAAATAAAAAATAGTATGCCAAAAAAGGAATTAACAGGAATAATAGTTTCGGACAAGATGCAGAAGACTGCTGTGGTTGAGGTTGAAAGAATAAAGGAGCATCCCAAGTACAAGAGGAGATACAAGGTCCACAAGAAATACAAAGCCCATGTTGAGGGAGATGAGTTTAAAACCGGAGACAAGGTTGTAATCAGAGAAAGCAAACCTTTCTCAAAAGACAAAAAATGGGAAGTTGTATCTAAATTAAACAAATAATAAAGAAATGATACAGGTACAGACAATGTTAAAAGTGGCCGATAACTCCGGCGCCAAGATGGCAAAGTGCATCCGTGTTTTGGGTGCGACAAGAAGAAGATATGCATCTTTGGGCGATATTATCGTTGTTGCCGTGAAAGACGCTGAACCGAGAAAGGGTGTAAAAAAACACCAGGTTATCAGAGCGGTTATTATTAGAGAAAAAGGCCCGGTAAGAAGGAGTAACGGTTCATATATTAGATTTGATGATAACGCAGTTGTAATTTTAGAAGGAACTTCCCAGGAGCCTAAGGGTACGAGAATTTTAGGACCGGTCGCAAGAGAAGTAAGAGAAAAAGGATTTGAAAAGATTTCAACAATGACAAAAGATTTAGTTTAAACATATGAAGATAAAAAAGAACGACCAAGTTTTAATAATTTCCGGAAACGACAAAGGCAAGAAAGGAAAAGTCTTGAAATCTTTCCCCGACAAAGGCAGAATTGTTGTTGAAGGGGTTGCTTTAATTAAAAAACATATCAAGCCGAAGAAAGGCGGACAGAAAGGCCAGGTGGCGCAAGCTCCCAGAGCTATTAATATTTCAAATGTTGAATTAGTCTGTTCTAAGTGCGGAAAAGCAACCAGAGTAGGATACGAGGTCGTTGAAGGAGAAAAATACCGCATCTGTAAAAAGTGCAGTGCGAGAATTTAATTAAAAGATTATGGCAATAACCAGCATTAAAGAAAAATACAAGAAGAATGTTATTCCTAAGATGAAGGAAAAGTTTGGTTTGAAGAATGTTATGTCTGTTCCCAAGATTAAAAAGGTAGTCATCAATACCGGGTTCGGAAGAGTTATTTCTACAAAGACCAAAGACGAACAGAGGAAATTTAGCGAGTATATTGTTACAAATATTTCGAGCATTTGCGGACAGAGGCCGGTTTTAACCAAAGCCAGACAATCAATATCTTCTTTTAAATTAAGAGAAGGAAGCGTTATCGGATCAAAAGTTACCTTAAGAGGAAAAAAGATGCAAGACTTTTTAGAAAAGCTTGTTAATATCGTACTTCCTCGTTCAAGAGACTTTTTGGGAATATCTTTAAAGTCGGTTGATGGAAGCGGAAATTTGAATATAGGCATAAAAGAGCACATTGCTTTCCCGGAAATATCACCGGAAAAGTCTCCTATTATTATCGGAATGGAAATTACTATCGTAACGGATGCAAAGTCGAGAGAAAAAGGATTGGAATTGTTTAAATTGCTTGACTTTCCCTTCAAGAAAAGTTAAAGTCAAAAAGCGTTAAATTATGGCAAAACTATCACAAATAGCAAAATCAGCAAAAAAACCTAAATTCTCTTCAAGAGTAGTGAGAAGGTGTTTTAAATGCGGAAGAAAGAGAGGATATATCAGAAAATTCGGATTGTGTAGGATTTGCTTCAGAGAAATGGCTAACCGCGGTGAATTGCCCGGCGTTAAGAAAAGCAGCTGGTAATTATATATTAAAGAAATGGACCCAATAGCAAACATGATCAGTTCAATAAATAACGCTCAGGCTGTCGGCAAAAAGCAGATAGATATTTATCCTTACTCTAATTTCAAGTATTCGATTTTGGAAGTTTTGAAGAAGGAGGGTCTTATCGAGAATTTGGATAAGAAAGGAAGGCTTTCTCAGAGAAAAATCATTATTGATTTGAAATACGATTCAGAAGGTAATCCTTTAATATCGAAAATCAGAAAGATATCAAAGCAGGGCCAGAGGATTTATTCAACGGTTAACGAAATAAAGCCGGTAAAGTCAGGGCATGGAATGTCGATAGTTTCAACATCAAAAGGATTGATGACCAACAGAGAAGCGAGAAAGAATAAGTTAGGAGGAGAAGTAATTTGTGAAATTTGGTAATATGTCAAGAATTGGAAAAAAAGAAATTTTAATACCGGCAGGAGTAGAAGTCGCGATTAGCGGCTTGGATATTAGCGTTAAGGGGCCGAAAGGAACTCTTTCAATGAAGACCGTTCCCGAAATCGCTGTCGAAATGAAAGAAAAAGAAATTCATTTTACTCCCAAGAAAGAAGATTTAAAATCAAAAGCTCTTTGGGGCTTAACGAGAAGTTTGGTTTCAAACATGATTGACGGAGTAACGAAAGGATTTGAAAAGAAGATGGAAATTAATGGAGTCGGTTTTAAGGCTGGCGTTGAAGGAAAGAAGTTGGTTCTATCAGTCGGATTGAGCCACACCGTAGACATTCCTGCTCCCGAAGGAATAGAATTTAAAGTAGAGAAGAACGTAATTACTGTTTCAGGAATTGATAAAGGATTGGTCGGACAGATTTCAGCGGAAATAAGGAGAGTTAAGCCGCCCGAACCATATAAAGGAAAGGGAATTAAATATATAGACGAAATTATTAAGAAGAAGCTTGGCAAGAAAGCAGCAGCGGGTGCATAATAAAAATATGTTGGAAAAAAAATCAAAAAGAATAATAAGGCACAAGAGGGTAAGAGCAAAGGTTTTGGGCAGTGAATCAAAACCCAGGCTTTGTGTTTTCCGCTCAAGCCAGCATATCTATGCTCAGCTGATTGATGACGCTACAGGTAAAACCATTTTAGCGGTTAATGATATCGAATTAAAAGGAAAAGACAAAAAAGCTGATTCCGCAAAAAAGATTGGCAAGATGATTGCCGAAAAGGCCGTAGAGAAAAAGATTTCAGAAGTTATCTTTGACCGTGGAGGATATAAGTATCACGGCAGAGTCAAAGCCCTTGCCGAAGGTGCAAGAGAAGGCGGATTAAAATTCTAAAATATGAAAAGAGAAAGAAACAGATTTGAAAAAAAGAACGAAGTTAAAGACGAATTTGATTCAAAGCTTTTAGATTTGGCTAGGGTGACTAAGGTTACTGGAGGAGGAAAGACAATGAGATTCAGAGCTGTCATCGTAGTCGGAAACAAGACTGGAAAAGTAGGAATCGGAGCCGCCAAAGGCTTGGATGTTTCTCAAGCTATTGAAAAAGCAACTAGAGTGGCTAAGAAGAATGTGAAAGAGATTCCTATCTCCGAAGGAACTATTCCTTACGAGGTTGATGCTAAGTTCGGTCCTTCAAGAGTTATTTTAAAGCCTCAAATGAAAGGTAAGGGATTAGTTGCCGGAGGAACAGTTAGGATTATTTGTTCTTTGGCTGGAATTCATGATATTTCTTCAAAAACATTATCTAGAACCAGAAACAAATTGAATAATGCCATGGCAACCATGAAAGCCTTGTCTAAATTGGGGAAAAAATAATATGATGCAATTACACGAATTACAAAAGAATAGCACTTCCAAAAGAAAGAAAAGAGTCGGCAGAGGAGGAAAAAAGGGAACCTACTGCGGAGGAGGAGGAAAAGGGCAGAAAGGAAGAGCCGGTGCCAAATTTAAACCGTTAATCAGGGAGTGGATTAAGAAATATCCTAAATTGAGAGGATACAATTTTAATGTTTCAGGAACCGCCTCGGTTGTCAATTTGGATGTTTTGGAAAGTAGCTTTGAAGCCAATGCTATTGTTTCTCCAGAAATTTTGGTTGCTAAGAGGATTGTTAGGAATGTTAATGGAATTCCTCCCGTAGTCAAGATTTTAAGCGTCGGGGAAATAAAGAAAGCTTTGACTGTTGAAAATTGTAAAGTCTCAAAAATCGCCAAGGACAAAATCGAAAAGGCGGGAGGGACTGTCAAAACAAAAGAGCCTAAAGTTAAGAAATAGCCTATGTTTAAAAAAATTACGGAAATTCTTAAGGCAAAAGACCTCAGATACAAAATATTGTTTGTTTTGGGAATTTTCGCTATTTTCAGATTAATGGCCAATATTCCCGTTCCGGGAGTAGATGTTTTGAGAATCAAGCAGTTCTTTGCCGGGAATCAGTTTTTCGGACTGATGAATTTATTTACTGGGGGAGCGTTAGACAATGTTTCAATTGTCATGCTTGGTCTTGGACCATACATTACGGCCACGATCGTTTTCCAAATATTGACTATGATATTTCCTCAGATTGAAAAGCTATATAAAGAAGAAGGCGAAGCAGGCAAGCAGAAATTCAATCAGTACTGTAGGATTGCTGGAGTTCCTTTGGCTGCCATTCAAGGATATAGCATGCTTTTCTTTTTGAAGTCACAAGGAGTAATTTTATCTTTGGATTTAATGACGACCATTGCGGCTGTGTTTGCAATTACAGCCGGTTCAACGCTGATGATGTGGTTAGGAGAATTGATATCAGAAAAGGGAATTGGAAATGGAGTATCTCTTTTAATCTTTGCCGGTATCGTCGCCGATTTTCCGAGCAGTATTAGAAATTTATTCTTGACCTTTGACCAAGCACAGATATTTTCTTATGCCGCGTTTTTCATTTCAGCCATAGTGATTATCGCGGGAGTAGTTTTGATTAACGAAGGGAGAAGAAATATTCCTGTTAATTATGCCAAGAGAGTGAGGGGAAATAAAATGTATGGAGGAGCTTCGACTTATTTGCCGTTGAATATAAATCCGGCTGGAGTTATTCCGATCATCTTCGCCCTTGCCATTTTAATGATACCTTCCATGTTCGCATCTTTCTTGGGTTGGGACTGGATCAAGGATGCTCTAGGTAATCCATGGATTTACGGAGTATTGTATTTCATATTGATTTTTGTTTTTACTTTTTTCTACACTGCTGTTACTTTCGACCCGAAAAGCATTTCAACTAATTTGCAAAAAATGGGAGGATTCGTTCCCGGAATTAGGCCTGGTGAAAATACGGCTCAATTCTTGCAGAGTATTTTATCAAAGGTTTTGGTTATCGGTGCAACTTCTTTAGGGCTAATCGCTATTCTTCCGTCTATAATCCAAGGAGTAACCGGAGTTCAGCAATTCAGCTTCTTGATCGGAGGAACTTCTTTATTGATTATCGTTTCGGTAGCACTTGAGACAATGAAGCAGATTGATTCGCAGCTAGAAATGAGAGAATACGATTCTTAATGATTTAGAAATAGAAGGTGGGCTTTCCCGCCTTCTATTTTTTTGTTTTGTGTAATATAATGAAACATAAGCATAAGAGATAAATATATGAACAAATCTCCTTTAATTTTAATTTTTCTTGGAAAGGCAGGTTCTGGAAAAGGAACCCAGGTTAATTTTTTAAAAGAAAAACTTGATTTGGATTTTTTGGGAACGGGAGAGTTGTTGAGGTTAAGGAAAAAGACAGACGACTTTAGCGGGAAAAAAATCGCATCAGTTATTGATAACGGGGGAATAGTTCCCGCTCCGGTTGTTTTTGAGCTTTGGATGCAGAAGTTTGAGGAATTTAAAAACAGAGGGGATTTTAAGGGAGTAATTCTTGACGGTTCTCCGAGGAAGTTGAGAGAAGCATGGTTGATGGACGATGCTTTGGGTTGGTTTGAATGGGACAAGAGGGTTAAAATTATGTTAATCGATATATCCGACGAGGAAGCTATTAAAAGGACTATTAGTAGAAAGACTTGTTCTAAATGCGGAAATATTATTATGTATTCCAAAGAAACTGCTGGCATAGAAAATTGTCCCCAGTGCGGAGAAAAATTAATAGTTAGGCCTGATGACACGATTGAAGGCGTTAAAAATAGATTAAAATGGTTTGAAGAGCAGGTTGGAGAAACGATTAGGCACTATGAATCAATGGGGAGATTGATAAGAATTAATGGAGAACAGTCAGTTGAAAACGTATTTAACGATATTATGAAAGAGGTTGAAAAAAATGATAACGATTAAAACAAAAGAAGAGATAGAAGCGATGGCAGAAGGAGGAAAGATTCTTGCTTCGATTGTTGACGCCTTGGGAAAAGAGATTGCAGCCGGTGTTAATGGTTCGGACATAGAAAGGATGGCCGAAGAAATGATAAAAGAAAATGGCGGAGAATCTAATTTTAAAGGACAGGACGGTTTTCCGGCTTGTCTTTGTTTTTCCGTTAATGAGGAAATAGTTCACGGTATTCCAGACCAGAGAGTTTTAAAAAATGGAGACATTGTTACAATTGATTTAGGAGTATTTTTTCCTCTAACTAAATTTGTCGAAAATGTTGATGAAAAGAAATACCCTAATTTAAAGAACGGATTCCATACTGATATGGCAAGAACATATATTGTTGGAGAAGCAAGCCAGGAAGTTCAAAGGCTCATCAAGGTCTCTAAAAAGGCTTTAAAGAGGGGTATTAGTAAGGTAAGACCTGGAAATACATTTGGTGAATTGGGAGAGGCTATACAGAAGTTTGCCTTGTCTCAAGGATTCGATGTTATCCGTGACTTATGCGGGCATGGAATAGGCGCTGAATTGCATGAAGACCCCGATATTTTGAACTACGGAAAAAAAGACTGGGGAGATGTTATGGAAGAGGGGATGGTTTTTTGCATTGAGCCGATGCTGACCATGGGGGGGAATAAGATAAAAAAGAGCGAAGGAATAACCTACATTACTGAAGACGGGTCTTTGAGTGCCCACTTTGAAGATATGGTGGCGGTTACGGCCAGCGGAGTACAAATATTGACAAAATAATACTCGCGTTTTATAATATAAATAAGGTGAACAAAATGTTTGCTTCGCAGAATAACAGAAACGAAAAGACAGAAGAATTTTCACTCGCTGCCTGGAACGACGGTCAGCAGCGTGGAGACAAGGATGGATTTAAATCAGGCAGTTATCCTGGCATGAATCCCACACTTGTATAGTCTGCACAGCTTATCGCCAAGGAGGGGTGGCGAACAAATAAATTACCCCCTCCCTCTATTGCTTTTTTTATTTTGTTTTTATATAATTAACGTGTTGTGAGAGGAACGAATTAAATGCGGAATTCCTTCTACATTTTATCCGTTCCTTAAAGTTCCTTAAAAACTTGAGGTTCGGAGGATATGGAACCACATGAACGAAAAACCCCACACAGAAACAATGGACAGCTTATTGACGCCATCATGCAAGAACTCTTTCTTCAGGGAAAGAACTTTTCCCTACGGCATCTTTCCGTATGCTAGTAACCGCGGCCCTGATATAAGCCAACACCCATTTCCACCATCCTATTTTTAAGAGCGAGTTTGCTCGACGTGATTTATAAACATAAATCACGCTATTTTTTTGTAAAAATTAACATGAAGTGATAAAATAGCGGTATGAAGAAAAAGGAAACAGAATTCAGGCACGACATATTAAATAACGACTGGGTGATTATTTCTCCTGTACGGGCGGAAAGATTTAAGAAGGGCGACCCGACTCATGTCGATAAGTGTCCTTTTTGTAGCGTTGAAAATCAAGAAAGCCCGGTTTTAGTATATTCTCACGGAGTCAGGAAAGAAGTTGATGATTTAAAGGATTGGACTACGGTTGTTATTCCCAACAAGTATCCCATAGTTGTTCCTTCAAAAAAGTACGAAGATAAAACAAATGGGTTTTACAGAAAAGTTAAAGCCGGCGGTTTTCACGAGGTCATAGTTTTTAAGGACCACAATAAAGATTTGCCCCAGCTGTCTTTAAGTGAAATTAAAGAAATCATTGATTGTTATATAGACAGAATTGATGAATTTAAAAAACACGATTTTGTGAAAGCTGTGATAATTTTTCATAACCGAGGGAAAGAAGCTGCGGCGACTCAGCCCCATCCGCACTCTCAGATTTTAGGAGTTCCTTTAATTGATAAGGAATTCAAAGCGATATTGAACAATTCAGAAAAATACCATGATGATAATGCGGAATGCCTGCAGTGCATGATTAATAGGACTGAAAAGAAAGAAAAGAAAAGAATTATTTTTGAAAATAAGGATTTCATCTGCTATGTTCCTTTCGCTCCCAAGTTCTCTTTCGAGGTAATCATCGTCCCGAAGAGGCATTCTTCGAGATTTGAAGAAATAATGGAAAAGGAAAAGAAGAGTTTAAGTGAGGCTATGAAAAAAGTCCTTTCAAAGTTCTATTCCGGATTTAATAATCCTGCCTACAATTTTTATCTCCACACCGCTCCTTTCGATAATGATTATCTTAACTTCCACTGGTATTTTGTTTTGTTTCCGAGGATTAACATCTGGGCCGGTTTTGAGCTCGGGGCCAATATGGAAGTTTTAACCATGCTTCCGGAAGACCAGGCAGAATTTTTAAGAAAACAAAAATAATTAAATAAAATATGAATCCACTAATTATAGCCAATTGGAAGTGTAATCCTTCAACCCTTAAAGAAGGGGAGGAGTTATTGGAAAAAATAACAAATGGAATGAAGGACTTTAAGGGTGCAGAAGTTGTCATCTGTCCGCCTTCAATTTTTCTTTCATCTTTGATTAAAAAGTTTGATATCCCTTTTGGTGCACAGAATTGTTTTTTTGAAGATAAGGGTGCTTTTACGGGAGAAATTTCCGTTCCCATGCTTGAAGATTTTGGAGCGAAATATGTAATTATCGGGCACTCTGAAAGAAGAAAGATTTTCAAAGAAACTAATGAAGAAATTAATTTTAAATTAATCAGGATTTTGAATTCTAAAATTATTCCGATTCTTTGTATCGGGGAAAATAGGGGAGAGAGGGAAGATGGCAAAACATTCGAAGTATTAAGTCTTCAATTGGAAAAATGTTTTTTTAATGTTTCGACAGAAAAAGCCAGCAGTATTGTTTTAGCTTACGAGCCTGTCTGGGCAATCGGAACGGGTAAGTTTGCCGGAATTATGGAAATTGAAGAGGTGAGAGCTTTTATTCGTAAATTTTTATCAGATAAGTTCGGAAAAGAAATTTGCGAGAAGATAAGAATTATTTATGGAGGAAGCGTTGATTCAAATAATGTACATTCGTATATGAGTGAGGCTAAGATGGATGGAGTCTTGGTCGGTGGTTCTTCACTCAAGGCTGATGAATTTTTGAAGTTAATTAAATCCGCCTGAAAGCGGAGTAAGTTTAAGAGATTCGGGAAATATGATTTCCCATAAAAATGAAGGAGTCGATTTTTGGTCAAACTCTTTACAGAGATTTAGTTTTTTCGTTTTCTCTGATTTCTTTGAATAGTCGGAACAACGAAATAATAGAATCACCTCCTTATATAATTATTATACTCATTTTTTGATTTTTTGCAAGAGAAAAGCGTCCGAGAGAAAATTTCTTTTCTTCTGCGGACGCTATATCGTCGTGTTTAAGAGATAACCTCATTCGGAACATAGGCTTTGAGCCTGAGTCGTTTTTCGTCCTTGATAAGGATCGAGTAAAATCACCGGACGACGACTACTACTTCAGCTGCTGAAACGGGTACGAGTGCACCATAACCAGGAGACATATTTTCACCTCCCATAGTAATCTCCCACAAAATCTTCTCTAATTCTGGCCGTTTTATATCCCGGCAGGCCACATTCCCGGAAGAGCATCCTATTGGTTCACCGCGCTCAACAAACAAGGGCAATACAACACATTATGTTGTCTTTAACCTCCTAACACAAAACTATCGGATGTGCTGATTCCAATATATCATAATTTTTAAAATTTACAAACGTGTTTTAATATTGTGCGACATTTAATAATTAACAAGCTATGAGAGTAGGCGAGTTAATTTTTAAGATCTTTGCCACTGTGGAATTGGCGGTGAACATCTCTTAATCTCTTATTTGTCACATGAGTATATATTTGAGTCGTTGCTATATTTTTGTGTCCCAAGAATTCTTGAATGGTTCTTAAGTCAACTCCTTGGCCGAGCAAATCTGTAGCATAACTGTGCCTTAAAGTATGAGGAGTTGTAAAGAAAGGAATGTTGGCCAAAGTGGCATACTTCTTAACTAATCTTTCTATGGAGCGGGGCGTTAAACGGCCTTCTGAGGCGCTTTTAGCCCTATAATGGATAAAGAGAGCTTTATCCTCGTCATCGCGGGTTTTAAGGTATTTTTTGACCCAATTTAGGGCTCGTTCCGAGAAGTAGACAGTCCTCGGATGCTTGCCTTTACCTATAATACCTAATTCAAGGTCCTTCTTATCACTCAAAGCCTTGAACTGCTCTACATTTAAAGCTACTAATTCGGCTATCCTCAGACCGGTTGAAAAGAGAGACTCAAGTATTGCTCGGTCTCTTAATCCGTCGGTTTTCAAAACATTGGGAGAGAGAAGAAGTTTTTCTATTTGATCCAAGGTTAGAAACTTTACAGTTTTTTCTTTCTTAGCATCTCTAGGTAATTGTATCTTATCCGCCGGCAAAGAGATGATATCTTTATCAGTGAAAAAGCTTAAAAGGGATCTTAGGGCGATTAGGTAATAGTTTTGAGTAAGCTTAGATAGCGGAGTGTCTCTGTTCGGGTCCTTGAACCTAGCTAGATATAATCTATAGTTCCAAATATCTTCCGGAGTTAATTCATGAGGCAACATGTTTTCTTTTTTTATACCCTTTAACCAGTCGGTAAATTTCTTTAAATAACGGCTGTAGTTTTTTTGAGTATTATCGGACAGACCTTTTTCTATTTCGCAATAGTCTAAGAAGTCAGGAATTTGTTTTATGATTGGTTTATTTGATTTTTGCATAGGTTATTAGTCATTGTTATTGTAAGAACGTAAATTAGGGGTTCGTTGTAAAACATTTAATCATTGTTAAACATTTTATTTTTAATTTTTTGTGAAAATATTATTAGGGGATTATTTAAAATAATTTATTGCGATATATTTATCAGATGATTTCTATAAACGCATTTTAAAGGGTCGCGTTTTTAGGTCAAAATAATGTAAAACACTCATATATATGTAACACGGCAATTTACTACCCCTACAACGTCGCTTAACCTACATTGTACGACGTATATGATTTAATAATATATCAGGGTTTGTGCCCTGTCAAGTCCTATTCCCTGTGGTATTTTATAAAAAAATAAACCTTTACTTAAATGTTCATTTTGAAATTTAAATAAAGGTTTTGTTCAAGCTACGATACTTTTGTTGCGGGCTTTGATAGCTATAGAGTATTTCTCATTAGCTATTCTCATCTCTCGCTTAAAGATTGCGTACTTACATACCTCTTCAAGCCTTTCCGCTGCCTCATCTTCAGATAAACCGTTCTCGATGTCTCTGATCAGAAGGTTTAGCTTCTTTTCGAAATCAGTGCTGCACCTCATGTTTATTCCTCAATAAAAGTACAATTAAATTTATATTTATATTATAAAACTATATATTTAATTTGTCAAGCACCTTTTCTCCTCTTCCTTTCAGAGTAATCTTTTATCGCTTCTTCAAATTGTCTTCCTTTAAACTCGGGAAAGTATTTTTTAGTGAAGTAGTATTGAGAGTAGGCAGTATGCCACATCATAAAGCCGGCTGAATTATGGGGATCGTCTTCGCACCCGGTCCTAATAATTAAATCAACTAAAGGTAAGTCCTTTGTCCAAAGATTTTCCTTGATAGTTTTTTCGTTGACCTCTTCCCTCTTTTCCTTTATCTTCTTAATGCAATCAACCATTTCATCAGTTCCGTTATAGGCCATTAAAAAGGTTAAGAAATATTTGTCGTATTTTTTTGTTTTTTCAATTGCATTTTCAATCGCTTGTTTAAGCGTTTCGGGAAAATATTCTCGCCACTTCCCTATTACTTCTATCCTTACTTTCTTTTTGTGTATATTTTCATCTTCACTAATCTTCTCAAATTCTTTTTGAAATATTTTAAAAAGATAGTTGACCTCGCTTTTCGGTCTCTTTAAAACATTATCTAAAGAAGCGCCCCATATAGTTAAATAAGGAATCTTTAATTCCAGAGATTTTTTGATTACTTCCTCGGCAGAGCCAGCCCCTTTCTCATGGCCGACAAAGGCTCTTTCATGTCCGACAAAAGAAGCCAAGCTTTTCTTTTTGGCCCAGCGCCTGTTGCCGTCGGGAATTACTGCCACGTGTTTAGGAATGTTCATTTTTTGTTTGAATTAGGCTTTCTCCTTCAATTATCCTCAAAGGCTTCTTTTCTTGCGTTTCGGCGAAGATATAGCCCAAAAAGAAGGACAAAAGGGAGATTAAAATTATACAGATTACGAGGACTATTTTATCCTGGTTTTCTTTGACAAAATCCAATATTTTTGTTAACATCTGTGTGTTAATAATAAACGTCGATTTAATACATATATATTAAATTAAAATCGACAAAGAGTCAAAATGGCAACAACCAAAGCCGCGGGTACAAGCCGCTTGGGAAGAGATTCCAACCCAAAATATTTAGGAGTCAAATTATTTGAAGGCCAAAAAGCTAAAATTGGCTCTATTATCATACGTCAAAGAGGTTCTAAATTTATTGCCGGAAAGAATGTTAGAATGGGCACAGACAATACCCTTTATGCTATTAAAGATGGATTGGTTTCTTTTGAAACTAAGAGAAAGAAGAAATTCGATGGTTCTCAGAGGATAGCCAAAATAGTGAATGTAGGTTAACTAATTAAGAAGAGAAAACCAGAGATTTAAGTCTCCGGTTTTTTTATTTTTAATAGGTAAGCTTCGGATAGTACTCTGGTGGCGTTACCACTTTCGTCATATTCGTAGGCGTCACCATGTGGCTGGCGTATTTTTTGTATTTTTAAATCTTTGTTTTTTAGTTTTTCTAATATCGAATCTACTTCCTGCTTTCTTATTTTTTGTGGTTCATATAGTCCTCCTTCCAGCACTCTAGCTAGTCTTATTTCGCCGCCAGGTTTGGTTACCCTTATGGCTTCCGATAAGGCTTTTTCTATTTTTTCTACATCTATTACATTTGGAATAGCACAATTACTAACTATTAAATCAAATGAGTCATTTTTAAATGGTAATTCTTCAGCAGAACCGTTAACAGAATTTTCCTTTTCTTTTGGTGTTTCCCATAAATCTATGCTATATATTTCAGAACTTACATTATGGTCTTTCGCCCACTTAGAAAATCCTCCATATCCTGAGCCTATATCTAAAATTTTTTTATCAAAATCTTCTGAAGTTAATTCTAAGTTTTCAACATAGCGTTGGAATACTTTCTCGTTTTCATCATTTTCTTCGTAAAAATTTTCTGATAATTTTTCCATACCTATTTTCCAGCCACTTTAATAAATTCTTTAAACAACGGATGTGGCACCAACGGTCTTGATTTAAGTTCGGGATGGAACTGTACCGCCACAAAGAAAGGATGGTCTTTTAATTCTATTATTTCAACCAAATCCTTCTTCTTATTTAATCCTGCAATAGTTAGTCCTTTTGAAGTAATCAAATCTCTGTAATTATTGTTAACTTCATATCTGTGCCTGTGTCTTTCTGATATTTTCTCTGCCTTGTAAGCTTTAAAACTATTTGTTCCTTTTTTAATATCGCACTCCCATGCCCCCAATCTCATTGTTCCTCCGTAATTTTTCTTTTTTATTAAATCTTTTTGTTCCTCCATTAAGTCAATCACGGGATTTTTAGCCTTTGAATCAAACTCCCTTGAAGTAGCGTCTTTTATCCCACAAACATTTCTTGCGTATTCGATTACAGCCAATTGCAATCCCAAACACAGTCCCAAGAAAGGAATCTTATTTTTCCTTAGATACTCAATTGCTTTTATTTTTCCCTCTATTCCTCTTATTCCAAAACCTCCCGGGACAATCACTCCGTCGAATTCTTTCAACTTTTTTAATTCTTCCTTATCCCCGCTTTCGAACCTCTGAGCCGATAACCAATGTATTTCAGGCTGTTTATTGTTTGCCCAGGCAGCATGTTTGACTGCTTCGATTACGGAAATATAGGAGTCAGTTAAGGAAAAGTCTCCGCTTTCAAAGTACTTCCCCACTATTCCTATCTTCACAGTCGGTTTGTATTTTTTAATCGTATTAACCAGCTTTTCCCATTCTTTCATATTTTTAGTTTTTTCTCTGAGTCCGAGTTTTTTCAAAATTCTTTTTCCCAGTCCATCTTTTTCAAAATTTAAAGGTATTTCATATATTGAATCAACATCGGGAGCGGAAATAACATCTTTTGTGTCGAGATTGCAGAAAATAGAAATTTTTCTTTTTCTAGGTTCGTCTAAAGGAACGGAAGCTCTTCCTAAAATGAAATCGGGCTGTATGCCAGCTTCGTTTAAGAGTCTGGCCGATGTTTGGGATGGTTTAGTTTTCATTTCCCCGATTGTTTTGATTGTCGGCAAATATGTCACCAAAGCGAAAAGAACCTTTTTAGGATACTTCAGCTTCATCATTCTCGCCGCTTCTAAGAATAAAAGGTTTTGGTATTCCCCCACTGTTCCTCCTATTTCAATCATCACGAAATCAGCCTTGTCTTTTTTGGCTACTTTTTCAATTCTAGAAATAACTTCATTGGGAATATCGGGGACAACTTCGACGCATCTTCCGTTAAATTCAAGATTTCTTTCCTTTTCTATGACTGTTTGGTAGATTCTCCCGGTAGTCATATAGTTGTCGGTTGATAAATCAACGTTTAAGAATCTTTCGTAGTTTCCCACATCTTGGTCGCATTCGGTTCCGTCGTCGGTCACGAAAGTTTCCCCGTGTTCAATGGGGTTCATGGTTCCGGCATCGACGTTGATATATGGGTCGATCTTAATAGCCGAGACCTTAAATCCTTTGCCTTGGAGAATTTTTCCTATTGAAGCGGTAGCAGCTCCTTTCCCGACACTACTCATCACTCCGCCTCCGACAAAAATGTAATAAGCCATATTCCTTGAAATTAAAAAGGAGAAAAAGCTACTTCTCTTCTTTTGAAATTATTATTTTTATTTCCGCTTCCAGATTATGTTCCAGATTCAACTTGACCGGAAATTCCCCGATTTCCTTAATGGGAGTTTCTAAATCAACATGGTCTTTTGAAACATTGTATCCCATTTCTTTTAACCTCTCGGCAATCTTTTGCTTGTTTATAGACTCGAACAATTGTCCCTCGTCTCCTGCCTTAACTTTTATTTCCACTTCGGCACCATCAAGCTTGGTCACAATCTTTTCCATTTCTTTTAATTCCTGTTCAGCCTTTTGAGCTTCAATCTTTTTTCTGTTTTCCATGCTTTTAAGTGCTTCAGCATCGGCGACGATAGCTAACCCCTTGGGGATTAAAAAGTTTCTGGCAAAGCCAGGAGAAACTTCTTTGATTTCATTTTTCTTGCCTGTATTGGTTACGTCTTTTAAAAGCAGAACTTTCATATACCTTATTTTATTATTTTTTCAATTTCTTGCAAGGCCCTGTCTAATTGAGGGTCTTTTCCGTTACTGTAGTCGTCAGCAGTCATTTTAACCTCGATATCTGGTTTTATTCCAGTGTCCTGTATCCTTACTCCTGACGGAGTATACCATTTAGCGATAGTGACTTTTAGGCTTGAACCGTCTTCAAAGTCAACTATCTTTTGGACAGTCCCCTTTCCGAATGATGTTTGTCCTATCATTAGAGCTTTTCTGTCGTCTTTTAATGCCCCGGCTAATATTTCCGAAGCGGAAGCGCTACCTTCATTAATTAAAACGACCAAGGGGACGGAAGCGAAATTAGAAGGTCCGTTCGATTTGAATTCTATTTTTTCTCCATCCTTGTCCTGTTCAGATAAAATTAAATCACCTCTGTTCAAGAACCATCCGGCGATATCTGTTGCTTGGTTAACTAATCCTCCAGGATTATTTCTCATATCCAAAATAATTCCTGAAGCTCCGCTGTTTAAAATATCAAAAGCTGCTTGCTTGAAGTCCTGATAAACCGTGTCGGAAAATTCAAAGAGAGTCAGGTGAGCAATTTTTCCCCCATTAGCCGTTTTTATTATCTCCCAATCCATAGAGGGGACTTTAATAATATCTCTAGTGATTTCAATATCTTTAGTTCCATCCATTCCCTCTCTTGCAATAGTCAAAATAACTTTAGTTCCTTTCGGCCCCCTAATCATATTTACTACTTCATCAACTGATACATCGGCAGTGGGTTTTTTATCAACCGCTAAAATAATATCCCCGGGTTTCAGCCCGGCTTTTTCCGCCGGTGTTCCTTTAATGGGAGAAATAGCGGTAATTTGGTCCTTTTTTACTCCCAGCTGTAGCCCTATTCCTTCAAAACTTCCTGCAAGGTCTTCCTGTAGCTTTTTTGATTCTTCGGGGTCGAAGAATTCCGTATATGGGTCTCCAATAGCTTTTACCATTCCTGACACCGCCCCGTAAGTCATTTTTTCTTTATCTATTTTGTCCTGGTCGACATAGTTGAGTGTTACTTGGTCCCAAGCCTTTTTCACGAGCGAAAAATCAATATTGTCTACAGAATAGGCAATTTTATAGTACTGCTGAAACATTAATTCGTGAAAGTAAAATCCAAGAATAAAAGATGCTCCAATCAGAACTATTCCGATTATATTTTTGGTTTGGTTTTGCATGTTTTTATCATTATTCAATATATACAGAATACCATATTTTAAAAATCGAAACAACAGGTAATAAAAAAGAACGCAGGGACTAAAATTATTAGTTTGCGCTCATTGCTTTTTCGATAAAATCCCTCATTAGCGGGGCAATCTCCAGATCTTTTACTTTTTCCCTGGTAAAGGAATATAGACGAGGAGGCTTATTAAAAATAGACGACTGGGGCATGACAATTACAATAGCCATTCTGTTTTTTGGCAGAAAAAAAGGAATTATCTTCAGGCCTTCCATATTGATAAGGCTGATGCCTATCCTTCCCAGCCCTCTTGATAGAGCGTTATAGAAAGGCATATCGTATTCCCCTTTATCATAATCAATCATTTCCAGGTCTTTGATTTTCATTTTTGCTCTCGGTAGCCCCCATTTTCCATTTAGGTAGCTTAAGATTATTCGTCCTTCCTTAATAAAGGCACCAAAGACGTAAACTTCAGTAGCAACCTTTTTCAAGACGGATTCATATCCAGCATATCCGGCAAGAATAAACGCGATGGTATAGAAGAATAAGATAATTAGCAAGTCAAGCATCGCGACCTTAAGGATAGTTGGATAAAAAATTAATCCAGAAATTATAAAGAGAATGCCTGCCGCAAGCCAGCGACCTTTTATGATTCGCCAGTGTTCCGCCTCATTAAAGAGGGATTCTTTCTTCAGTCCCGACATCCGACCCCACGAGTAAGCAACTATGAGGCCGATAACCAATATTCCAATGGTAAAGATCATTTTTGAACCTCCAATCTAGGTTTTACCTAGTGATTATAATATAAACTATTATTGCTTATATGTCAAATAGTTTTTTTAGCAAACAATCCGCTTGATAAAATTATAATTCCACTGATAAGGAATATAAGTGGATAGCCGAGAGGAATGATTATCAATCCCCCAATTAAAGCTCCTAAAGCTGTAGACAAGGGAGAAAATATCGTATCAACGGCAGCTGATTCTTCCGGATATTTTTTGAGTTTAGTTGCTAATAATCCGCTTCTCCCCGACCCCGTTATCAACCCACCAATATTTTTACCGAGCATGATAATAAAAATAAGGTAGAAGTTTAATAAGCTTGAGAGTGCTCCGAGTAGGATAGAAAACGTACCGACTATCTGACTGCCATAGGAAACATTGTCAACACTATTTTTCTTAATAAATTTGACTATTATCCATGATATCGGCAGAAAGACTAAAGACAAAATAGAGCTGAAGATAAGAATTTGGTTTTGCGACCAGTTGATGCTTTTCAAAAATATAACAAAGAATGTGTTATTGAATCCTCCGACAATCAATACCAAGAAAGAAGTGAAGATGAGGGGCAGAGCACCTCTTGTCTTTATCTTTTTTAAAACCTCAAGGTAGTTTTGTCCCGATTTTTCGATTTTAATATTTTCCGTTAGTTTTTCAGTTTGATTTCTTAAAGAAAAATAACAGAATATCGCCGTGGCTATCTGGAAAACAACACTAATAGCGAAAGTTCCGCTAAAGCCGACTTTCCAAATTAAAAATGCACCGACAGCTGGAGCGATGGCATCTGCATACGAAGGGACAGCATAAAAAAAGGCAAAAGCTTTATCAGGATTTTTTAATTTTGAACCCATCATTATGGCCCTTGAACTTACAAAGAAAAGAGCGCCAGAAATACCAAGCATTATTTGTAAGAGATAAAAGACAAACATGTTAGGGAAGAATATCATTCCCAACGAATATATTCCGTAACCTAAGACTCCTAATGAGGCCAGGATGGCCGGATTGATTCTGTGGCTTAAGAATCCGGCTATTGGAGCAAATAGAGCTATCGGTAAGTATATTAAAAAGTTAGTATAGCCTATTTGAGCCAAAGAAAAATTCTTTTCTAAAAGATATAAAGGAAAATACAAAGAAAATAGTTTGTAGGAAAACATCAACGGCAAGTGGACAAAAGTTACATTCTTTGCAATTTTTTCTATTTTAGGGATTATTTCCATGGGAATATTTTAGCACTTTAAAAAGAATAAAAAAAGACCAAGAAATTATTTCTTGGGTGCGCTTATTTGCGTTTGTAGCTCTTTGAGCTTTTTACATGCCTACAATTTTTGTCCATTCAAATCCTCTGTAAGAGAAAATTTCTTCCTGAGACATATTGGCTTCGTAGAAGTCGAATGCGGCACGAATCATCCTGCCGGTTCTGCCTTCCTTACCCAACCCACTAACGCAGCGGTACTCGTCTTCAGCCTCGAATTGCTCGCGAGTGATCCATGGATGCTCTAGAGCTTCACCTGACGGCTTTGGATCGCCGTGAAGCCTGACTGGCATCCAGAGGGCCATATCGCCCGACGGATTCTTGTCATCGGTACTGTTGGTGACAGTCATGAACGGACCTCGGAATTCACCGAGCGGTTCAATCGTGCAGCCAACGGTCTCTTCCGAAACTTCCCGGCGGAGCACCTCGAATAAATTCGCTTTCTTGGGCTCTGGGAAGTCCCCGAAGTCAACTCCGCCCCCTGGCATGTCCACAATTTTCACCTTGGAATCAACGGGCAGTCCAGCGAGTTTTTTTTGTCGCTCTTGATCCGTCCTCACGTTCAACTTGATGCGCAACTTTCCCAGACCATCCTTTCGGGCTGGTAAACCGAACACCCCAACCGTAAATGTTGCTTTTGACAAGACTTTTCACCTTTTTAAATAGCTATTACCTGCATTTCAGGATTGTTATTATTTTAAACTATTTAAGTGTTTATGTCAAATCTCCAATCAAATAATTCCATCTGTAATCAACGATTTTAACTTTGATAAATTCTCCTATTTCTCCTTCTTCCAAAACTACTGCCCTACCCGAGTCCGTTCTTGCCAAGTATCTCCCTTTTCTCTTTTCGATAATTAAAACATTAAACTTTTTTCCCAAGTATTTTTTGTTTTTTTCTAAATTGTATTTTTCAAATAATTCAGAAATAATTCTTGAACGTTCTTTTTTAATCCTGTCGGGATAGTCTTTTAAGTTAAAATCAGGAGTCCCCTTTCTTTTAGAAAACTTAAAGATATGCAATACTTCCGGCTTAATCTTCTTAATAACTTCAACTGTTTTCTTAAAAGACTCTTCGGTTTCTAGAGGATGGCCGACTATAATATCGGTAGCAATTATACTTTCTTTGAATTTTTTTCTGAAAGCTTTAACGATTTCAATAAAATCATCGGCTGAATATCCCCTATTCATCTTTTTTAATAATTCGTTGTCTCCTGATTGTAATGGCAAATGAATAAATTTATATAATTTTTCTGATTCGTAAGCAGATAATAAATCTTTTAGCATTTTTTTAGCGTGTCCCGGATTCATCATTCCCAACTTAACTTTAAAATCACCCCTTATTTTAGAAATTTTATTCAATAAGTCAGGAAGTCTTTGTTTCCTCTTTTCCATTCCGTAGACGGATAAGTCTTGAGAAGTTAATTGTATTTCCTTAAATCCCGAAAAGATAGCATTTTCTATCTCTTCAACGATATTTTCAATATCGAAAGATTTTAATTCTTTCCTCGCGAATCTCGTGGCGCAATATGAGCAGGAGTTCAAGCATCCTTCGGAAATTGCGACAATCGCCGAAGCCTTTTCTCCAGCCCTTTTTTTAATAGAATGCAACCTTGCCTTATCTATTTTCTCATTAATAATAATAATTTCTTTTTTGTTTTTAAAAATATTATCAATCAGATAATCAACTGAAGAGACGTTTGACGGTCCTAAGATTCCGTCGGCTACTTCTTTGCAGGCCTCAAGAGAAATCAAAGGTAAACACCCTGAGATGATTACTTTTTTCCCTTGTTTTTTTAATTCATGAGCCTCTTTTAATATTTTCCTTTCTGTTCTTTCAACTACTCCGCACGTATTTAAAACAACGAAATCAGCTTCTTTTACAGAAGATTCTTGGTGGTTTTTAAGTAGCAATCCTTTTATTATTTCTGAGTCGGCTTGGTTCAATTTGCAGCCATATGTTTTAAGATAGAACTTCATGAGCGAGATACCAGAATCGAACTGGCGCCCTTTGCTTGGGAAGCAAATGTACTGCCACTATACTAATCTCGCCTACAAAGCAATGTTAATGCATTTCCCTTCTTTTTTCAATATTGATAAAATGTGAGAGACGGTATATAATAGAAATATAATAATAAATATAAGAATATGAAAATACTCGAAAACAAGTTTTTTAATTTTCTCCTTTTCGTTCTAATTATAGTCGTCATCGGATATTTCATTGCTTCGATTGATGAAAAGTCGAGAGCATCTGAGGATAAGACAATAACCGTAAGCGGAATCGGCGAAGTTTACGCTTCCCCTGATGTCGGCTTAATAAATATTTCGGTTGTAACTGAAAATATCGATCTTGCCAAGGCGACTGACGATAATAGCAAAACAATGAATGGGATTACCAGTTTTCTTAAGGGAGAAGGAGGCATAGACCAGAAAGATATTAAAACAACCGGATATAATATAAATCCTCGCTACGAATATGAAATGAGGACTGGCAAGAGGAATTTAGCGGGATATGAGGTCAGCCAAAGCGTTAATATCAAGATTAGAGACTTGACCAAGGTTGGAAAAATTATTTCCGAATCAACAGCTTTAGGAGCTACCGATGTTGGAAGTCTTTCGTTCACGATTGATGATGACGAGCAGGTGAAACAAGAAGCTAGAGATTTGGCCATAAAAGACGCAAAAGACAAGGCACAAAAATTGGAAAAATCATTGGGGATAAAAATGGTAAGGATAGTTAACTTCTCGGAAGGTACCTATCCTGCTTATGATAGTTACTATGGAATGGGAGGTGCAGAAATAAAGGCGACTTCTTCGATAACTCCTCCGACGATACAAACCGGACAAAACAAGATAACTTCAAACGTATCGATAACTTATTCGATAAGATAAAGTAAATCCCCCGCAAGGGGGTTTTAATTTATTAATTTAGAAATAGATAATTGATATAAATATAAAAATATGAACTCATACAATTCCTCTTCAACAAAGCCATTGTATCGCGGAACTCAGGTTGTCTGGTACCTTTTGTCTTTTGTGGAAGTGATATTAGTTTTAAGATTCGCTTTAAAACTTTTTGGTGCTAACCCAGGAGCCGGGTTCGTTAGTTTTATTTACGCCATAACAACGATTCTTGTCGCTCCTTTTTTGAGCGTCTTCCGTATTACGCAAGTAATGGGAAGTGTTTTCGAATGGACCACCCTTTTGGCTATGTTAATTTATTGGCTCGTTGCTTTAGCCATAATTAAACTTTTATTGATTAGCAAGACGGTTTCTACGCCAGAAGCTGCGGATAAATTAAATAAAGAAGAAGATAAGTAAATAAATTTATGACAATTATTATTTGGATCGTTTTCGGTGGATTAGTAGGTCTAGTCGCCTCCATGATTATGGGTGGAGGGAACGGATTATTGATTGATATTATTCTCGGTATTGTTGGTGCATCGGTTGGTGGCTGGGTTATGGATTTTTTCGGTAAAAGCGGAGTAAGTGGTTTCAATATTTATAGTTTTTTAGTCGCACTGCTTGGAGCAATTATTTTAATTGCTATTGCCAGAGCCATTAGGGTTTAAATATATGATTAAGATATGGGTTTCTAATAATGGTCGTACTTAGAAACTGTTTTACTTCAAAATTTATTTTGTTTATTAATTTGTGAAGTAAAAATTTTAAGATTATTAATTTAAAAAATAAATTTATGGAAAAAAATTCTCAAATATGGATTTGGATAATAGTTATTCTTATTATCGCAGCAGGCATCTTCTTTTTCTTTGGAAATAAGCAAGAAGCTAATCCGATAACGCCAATAACGCAGGAGACAACAGAACCCGAGTCAGTCCAAGATGTTAATAACCAAGATACTATTGCTAAGGTCGTATCGCTTTCTTACGCTGACGCCTTGGTGCAATATGCGGATAGAAGAATTCAGCTTGATAAAACATGTCAGGCACATCCGAACAATGTAACCTACAAAGATAACACCGGTATTATGATTGACAACCGATCTCCAGAAACTCGCACCGTTAAGGTGGGGACAACTTTTACGATAAAACCATATGGATTTAAAATTATAGTTCTTCCCGATATTTATTTGAAATCAAAAACTATTTTAGTTGACTGTGATGGATCTCAGAACGTAGCAACAATTTTGATTCAAGAATAAAATCGAGGTTAAGTCTGATAACTCTCGGCCAGGTCCTTCTTTTAAAGCTTGAGTCTCAGGATAAAATAAAAAACACCAAAAGGTGTTTTTTATTTTAAACTCGGAAGATGGAATGAGTGTAATCTTTTTGATTTTAAAATCAATATTATTTTGAAATAAAAAAGGCGGAGGGTGGCTGCTACTTGTTAAGAATGCAGGTCTCCGCATTGCATCCGAGTGGACAAACGGTTATGTCGATTGTTTTAATCGGTTTTCCCGGACATACGCCGTGAATAGTGATTTTAAAGAATTCTATACAGGAAGCATTTCCTATGGGGCAAATCGTGCATTCCCTTAAACGTTTCAGTGTTTTCTCTCCGAAGTGTTCTCCTCCGTGAATTCTTCGGATGGATTCTTCGGCTGAACTGAAGGTATGCTGTCCTTTGTCCCATTTTTCAAATTTTTCCTGTAAAGGATTTTTTAGGACTGGTTTCTTTTTCGCCATACTCAACCTCTTTTTACTTGAGGTGCTTCTTTTTCGAATCCGCATTTTGGACAGACGAGAATTTTGAAGCTATCATCTTTGTAAACAAAGAATTCTCCACAGGAGCAACGATATGTCTCGTTGAGTTTTTTAAGCATAGCCATGTGGCCATACTTATCTTCGGGTGGTTCGGGAGGACGATTGCTCTTCAGGATGATAATCTCAATGCCACGTTTAACTTTATCAGTAAAGGAACTAATCATGTCAGAAACTCCTTTGCAGTAAAGGTATAATATATATTTAGAAAAGTCAATTGTGTTCTGACAAGCGGGACGAACTCGGAACCTTTTTAATATTAAATGACTTATTTTTTTCTTTTAGCCATATTGTCTAATAGATTCTCGGCTAATAAAGGATATTTTTCATCAAAAACCAAGGATCCATGGTTTGCCTTAGTAGAAATAAATGCATCTATATTCCCCTGATTAGCATTTTTTATAACCTCCTCCATAGGAAAAACTTTATCATTAGCTCCACAAACTAATCCCACTCCAACGCCTTGCTCTTTTAAATATTTTGTCATTTTAAAAAAGTCAATTTTAGTCATTGCTTTAATTTCTTTATGCGTAAGAGAAGGATTCATTAAAATGTGCTTTAAAATATCTTTTATAGATTTATTTAAATTAACATTGGGATTATTACTATTTTTCATTTCTTCGCGCCCCTCATCTATTGCAAACCTTTTAACCAAATCTAAATATGAATCTTTTCCTATCATTCCTGCCGAGGCAACGAAAATTATATTTCTAAATTTTTCTGGATAAAGACAGGCTGCAATAGCTAAATTTAATCCACCCTCAGAATGACCCACAGCATCAACTTTATCAATTCCCTCTTTATTGATAATATCTATAATCGCTAAAGCTTTTTGCATTTCTGCGGCTGGAATATCCCCCTCCTCCCCACTGTCTTTAAGTATCTCTTCCCTGGAAAAAACTGTTGATATTACATTTCTTCCTTCATTAGCTATTGTTGAAGTTATTGATTTGGGGACTTCTCTAGTTCCCCATCCAGGAGAAAAAAAGACTGGAACCTCATCTTTTGCTTTTTCTGAATTAACTTTTACAATTTCTTCATCTTTGGAAAATTCAAAATTATCTAAAAAAATATCTGCTTGTTCTCGAGCTTTTTTATAAGTTTTTTCTTCTATCTTTTCTGTTTCTTCAATATTTTCATTCTTTGGCTCTTCACTTTCTTGAGGTTGTTCAAAATTCATTTTTTTTATTACTTATTAATTTTAAAATCATTATATCACAAAACAAAAAACCGACAAAAGTTGGTCTTGAATTTGCTCGGGAGATGGAAAGAACTTGGAGCCTTTTTAACTTTAAATTGGGGGTAAAAGTATTAAATTAAACAAATAACCAGTGAAGACAATGCCTAAACCGACGATTAGAGCATAAATAACGATGAGCTTGGTTTTCATTATTTTTTTTAAGATTATGAACTCTGGTAGAGATAAGGCCGTAACGGCCATCATGAAAGATAAAGCTGTTCCCATTGCTACTCCTTTCTCGGTTAAAGCTCCAACTAAAGGAATCACTCCTGCAGTATTAGAATAAAGAGGAATTCCGATAAGTGTTGCTATCGGAACGGCAAACCAATTATTGCTACCTGCATACTTGGCTAAGAAATCAGTTGGAATATATCCGTGAATCCAAGCTCCGATTCCAACTCCTAACAGAACATACATCCAAACACTTTTAAATATGGCTACGGTATAATCATTTGCATAACTTATTCTTTCTTTAAAGTTTTTATCTTTTATTTCTTCCTTCTTACAATTGCAACTACTTTGCTCTTTGGGATTAATGATTAAATTTTCTATTTTTAATTTTTCAATAATTATTCCAGAGAAAATAGCTATTAATAATCCACTAATAATATATATGATTGCTATTTTAAATCCGAACATTCCCCACAACATGACTAAAGCAACTTCGTTAATCATCGGAGAAGCTACTAAAAAAGAAAAGGTTGCCCCCAACGGCACTCCAGCCTCAACGAATCCTAGAAATAATGGCACGGCCGAACAAGAACAAAAAGGAGTTATTATTCCCAGCAATGAAGCCAAAACGTTTCCCATGTATTTATTCTTTTTGGCTAAATACATTCTCACCTTTTCTGGAGCAAAATAGGTTCTAACGAAAGAGACTATAAAAATTATTACAATTAAAAGTATTAATATCTTAATTGAATCATAAATAAAAAAGTTAGCTGCTGAATAAAGAGGACTAAAAGTCTCTAATTTAGATGTCAATAAATCAGCAAGTATTTTTATGGGATAGAATATGTCCATTTGACCATTATACCACAAACAAAAAACCGACAAAAGTCGGTTTCTAAAGAGCTCGGTAAGTGGGACGAACTTGGAACCTTTTTAAGCCTATCTTATAATTAAATTACGTATTCTCCCATAAAAAGATGCTTATTGGGAGAATCTTTAAATCCTAAATTTTTAAAAAGTTTATAAGAAGATTCTTCGGCTTCTAAGCTTATTTGCATTTTTGAGTATTTTTTAATACATTTTTTAACCAATTCCGTTGCTATTCCTTTATTTTCGTATTTAGGGTTAATGGCTAAACCAAATATTAAAGCATGGGTTAAGTTATCGGTAACAACTCTCACGACACCGGCAAGCTCACTCTTGTCCCATGCACTAAAAACAGTATCTGAAATATTGTATGCCTTAGATATTAATAGACCGTGCTTCTTTTTGTCTTTAACCCTATTTGTCCAAGAAATAGACTCATAAAGATTGTATAATTTTTCTGGAGAAATCTTTTTGATAGTTTTATATGTAATCATATAATTATATTTATTATTTTTATGACTGCGTTAATTATATCATAAACAAAAACCGACTAACAGTCGGTCTTAATTTTGCTCGGGTGATAGGATTCGAACCTTAAATTATGTGTGCGTCTAATATGCGCCAATTGGAACCAAGTGATAGAAATGTTTAAATTATATAATAATAAAAAAAGTAGCGCATTGCGCTAGGTTTTGTTTGGTAGTGGTGGTGCTGGTTTTTCGAATCCACATTTAGGATCGGGGCAAATGAGAGTTTTAAAGCTATCATCTTTATAGACAAGAAAGTTTCCGCAAGGACAACGGTATGTATCATTGAGCTTTTTTAACATAGCTAAATGCCCATACTTATCTTCTTCCTGTCCTGGTGGGCATTTTACTTTAATGATATTAATTTCAACCTCATCTCCAGTTTTACCTGTAAAGGTACTGATTAGTCTATTTAATGATTTAAACACAAGAAAGACCTCCTTTCGGGTTAAAGATATTACATATTTCTAGAAAAGTCAATGTGCCCCTAATATTTTTTAATTGGAACCAAATAGCAATTTTTTTATTGGATTTTCAATTACCCTAGTTAACTGTTCCAAATCTTTTGAATCTGAAATAAAGATGCCCATATCGGGTTGGAGCGTATATAAAGTAATATGCGTAGGCTGATTTTCTAAGCTTAATTTATATTTTCTATTAAGAGTATCAAAGAATTTATCTATATTTGATACTTCACACATTAAGACAAGTGACTTCCTTTCATTTTGTGTTACAAGTCGGAATTCGTTGCTGTATTTTATTAATGAAACATCATTATCTTTTATAAAATTACAAAAATCTTTAATCACAAGATCTTCAAAATGAGGAATCGATATTTTTTGCTCTTCCATTATTTTTCCTATACAGACCAGGCTGATATGGAAATTGGACTTTGAAAGCATTTTAAATCCTTCAATTTCCAATTCCTCGGGCAGACTATTTAAAGAAACTGGCAACGTAATCGTTCCGTCCCTGAAAGTATACTTATTTCCGTTACATATATAACGTTCTATAGTAGACATACGTAGATAATAATAGATTAGTGCCCCAAACAGGACTCGAACCTGTGACCTTCAACTTAAAAGGTTGTTGCTCTACCAACTGAGCTATTGGGGCACATGAGGGATTAAAGTCCCTCTTTTTTTAATTCTTCAAGTAATTCTCTCTGTCTTCTGGTTATCTTTTCAGGTGTTTCAACATTTAATTGAAT